>Ga0129308_1000021_pt1 | contig 305105 bp, 262 predicted proteins | sample L827metagenome_FD_94440 | JGI IMG/M metagenome (GOLD analysis project Ga0129308, IMG submission 94440) | Ring-tailed lemur group fecal microbial communities from Wisconsin, USA - L827 metagenome | ecosystem: Host-associated > Mammals > Digestive system > Large intestine > Fecal | place: USA... | reverse complement strand
CCCTGCTGGGAAAGGGTCATGGTGATCGCCGCGGTCAGCGTCGTCTTGCCATGGTCAACGTGACCGATCGTGCCGATGTTTACATGGGGCTTCGTGCGTTCGAATTTTGCCTTTGCCATTGTGCTTTACACTCCTGTCAAAAGATTGATTGCTTATTCATTGACCGTCTGCCTGCGCGCAGTTCCGAACGGGAGCCGGGCAAACGGTCAGAAACTGTTATTCCTTGCGTCCGAGAACCTTCTCTGCGACGTTCTTGGGCACTTCCTCATAATGGTCGAACTGCATGGTATAGTTGCCGCGGCCCTGGGAACGAGAACGCAAGTCCGTTGCATAACCAAACATCTCGGAAAGAGGAACCATTGCGTGGATACACTTGGAGCCAGAGCGATCCTCCATTCCCTCAATGCGTCCACGGCGGGCGTTGATGTTGCCGATGACGTCGCCCATGTAATCTTCGGGAACGTTGACTTCCACCTTCATCATGGGCTCAAGCAGAACGGGATTTGCCGTCTTAAGAGCCTCCTTCAGAGCCATGGAGCCAGCAATCTTAAAGGCCATTTCAGAGGAGTCCACCTCGTGATAGGAGCCGTCGATCAGCTCTACGCGGAAATCTACCAGCTCGTAGCCGCCAAGGCTTCCGCTGCGGGCAGCTTCCTGAATGCCCTGATTGATCGGCTCGATGTATTCCTTGGGAATCACGCCGCCGACGATCTTGCTCTCGAAAGAATACCCTTCGCCGGGAGCCGTGGGATAGATGGTAATAACGCAGTCGCCGTGCTGGCCGCGGCCGCCGGTCTGACGGACAAAACGCCCGCGGGCCGTGGAGGACTTGCGAATGGTCTCGCGATAGGCAACCTGGGGACGACCGACTGTCGCCTCGACCTTGAACTCACGCATCAGGCGGTCGACGATGATCTCCAGATGCAGCTCGCCCATGCCGGCGATGATGGTCTGACCCGTCTCCTCATCAGTGTAGGTCTTAAAAGTGGGGTCTTCTTCCGCCAGCTTGACCAGCGCCATGGTCATTTTGTCCTGACCAGCCTTGGTCTTGGGCTCGATGGCAACACGGATAACCGGCTCCGGGAACACCATGGACTCAAGGATTACGGGAGCCTTTTCGTCACAGAGGGTATCGCCAGTAGTGGTATCCTTAAGGCCAACGGCGGCAGCGATATCGCCTGCATAGACCATGGGGATCTCCTTGCGGTCGTTGGCGTGCATCATCAGAATACGGCCAATGCGCTCGCGCTTGCCCTTGGTGGAATTGAAAACGTAATTGCCGCTTTCCAGCGTACCGGAGTAGACGCGGAAGAATGCAAGCTTGCCGACAAAGGGGTCAGCCATGATCTTGAAGGCCAGCGCCGAAAAAGGCTCATCATCAGAGGAATGCCGTTCAATCACTTCGTCCGGATCGTCCACCGCATGGCCCTTGATCGCGGGAACATCCAGCGGAGAAGGCATGTAGGCAATAATCGCGTCGAGCAACGGCTGAACGCCCTTGTTGCGGTAGGAAGTGCCGCAGGTGACAGGCACCATTTCATTGGCGATGGTCGCCTTGCGGATGCAGGCACGAATCTCGTCCCTGCTGATCTCCTCACCACCGAGGTATTTCTCCAGCACCTCTTCGTCCTGCTCAGCCACAGCCTCAAGAAGATTGTTGTGATACTCTTCCGCCAGCTCCATCATATCTTCCGGGATGGGGGCGTCGTCAGTGTTCTTGCCGTCGTCATCATGATAAATGATGGCCTTCATCTCGATCAGATCGACAATGCCGACGAAATCGCTCTCGCGGCCGATCGGCAACTGGATCGGCACAGCGTTGGCACCAAGACGTTCCTTCATCATGCTGACCACGTTGAAGAAATCAGCACCGGTAATGTCCATCTTGTTGACATAGGCCAAACGGGGTACGCCATAGGTGGTTGCCTGACGCCACACCGTTTCAGACTGGGGCTCAACGCCGCCCTTTGCACAGAACACAGCCACGGCGCCGTCGAGCACTTTCAAAGAGCGCTCCACTTCCACCGTGAAATCAACGTGTCCGGGCGTGTCGATAATGTTGATCCGGCAGCCTTTCCACTGGCAGGTCGTTGCGGCAGAAGTGATCGTAATGCCGCGCTCCTGTTCCTGTACCATCCAGTCCATTGTTGCGCCGCCCTCATGGGTCTCGCCCAACTTGTGGATTCTGCCGGTGTAGTAAAGAATACGTTCCGTCGTAGTGGTCTTGCCGGCATCAATGTGAGCCATGATGCCGATATTGCGGGTGTTTTCCAGAGAAAATTGCCTGGGCATGGTCTCCTCCTTTCCCTAAGTAATTCGAGAAACCTCTTTCGGCTCCCATTACCGGGAATATATTGTTGTAAATTTCTATGAACGGCAAGATACGGCACACACACGCATGCCGCATCAAAGCCGAACTATAAACAGATCCTTTGCCGTCCGTCGATGTTCGTGCAGCTGTGCTTTTCTGGAAGCAGCAGTTGCCGTCATCCTGTCAGCCTGCCTAGTATACCCGAAAAACATACCAGACACAAGCATGGAATTGTTGAAATTCTGCGTTTGTTTGTTATGTTTTCGGGCCGGCGGCCTGTCGGCGACATCGGGAAATCCAGCCGCTGTCCAACCAAATGGAATCTTATGTTCCATCTGCAAAACGGCAAGACCGTGCCCGACGAAAAATTCAGAGGAAATCCTCTTACCAGCGATAATGAGCGAAAGCCTTGTTGGCCTCGGCCATCTTGTGGGTGTCTTCCTTCTTCTTGAAGGCAGAACCGGTGGAGTTGGCGCCATCCATGATCTCGCCGGCAAGGCGGGCGTCCATGGTGCGTTCGCTGCGGGCACGGGAATAGTTCACCAGCCAGCGCAGGCCGAGGGTCTGACGGCGCTCGGGACGGATCTCAAGGGGAACCTGATAGGTCGCACCGCCGACGCGGCGGGCCTTGACTTCCAGCACGGGCATGATGTTGGCCATGCACTCTTCAAAAACTTCGAGAGGCTCGCGGCCGGTCTTTTCACGGATGATATCAAAAGCGCCATAAACGGCCTTCTGCGCGGTGCCGCGCTTGCCGTCGAGCATGACCTGGTTGATGAGCTTGGTGACGACGATGCTGCCATAGATAGGATCGGACAGCACCTCGCGCTTGGGAATAAATCCACGCCTGGGCATTCTTCGTTCCTCCTTACTTCTTCGTAGCGGTCTTGGGCTTCTTTGCGCCGTACAGAGACCTGCTCTGCATGCGCTTTGCAACGCCGGCGGTATCGAGCGCGCCACGGATGATGTGGTAACGAACGCCAGGAAGATCCTTGACACGGCCGCCGCGGATCAGAACAACAGAGTGCTCCTGCAGGTTGTGGCCGATGCCGGGGATATAAGCCGTACCTTCCATGTCATTGACCAGACGGATACGGGCGATCTTGCGCAGAGCCGAGTTCGGCTTCTTGGGGGTCATGGTACGCACGGCCAGGCAAACGCCGCGCTTCTGGGGGCACTCCTGGAGAATAGGAGAATTGGACTTATAGACAGCCTGCTGCCTGCCCTTGCGGACCAGCTGATTAATCGTAGGCATTTGGCTAATGCCCTCCTTCCTGAAAAGATCTTTCGATCGTCATTTTGTGTTTGATTGATACTTTCGTTCAATCGGTCAGCATCTATATATCGGATAAAGTCCGCTGCAACCCTACAAACAGACTTTACAGACGAAGGATCGCGGCGCAGGCCGCCTGCACTTCAATACCGCAGGCTTTTCCAAGCTCTTTCATGGAACCGCAGCGCTCTGCTTCCACCCCAGCCTCCCGGCAGGCGGAAAGAACCTTTTCGCTGAGGTAATCTTCCACATCCTGAGCCAGATAAACCTTCTGAGCCGTACCTCCGCTAATTGCGCGCAAAACCTGCTTTGCTCCGACAGCGCGGCACGGGGCATTTTTCAGTGCATCAAACATCTTTACACCTCAAAACGGCGCGTTTTCCCAATCAAACGCACACTTTGTTAGTTTAGCATCCGTTGGGTCTCTTGTCAAACCCCGACGTCAGAAAATTCCGCAGAATTTCTTTTGAAGCCGCTCTTTCAGCAGTACCATCCCCGTTTGAGGAGGCTCTTTGAAAAAACCAGCCGGGTTTCCTTCCCCTTCTTGGAAAGCGGGAACCATCCCTCTTTCTCCATCTGCGCAATATAGGGGATCTTTTCCGGTCCAAACCGGGTCTCTCCGCTCTTTTTGCGCAGGAAAGCGCGTTTCCAGATCCTCCCTGCCCCCCAGCCCAGCAGACCGCAAAGCAGGAAGCACAGCAGCGGAACGGAAAAATGAATTTTGAGCGCCGCATAGCGGAGGGATGAAATAGCCATCAGCACCAATCCGAGTGCAAAGCCTGCGGCTGTAAACAGCGACGGATACAGCCTTACAGCCCGAAGATTGGCCCGGCACCGGTCGCAGCAGGCAATCTGCAGCGGCAGGATCCTGCCGACCTTCTTACCCAGCTGGAGCTGCCCGGCAATTGTGCCGTCGCCCGAATCTATGTAACCGTAATCCGTCAGCGCATATCCGCTCTTTTTATGTGGTTTTTCCTGAGCGCAGAACTGACAGTTCTCTGTTTCGTACAGGATGTACGTACCGTACAGGCTGTACGCACCGCCCTCCGGCAGGAGCCCGTGGACCGCGTCAATATGGTCCATCAGTGTTTCCCGCTCCTGAACCGTCATTTTCTGCGCCGGGCAGATCTGGCAATCTCCCCGGGCCAGCAGCTGGCAGTAATCACTCTGGCACATATGACAGGTTTGCTCTTTTTCGTTCACTGGCATCGTCCTCCCTTCTGGAAAAGCGGCGGCCGGCGCCCGGTTCCGCAGAAACATGCAGACTGCCCCGGACGCCGCCTGTCAGCTTTCGGACATTTACAGATTTTCGATTCTGAGGACGTCGTCGTTCACATGGGGTACCGCAGAGCCCACTTCGTGGACGCGGATTGTTTTATAACGCCGCATGCCCACGCCCGCGGGGATGAGCTTGCCGATGATAACATTCTCCTTCAGACCGACGAGCGGATCGACCTTGCCCTTAATAGCGGCGTCGGTCAGCACACGGGTAGTCTCCTGGAAGGAAGCGGCCGACAGGAAAGACTCCGTGGCCAAGGCCGCCTTGGTGATGCCCAGCAGCTTGGGCTTCGCAGTGGCCCACTGTCCGCCCTTCTCGATAGTTTCGATGTTTTCCTTTTCAAAGCGGAACACGTCGACCAGTTCGCCAGGCAGCATGGAGGTGTCTCCGGTCTCCTCGACCTGTACCTTGCGCATCATCTGGCGGATGATAACCTCGATGTGCTTGTCGGCGATTTCCACGCCCTGCATGCGGTAAACCTTCTGAACTTCCTTGAGCATGTAAGCCTGAACTTCCTTCGGCCCCTTGAGTCGCAGGATATCGCCGGGGTTCACCGGGCCTTCGGTCAGACTGTCGCCCGCTTCCACGAAATCTCCGTCGGTCACTTTCAGTTTCGCCGCATAGGGAATGGAATACGTCTCGCTGCGGCCTTCAACGCTGTCGACGACAGTAACTTCACGCTGGCGTTTGCTTTCGCGGACGGTGACAATGCCGGAAATCTCCGTAATGACCGCAGCGCCCTTGGGGTTACGGGCCTCAAAGATTTCTTCGACACGGGGAAGACCCTGCGTGATATCGCCCGCGGACGCAACGCCGCCGGTGTGGAACGTACGCATGGTCAACTGCGTGCCGGGCTCGCCGATCGACTGAGCGGCCACGATGCCAACCGCTTCGCCGATGTCCACCAGCATGCCGGAAGCCATGTTGGAGCCGTAGCACTTACAGCAAACGCCGTGCTCCGACGCACAGGTATACACCGTGCGGATATGAACCCTTTCAATGCCGCTGTCGACAATCTTGCGGGCAGCGTCATAGGAAATCAGTTCGTTGGCCTCCACGTAAACCTCTCCGGTCTTGGGATCCACCACGGGATCGACAGCAACACGGCCCTCAATGCGGCTGCGCAGTCCCTCAATGTTCGCCTTGTCTTCCTTGATGGCCTCAACCCACATGCCCTTGACATTTTTGCCGCGCTGGGCAAAGCAGTCGTACTCCCGGACGATCATGTCCTGAGAGATATCGACCAGGCGGCGGGTCAGATAGCCGGAGTCCGCTGTACGGAGCGCCGTATCGGCCAGACCCTTTCGGGCGCCGTGCGAGGAAATAAAGAATTCCAGGACGGTCAGGCCCTCACGGAAATTGGCGCGGATGGGCATCTCGATCGTGCGGCCGGAGGTGTTTTTCATCATGCCGCGCATACCGGCCAGCTGGCGGATCTGCTGCATGGAACCACGAGCGCCGGAGTCCGCCATCATGTGTACCGGATTGAAGGGGTCGGCCGCCTTAATGCGAACCAGCGCTGCCGTAACGGCGTCAGTGGTATTTTCCCAGACGCGGACGGTGGCGTTGTAGCGCTCCTCCTCCTGAAGAAGACCGACGCGGAATTTATTGGTAATGTTCTGAACCAGTTCCTCTGCGTGGGCGATCATCGCAGGCTTCTCCGGGGGTACCTTGACGTCCATATAGCCAACAGTGATGCCAGCGCGGGTGGAATACTTATAGCCAAGCGCCTTGATGTTGTCAAGCACTTCACTCGTGCCGGAAGGGCCATGGCGGCGGAAGCAGCGGTCAACGATTTCACCCAGTTGTTTCTTTCCGACAATGTGGTCGATCTCCAGCAGGAACTGATCGTCCTCCGTATTCCTCTCGACAAAGCCCAGATCCTGAGGGATAGCCTCATTGAAGATCACGCGGCCCACAGTGGTCTGCAGGATGCGCTGCTTCTTTTCGCCGTTTATCTCTTTGGTGAAACGGATGGACACCTTGGCCTGCAGGGAAAGCTGCTGGGTCTGATAGGCCATGATCGCCTCCTCCGGCGAGCAGAAGGCAGAGCCTTCTCCCTTCGCTCCGGGGCGTTCGGCAGTCAGATAGAAACAGCCCATAACCATGTCCTGCGTGGGGCTGACAACCGGCTTGCCGTCCTGTGGCTTGAGGATGTTGTTGGCCGCAAGCATCAGGAAACGGGCTTCGGACTGCGCCTCCACGGAAAGCGGAACGTGCACGGCCATCTGGTCGCCGTCAAAGTCGGCGTTGAAAGCAGTGCAGGCCAGCGGATGGAGCTTGATGGCGCGGCCCTCGACCAGGATGGGCTCGAAGGCCTGAATGCCCAGACGGTGCAGCGTGGGCGCACGGTTCAAGAGGACAGGATGATCCTTAATGACCTCCTCGAGAACGTCCCAGACCTCACCGCGGACGTGTTCGACCATGCGCTTGGCGCTCTTGATGTTATGAGCAATACCCTTTTCCGTCAGCTTCTTGATGACAAAGGGCTTAAACAGCTCCAGCGCCATCTCTTTGGGCAGACCGCACTGATACATTTTCAGTTCGGGGCCGACGACGATAACGGAGCGGCCGGAATAGTCCACGCGCTTTCCCAGCAGGTTCATGCGGAAGCGGCCCTGCTTGCCGCGCAGCAACTCAGACAGGGACTTGAGAGGACGGTTGCCGGGGCCGGTCACCGCACGAGCGCGACGGCCGTTGTCAATCAGCGCGTCCACCGCTTCCTGGAGCATACGCTTCTCGTTGCGCACGATGATATCAGGCGCCTTAAGCGTCAGCAGGCGCTTGAGGCGGTTGTTGCGGTTGATGACGCGGCGGTAAAGATCGTTGGAGTCGCTGGTGGCAAAACGGCCACCGTCGAGCTGCACCATGGGGCGCAGATCCGGCGGGATGACCGGAAGCACCTCCAGAATCATCCATTCGGGCTTGTTGCCGCTCTTAAGGAAGGCTTCCACCACTTCAAGGCGCTTGATGGAGGCCGCCCGCTTCTGGGTAGAGGTGCTCTTAATCTCCTCGCGCAGCTTGACAGCCAGCGCTTCCAAATCGATATCCTGCAGCAGCGTTTTGATGGCGGCCGCGCCGGTATCCGCCTTGAAGCGGGAGCCATACTGAGCCAGCGCATCGCGGTATTCCTTTTCGCTCTCAAAAACGTGCTTGTATTCAAGAGGCGTATCGCCGGGATCCGTCACCACATAGGAAACAAAGTAAATGACCTTTTCCAGTTCGTTCGCCTTGATGTCCAGCAGCTGGCGCATACGGCTCGGAGCGCCGCGGAAATACCAGATATGGCTCACCGGCGCGGCCAGCTCGATATGTCCCATGCGCTCGCGGCGCACCTTGGCGCGGGTGACTTCCACGCCGCACTTGTCGCACACGATGCCCTTGAAGCGCACGCGCTTATAGCGACCGCAGTGGCATTCCCAGTCCTTGGTAGGTCCAAAGATCCGCTCGCAGTAAAGGCCGTCCTTTTCGGGCTTCAGGGTGCGGTAATTGATCGTTTCAGGCTTTTTGACCTCGCCGTAGGACCATTCGCGGATCTTTTCAGGCGATGCCAGACCGATCTTTATGGAATCAAAATTGTCAAGTTCGTACAAAGCGTTCTCTCCCTTCGGTAACGTGGCAATGGGATACGCCGGCAGCAGGACAGAGAGCTTCTTCAGCGTCTCTGTGCTACCTGTGCCGGCGGCGGGCCGCCGCCGGTCTGCTTACAGTCGTTACTCCTGATCTTCCTTCGTTTCGTCTTCTTGCCCGTCCTCCTGTCCGCCCTCCGACAGGCTGTCGGGCAGATCGTCCAGGTTGAAGTCCATCAGGAAGTCGTCGCCCGCCATGCCTTCGGCAGGAGGATCGCTGAAATCTCCCATGTCGAAAGCGTCCTGTGCGAAGTCGTCCAGATCGCCGAAATCCTCCTCGTCGAAGGACACCGCAGGCGCATGCTCCACAGCGGGCCCGCTCGCAGCGCCCTCCACGCCTTCGAGGTTGAGGCCGAGGGGCTTGTCGTCATCGTCGTCATCATCGCGCAGTTCCACCTCACGGTTATCAGCGGAAAGAACCTTGACATCGAGTGCCAGCGCCTGCAGCTCCTTGATGAGAACGCGGAAGGATTCGGGAACGCCGGGTTCCGGGATGTTTTCGCCCTTGACGATCGCCTCATAGGTCTTGACGCGTCCGGCCACGTCGTCGGACTTGACCGTGAGGATCTCCTGAAGAGTGTGAGCAGCACCATAAGCTTCCAGCGCCCAGACTTCCATCTCGCCGAAGCGCTGGCCGCCAAACTGCGCCTTGCCGCCCAGGGGCTGCTGCGTCACGAGCGCGTAAGGGCCGGTGGAACGGGCGTGAATCTTGTCGTCCACCAGGTGATGGAGCTTGAGGTAATACATCACGCCCACGGTGATGCGGTTTTCAAAGGGTTCGCCGCTGCGGCCGTCGTAAAGGACGGTCTTGCCGTCCTCGTCAAGGCCCGCCATTTTCAGGCATTCGGCGATGTCGGTTTCGGTCGCGCCGTCAAAAACGGGGGTGGCGATATGCCAGCCCAGTTCGCGGCAAGCGCGGCCCAGATGCACCTCAAGCACCTGACCGATGTTCATACGCGAGGGAACACCCAGGGGGTTGAGCACAATCTGCAGCGGCGTGCCATCCGGCAGGAAGGGCATATCCTCTTCCGGCAGGATGCGGGAAACGACGCCCTTATTGCCGTGGCGTCCCGCCATTTTGTCGCCGACGGAGATCTTGCGCTTCTGAGCGACATACACGCGAACCATGCGCTTGACGCCGGGAGAGAGATCGGCGCGCTTTTCACTCGCGTCAAACACCTTGACGTCCACAACCACGCCGCTTTCCCCGTGCGGCATGCGCAGGGAGGTGTCTCGCACCTCGCGGGCCTTTTCGCCGAAGATCGCGCGCAGCAGACGCTCCTCGGGGGTCAGCTCAGTTTCGCCCTTTGGCGTCACCTTGCCCACAAGGATATCTCCGCTTCGCACCTCGGCGCCGATGCGGATGATGCCACGTTCGTCCAGGTCCTTAAGGGCCTCTTCTCCAATGTTGGGGATATCGCGGGTGATCTCCTCCTCGCCGAGCTTAGTCTCCCGCGCCTCGGATTCGTGCTTCTCAATATGAATGGAGGTGTAAGTATCCTCCCTGACAAGCCGTTCGCTGATGAGAACGGCGTCCTCGTAGTTGTAGCCTTCCCAGGTCATGAAGCCGATGAGAATGTTGCGGCCCAGGGCGATCTCACCCTGATCGGTAGCCGCGCCGTCGGCGATGACCTGCCCTTTTTCCACCCGTTCGCCGGCGTCCACAATGGGGCGCTGGTTGATGCAGTTGGACTGGTTGGAGCGCTGGAACTTGATGAGCTTGTAGTACTGGCGGCTGCCGTCGTCAGCGCGGACTGTAATAGACTGCGCGTCCACCTTTTCCACAACGCCGGCTTCCTTTGCAAGCACGCACACACCGGAATCGCGGGCGGCCTTATATTCCATGCCCGTGCCGACGAAAGGCGCTTCCGTCACCAGAAGAGGAACCGCCTGGCGCTGCATGTTCGAACCCATCAGCGCGCGGTTCGCGTCGTCATTTTCGAGGAAGGGAATCATGCCCGTCGCGACGGAAACGACCTGCTTGGGTGAAACGTCCATGAAGTCCACGCGCTCGCGGGGATACTCGGAAATATCCTCCCTGAGGCGGCCGGCGACCAGCTTGTGCTTGAACCACCCGGTCTCGGGATCGATGGGCTCGTTTGCCTGCGCGACGATGCAGTCGTCTTCTTCATCTGCGGTCAGATACACAATCTCGTTGGTGATCTTATGATTGACCTTGTCCACCCTGCGGTAGGGGGACTCGATAAAGCCGTATTTGTTGATGCGCGCATAGGACGCCAGGCTGCTGATCAGGCCGATATTGGGACCTTCAGGCGTCTCGATGGGACACATGCGTCCGTAATGGCTGAAGTGAACGTCGCGGACGTCAAATCCGGCGCGTTCGCGGGACAGGCCGCCCGGGCCCAGTGCAGACAGGCGGCGCTTATGGGTCAGCTCTGCAAGGGGATTGTTCTGGTCCATGAACTGGGACAGCTGGCTCGAGCCGAAGAACTGCTTGATCGCAGCCGTCACCGGACGGACGTTGATCAGGTTCTGGGGAGATGCGGTCGCAGCGTCCTGAATCTGCATGCGCTCACGCACCACGCGTTCGAGGCGGTTGAGCCCCACGCGGATCTCGCTTTGAAGCAACTCTCCCACAGAGCGGATGCGGCGGTTGCCCAGATGGTCGATATTGTCGATATGGCCGATGCCATAGGGCAGGTTCAGAATATAACTGACAGAGGCGACGATATCGTCCCGGTGCAGCCTGCGGGGGATCAGCTCCCCCACGTTCTCCTTAAGAACCTGCTTGAGGGTTTCTTCGTCCGCACCGGCGTTTTCGTCGAGCAGGCGGCGCAGCGTGGGGTAATGCACCTTTTCGTTGAGGCCGGCCTCCTCCGGATCAAAAGAGAGATGGGGGGCGGGGTCAACGAAGTTGTTGCCAATGATAATCAGGCGGCGATCATCATGCAGGATGGTCACATGCTCCACGCCGGCGTTCTGGATCTCCACGGCCTTTTCGCGGCTGATGGCTGCCCCTTCTTCAACCAGGATCTCGCCAGTCTCGGGATGGATAACGTCCTCAGCTGCGATCCGGCCGGAAATGCGGGCAGAAAGCGCCAGCTTCTTGTTGAACTTGTAGCGGCCTACGCGGGCGATGTCATAGCGGCGCGGGTCAAAATAGAGGGAATTGAGCAGAGCGCGGGCGGATTCCTCCGTCGGCGGTTCACCGGGGCGCTGCTGCTTGTAGATGGCGATGAGACCGTCGGCGACGGAATTGGCGTGGGTCATCGTCGCATCCTTATTCAAAGTCGCCGTCAGGCGCTCGTCCTCGCCGAATTTTTCAATGATCTCTTCGTTGGTGCCGTAGCCGATGGCGCGCAGCAACAGAGTCAGAGGGATCTTGCGGTTGCGGTCAATGCGAACGTACAGTACGCCGTTGGAATCCGTTTCGTATTCCATCCACGCGCCGCGGTTGGGGATGATCTGAGAAGAGAACAGCTCGCGGCCCGCCTTGTCCTTCTTCATATCATAATAGACGCCGGGAGAGCGCATCAGCTGAGAAACGATCACGCGCTCGGCGCCGTTATAAATGAAGGTGCCCTGTTCCGTCATCAGCGGAAAATCGCCGAGGAACACCTTGGATTCTTTCATTTCGCCGGTCTCGGTATTGACCAGGCGAACCACCACATTCAAGGGCGCGGCGTAATTCTGGTCGAGCTCCTTGCATTCTTCGATGGTGAACTTGGGCTTCTCCGGCTTTTCATAGTCAACAAATTCCAACACCAGCTTTCCGGCGTAGTCCGCAATGGGAAACACGTCGTTGAGCACGTCGCGGAGCTCTTCGTTCAAAAAGCGTTCGTAGGACTTTTTCTGTATTTCGACGAGGTCGGGCATTTCGAGGACTTCTTCAATGTGCGAAAAACTCTTTCGCACGCGCTTGCCCATCATTACGTCATGAACCACTGGCAATTCACTCCTCACATCGTTGTCGCATTGTTTCTGCGCCTGTCCTTTTGAACCGGCGCGGCAGGATAACAGCCATACCGTCTGAAAGTGTTGCCTCGATACATGCGGCGCATTCCTCCGGGTCCCGGCTAAAACGGTTCCCCGAATAAAAAGAGACGCCGCGCAGATGTGAATTTTTTGTAAATTCTTTCCGCAGGCGATGTGGCGCTCCCGGCTAAAACGGTTCGCTGCCAGTGTGGGCCCGGACAACCTGTCCTGTGACCCGGATATGAAGCCGATTTTCCGCGAAAGCGCACGAAAAAAGGGCATACCGAGGCAATTTACCATACATGAATGGCAATTTTAGATTATAGCAAATGCCCCCCATTGTGTCAATACGGTTCAGGGCAAATATTTTTCTTTTTCTCCGCCGAATATTTTTTTCATTTATGACATTTATCATCAGCTTTTTCACATTCTTATTTATTTTCCCCTTAAATCCTTGTAAAAAATTTCTTATTTCGCTATACTTAAATTGTTTGGCTCACTGCTTCAACCGCATTTTTCCATTTTATCATCCATTATCAAATTTAAAGAGGTTTTTTTCATGAAACACACCTGCGCTTTTGTCAATGCCAACGTCATCCCCATGGAAAACGGCGCCCGTTACAGCGCGCTCCTCATTGAAGCGGGCGTGATCCGCGCTCTTGGTACGGACGAAGAGATCACCGCCCTGTGCGCCCAAAAAGGGCTCGCTCCCCGGGACGCCGGCGGCGCCACCATCCTTCCCGCCTTTTTTGACTGCCATGTTCACGCCCTGACCACCGGCGAAAACGCGCTGGGCATCGACCTTTACGACTGCAAGGATATCGCGGAGCTGATCGGTCTTTTGAAGGAAGCGGATGAGACCTGGGAAGAAGGCCGCTGGATCTTCGGCAAGCGTCTGGACGAATCCCGCCTGGAAGAGGGGCGTCCTCCGCTGATGAAGGAGCTGGACGTCATCGGCCGGCCGGTCTTCCTTTCTGACCGCGGCAAGCATTACACCGCCGTCAACCGCGCCGCCTACGAAGCGCTTGGCATCACCAAGGACATCAACGGCGTGCGCCTTGACGAAAACGGCGAACCCAACGGCCGCTTGCAGGACGACGGCAACCGGATCGCGCAGGCCCGCTTCTTCGCCTCTTGGTCCCTCAAGCAGAAGCAGGACGCCGTGCGCTTCACTGCGCAGCTGGCCATTTCCCGCGGAATTACCACCGTCGACGCCATCGAGGGGCTGGACAGCACCGGCGAAGACGTGGAATTCATGGTCAAAATGCTCGATGAGCTGCCGCTGGACATGGACATCTTCTGGGCGACGGTCCATTCCGAGGACGTGGAGCGACTGGGTCTGAAGATCTGGGGCGGCGACATCCTGCTTGACGGCGCCATCGGCTCCCGGACCGCCGCGTTCTCCGAAAAATACTGCGATGGCGACACCGCCGGCTACCTCAATTATCCGGACGAAGAAGTATTCCGCATCGTGGAGGAGGCGGTCGTCAAGGATCTGGGCCTCTCCTTTCACTGCATCGGCGAGCTGGCGATGACGCAGGCACTTGACGCCATCGAGCGCGCGCTGGCCCACCATCCCGAAAAGAAGAACTGCCACCGGCTGCGTCTGGAGCATTTCGGCTTCCCGAATCAGCGGGACATCGACCGCGCCGGCGCGCTGCACCTGCTCATCTCCACTCAGCCCGCCTTCACCTATCTGCGCGGCGGCCCCGGCACGGTCTACCGCAGCCGTCTGGGCGAAGCCCGCGAGCGGGGCGGCTATCCTCTGCGCCGCTTTGTGGACGCCGGCATGATCCTCGGCGGCGGCTCCGACTCCGACGTGACCCCCATGGACGCCCTGTTTGGCATTCACGCCGCAGTCAACCAGCCTTACCCGGAAAATTCCCTCACCCCCTATGAGGCGGTGCGGATGTACACGGCAGACGCCGCCAAATGCGCCTACTGCTTCGACCGCAAGGGCACGCTGACCGTCGGCAAGCAGGGCGACCTGGTGCTTCTCGGCGCCGATCCCATGGCTGTCGATCCCCGGACGATCAAAGATATCCCTGTCCTTGAGACCATCTACAAGGGCGAAACAGTCTATCAGAAAAAAGACTGATCTCCAAAAAGCAGGCTCCCATTGTCTGCCGAACTCAACTGTTCGTCAAAAAGACCGGCGATTTTCTATCGCCGGTCTTTCTTTATCGCCGCACAGGACACCTCTATTCCCACCAGACGTCCTGATCGAATATCGCTTTGAGATCCTCCTGTTTTCCGTAGTCAAACCAGATATTTCCGTGGATCAGGCCCGTCGCGCAGCTGTCGCCCGCGATCAGAGCGGAAAACTCCTCCCCATCCTGCCGGACTATGTTCAGCGCAAACACCATCGGACAGCCGCCGTCCATATCGATTTTCGCCCTGCGTATCAGCTTCCGGAGCTTTTCAAGCTTCTCAGGGTCGGTGACCGTCTGTTCTTTGGCAACCCAGCGGTCATTTTCATCAAGAACCTGATAGCTGAGCGTGGCGCTTGCCAGCGGTTGATCGAACCACGAAGGATCATAATCCGCTGGATCATAGCCTGCAATCTGCCGGACAATTCCCCTGAGCCAGTCGGAAAGCGCATCGTTTTTGCAGTCGGGCACATATTTCCAGTAATCCTCTTCCGTCACGGAGGCAAACAGTCCCTCGCTGAAAAGCTGATACCCGGCGTCAGAGCCATCCCTGAGCCACAGGGTGACGCCCGTTCTGTAGCGGTCCGGATACTGTTTTTCCACCTCCGCCGCGTCCACAGGCTTCGTTTCCCGCGCGATGATTTCCTTTGCCTCCGCAAGCTGTTCATCGCTCAGCGCGATGTAGAACGCCGCCCACTGGCTGCTGTTCAGCTCCTCGATCATCTCTTCATTTTGAATGTAAATCTGGATACTGGGACCTTCCGGCTGCAGATAGGACAGCCGCCGCTCCACCGCGTATTTCATCCACGCGCGGGTGTAGGGGTACACAGCGGAAGAAATGACCGGCTGCTGCACTGAGACCGTCAGGTAGCCCATGGTATAGCTGCCTGTTTCATCCCTGGAAAATTCCAGCCCCTGCACGCCGCTGACGATGTATTTTGCCTCCATGGAAAGATTCGTATCTTCCAGATTATACAGATCCACCTGATAGTAATGCTCGTCTCCGGGGCCGTAAACCTCTCCGACGCTGTATACAGAGTCAGAGGTGTCCGGCCAGCTTTTTCCCTCCGCCGGCTGCAAAAGGATGTAGGCGTCGCCGGTTCCGGTCTTTCGTCCGTAGCCTGCGAAATCCCCGTTGAATTTTTCCAGATAAGGGGCCATTTCCTCTTCGGTCATGTCTTCAAAGACAACCGCGTTCAGCAGGGATTCGATCTCGTTCATCTCAGCGCGCACCGCAGCCGGAACGCTGTCCTCCTGCCCCGCAGAAGGCGTCTGTTCGGGCGCAGGGGTCACTCCCGGCTCAGTCAGACTGTCCGCGGGCACCTGGGGCGTATCAGACTCTCCCTTCTGCGCGCCGGTCAGCGTCATTGCGCAGGCGCACAGGCTCAGAAGCACCGCGAGGATCGTTGCGCTCAAAAGGGTCTTTGGACGCTTGACGATGCGGGCGATACGCCGCCTGATCTGCTTTCCGCTCTGGGACATGGCAGTCGCCGTATTGACCACGCCGCCGCTGAAGCGCTTTCTTCCCTCCCGCAGGGAGGAGACCAGCGTTTCACCGTAAGAAAGCTTTTCCTCCGGCTCCAGCAGGCGGAGCACCCGCTCGTCACAGCTCAGCTCACAATCCTCCCGGGAAGCGGCAGCGCCCATCCAGACCATCGGATTAAACCAGTGCAGGATCAGGCAAAGGCCCCGAAGCAGCGCAAACCAGTTGTCTTTCTGGCGAAAATGGCAGGTTTCGTGCAGCAATACATGGCGGAGTCTCCTTTCCTCCGCAAGGGTCTCAGGCGTCACCACAATGACTGGGCGTATCCTCCCGACCAGGCAGGGGGAAGGCACCGCCGAAGAGACCATCACCGCCCGGATTCCCCTGGGCGGGCGAATATCCGTCGGGCGCATGGAGCGCCTGATCCGGCCCGCAAAACGCAGATTGCTTCCGGCAATATAGAAAAAAGTGCCCAGAGCGCCAACGGCCCACAAGCCAAACAGAAGGGTCTGCCAGTTCCACAGCGCGCTGCCGCTGCTCTCTTCCGGCTGGTCTGCGTCATTTCGGCCCGCTGCATCAGGAACCGCCGCGCCGGTCTGGCTGTTTTGCTCTGAAAGAATCCGATCCACCTGACCGGGCAGTTCCTCTGCCGGCACCCGTCCAGCCTGGCTGGCTGTTTTGTCTGCCTCCGCAGAAATCCCCGGATTTTGCGCGCCGTCCACCGCGTTCATTACGCTGAAGGGACTGGCAAAGCGCAGCGGGATCAGCAGGCACACTGCCGCCGCCAGCCACAACCCATACCAGAATCGGGGCGCAACATATTTGCGAAGGCCCGCCCTCAGCAACAGCAGCACTGCGATCAGCACCGAACCGCACAGCGTAGCCTCCCTCAAAAACTGCATCAGTCCGCTCATTCCTTCCCCTCCTTCGCCCGGCGGAGCTGCTCCATCAGGCTGTCGATCTCCTGGTCGGTCAGCTTCTCCTGCTGCACCAGCGTGCTGAGCATCAGCGGTACGCTGCCACCGAAAAGCCGGCCCGCAAGGCTTCTGCTCTGTTGCCGCACGACGCTTTCCCGGCTGACAACAGCGCTGTACTGTTCCGGAGATCTGCCCAAAGCGACCGCCGTATTCTTTTGAAGCATTCGCTTGAGCAGTGAAATTACCGTATGTTTGCTCCATCCGGTCTCACTCTCCAGCCCCTGCTGGATCTGGCGAACGGTCAGCTCTCCCTTTTCCCAGAGCAATTCCAGAATTTTCAGCTCGCTGTCGGTGACGCTGATTTTTTCTTCCATGACGACCCCTCCAGTAATAATTTGCTTACCGTTATTATACAGGGCTTCACAGCCAAAAACAAGGGAATTGTAATAAGTTTATTACTGTTTTCAGTTTCTTCATAAACAAACGCTCCGGGAAACTCTTTCCCGGAGCGTTCAGGCCCCACGCTTTTTACAGCCGCAGACCCTTGATGTCCTTGATGCGCGAAAGGATCGTGTTGCAGCTCAGCTCCGTCACGCCCGGCAGCCGGTCCATCACCTCTGCAAGGAAGCGCTCCATTTCCTCCTGGCCGGCAGCCACGGCGTGGACATGCAGCTTGCTCCTGCCGGTGACCCGGTAGATCTGTGTCACCATCGGATCTCTGTTGAGGATCTCCGTTACCTTTGCCAGCTGCGCCGGTTCTGTTTCGATCTCAAAATAGCAGGAGATCGCCCCGCCGATCTTCTGCGGGTTGATAACGACCGTATATTCTTCGATGATGCCCTGCCTTTCCAGCGCCTGAATCCGGGTCTTGACCGCCACCCGGGACAATCCCACTGCTTCGCCCAGGTCAGAATAGGACATTCTGGCGTTTTCAATTAGCAATTCCACCAGTTTTCTATCGATCTCGTCCAATCCGTTCAGAAACACATCCTTCACCTTCCCTTTTTTTCATTATAAAAAACTTTCCCTCCAAAATCCATTGTTTTGAAGGTATTGCTTGACAGATCATTGATTTCCCATTACGATTAATTTCGTTGTGTAATTTCAATCTTTCGTATCGAAACCCGGAGGAAGCCTATGAAACGCGACCTGACCACAGGAAGCATCTCCAGATCCATGCTGCTGTTTGCCGTTCCCATGATCCTTGGAAATCTCCTGCAGCAGCTTTACAATATTGCTGATACCTTTATTGTCGGGCAGTACATCGGCGCGGACGCGCTGGGCGCCGTCGGCACCTCTTACACGCTGATGGTGTTTCTCACGTCAGTGATCCTCGGGCTGTGCATGGGCAGCGGCGCGGTGTTTTCCATGCTTTTTGGCGCCGGGGATCGCGAGCAGCTCCGCTCGAGCATCGTCGCTTCCTTCGTGCTCATCGGCGCGGTGGCGGTCGTCATCCAGGCGGCGGCTCTTCTTCTCCTTGATCCTATCCTTCACCTGCTCCGGATCCCGGCAGAGCTCTATTCCCTTACGCGGGAATATATGGGCTGCGTCTTCTGGGGAATCTTCTTTACTTTCCTCTACAACTATTTTGCCTCTTATCTCAGGGCCGTGGGCAACTCCACGCTGCCGCTGATCTTTTTGGTGATCTCGACTCTGCTCAACATCGGCCTTGACGTCCTGTTCGTGCTGGGCTTCTCCTGGGGCGTGTGGGGAGCCGCTTTTGCCACCATCATTGCGCAGGGCGTCTCCGCCCTTCTCATGACCGGCTATTGTCTGGTCAGGCTGCCCATTTTTCATCTCAGAGCCAGCGATCTTCACTTTGACGGAGCCTGTGCCTCCCGCATTTTTCAGTATTCCTTCATCACCTGCATCCAGCAATCCATCATGAATCTGGGCATTCTGATGATCCAGGGACTGGTCAACAGCTTTGGCCCGGCAGTCATGAGCGCCTTTGCGGCGGCAGTCAAAATCGACTCCTTTGCCTACATGCCCGTGCAGGACTTTGGAAATGCCTTTTCCACCTTTATCGCTCAGAATTTCGGCGCCAGGCAGGAAGAGCGCATCCAAAAAGGGATTCGTTTTGCGGTCTGCGCCGCGCTCTCCTTCTGCGCAGTCATCACGGCGGGGATCTGGCTGTTTGCGGATAAGCTGATGCTGCTGTTCGTACAGCCCCACGAGACCGAGATCATCGCCATCGGCGTCAACTATCTGCACATTGAGGGCACCTTCTATTTCGGCATCGGCTGTCTGTTCCTGCTCTATGGCCTATACCGCGCCGTCGGCAGTCCGAAAATGTCCGTCGTTCTGACGGTCATCTCTCTGGGTACCCGCGTCCTTCTGGCCTACTGCCTTGCACCCATTCCCGCCATTGGCCTTGCGGGCATCTGGTGGGCCATCCCCATCGGCTGGATCCTTGCCGACCTGACGGGATTTCTCTATTACCGCCTTCACTACAAAAACAAGCTGCATACCCGCATCCAGGCGGGGATCTGACTCCCCGCTTTTCACAAGCCCGTCCCTCAGGCCTCTTTTTCTTTCTTTTTTGCAATTGATGCTGTATCATAGTCAAAACACAGCGCCGGGAAGAGAAAAATGATCCTTTTTCTCTCAACCTGGTTGAGACTTTCAGAAAAGGAGCTGTTCTCCATGGACAGATACGGCATCACAGAAATGGCTCATCTGCTGGGGATTTCCACCGAAGCCCTTCGAAAATACGAAGAGAAGGGAATCCTTACCTCTTTTCGCAACGACAGCACCAATTACAGGGAATACAGCACCTGGGAGTTTTCTGCATTGCTGCAGGCCAGGGCATATAAGCAGCTCGGCTTTTCTCTGAAGGAAACCGCCAACCTTCTCAACGATTCCGAAACAGAAGAGCTTGTTTCGATGTTCGAGCAGCAAAAAGCGCGTCTGGCAGAGGAGATCGTCTACCGCGAACGGATGCTTCACCGTCTGGAGCAGATGCGGAAGGACACACAGGACTGCGCTGAACTGAGCGGACGCTATCGTCTGGAATACCGTCCGGCCCTTCGTTTTCTCCCTTTTTATGACGGCCTGGAATCCGGCGACAAATCAATCAAAAATATGGGAAAGGAATGGGCGGATCATCTGGCCCTGTCTTCCATTTTTCTCATTTATCACTCTGATCTTTCAACCGGCCAATACAGCGCCGGCATTTCTCTGGAAAAGGATGCCCTCTATAGCTGCGCCGCTGAAGAGCTCCCCTATACAGAGGAGCTTCCCTCCCGCCTCTGCGTCGTCACGGCTCTGGAAGGAACCTATACGCGCCTGATGCAGGTGTCTGATTTTTCCGGCGCTCTCTCTTTTCTTCAGGAACATCACTATCAGCTGACCGGCGGGGTGACAGCCAAGGTGGTCTATTCGCTGAAAAAGGACGGCGAATATCATTTCTGGCACAAGGTCTGGTTCCCCATCGATCAGCCCGAAGCCTGAAAATTTTCTCAATTATCTGATGATTGACAACCAACCTGGTTGAGCCGCTATCCTTTTCTTCGTGGACGTCTCCCGGGCGTTCTCAGAAAAGGAGGAAAATCATGAAAAAGAATTGTAAGCTTCTCTCTGCGCTGCTTGCGCTGCTGCTCGCGCTGAGCCTGACAGCCTGCCAGAACACGGCACAGACCCCCGCCGGGCAGGCGGAAACGCCCAGCGAACAGCCAACCTTTACGGCTGAACCAGCCCAGCCCGCCGAATCTCCCGCTGAAAAAGAACCGCTCTCCTTCACGCCTGGCATCTACCGCGGGGAGGCCATGGGCCACAACGCCGTCATTGCCGTTGATGTAACCTTCTCTGAAAATGAGATCACCGGCATCGAAGTGGCAGCACACAGTGAATCCAAGGGGATCGGCGACGTCGCCATGGAGGAAATGAGCGCCGAGATTCTCGAGCGCCAGAGCCTGAATGTCGATACGCTTTCCGGCGCGACCATCACCGGCGCGGTTTTCCGCAGTATTGTAACTGACTGCGTCAAGCAGGCAGGCTGCGATCCCAGCCTCATGCAGGAACCCGCCCCCGCTTCGTCTCTGACTGCCGCCGATCTGGCCGCGGATGTTGACGTTGTGGTCGTCGGGTCCGGCGGCGCAGGTCTGGCTGCGGCTGTCACCGCCTTCGACGAAGGCCTGAATGTGATCCTTGTCGAGCAGCTGGACATTCTGGGTGGCTCCAGCGACCGCGCCGGCGGCCTGAGCGGCGCAAACACCAAGCTTCTGGCCGAAAACGGTCTCTCTTATAGCCAGGAAGATTACTATAATTATCTTTCTGCTCCGGCCAGTGTCAATCTCTCTTCTGACCTGATCGACGAAGAATACTGCCGTGGCCTTTCTGTCCGCGCCGGTGAAAATATTGACTGGCTGACCGATCTGGGCGTAGAATTCGGCGTCCCCTTCGGAACCGGCAACCACTGGGGTGTTGACAATTCCCGTGTCGCCTGGAGCATCGTCAAACAGCTAAAGCTCTATATGGACGAAAAAGGCGTTGACTACCGCACCGGCACCAAGGCCACGGAGCTTCTCATGGATGGCGGTGCCGTCGCCGGCATCAAAGCGGTAAAGGACGGCCTGGAATACGAGATCAGGGCGGACGCCGTAATCCTGGCCACCGGCGGCTACCTTGCCAATAAAGAACTGGTCGCCAAATACAAGCCCGGATATGAAAACAACGGTTTTGACGTCACTATCGGCTGCAACGGTTCCGGCCTGGAGATGGCGCTCAACGCCGGCGCAGTCGCCAGGCACATGGACATCTGCGGGTTCCACGCCCTGGCTACCTTCTATAATGGAGTGAGCCGCTCCCTGACCAACCCCGCCGGCAGCGGCTGTATCGCTGTCAACGCCGCCGGAGAACGCTATGCCAACGAAGCCGGCGCCTATGCGGACTTCACCGCAGCGACCATGGAGCAGGGGCAGGTCTTCTGCATCATGGATGAAACCGTGATGAATCAGGGCAGAGTCAAAACTGACACTGGCCTGTCCAATATCAGGGAGATGTACGTGATCTGCGACACGCTCGAAGAGCTGGCCGCCGAACTGGGCATCGATCCCGAGGGGCTCGCCGCCACAGTGCAGCGTTACGGCGAATTCGTCCGCAATGGTGTTGACGAAGACTTCGGCAAGGCCGCCACAGCCCTGACCGGGGACTTTTCCGCCGGTCCCTATTACGGCGTCAAGGCCAACGTGGAAAATCATACGGTTTACGGCGGCATTGAGATCGACAACAGCGGCCGTGTTCTGCGAGAGGACGGCACGGTCGTCGAAGGCCTGTACGCTGCCGGGGAACTGACCATGTTCAAGACCGCAGGCCGCGCGCCCCTGCCGGAATGTATTGATATGGGCCGGATCGCCGCCCGCAGCATCAAGGCTGCGCCCGCCGAATAGCCAAAGCGCTTTCTGATTGATCAGATTTTTTAAAACCGGAACCCACAAAGAAAGCAGCATCCTTCTTTTTGAAAGGATGCTGCTTTTTATTCTATTTGTTTTTCTGCTTCCACTTGATTTGAGTGGGCTTTGACTGCAAAAACCGAAGAAGTTCCTCCCTCTGTTCTTCACTCAGCCCGTTCTTGAACACGGGCACATACTGCCAGGACTTTGTAAAAAGCGCGTAGATGCTTTCGGTCTCTTTTATTTTGATAAAGCTCTCATAGGCCATTTGGACGCTTGCGTCGGTGGCGTGATTGTGCACGGTGATCCCGTCCTCTTCCAGGCGGACTGTATAGGGGATCTCCCGCCGTCCGGTCGTTTCCTCGATGCGGTCCAGGTTCCGCTTGATCCCCTTTTTCTGCAGGATGAGCTTTTCTGCAAGGAGGATCGCCCCCAGGATCAAAAAGGTAACTGCTTTGGTCAGATCACGCATTGCCGCGCAAAGAACTGCCATCGCCGTGCAGACGCCCACTGCTACCCAGAAGAAAATCCTCTGCTTGGGAGCTATCAAGCTGCCCTTGAGTTCCTGAAAGATCTTTTCGTTGACGATCCCTGTCGTTTCTATCATTTTGTTTCTCCAAGCCTTTCCTTCTGCCATACGCGCTGAGGCGGCAATTTCACAAGGGAAAGACGTCACGGCCGCGGCCACGACGTCTTCTTTCTGCTCGTTTTCCGCTGTTATTTCAGCTTTGCAAAGATCATGCGGCCCGCCGCCGTCTGAAGGACAGAGGTGACGGTCACCTCGATCTCCTCGTTCATGAAGCGCCTGCCACCGTCGACAACGATCATGGTACCGTCGTCAAGATAGGCCACGCCCTGTCCGGCTTCCTTGCCGTCCTTAAGAATCGTGACCACCATTTCCTCGCCGGGCAGAACCACAGGCTTGACCGCGTTGGCCAGCTCGTTGATGTTGAGCGCGGGAACGCCCTGCACTGCAGCCACCTTGTTGAGATTATAGTCGTTGGTCACCACCACGCCGCCCAGCTCATCCGCCAGCTTGAGCAGCTTCGCGTCCACTTCGGCGATATCGTCATAGTCCCGCTCCTCAACCCGCACGGGAACGTCTAGCTCTTTTTGGATTTTGTTAAGAATATCCAGTCCGCGACGGCCCCGATTGCGCTTGAGGGAGTCCGCCGAATCCGCCACATGCCGGAGCTCCTGAAGGACAAAGCTGGGGATAACCAGCGTCCCCTCCACAATGCCCGTCTTGCAGATATCGAAAATACGGCCGTCGATAATGACGCTGGTATCAAGTACCTTCGGGCGCGCGCCGCTTTTTCTTTCCGTTTTTGCCAGCCGCTCAGCCTTCGCCGCTTTTCTCGGAGACAGACTTTCCAGCAGGCGTACCTCACTGCGACGTTTGCGCCCAATCGTCCAGCCCAGATATGCCAAAGTGATATACAAAACAAACGAAACAGCCGTCGAAACCGGGGGAATCGGGATCATATTGACCAGCTGGGAAAGCAAAAGCGCAATCACCAGGCCGAGGATAAGGCCAACTGTCCCTCCAACCAGATCCATGATCGGAATCTCAAAAAGGGTCTTTTCAATGTGGCTAACGACCTTTGTAAAAAAACGAATGATAGCAGGGGAAAGAAAATAAAAAAGAATGCCGAACGCCACTGCCACAATGATGTACACGATCAACGCCGCCACTGAAACCAGCAGGGAAAGATTGACCAGACCGATCAGCTTCATCAGGCTATCAATTCCCGCCAGAAGAGCCACGCCCAGGCCGGCGCCCAGCAGCGCAATCAGACATCTCAACAGCACCCTCCCAATCTGTCTATTTTTTTCAGGCTCCAAAACAATACCTCCTTACTTTATGAAAATCAAATGCACCGGAAACTGTTTTCGATTGGATTGTTTCTACTATACAGAGAAATTATGTCAGAAAAATGGATTTGTATTCGAACCAGATAAAAAGTGTTTCTTTTATACAAAAATGGGGGTCAAAACGACTCTATTTCCGCAGAGCTGCTTCCACTTCCTCCTCCATCTGCTGGCGGAGCACCCCCTTTGCCAGGCAAAGTTCGCCAATGAGATGTTTTCGCGCGTTTTCCAGCATCCGCTTTTCGCCGGAGGAGAGCCCCCTGCCCGCTTCTCGAACGCTGAGACTGCGGACCACTTCCGCGATGGAAAGAATATCGCCGGTTTTAAGCTTTTCCATGTTAGAGCGATACCGGTGGTTCCAGTTGGACGATTCCTCCTTTAAGGGCTCCCGCCGTAAAAATTGCAGAACTTCCTCCGCCTGCTCGCCTGAAACGATGGGCCGCAGTCCGGACGCATCCGCCCTCTCCACCGGCAGCATCACGCGCATATCTCCCTCGTCGAACAACAGCACGTAATAAATGCTTCGCACACCCATCACTTCCTGCTCTTCGATCGCCTGCACATGCCCCACGCCGTGCATGGGGTACACTGCCAGTTCCCCGATCCGGAACATTCCTTTCTCTCCTTCCCTGCGGCTGAGGCCTCTCTTCAGCCATTATCCTGTCCATATCGCCTCTTCTCATCTGTCGTCTTTTTGAAAAGGAAACTGCTGCGCAGCCATTGATTGGATCTGCCCGTTTTTCCGACCCAAATGAATACTATGATTTTATGATACCGCACCGGAAATTTCCTGTCAACAAAAGGACAATTTAAGACTTTCCGTCGATCTGTTAAGACTTTCCTGCTGTCAAAATGCCGCTAAAACGCCGCCTCAAAGGCCTCTGCCACCGTGTCTACGCCAATGAGCTCCATTCCCGCAGCACTGAGGCCCTTTCTGCTGGACCGAGGCAGGATCACTCGCTCAAATCCCATCTTCGCACATTCGGCTACCCGTTTTTCCGCGTTGGAAACTGCCCGCACCTCTCCGGTGAGACCGATTTCTCCAAGAACTACCGTCCCCTTTCGCACAGGTGCGTTGCGTAGCGAAGCAGCCAGCGCCACAGCCACGGCCAGATCTGCCGCCCGTTCGTCCACCTTCAGACCGCCAACGATATTAATATAGGCATCCTGATCGCCCATGCGCAGACCCAGCTTTTTTTCCAGTACCGCGATCAAAAGTGCCATTCGGTTATGATCGAGTCCCGCCGTCATTCGCCGGGGGGTACCAAATGCTGTCTGACACACCAACGCCTGCAGCTCCACAAGAACCGGGCGGCTCCCCTCCATGACGCACACCACTGCGCAGCCAGGCAGCGGAGTCCCCCGATCAGAAAGGAACAGCGCCGAAGGGTCGGGCACCTCCTTCATGCCCCGCTCCTGCATCTCAAAGACGCCGATTTCGTTCGTGGAGCCGAAGCGGTTTTTAACCGCCCGAAGAATGCGGAAGCTCTCGTACCGGTCTCCTTCAAAGTACAGCACCGTGTCCACCAGATGCTCCAGTACCCGCGGGCCTGCGATCGCTCCCTCTTTGGTCACATGACCTACGATAATGACTGAAATGCCGTTTTGCTTTGCAAGGCGGGTCAGGGCCGTCGTCGCCTCCCGCACCTGCGTGACCGAGCCGGGGGCGCTCGTCACCTCCTGCCGGTAAACGGTCTGCACCGAATCCACTACCAGTACAGCACATTTCGTCGCCTCCGCCTGCGCGAGGATCACGTCCAGATCGTTTTCTGCAACGACGAAAAGGGCTTTTCCCGTCACGCCCAGCCGCTGCGCCCGCAGGCGGATCTGTGCGGCAGACTCTTCGCCCGAGGCGTAAAGCACCCGCATACTCTTGGAAAGCTCATCGCACACCTGCAAAAGCAACGTCGATTTTCCAATGCCCGGATCGCCGCCAAGAAGCACTGCGCTGCCCCGCACCAGGCCGCCGCCCAGCACCCGATCCAGCTCCGTCAGGCCGGTAGAGCTGCGAGTCGCGTTGTCCGGCCGGATCTCACCGATGCGCTGCGGCTTTTCCAAAAGCACGTCGGGAACGGATGCGCTCCCCTGCCTGGCCGGAAGCTGGATCTCCTCCACCATGGTGTTCCAGCTGCCGCAGCCAGGGCATTTTCCCATCCATTTACCCGATTCGTAGCCGCATTCGCCGCACACGAAGGATGTCGTCTTTTTTGCCATTGTTCCTCCTGCTTTCAGGAAATGGGAGCATACTTGAGCACGTCTCTGCTGCTGATGCCCGTCTCATACCAGAGCACCTTGTCTGCACAGACGCTGACCAGCTGCGTCAGCTCCCTCGCAGGCGTGATGAGCTGCTCGTAGCCATCCTCAAAGAAATACACATAAATCGAATCGCCTTTCTGATAGGCGAGAAAATCCTCTGTGATGCCGTAAGCAAGCACGTCCTCCGCCAGAACAAATGGTTCCTTCCGTTCAACGGAGACATACAGCTTCGCGCCCTGTTGGTGGTCGCTGTCAATCCACGCCCAGGCGCTGCCGTTAGTCACAGGATCGTGAACGTAGGTGCCAGCAGGAAAGGACTGGATCTCCCCACTGCCGTCCGTTCGGATAGAACGGATGACGCTACGGGCGGACTCTCCCTCTCCTTGCGCCGGATCCGCTTCCGCCCAGATGATCTCTCCTCCCGCAGCGAAAGGGTCACTCTGGCCGTAGCGGCTGCTTTCAAAAGTGGCGAGCGTAACGCTCTCTCCGCTCGCGAGGTCATAGGCGTAAAGCTTGTCCATGTAGGTGCCGGTTCGTTCCGTCCATACGACCAGGTCGTCCATCAAACTCAGCACCGGCTGTGCGGCAAAGCATTCCTTAATGAGCTTCACCTGTCCGCTCTGCCGGTTATACGCCTTAATCAGGCCGCCTCCCTGCCGTTTTCCATCGAGAAAGACCAGCCAGTTTTCATTCATCCGCAGGGAGAAGAAATCGTCGTTTTCCAGATCGATGGCGATCCGCTCCGGCGAGCCGCCCGCCGCGCTGTCATAAAGGTACAAATCTGTCATCTGCGGTCCGCCCGCCCCGTCGGTTCCGGCAGAAAATACCATCAGGTCGCCAAAGAACCATGGGGAGGAAATGTACCGCTTGCCCAGATCCATTTCGGTCTGCAAAGCGCCCAGCTCCACGATCTGAATGCGGTGAGGCTCCGGCGTTTCCTGCGGCTCTGCCGCCACCATAGTCGGCTCCGGCTCCTCAGCCGGCATGTTGAACAGGGGCGCCACCAAAAAGATCACTGCTGCCGCGACGGCCGCAATGCCCACCACACAGCCGGCGATCACCAGCCACGGACCGGCGGCTGTACTCATAATGCTCCTGCGGCGTCCCCGCTTTCCGGTACGATACCGCCGCAGCCTTCTTCTGCTTCTGGATGAACGTGCCATACCATACTCCTTCCGGCTTTTTGTCAGGATCGCTCCGCGCTTCAGCACAGCTGCAGCAGCACGGTACACCGGGCGGAAATTCCTTCCTTCCGCCCCTCAAAGCCCAGGTGTTCCGTGGTGGTAGCCTTCACGCCAACGCAGCCCTCGCCGACCCCCATCGCTTCGGCGAGGTTTCGCCGCATCGCTTCCCGATAGGGCGCCAGCCGGGGAGCCTGCGCGATAACCGTACAGTCAGCGTTGACCAGCTCGTAGCCCGCCCCTCTGACCTGCTCCATCACTTTCCGCAGCAGCAGCAGGCTGTCCGCTCCTTCGTAAGCGGGATCATTGTCCGGGAAAAGCGCGCCGATATCGCCCAGCGCCAGCGCGCCCAGCAGAGCGTCCATCAGCGCGTGCGCCAAAACGTCTGCGTCTGAATGGCCCAACAGCCCCTTTTCCTGGGGAATATCCACCCCGCCCAGCACAAGCCGGCGGCCTTCCACCAGCCGGTGCGTATCTTCGCCAAAACCAATGCGCAGAGCCTGCTTTCCCTCCCGGCGGCTGAGGATGGCCCGCGCTGCTGTCACATCTTCTTCCGTGGTCAGCTTAATATTTTCGTAATCGCCCCGCGTCAGATAAACCTGCCCGCCGAGCGCCTCAAGCAAAGAAGCGTCGTCCGTTCCCCTCAATCCGCTTCGTTCCGCCGCCTCATAAGCGCAGAGGATCCTGGAAAACCGAAAGGTCTGCGGCGTCTGCATCAGCTGAAGCTCGCTGCGCCGCAGCGTCTCAAGCACCTTCGGGCCGTCCGACCGCTTGACGGTATCCTTCGCGGGCACCGCAGCGACGCCGCTTCCCGTTCTGCGGGCGCTTTCCAGCGTCCGTTCGATGACCTCCTGCGTCACAAGGCAGCGGGCCCCGTCGTGGATCACGGCATACTCCACATTCTCAAGCGCCCGCAGTCCCCGCAGGACGGAATCCTGCCGTTCCTCGCCGCCCTTTACCACCCGGCAGGGCTTACAGGAGCCCAAGGCCAGCTTCTCGCATGCCTCCATGGTCTCATCAGAAGCCACGAGCACCAACGAAACGATTTGTCCACAGGCACATAGTGCCTCAAAGCTGCGCTCGAGAACAGTCTTTCCGAACAGGGGAAGAAGCATCTTGTTGCAGCCCATGCGCAGGGCATGGCCGGCCGCGAGCAAAATCGCTCCCGCCCCTTCCGCGCCCCCGCTCACGGCTGGAGCAGGCGGTACATCTCCGCCGCGTCGGCCTTGGCGGCGTGTTCCGTCACGGTCAGCACCTCAACCCGGATGACCTTTTCTCCCAGCTTCAGTTCAATGATGTCGCCCACCTTTACCTCCGCAGAGGCCTTTGCCACCTTGCCGTCAATGGAAATCTTTCCCTGATCGCACGCTTCGTTAGCCACAGTTCTCCGCTTGATAAGGCGGGATACCTTGAGATATTTATCCAAACGCATTGTCATTCCTGCCTTTTTGCTGTTCTTCTGCGCGGTCCCATCCTGTCTGTCCGAACCGCTTACGATCTATTATACCTGTAAAATCCCTCAAAGTCGAGCCGGCAGCCCCGGACGGTCGCCGGAACGAAAAAAGACAGCCGATTGCTTCGGCTGTCTTAAAACCCCCATGGGAAAAACTCACCCGTCCGCTTAGTTGAGAGCGTCCTTGAGCGCCTTGCCTGCCTTAAAAGCGGGAGCCTTGGAGGCAGGGATGTCGATCTCGGCACCAGTGAGAGGGTTGTGACCCTTGCGGGCGCCCCGCTCCTTCACTTCAAAGGTGCCAAAGCCCACCAGCTGCACCTTGTCGCCAGAGGCCAGAGTGTCGGTCACAGCAGCCACAAACGCGTTCACGGCCTTTTCGGCGTCTTTCTTGGAAAGAGCGCTCTTTTCGGCAACAGCGGCGATGAGTTCATTCTTGTTCATTTGATTTCCTCCTGACAGAAATAAATAGTTTCTGATGGTTTCAGTTGATCGTGCGGCCTTTTCAGGAAAGGCTCAGCAAGCTCCGGATGATGCCGTTCCTCCTCCACAGGGAAGGCTCCTTCCGGTATTGCCCTAATATTTTAACAGCCTTTCCTGCATTTCACAAGTACTTTGGACGACTTTGACCGTGCTTAGCGTCATTTTCCGGAGTTTTTCCATATATTCCCACAGATTTTCTGCTACCGCTTCAATACGTATTTCCTTCCCTGTCCTTCACAACGCTGTGCTTGATCTCATTCCAGACGGCGTCCATCTCTTCCAGAGTTATCTCTTCAAGGGTTTTCCCACGGGCAAGCACTGCTTCTTCCATCGCGCAGAAGCGGGCGGTAAACTTTTCCGTCGCCCGGGTCAGCGCCAGCTCCGGATCAATTTTTGCAAGGCGGGCCGCATTGACCACGGCAAAAAGCAGGTCGCCCAGTTCTTCAAAGCGCCGGTCTCCGTCCGTTCCCCGCAGTTCTTCGGCAAATTCCTCGGTTTCTTCGCGCACTTTCTCCAGCGCGGCAAAAGGCTCCGCCCAATCGAACCCCACCTGCGCCGCCTTCTTCTGCACCTTGGCGCTGCGGGTCAAAGCAGGCAGCGGCCTGGGAACGGCCCGCAGCACATCTCCCTGGGTCTGCTGATGCTTTTCCGCCTTTTTCAGCTGCTCCCAGCTCTGCAAAACCGCCGCAGAATCCGCAGCGACCGCATCGCCGAACACGTGAGGATGCCGGTAAATCAGCTTCGCGCACAGGTCGGTCGTCACGTCCCGGAGCGTAAACCGGCCCTGGTCTGCAGCAATGCAGGAAAGCATGCCCACCTGCAGCAGCAGGTCGCCCAGTTCTTCGCAAAGCTTATCGTCGTCGTCAAGATCAATGGCCTCCGCCACCTCGTAGGCTTCCTCCAGCACTGTGGAGCGAAGGCTCTCAATGGTCTGCTCCCGGTCCCAGGGACAGCCGCCCGGCGCCCGCAGGATACGAAGAATTTCCATCAGCTCCTTCACGCCCCGGCGGCTGAGCTTTTCAAAAGACACCGGCGGAAGCAGCGCGCAGGTGGTATGAAGAAAATTTCCCTCCGGCTGCCTGTCCAGCTCATAAAGGGGCAGGGAGCTAATGGTATAAGCGCCTTCCTGCACCGTTGCGAGCAGTATTTCCAGCTCGTCGGGATAGTATTCCATCAGCGCCAATTTCACCTGACCGGCCAAAATAGCGGTATCCAGCTCCTGAATCACCAACGGCGCAGCAGGATCGGGAGAAAGTTCCTCCATATCCATACCGTTGACGATCCGCGCCGCTCCATCCCACGGGCAGAGCGCGGCCGCCAACGCCGCTTCGCCGTAGCCGACCCCTGGAAGCATTGCTGCGGAAATTCCCACCTTCCTTGCCTCCCGCAGCAGCAACGACGTCACCTCCTGCCCCAGGGCGCTGCCCGGCACAGCATAAACCACTGTCTCTTTCTTCGCATATCCGACGAGTTTCTGTACGATCCGTTCGTTGAGCTCTTCATAATCTTCTGCCTGCTGATAGCATTCATCCATCGATTCAAAGGACACGCCCCACTGTCCGAGCAGCGCCGCCAGATAGCACCGCTCCGTCTGCAGGATTACCTTTGCTCCGCCTTTCAATTTCTCCTCCGCCTCTTTGGTCAGATGCTTTTCAAAAGCGCCGATTCCTACAATTGTCAGTTGTTCCATGACAGTTTCCTCCTGTGTCGCCACTTGAAAGGAGCCCGCTTTCCCTTTGCCGGAAAAAGCGAGCTCCGCAATCCGTCAGCTCATTCAATTACTTACTTGTAAAGCCCCGCCTTCTGAAGGGTCTCATAAACCCTTTCGCCTCCGGGCAGCAGGGCATAATCCTCCCGGTTAAAGGTCTTGAGAACGACCACAAACGCTGCGTACACCAGCACTCCAATCACGATTGCCACGATCGCGCCGGCGTTCCCCATCGGAGTTTCCAGCAGGCCGAAATGCAGGAAATACAGCGCCGCACCCATGCAAGCCCCGCCGATCAGCGGCGCAACGAGATTTTCCATCAGGAAAAAACGTACGCTCATGCGGCGAAGGAGCTGTATGCCGTTAAAAGCGGCCAGCACCGCTGCGCTCAGCACAGTGCTGTAAGCGGCTCCCATGATGTTGAGGTTTCTGTTGGAGGTCATGGTCAGCACCAAAATGAGCTTGAGCACCAGCACGATCAGGGCATTTCCCACGGCAATGCCGCTCTTTCCTGTGGCGCACAGCATGCTGCCGGTCGAAAGTGCAAAGCTGAGAAATACGATCCCCGCAGCCATCAGTGCTACCATTGCGGCAGCCGTTTCCAGCTCTGCCCCGGTCAGCGCTGCGCCGAAAATCAGGCCGGCCAGCGGCTTTGCCAGTACCAGCACCGGCACCGCCGCTGCAATGGACAGCACCAGGCTGTTTTTAGTGCAAAAGCTGACGATGGAGCGGACCTGCGCGCCGTTTTTGTTCTCAAGCGCCTCTCTCAGGCGGGGAAGATACAGCGCCGTCATCAGCGCGCACAGCATCGCAGGAAAATACATCATCGGATCAGCGACGCCGCTGTAAAGCGCATAGGCAGAGCGCACCTGCGGCAGGGTATAGCCCAGAGCGCTCATTCTGCCGGGAATGCACAGGCCGTCCAGCATGGTCCAAAAAGCCACGGAGGCCAGGGCAAACAGCAGTGCGCCGCTTCTTCCCCAAAGCTTCAAAGCCGTTTCCTTCATTGGAGGCAGGGGCTGCGTCTCTTCCCCCTGCCGGATTGATGTGCGCGCGCGGCTGTAAAAGAAGCAACCAGCCAGCATCAGAAGCGAAAGGATCTCTCCCATGCAGATGCCCAGCATCGCCCACTGCGCGGCGATCTGAGCGCCCTGCGCTGCGTGCGATTTTGCCAGCACCAGACCGAACAGCAGCTTGCCAGCCTCCATTACGAGAAGTGAGAGCGCGCTGACCGCCTGCTGCCCCAGGCCGATGAAATAGCCCCGGAGCGCAGCAGCCGCCATTGACAGAAGGAACAGCGGCGCAACGCCGCGAATGGCGTCCGCTGCATTTTCCATGCCGCACAGGCCGGCCACCAGGCCGTTGGCCAGCGCAACGAGAATGCCGACCACCGCTGCCGGAATGACCAGCGCCAGCAGGCCGTCAGCAAACATCGTGCGTCCGCCTTCCAGATCGCCGCGTTTCATCTGCGCTGCAACCATCTGACCTAGCACCATGGGAAAAATCAGCCCGCAGGCCATAAAGAGCAGCAGATATGCAGGATATGCCAGTTGGAAGTAGGCCATTCCCTCGGTTCCCAGAACGCTAAACAGCGGCGCCCGCAAGCATGCGCCGACGATCTGGGCCACAGCCAGACATCCCACTGCCCATGCGGGTCCTCTGAGAAAGGACTTTTCTTTCATGGTAAAACCTCCCAACCGTTTTTTTCATTATAACAAATTTTCCGCATTTGTACACTTGCAAGAGGGCAAATTTCTCCGTTTTCTCCAGGCTCCCCCATTCCCACCTCCCCATTCCCGCCCATAAAAAAACGGCACGCCGCACTCCGTGCATCCATGCCGTTTCAACGATCCGTGGCCCGCTGCCGCGCGCCCCGATTTTTCTTTATGATTTCTGCGGCAGGTCAAAACACCCGGCAGGCGTCAGCGGCCGCTTCTCTTTCTGCCGTCTGCCCTGGGCTTTCCCCGGAGCGTTTTGACCTTCATTGTTCCATTTGTTTGCCCACAAAGCCCGCGGCGGTCTCCGCCACTTTCAGCTCGGTCGTTCCCATGTGCACCTTTTCCTCCTTAGAAAGAAGCAGCACCGCACCCACAGTATCCCCTTCCGCATAGATCGGAACGATCACCTGCGCCGTGTATCCCTCGTCTTCGCCCGTCACCGCATAAAACCGCGTGTCCGCGCTGCGGTTGGCAACAATCTTTTCCCGGCGCTTCATAATATTTTCCAGATCTTCGCTGATCGGCTTATCCAAAAGCTCCTTCTTTCCCGTGCCGGATACCGCTACAATCGTATCTTTGTCCGAAATCACCGCGATATGCCCAAGGGACTGATTGAGGGATTCCACATATTCCCGGGCAAAATCGCTCAGCTCGCCAATGGGAGAGTACTTTTTCAAAATCACTTCCCCCTCCCGGTCGGTAAAGATCTCAAGCGGATCGCCCTCGCGGATGCGGAGCGTCCTTCGGATTTCTTTCGGGATCACGACGCGGCCCAGTTCGTCAATACGACGCACAATACCTGTTGCTTTCAAATCATTGCCTCCTGCCTGTTTTATTTTGCAGCGCAGTTAGTATTTGCTCCGGGTGGAATTTTATTCGACTGCACTTTCTGTCCATTCGGATTTCTCAATTTTTCATATTTTTTCTCCAGCTGCTTCAAAATACTGTATACTATCTTTTAACGGGGTCGCAACAGCCTCCCCAAAATACAACTTCCCGGAGGAAATACATGAAAAAATCTCTTTGTCTTCTACTATCGCTGAGCATGGCGCTGGCCGGCTTTAGCGGTTGCTCCGCTCCGCAGAACGAGGCAACGCCCACCCCCGAAGGCAGCGCCGTGCCATCCCACTCCCCCGCTGAGCAGCCTTCCAGCATACCTGCTGCCTCCGCTCTGAGCGCCGATATCGTCGTTGTCGGCTCTGGCCTGAGCGGCATGGCTGCCGCCACCTATGCCGCTCAGAACGGCGCCTCTGTCATCCTTGTAGAAAAGCAGGGCTACTTCGGCGGCGGTATTGTTGCCTCTCCAGGCAATATGGCCGTAGCAGAGATCGCTGAAAACGAAGCATACCATCTAAGCGAAACTACCGATACCCTCGCCGCCGCGTTAGAGCGCTGGAATTCCTTCATCGCCGACACCAGAGAATCAGACAGCTTTGATCCTGACCGCGTAGCTACGCTGATGGTCGAAAGCATGAAGACTCTCTCCTGGCTCGGCGAAATGGGCGCCACCTTTACCCCCTCTTTCCAGATGGAAACCAACGGCCTGAGCGGCTACCGTCCTGATGTGCCTGCCATCGAAAGTGGACTCGGCGGCGCCAAAGTGGTCGCCATGATGCAGTCTGCTGCCGAAAATGCCGGCGCCCAATTTCTTTCTGGCACAACGGCCACCGGCCTGACCCTGGAAGACGGCAAAGTGAAGGGCGTCACCGTCCAGACTGCCGAAGGAGAACGGATCATCTCCGCCAAAGCGGTCATCCTGGCAGCTGGTGGTTTCGGCGCCAACGACGAAATGGTTCTCCAAGCAGTGCCTGAACTGGCACAGACCGGTTACTACTATCAGGGCATTGCCGCCAATACCGGCGATGGGATCACCATGGCGGCTGAAGCAGGCGCAGCCACTTATGACGACGGTTGGGTCGTTGCTACGACTCTGGCGCCCCATGGAGACCTGATTGCTGCCAACAAACAATTTGGCAAGCTGGTTGAAGGTATGATCTACACTGTAGCGGTCGAAGGGGATGCCATCGAAGGTGCCTCCATTGCTGACCAGATTATCGTCAACAAAAACGCAGAGCGCGTCATCAACGAAGCAGCTAACAAATCCCGTCAGCTGGCCGCTTTGATCGATTCCGGCACAGCACCCTACTATGCGCTTTACAGCGGTGTTTCTGGTGAACTCTCAGACATCCTCGAAAGCGGCCTTTCCACGGGTTTTATTTTCAAAGCTGATACGCTTGAGGATTTGGCCGCAGCAGCAGGCATGGACGGTGCAGTGCTTCAGTCCACTGTAACCGCCTACAACGGCTATGCTGCGTCGGGCAATGACGAACAATTCGGCAAGCCCGCAGAACGCCTCTACGCCGTTGCCAATAAAGGTCCGTACTATCTTGTGCGTGTCGTGCCCTCCTTTGTCGCCACCATGGGCGGTGTCGTTACCAACAAAAACTATCAGGCTCTCGCTGCTGATGGTTCCGTCATCAACGGGCTCTACGCGGTCGGCGAAATGGCACACCGCTTTCTCTACACCCGTCATTTCATCAGCGGCGCTTCCAACGGCTTCTCCGTCTCCATGGGCAAGCTGGCCGCAGAGCACGCGCTCACTACCATTGGCTGAGCGCTCACTTTCACATACTGTTACAAATACCGTTATTAAAGAAGGCTGTCGATTCCCGGCGGCCTTCTTTTTCTTCACTAGACAAGCAAATTTTTCCAACGGCTTTTCCAAATCCACAAACATGGGGCGTTCTTCCGCAGCGAAGTCCCGAGTGCTTCCTTCGGAATCCGGCCTCTCTTTTCCACAATCCTCCATTTTCTTTTTATCACTCGCCGGCTACAATCCACATTACTCATGTTCTTGCTCTTCGTCATGCAGGGGATGCTCCTGCGCTGCTGTGCCAGCACCCCTGTACGACTGTTCTTCTTTATGACACAATCACTGGTTCAAAAGAACTTCCTTTCGCTTCTATGGCAGAAAACGCACATTTTCCCCGTCAGAATGATCGATTTGCTATTTACAATATGCCCGCAATATGATATAAATATAATAACTTGTATATACAAGCACAAACAAAGCATACGAAAAGGATGGTATTCAAACATGAAGCTTGCAGTCGGCTGCGATCCCAATGCAACTGCGATGAAACAACAAATCATTGCGTATGTCGAATCCCTTGGTCATGAATGCACCGATTTTGGCAGCGACGATCCCATCTATGCCAACACGGCCATCCAGGTCGCCGAGGCTGTGGCTGCCGGCAAATACGACCGCGGCATCCTCTTCTGCGGCACCGGCATCGGCGTCATGATCGCCGCCAACAAGGTCAAGGGCGCTTATGCTGCCAACGTCAACAACGTTTATCAGGCCCAGCGCGCTCAACTGAGCAACAACGCCAACATCATCACCATCGGCGCTCAGGTCACCGGCATCGAAGTGGCGAAGATGATGGTCAAGGAATATCTCAGCTGCACTTTCGATCCCAACTCCCGTTCCGCTCCCAAAATTGAAAGGATCTACGAATATGAAAACGCAAAAGGCTGAGCTGCTCCAGCTTGAACTGACCGCCTACCGGTGCCGCCGCAACATCCTCCGGATGATCGAAGCGGGCCATCACGGCCATTTCGGCGGCGCGTTCTCCTCTGTGGACATCGTAACCGCATTGTACTTCTATAAAATGAAGATAGATCCGAAGAATCCCAAGTGGGAGGGACGCGACCGCTTCCTTCTCTCCGCTGGCCACAAATGCATGTCTCAGTACGGTGTGCTGGCCGAGCGCGGCTTCTTCGACAAATCCGTCCTCGACACCTATGGCTCGCTGTATTCCAAGATTCCCGGCCATCCGGACATGTATAAGCTCCCCGGTGTGGAAGCCAACACCGGCGCGCTTGGCCATGGCCTGTCCATCGCTACCGGCATGGCTCTGGGCCTAAAGAACCAGGGCAGCAATGTCTACGTAGTCATGGGCGACGGCGAGCAGGCCGAAGGCTCCAACTGGGAAGCCGCGGCCGCAGCCGCTCATCACAGGGCGGACAACCTCGTTGCCTTTGTGGACTGGAACGGCCTGCAGATCAGCGGCCGCACCAAGGATGTCATGAATTTCGCCCCCATCGGGGAAAAGTACGCCGCCTTTGGCTGGGCCGTCCGCGAGATCGACGGCAACGACATGGGCCAGATCGTCGAAGCTCTCGACGCTGTTCCCTTTGAAAAGGGCAAGCCCAGCATGATTATCGCCCACACGGTCAAGGGCAAGGGCGTTTCCTTCCTTGAGGACACTGCCGCCTGCCATTTCTGGACGCCCAAGGGTGACGAGCTCGAGCGTGCCAAGGCCGAAGTGGAAGCGCGCATTGCGGAGCTTGAAAAAGCAGTAAAGGAGGCGGAGTAACATGATGATCGGCGAAAAACTCGATCCCCGTAAAACGTTCGGCGCAGCCATCGACGAGCTGGCCGAACAGAACGACCGCATCGTCGTCATGTCCGCTGACAGCGGCGGCAGCTCCGGCCACAAGGCCTTTATGAAGAATCATCCGGATCGCTATTACGAGTGCGGCATCATGGAGCAGGGTGTCACCGGCATCGCCGCGGGTCTCGCCACCACCGGCAAGATCCCCGTTTTCTGCGCCATCGCTCCTTTTGTCACTTGCCGCAACTACGAAATGGCCCGCAACGACCTGGGCTATATGCGTCAGAACGTCAAGCTGGTGGGCCGCAACAGCGGCTTTACCTACTCCGACCTCGGTGCGACGCATCATTCCCTCGAAGACTTCGCCATCATGCGGATGATCCCCGGCATGGTCGTTCTTGCCCCGCAGGATCCCTCTGAGATCGTTTCCGCCTGCAAGGCGATGATCGAGCACGAAGGCCCTGTTTATATGCGCATCGGCAATCCCGCCATGGAAGTGCTTTGGGAGCAGAAGGAATTCGTCATCGGCAAGGGCAACGTCCTCACCGACGGCGACGACCTGACGCTGGTCACCACCGGCACCGTGACCGTGGACGCGCTCAAGGCTGTAGAACTGCTCAAATCCAAGGGTGTTTCTGTCCGCCTGATCGGCATGCCCACCGTATGGCCTCTTGATGAAGAGCTGCTGATCGAATCCTCCAAAAAGACCGGCAAGGTCATGGTGGTGGAAGAACACTACATCAGCGGCGGCCTCGGCGGCGCCATCGCTGAGCTTCTGGGCGAAAAATGCCCTGTGCCCGTCAAGCGCCATGGCATTCCGATGCTCTATGCGACTTCCGGCCCCTACAACGAGCTTCTCTCTTACTACAAGCTGGATGCTCCCGGCATCGCGGAAACCGCGCTGGCCTTCCTGGGCAAGTAATTCTTCTTCACTAATGCGAAAAAGGCTCTCTGTTCCGGCAGGGCGCCTTTTCTTTTCCCACGCGCCCTTTGTTCGCCGCTTTCAGCCCTTTCTTTCATTAATGTTATCATAGAATTAGTATCCTGTTTCCCTTTTCCATCCTCTCATTCATAAAAACACTGGTGTAGCGCCATAGTTTTCACCAAAAGGTAACCGATTGATGTTTTTTAAAGCTGGCGAATTTTTCCGTCCTTCTGGCACCAGCATCAATACCCTGCGTCATTATGAGCGGTACGGCCTGCTGCGCCCTAAAATCGGCAACGCCAACGGCTATCGGCTGTACACGGACAAGCGACTTCATCATCCCGATGAACATCCGCCAGCAGCGCGGTATCAAACTTCCCCTTTCAGAGATCGAAGAGTTTCAAAAAAATCAGTCTTTCGACAAGCAGTTCATCCGCCACGTTATGGTCAAATAGAATACTCGAAAAAGTTTTCTCGGGTATTTTCGACTTGCCGATCTGTTCACCCAATGAGCAAACAGGCGGAAAGCAGCTTGGTCCAAAAAAACATACTCAAAGGAGCAGCCAGTTGCGACAGCGTGACCAAATCGCTGGAAAGACTGCTGTCCGCCCCTGCATCACAGGCGATGCTATGGCAGGCAGAACCACAAGGGGATGCAAAAAACGGTAGAAGCAGCACGAGTTGAGGGCCGCTGAACCCGAGAAGGACAGCGAAGAAAAATCCAATTATCGGGACGAGGAAAAGCCGGGCCATACAGCAAAGGAAAACCGGCCGAAAATTGCGAAAGGTTTTTGTAAGGTCCAAAGAAGCACCGGTACACAAAAAGCTCAGCGGTACGATAAGCGCTCCGATCCCACCGGAGAATTCCCGGATCACCTGAAGCTGTTGCAGGCCGGAGCATGCCATCAAGAGCCCTGCTGCCGCAGCAAGGATGACAGGACTGCCAAGCACTTTACCTGCCAAAACCCTGCCGCGGGCTCCCTGTGAAAAGAGCAGCATACTTGGAATGTTGTAACATGCCGCCATCACAGAGGCGTTCAGCAGGGCTGCAGCCTGCCATTGAGGCGATAGAGCCGGCAGCATCGCCAAGGTAAAGGTATGGATATTCCCTCTGAAGAGTCCCTGAAGAAAGACAGGTTTTTGAAGAGGATCGGCACGGCGGAGCAAAAGGCCAGAAACGACGAGCAACAGGAATACAAAAACGCCCTCAAATAGAAAAAGTATTGGCGAAAAGTGCAGAAAGTCGCTTGACCACATTGAGCTGAAGACTGTCACAGGCATGAAGACGCGAAAATTCAATCTGCTGAGCTTTAGGATCAGATTATTGTCCATCAGGCAAAATCTTTGCAAAAGGATGCCTGCAGCAATGTACAGCGCGATGAGGAACATACTGTCGGATAATTCGGCAAGATAAATCATGGCCTCTACCTTTTTTAAAAGAGCCGGACGGCAGAGAAACCGTCCGGCTTACTGTGGAAAAAATGATTATCGACTGGAGAGAGCGTCCTGTACAGCCGCTTTGATGGCGTTAGCGGTGCAGGTAGCGCCTGTCACGACATCGACCTCGACAGACTGTGCTTCCACAATGGCGGCAGGAACACGTTCAAGCGCCTTTTCGCAGATTCCGGGTGTCTCATTCTGATAGAGAACTTCAACGTCTTCAATCAGATCAGCATCCATGACAACCTTCACATAAAGGTTACCTCCCATGCCCTTGGCACAACCAAGAAGCTCGTTTTCTGCCAGCTCAAATTCTGGTTCTACCGTTTCAAAATCGACACCTTCACCCTGCACGAGAGACTCCTGCACAACATCGTTCTTTTCGATGGCCGCGCTCGCGCCGGAGATTCGACCAAAGGCGATACATTCCGCCAGATTGCCGCTGCCCTGATAGATGCTGCCAAAGATGGAGCCAAGCTCGCCCGCACTGTACAGATGCGGAATCGGTTCGCCAGCGGTATTAAGGACTTCGCCGTTTTCGTTGCGCACCGGGCCGCCCATGGTATTAAGCATGGAGGCCACGACTTCCATGGCATAGTAGGGACCGGTTCCAATCGCGGTGAGAGTATCGGGATTGCGGCCAAAATCTTCGTCTGCACCGTTAGCGCAATACTGATTATAGGTTTCTACTTGGGCGACCAGACCTTCCGGATCAATGCCCATCTTTTCGGCCAGTTCTCCGAGTGTATCACCCTGGATGATCCAGCTCTTGGCCAGCTCCTCGGAATTGTCATCGCTCCAGTAAGGATAGATGGCGCGGGACTCCATTGCGGTCTGATCAAAGATCGCGTAAGCGGGACTAGGAATCTGCAGCAGCTTCCAGTCGCCGTGATAGCTGACGTGTCCATGCTTGGGAAGGCTTGCTTCGTTAGTGAAACGTGTGCCGTCGGAACCAACAAAGATGCACTTGGTTCCAAAGCCGTTCTTGTCATGCATGTAGGGACCAAAGACATAGGGGAGGTTCGGGGACTTGAAGTTGGCAGAAGGACCGGCAACACTGCTCATGTGCCACAGATTGGCGCCTACTTCCTGTGCCATGACGATGCCGTCGCCCGTATTAAAGATCGAACCGGTTGGATAAATCGTAGCCTGCAGGTAGTTCTGAACCATATCCATGTTGGCCTCAAAGCCGCCAGTGCACAAAACGACACCATTCTTAGCGCGTACGCAGTAGGTCACACCATCCTTTTCGACTTCCACACCGTGGATAATCTTCGTTTCGGGATCCTGGATCAGGTGTTTGCCGGGAGCCTGATACCAGACGTCGATCGGCCGCTGTTCCACCTGTTCCTCCAGCATATGATAGAAGGCAGCACCCCACCATTTGCCGTCGATCGTAACCTTAATGACAGTGTCAGAGCAGGGAAACTGGGGATATTCAGGGACATTCACGCTGGCGGGAAGCTCTTCAAGGCCGGTGATCTCCTTGAGCCAGTCCTGACCAGTGCAGAGGGTTTCGGCATACTTTTCGATCAGCGTGTCACTTACACCGGCACGCATATGGTCAAACAACGCAGTCAGATAGGTTTTCGTTCCTTCCAGGTCAGTGGGGGCATAAACGGACTGAGCGCAGACGCGGGAATTGCCACCAGCCAACCCCTTGGAGGCCTTTTCCACCAGCAGGACGTCAGCGCCTGTATCGGAAGCGGTCACAGCGGTGACTGCACCCGCTGCACCATACCCAATGACTACAACATCATATTCAGCGTCCCATTCAACGCTTTCTTCAAAGGAAAGCACAGCAGGTTCTTTTTCTGGTTCAACGGCGTTCTGCTGTACGGATTCCGTTGCAGCAGGTATCTGGGTGGGCAGCTCTTCCCCGGCGGCGGGCGCGCCGGCGCAGGCAGTAAAACTCAGGATTAGCAGCAGGCTGAGCAGCAAAGCGAAACACTTTTTCATGACTTCCTCCTTTTTCTGACCGTGAAAGCAGAGTCTTCTGTGCGCACAGGATGCTCCGTTAAATTTATACTAGCACACAGTTTGGAAGTGTCGTTATGTGCGAAAAGTCAAAGTAATGGCCAAAATTTGTGCAAATTTTATCTTTTAAACGTCAGCTCTTTAACCTACGAGAAAGGAAAAAAAGAATTTCATCATTTTACATTATGAATTTTACAAAAATAGAACGATATTTTATAATAAAAACAGGATTTTAAATTTTTCTGAAAAGTGGGGAAGCTCAATGGATCGTCAGTTTCTGTCTGCATTGACCCACGGTGCTAATCTACAGGAGTTAGCGGATCTCGCGGCAAATTATTTAGAATATCCCTTGGTTGTGCGCAACTACGCCAGAGACACCTTGTTCTGCTCCAAGAATTATCCGATGGACGATCTGGAAGATAGACAAAACAGGCATATCAGCCTGCTGAGGCAAACAGGCGAAGATAATGATGGAACGCTTCCGGAATTTTTGGAACACCTGCGCACGGGAAAGCCCTATATCCGGATGTATCCTTACCTCAGACGTGCTCGGATGTTCTGCGGCTGCATTTATGCAGGAATTCCGGTCGGGTATATCATGTTGCCGGGAACCGATACGGATTACAGCACAGTGGATCGAATCCGGGTGGAAGAGGTGGCCGGAATCTTTGCTGCTGCTTTTGTGCTAAACGGCCATCCCTTTCGGGTAGAGCAGGACGAGAATACGAGCCTTTTGTGGGATCTGCTGCAGGGAGAAAACGAACGGCCTGTGCCCCGTCTGTCGCTGCTGCACCGGCCGTTCAACGGTCTGGAGACTTTTCGGATCGTCTGGATACCGGCGCGTGAAGAGGAATGCGCAAACGCTCTGCGTTCCCTTTTTAAACCATGCTGGTATGTGGAGATGGCGGACGGCTGTGCGGTTTTAACTGACGGCAGTCAAAGCCTGAAAGGGGCATCGGAATATCTTGTAAAGGCTGGATATTCTGCCGGAATCAGCAACATATTCGAACGATTACCAGACGCGTACAGAGCCTGGAACGAAGCGCAAATGGCGTATGAATATGCCAGGGCGCTCGGGAAGGAGGCTGCTCTTCACAGATTCAGCAGATATGAGATGCTGGCGCTGGTTTCCCAAACGTTGAAAAGAACAGAAAGTGGAAACGCAGTATGTGCTTTGCTGCACCGGATCATGAGTTACGACGCCGCCTACGGCACAGAATACGTCCCTACTCTGCGTGCTTATCTCGAGTGCAAGCTGGATATCGGTCAAGCCGCTGAGAGACTGAAGGTGCATCGCAATACAGCGGCATATCGTTTGAAGAAACTGCAGGAGCTGTTTGAAACAGATCTCAATGATCCATTGGATCTTTCCTGCATCTATTGGCAGATACTTCACATGGACGGAATTCTGTAAAGGCGGATAAGGTGTCATGAAAAAGACGGAAAGCATCGAACAAAGTCTGCTTGAATATGTTTTGCAAGGCGCGCAGCCGGAAGAACTGGCTAAAAAAGCGGCAACGCTGTTGGGAAACCCTGTAGCACTGCTGGATGCGGCGCATACACTTGCGGCAGTGTCGTCAGATTATCCACAGGATGATCTGCAGGATCGTATCAGACGAAACGAACTCTTAGAGCAAAATGGGCAGGGCTGCAGATATTTTTCAGCAGAATTCTGGGCTGATTTGCGTAAAGGCACTCCCTTTCTGGCGCCGCTTTTATATTTGCGGCGGGGGCGTATGCTGTGCGGCAGCATCATACAGGGAAAGATCGCAGGCATCGTAATGCTTCCGGATATGGGCGTACCCTTTAAGGAGCTGGATAAGGGGATCATCTGTGCCGTGGCAAGGGCCTGGAGCGTATTGTTGCTTCGAAGCAAGGGCCTGAAGGGAACAGGCAGCTGTTCAGATCAGGAACTGCTGTGGACCTTGTTGACGAAGCCGGGACAGGCATCCGAAGCGCTTAGAGAAAAGTCCCCCGCCTACCAGCCTTTCCAAGGCGGCAAATGTTTTCGCATGCTTTATGTGGAAGGGAGTACTGAAGACCTTGGGACGGTATTTTCCGAATTTTGTGCGATCCCTGAGCCGGAAGGAAAGACGAATGCCGCCGCGGTATTGTGCCAGGATTCGGCCTTTGAACAGGAAAATCTGACACAAGCGGCTCAGCGATGCGGCGCCCACATCGGCATCAGCGATCCATATTCTGACCTAACTCAAACTGCAAAGCATTTCCTACAGGCAAAAAAGGCACTGCGTTACAGCAGGCTGATGAAAAGGGACTGCGTATGTGCATTCTATAATGAATTCCGTTTTGTTTCCATGTTGGATTCGGTACCAGAAAAGGAATCTTATTTTGATGCGCGGCTGATTCAAATAAAACAATACGACCATGAGAATCAGACGGAATACTTTACAACGTTACAATGCTATCTGCTTCACTCCCAAGATTCTGTAGCCGTAACGAAACAGCTACACATCCATAAAAACACATTGCTTTATCGGCTGAATCGAATCAAAGAGCTTTTCGATATCGATCTGCACGACTGCATGCAGCTCTCTGCCATGTATTGCGGCATACTGATGCAGCAAATGGCCAACGAACAAGAACAAGGTGATTTTTGACTGCTGCCATCAACGAAGAACACAACACTCCAACACAGCAGGGAACAGCTCTGACTCATTATGATCGTTCATCTTGCGACAGCCTCTTTCTGATACTGAGATAGAATCTCCCAAAATATGCTAGACAGTACGATTTTTCGCAAGGGAAGTGTCAATGCCCGCGACGCCAGGCAGAATATCATTCATGATGATCTTTTCCCTGAAAAAATCATTGAAGCAATATAGTATTTCACTGGATTTCTAAACAACAAGCAGCTCAATATTTTTATAAGAACAGGTCTTCCATGTTTAGATTTTTACTTCTGCCGTTTTTTCTCCGAACGTCCCAAGGATAACCATCTTAGCAGATATCAATCTTCATTCAGATGTTGTATTCACCCCTTCCAACTCGATAGCTACCTCAGTATTTTCCTTGATTACCGTCCGTTTCTCCCGGAAAAAGGACTTTTTATATGACTCACCACCATAGGCTCTCTTTTTCTTTTGCTGCCGGCGCGGGGCCTTCCATCTGATAAATCTTTATCGTATCTTTAAACGCAAATCGGATTTTCTGCTCTACAATGGGAATGAGGAAAAACGTTCTGTTCTCCCTCACAATCTCATCACTCAGGAGGAAATCATGAAGAACATCAACCGTCTCATCAGCCTGCTGCTGTGCGCGATGCTGCTCTTTGCCGCCACAGCCTGCTCCGCCCCCGCTCAAACGCAGCCCGAGGCCACGGCAGAACCCACTGCCGAACCCGCGGCGACCGAAGTGCCCACTGACGAACCTGAAGCGTCCGCTGAAGAGGGACTCTCCTTTACGCCCGGCACCTACACCGGTACCGCTGCCGGCCGGAACGGCCCCCTGGAAGTCAAGGTGGTCGTGGACGAGACCAGCATCCAAAGCGTGGAAGTGACTGGTCACAAAGAGACCGCAACTCTCTCTGACACGCCCTGCCGGGAGATCCCCAAGCAGATTGTGCAGTATCAGACCCTGGACATCGACGCTGTGACCGGCGCGACCCTGACCAGCTACGCTATTTCCCGCGCTGTTGCAAACGCTCTGGAAAGCGCCACCGAGAGTGACCTTTACGTCAAGGTCGAAAAGGAAGTGCCCGCCAATACCGACACCACCACTGACATCGTCGTCGTGGGCGCCGGCTCCGCCGGCATGACCGCCGCCATCCGCGCTGCCGAAGCGGGCGCGAAGGTTCTCCTCGTGGAAAAACAGGGTTTCCTCGGCGGCGGCGACTCCATGTTCTCTTCCACCTCCATCCGCGCCGGCGGCTCTCAGCTGCAGCCCGAGGAGGATCAGAGCGCCGATGCTTTCTATGAATACTTGGAAGCAGCCGCTCTCAAATACCGTGCCGACGTTTGCGATCTGGACGCTGTGCGCCTGTATGCCGACCGTTCCGGCGCCATTGTCGACTGGCTGATGGAACTGGGTGTGCCTTACGGCAACGTGGTCAAGCCTTCCTTCTCCATCAAGATCGGCGACGGTTCTGCGCCCGGCACCCACAACATCAAGGCGCTGGCCAACCGCATCGAAGAACTGGGCATTGAATACCGCGTCAACACGAAAGCCACTGAAATTCTGATGGACAACGGCACCGCCGTGGGTGTCCACGTCGTGGACAAGGGCGGCGAATACGACATCCACGCCAAGGCTACCATCATCACCACCGGCGGCTATTCCAACAACACCGATCTCGTCGCCAAATACGCACCCCAGTGGCTCAACCGCCCCACGACCGGCGCTCCCTCCTGCACCGGTGACGGCATTCTGATGGCAGAGGCTATCGGCGCCAAGATCACCAACATGGATCAGGTCAAGGCAAACGCTCTTTGCTATGTCAAGGACGGCGTGGGCATCTCCCTGACCGCCATCACTTCCTATTCCGTTCTGGTCAACCACAACGGCGAGCGCTTCATGGATGAAAACGCCGGCACCGTCGTGGGCCGCGCCACCGAGCTGATGAAGCAGCCCGACCACGAAGCCTACGCCATTTTTGACCAGACCACGATCGACGAACTGGCCCTGATCGCCGGTTACAACGAATCCGGCTATTTCATGACTGCCAACACCCTTGAAGAGCTGGCAGACCAGCTCGACGTGGACAAGGAGACCTTCCTGGCCACCATGGAAGCCTACAATACCGAAGCTGCCGCCAGCACCGAAGCCGCTTACGAAGGCGATTCCCGCGAAGTGCTGACCGACGCACCCTATTACGCCGCGCTGGTGACTCCCTCCATGCAAAGCTCCTACGGCGGCATCACCGTGGATCACGAATGCCATGTGCTCGACGTCAACGACAACATCATTCCCGGCCTGTACGCTGCCGGCGCCACCTCTGGCCACAGCTGCTGCGCCGGCGAGGTGGGCGCTGCTCTGATCGTCTGCTTCGTCTTCGGCGAGATCGCCGGTCAGACCGCCTGTGCCGAGCTGAATTGATCCGTTTCACCCCTCAAAGGGAACGTCTGAAAGGTAGTAGGTCATAAGGAAGCATTGCAAAAAATATGACCTGCTCCAGGTAAACAGAAAACAAAAACGCTATGCAAAAGGTTTGCCAATTGCATAGCGTTTTTATTCTATTTCGAGCGTTTGCATTATCGTGTCCAAAAGATGCACAAGCGGCGATTTCAGGGAAATCAGTCATCAACCAGCGCCTTTTCAGGTCGTTCAGGAATGACAAGTCTACAAAAATATGCCAACTGACACCAGTTTGCATTACCTGCCAATCCCCTCGATTGACAAAGGCACACACGCCTCCGGCCGCCATATTTGACGTGTTTCTTTAGCCGAAAGCCGCCACTGCGCCTTTCGCCGCTTACCCCTCAAGGGGACACAGTTCTTCAGGGGCGACCCTGTTTTCGCCGGCCGAAGCAGGGCCGCATAAATTCACTTCACAAGGCCGTCCCCCGAAGGGTGCCATGCCACATGATTGAAGTCCCCGAACCGCCGTATCCGCAGGGCGCACGGCAAACTGTGGAGTTTTCCCGTCCGCCAAAACTGTATGGGCCCCTGTTAACCGAGGGCAGTATGGAAAATTATTGATATTGCTGCGATTTTTTATATTCTATTCCCGCTGCTCCATGGACTTGATAATAGCGCATGGATTCGCCCAATTCACTCAAGGCATATTCCACCCCTGGCGGCGCCTCGGGGTAAACGGTGCGGGTAGCGATGGCCTTCTCCATAGAGCGCAGGCTGTCTGTCAATACCTTTTGACTGATGCCTTTCAGGTCTTTCTTCAATTTGTTAAAGCGCCAGGGACGCGCAAGTAAGTTCCGCATGATGAGCAGCTTCCATTTGCTTCCGATCATCTGCCCGGTTGTCGCCCGGGCAAGCGGGCATTTCTTTTTATGTCAGCATATATAGTACCTTCCAAATTTGTCTTACATCAAAATCGAATGTTGCACCTTAATTATGATGCAGCGTTCTTCCTTTTTCAACAAAGAATGTCCGTATTACCGGACGTTCAAGCTTTTTCATCTTGGAAGCCCCACAATGTCACAAAGGTTACAAAAAGGTAACCGAGTAATAAAAAAGTGCGTACTTGTGGGGCTGAAAGGAATCCGTACAATAGAAGCACAGAGAGCAAAACAGCTCGCCTTGGGTTATGCAGCAATTCAGATTGCAAAGTCACTTGGATGCAGGGTGATTGCGACAACACACAGAGAAAGTAAAATCCCACTGCTGACGGGGGCGGATGAAGCGATCTTTGATAATGACGGCGGTTCACGGTGTGACAAAAGCGCCTGATCCTGTCGGTCCCCAAAATTTGAAGGACACACTCACTGCCGTAGAAAAGGGCGGCTCATCTGTAATAGCGGAATCCTTGGCGGCGTATATGCCCTAAATGGATTTGATCCAATCAAGGCCATCCCCAACCGAGTTTACCTCACGGGTTTTTTCTCCAACGCTCCGACCCAGCAGGTTCTATCAGATATTTTCGCATCTTTGGATAAACACAACCTGCCGCCCATGATCGGCGCAAAGTTTGATTTCCCACAAATCCGGGAAGCCTGTGTCGCATTTGACGGCGGCAGAGTAAATGACAAAATTGTTGTAACGGTATAGTCAGCATGGAGGATGCCAAAATGGATGCAAAGACCAGTTTACGGAAACCCAATATGTGGGCATTTTAGCTTTTGCAGCGGTGCATTAGAGCAGTAAAGCCGTTTGAAATTCAGCAGGACATTTGGCAACTGTTATGAAAACTGCCCGGCAAAAGCGGTTAAAAAGCGAGGATAATATGACACAGACAGAAAGAAGAATTTTTCTTATCCAGGCGTTACTCCGTGAGCAGCCAGGATATTCGGATATGGAAATTCCGGCGAATGAGCAGGAGCAAAAGAACCTGCTTCGTTCGCTGTTCAATGTCCGTATTCCTCAGCCTGTAAGCCACAAGTTTTTAGAGGTACAGGATGCTTATTTACAGGAGGAAACCAGGCGAAAAGGAATTACCGATTTTTCCGATTTAACGCCTGTGACCGAGGATATTTATCTTTGGCAGGGCGACATTACTACCCTTCGCTGCGATGCGATCGTCAATGCGGCCAACTCGCAGATGCTCGGTTGTTTTTGCCCCTGTCATGGCTGTATTGATAATGCCATTCACACCTTTTCAGGCGTCCAGCTCCGGGCGGCCTGCGCGGAGATTATGAAACGGCAAAAGCATGAAGAGCCTGCCGGAAAATCAAAAATCACACCTGCTTTCAATTTGCCGAGTAAATATATCCTTCATACGGTCGGCCCGATTCTCCTGGGCGCTGTCAGGAAAAAGGACTGTGAGTTGCTGGCTTCCTGCTATCGCTCCTGCCTGGAGCTTGCTGAACAAAACGGTGTAAAAAGCATTGCATTGTGCTGCATTTCTACCGGTGAGTTTCACTTTCCAAACCATAAAGCGGCAGAGATTGCAGTGAAAACAGTAAGAAACTATAAACAGCAGAACAATCGTGATATGAAGGTGATTTTCAATGTTTTCAAAGATGTCGATTACGAAATCTACCGGGACTTACTCGGAAAATATCAATAAGCTGAAAAACGAAATGGAAGGCGCCGATGCTATTGTCATCGGCGCGGGCGCCGGGCTCTCTGCCTCGGCGGGCTTTCTATATAATGGAGAACGCTTCAAACAGTACTTTTCCGATTTTGAAACCAAGTACGGCTTCCATAATATGTATTCCGGCGGCTTTTATCCGTACAGCGCACCAGAAGAACACTGGGCGTACTGGAGCCGGTATATCTATATCAACCGCTATATGGACGCTCCAAAGCCTGTGTATGATGACCTGCTCCGGCTTGTGAAGGACAAAGACTATTTTGTAATCACCACCAATGTAGATCACTGCTTTCAAAAAGCGGGTTTTGACAAAAAAAGGCTGTTCTATACGCAGGGTGACTACGGTCTGTTTCAGTGCAGTGGGCCATGTCGCAACGAAACCTTTGAGAACGAGGAAATGATCCGCAGCATGATGGGGCAGCAGAAGGATATGCGAATTTCGTCTGCACTGCTGCCCATCTGCCCACACTGCGGCAAACCTCTGACAATGAATCTAAGATCGGACGGCAAATTCGTAGAGGACGAGGGCTGGCACAAAGCGGCAGAACGGCATGAATTGTTTCTCCGCAGACATCAGAATATGCGCATTTTGTTTTTGGAACTGGGGGTAGGCTATAATACGCCGGTCATTATCAAGTATCCTTTCTGGCAAATGACAGCAAAGAATCCAAAAGCAACCTATGCTTGTATCAATCACGGCGAAGCGATCTGTCCGAGAGAAATTGAAAATCAGTCTGTCTGTATTGACGGCGATATTGGAAGGGCTTTAAAAGATTTAAGGTCATTTTAGGAACAAGAAATTGAAAACGAGGCCGGCAGATCGCGGATGTGGGACGATTCCTGCAGCCTGGAGACAGATATTCGGATTTGCAGGAACCCGGCGCCGCAACAGTAAACAACGCATCGGCAAAATCCGCATCCCGCTTCACAAGCCGGAGTCGCCTGGCAGCACAGCAGAGCTGGCCGTGACTTTCGCCACGCTGGTTCTGCCGGGATTTTATGATACTTCTTTATGAGCCGCTGCCTAAAACCACCGTTCTTTTTCTGTCATTCCTCCTGCTCGAGCGGGATGCGGATGGTAAACACAGACCCCTTTCCCACGGTACTTTCCACCCCTACCGTTCCGCCGTGGGCATCCACGATGCCCTTGACGATCGAAAGGCCCAATCCCGTAGAATTCTTTTCCCGCACCAATTTTCCCTGATAGTACCGCTCAAAAAGCTTTTCCCGCTCCTCCGGCAGGATTCCTGGTCCGTCGTCCGTCACGACAAACAACGCGTCTTTTCCGTCGCTTCGGACGGTCAGATCCACGTGCCCGCCTTCCGGGGTAAATTTAACGGCATTATCGATGAGGTTTTCCACCGCCTGCATCAGACGGTAGGAGTCGCCCGTTACAGCCAGATCAGGTTCCACGGAACCGGTGAAACGGATTCCTTTTCTCTGGGCCATCGCTTCGGCATTCTGCAGGATCGGCGGGCAAAAGGCATTGAGCCGGATACGGAATTTTTCAAACCGCACGCCCCCTTCTTCCAGCTTTGCCAGAAAGAAGAGATCTTCCGCCATGTGTTCAAGGGTATCCAGCCGCGTTTTGAGCGTTTCAAGCCGAACAGAGCTGTCTGAATCTGCCGGCTCGATCATCTCTGCCGAGCCCTGCGCCGAAAAGATCGGCGTCCGCAGGTCGTGAAAGATATTGACCATCATGCCGTGCTTGCGCTCCTTCTCCACCAACAGCTGCTCGTTTGCCTTCTTCAGCTCGCCCGTACGGGCGGCTACCTGCTCGTCCAGACCTCTGTTGAGCGTCTCCAACTGCTCCGCCAACCGATCCACCTCACTGAACTTTCGCGCAAAGCGGTCGTTGACCACGATCATGCTGCCCAGCACAAAAAGCAGGCCGCTGAACTGAGGCAGGTAATAATAAAACAGGATAGGGGACGCCGTGAGTCCCGGCCCCTCAATGATGAGCCTGTGGAAAATGCGCAGCGCTTCCCGCACCGCGGCGAACACCGTAAAGGTCACGGCGCAGGGTCTTTTTCGCGCGCAGCCGCTGGCGCAGGCCAGCGCCGTCGGGATCAGCAGCAAATAGGCCAACCGGTTGGAAAGCCAGAACAATCCCGCCTCGTAGAGAAGCAGCAATATCACCGTTCCCCCAAGGATTCCCTGCCAACCATAGAGCCATTTCCACCGTCCCGGCAGCGGTACCTCCATCAGCCGGGCACTGAGCGCCGCGCAAAATACCACCCGAAAATACCGCACCGGTTCCATGATGTTCTTCGCTCCCGCCAGGCTGACGCTGGAATTGGACAGCGCAGACACCAGCGCCACCACCGCCAGCGCACCAATGAGCAGCAGATAGCTTTCGCTTCTCTTTCTCAGGTACAGCGACAGGCTGTAAAAGACGATCAGCACATAAATGCCAATAGTGACCATATCCGCACCATAAGCAAGGCGCATGGCATTCTCCGTCTGCTCCGCCGTGCCGATGAGGATTCTGTCTCTGATGCGTACCTGCCCCATCTCAATCCGCAGGCGCAGCGTTTTTCCCATTTCGGGCAGCACAACTCTCTGCGTCCGTGAATAGCCCTCCCCGCTGTCGTAGGCGTACAGTTCTTCTTCGCCGCAGAACAGGCGAAAAGAACTCATGTCGCAGAAGACCAGCGAAAGCGGCTCGGAAAAATTCCCGGGAAGAGTCAGCGTAAAATCCTGACCGATTTTTTCTTTCCAGCCGGAAAGCACATAGCTGTTTTTGGAAAGATCGTCCGGCAGCAGCGCATCCGTCTCAATCGTACGCGCGCCGCTGTTGAGCCACAGGCAGGCACCCAGAACCGCGGCAAACACCCCTGTGAAAAACAGCAGCCATATCATCCTCTTGCGCATTGCATTTCTCCCCGGTACAATTACTATATAAATGATTGTAACACAGGATGTGAAAAATCGATATGGCCCGTATTCTGTTGGTGGAAGATGACGCCTCCCTGGCGGAAATCATCCGTTTTTACCTTTCCAAGGGAAGCCACGAGGTCACCTGGGCGGAAACAGCCAAACAGGCGCTGGACGCCGCGCCTTCCGGCTTTGACCTGATTCTCCTGGACATCATGCTGCCCGATCTGGACGGCCTCTCCCTGTGCGCGCGCCTGCGGAAACTTCTTTACTGTCCCATTCTCTTTATCAGCAGCCTGGACGACGATGACACCATCGTTCGGGCGCTCCACCTCGGCGGCGACGATTATCTCGCCAAGCCTTTCAAATGCCCCGTGCTGCTAGCCAAAATCGAGGCACACCTCCGCCGTGCGCAGGGAGGTATTCTCCTGCCGGAAGCGCTGGAAGCCGGCACGCTCCGCCTGAATGTCAACGATCATACGGTAGAAAAAAACGGCGAAGCGATTTATCTCTCTCCGACGGAATTTCAGCTTCTGCTGTTTTTTATGACCAATCGGAATCGGGTCATGGATCTGGAAGAGATCTATCAGGCAGTCTGGCAAAAGCCCAGTTTCGGTGACGTACGCACCGTCCCCGTTCATGTGGGCAACCTGCGCAAAAAGATCGAAGATTTCCCAAACGATCCTCAATACATCAAAACCGTCAAGCGCATCGGCTACCTGTTTGACGACGGAACGCAATGCTCCTGAACAGCAAAAAAGAGACCTTTCGGTCTCCTTTTTGCTGTTCAGCCCTTGAGGTGTTCTTTGGCCGCTGCGGTCAGCATTTCCTTCCAGCCTCCAAATTTGGTGGCGGAGGCCACAAACTCATCCAGGCCCTTGTCCGTCATGGACTTAAGCGCTTTTTCGTCGTCCGTCTTGACGCCGGCAGCATCGAGGAATTTGCCCAGACTGGGGAATTTGGTATTCGCTTTCATGAAAGCATCCGAGAGCAAATCCTTCAGAGGCAGTTTGTCCACCAGCTCCTTCGCCTTGCCGGCAAGGCCGCCCAAATCGCCCAGCCTGTCCGCGAGACCGCCCAGATTTTTCAGATCAAAACTCATAGTGTTTTTCCTCCCGTCGGTTGTGCTTTCAGTATACCACTTTTCCGCTTTGATGCGCAGCCTGTTTTTCCGCCGTCAGAAACGGATCTCACCTACCTTTTCTTCCACGGCGTGGATCAGCCTGCCGTCGATGATGATTTCCTCGCACCGGTTGATGTCCCCGTACAGCGGCCGGTCCTCCTGCAGCTTTTCAACCTGGGCGCGTACCGCCTCGTAGGCGGCCCCGGTTCCGACGCCCAGGCCCTTATCCCCCCGCAGATCCACCGCCTGGCAGGCGCACATGAGCTCAATTGCCAACACGCGGCGAACATTTTTCATAATCTCGCCCGCCTTTCGGGCGGCGATCGTACCCATGCTGACGTGATCTTCCTGATTGGCGGAGGAAGGGATACTGTCCACGCTGGCAGGATGAGCCAGCACCTTGTTTTCTGATACCAACGCCGCTGCCGTGTACTGAACGATCATGAATCCGGAGTTGACGCCGCCCTTTTCGATCAGAAAAGAAGGCAAGCCGCTCAGGGAAGAATTGACCATCCGCTCGATCCGCCGTTCCGAAATATCCGCCAGCTCCGACAGGGCGATTCCCAGAAAGTCGAAGCTGAGCGCCATGGGCTGCCCGTGAAAATTGCCGCCGGAGATCCCCTCCGCAGGGTCGGAAAAGATAAGAGGATTGTCCGTGACGGAATTCATTTCGATCTCGACCCGTTCCTTTACATAATTGAACGCGTCCTTGCTGGCTCCATGCACCTGCGGAGCGCAGCGCAGGGAATAGGCGTCCTGCACGCGCAATTCTCCCTGGCGGGTCACGTTTTTGCTCCCCTTGAGCAATTCAAGAAGGATGCGTGCTGTATCCACCTGCCCCTGATGGGGACGGGCCTCATGGATCCGGTGATCCAGCGCGTCGAGAATACCGTTTTGCGCTTCAAAACTCAGGGCAGCCGCCACATCTGCTGTTTTCATCAGGTTCAGAGCATCGTAAATGGTCAGCGCTCCCACGGCGGTCATAACCGGCGTTCCGTTGATAAGCGCAAGGCCTTCCTTTTCCGTCAGCTCCAGGATAGGGATGTTGGCCAGCTCCATCGCCTGAGCGCCATAATAGACCGTTCCCCTGTATTCCGCCTGCCCCATTCCCAGCATCGGCAGCACCATATGGGCCAGCGGAACCAGATCTCCGCTAGCGCCGAGGGAGCCCTTCTGCGGAATCACGGGAGTGACGCCCCGGTTGAGCATTTGAATCATGGTGTTGACAGTTTCCAGCCGGGCGCCAGAATACCCTTTTGCCATGTTGTTGATCCGAAGCAGCATCGTCGCCCGCACCACATCGGCCTCAAACGGTTCCCCTGCACCGACCGCATGAGAGATAATCAGATTTCTTTGAAGGATACGGGATTCTCCGGAGGAAATCACCGTATCGCTGAATTTTCCAAAGCCGGTCGTGACGCCGTAAACGATTTTCTCCGCCGACACCAGCTCGTCCACTGTCCTGCGGGACTGCCTGATCCGTTCCTCGGCAGCCAGATCCAGCTCCACCAAAACACCCTTCCTGCTGACCTGCACCACTTCTTCCAGCGTCAGGCCGTCTCCTGTGACGATAACTTTTTTCATCCTTCCGTCCTTCCCTCATTCTAAAATTTGAAAGCGCTCTGTCGCTTCTTTGTTTTATCTCAGCAAAGCAAAAAGAGCGACCGCCTTTTCGGCAGCCGCCCTGATTGAAGCTGTTCTCGACCTGCGTGCGGATACTTGTCCGCCGCCTTTTCCCGTTCCGGAATCCATCCTTTTCGTCCTTTTTATTCATCTATAAGGGATACAAAAAACCATTTTTGATATCGTAGCTTGTCTTTTTTCTTTTGTCAAGATTCTTTTGCGTTCTCTGTCCCTCTTTCGGACAGAATAGAAAAAAGAAGGCACAGGATCCTCCCGAGACGGCGGCGCAGAAAAGCGCTGCTGTAAAAATCTCTCTTTCGCCTTGACACTCAAGGGACGCTATGATAAAATTCCATTAGTTAGCAACAGCTAACGAAAGAAGGGAAGATTCATCCTTTTTCTTTTTTCAAATTCATTAGTTGCCGCTAACATTCGAAAGGATCTGTCATGTGTGAAAAATTTGAACGGCTGCTGGCTTACCATTGTTCTCCCACTCTCGCCGGAATCAAACCATCGAGCCTGATCGCGCTTCCGGCACGGCAATACGCCGATTTGCCCGCTCTTTTGGAGCAATACGGTGCTCTGCTTCACAGCCGCGGTATTTTTCTTGAGGTGCTGTGTCGATGCCGTCAGAGGGCGCTTTTGCTGGTTTACCGTCCCGAACAGCTGACGGCCTGCCTGGATCATCCTAAAGCCCGTTCCCTTTTGCAGCTATGCGACTATCCGGTTTCCCTTCCGTTGTCCAACTTGCTCTCCCATCTGAAGACCCGGATGGAGCAGGAAGGGTTTCCCCATGAAATCGGCCTTTTTCTGGGCTATCCTCCCGAGGATGTGATGGGATTTTCCCTTTATCAGGGTGAAAATTACAAGCTGTGCGGCCATTGGAAGGTCTATTTTGACGAAGAAAACGCCCGCAAATGCTTTGAGCGTTACGATCGCTGTCGTGCGGCCGTATGCAGAAAGCTTGCCGGCGGATGCTCTCTTTCAGAAATTTTTCCTGTGGCATGATAAAAGCTGTCTTCAATTCATCTTATTTCAGGAGGAAAGACTTATGAATCAAGTCGTTGTCATCTATTGGTCCGGCACGGGCAACACCGAAGCAATGGCCAGCGCCGTAGCCGAAGGCGCCCGCTCTGCCGGCGCGGAAGTCACTCTTGCAAGCGTCGCGGATATTACTGCCGATATTGCGGCGCAATACGGCCATCTGGCGCTTGGCTGCCCTGCCATGGGCGCAGAAACGCTGGAAGAAAGCGAATTTGAACCCTTTTTTACAGAGTTGGAAAGGCAGCTCTCCGGCAAAACAGTCGCTCTGTTTGGCTCCTATGGCTGGGGGGACGGCGAATGGATGCGCTCCTGGCAGGATCGCTGCACAGCGGCGGGAGCCATACTGTGCGGCAGTGAAGGGCTGATCGTCAACGGCGAGCCGGACGGCGATGGTATCGCCCAGTGCCAGGCTCTTGGAAAGGCCCTGGCTTTGGCCTGAAAGGCTTTTCCATCCCTGTTTGCAGATTATTTTTCTCTCACCTCCTCTCTTTCCCCAAAAACCCGGGCGGCAGCCGTCCGGGTTTTTATTCTTAATTTCTCTTATTTGCGCAGACTGTCCCTGATCCAGAACAGACCGCAAAGAAGGATCGCCGCAAGAATCACCGCTGCCGCCATTGCATCTCCCCCTTGAGGAAGTTTTCCGTTTTATTCTATGCTCCCGATCTATTCTTTGCCAGCATCCCATTTGGGACTAAAAACAAATGCGCCGTTCCTCCCGGAACAGCGCATCCGCAGCAATGCTTTTAAAAGTCGGAATGTTTCTGACAGGATCCCTTTACTGTCAGTCAAGATAGTTTCCCACATCGCTGCTGTTATACTGCTTGCGTACTCGAAGAAGGATCGATCCATCGGGCTGTACGCTTTCTTCGTCGATCCTGTAAGCGACGCGCTTGAACTCCAGCTGTTTCTTGTAATGGGCGACTTCCGCTTCTACAGCCTTGACCGCCAGGTCGTGTTCTACGTCATCCTTGAGCTGAAAATGCAACGTCTGCAAGAGACATGCGGCTTTGACGCGTTTCATTTGATTTTCACCCCCTTTGGCAGGCGCTTCTCTCAAAGGTATGCGTTGCCCTTTTTCCTTTTTTCACCGCTTCAGGACTCATGGTTCGGATCGCTTAGAGGTGCTTTTCTTCCTTGCAGCCGAGCGCTTTGTCTTTGCCTGCTCCCGGAGAAGGGCCTGCTGTTCTTCCTCCTTGCGCCTGAATTCCTCCTGCCGCTTTCTCCTGTACGCCTGCTCTGTCCGCTGAAACTGCGCAAGTTCCTCTTTGACCACCGCTTCCAATGCCTCATCTTCAAAGCGCAGGAAATTTTCAAACGCCGCCGGATAGAGAAAAGCTTTTTCTCCCAGCGCGGGATCTTCAAACCGCACCCGGATGTAAGGTGTTTCGAAAGCGCAGACCTCGCCCTTTCCAAAGCTTTTGTGCCAGATCGTTTTTCCAATCATCTGCATTTCCTCCATGCCGCAGGCTTTTGGGTTTTCCGCGCCTGGAACCGGACAGGCCCCGGCGTTCTTTTTTCCACCACTGAAACAGTAAAAAACGCGCAGCTTTTCAACTGGACTTACGCCCTCAAGCTACACGTTGTATATATATTTTATCATATTTTTTAGATTTTGTCATGAAGCTCTTTTTAAAAAATTTCAGTGGCCTGCAGCTGGCTACCGAATTCCCTTCAGACTCGGCAAAAAGTCCCCTTTCCATGATAAGCTTTTCAGCCATAATATTTCAGTGATTCTCCGGCGAAAAAGGAGTAGAAATTCTCTACCTATTCCGCTGCAATTTTCCGCAGCGCCGGAATCCCAACGAATACAGCGCACAGCAAAAGAAGTGCAGTCATCCTGCCATCGCTGGCAGCATCCCAGAAAAGACTGCTCACGTCAGCGGCGCTGACCGTTTCGCCCAGAAGGATATCATAGGTCATCCTGGTAAGTTGGGCGTTACTACCCTGACCGTATAGGTATTCATTCCAATGGTGACCCTGTTTCGGGAAGCAGTGACTCTGTAGGTCTTTTCCGCCGCCATGAGCCCGACCGTAGAACTCACTGGCGCACCATTATCGCTGAAACTGTAAGCAACACCTGCGGGAACCGTTTCGGATGCTTTCCATCCCCTCTAGAGTAGCCGCCTGCTTCGTAGAAAAGTTCAGGGTCTCTGGTAGTCTTCCGTGACAGCGTCGCAATGAGTAAGCAAGCTAACCGCTTCTATCGTTGCCTGCCTACGGATAGATTCCTCCTTACTGTTTCCGTTCTGCCCTTTCGGGCTTTGGCCATTTGATTCCAAAATGGCTCACAGCAAACGCAGCTGCGCCGAAAATAAAAACCGCCAGAACCAGCCCCAACAGTTCCTTTATCTAAAGAAAAGGTTGCCAAAACGGTAAAACAAATCCCCCGAAGCATATCACTTCAGGGGTTTTTACATGGTGGTGCTTACTGGACTCGAACCAGTGACCCCATCGATGTGAACGATGTGCTCTACCAACTGAGCCAAAGCACCAAATTCTCTTTCGAACAAAATTAAGTCTATCATCTTTACAGCAGAAAGTCAAGCCCGCTTTGGGAAAAATTTATACCTTCCCCAGGGCGCGCGGCTCCGCCGACAGTCTGTTCCTGCCGGCGGGATCCGGCGGCAGATTTTTATAAAAGGCCGCAAACGTGCTGCAGCGTTTTTCCGCTTCTTCTGTTCTCCCGTTTTCCATTGCAGCAAACAGCAAGACACCTAGAATCCCCCTCTCAGCGGACAAGCATCCGGCTGCACCTTCTAGCGGCAAAAGCAGGCGGACACCAGCGGCGATTTGAGTCCTGAAAAGCCGCGTTTCCCCCTTCTCCATCGCAAATATTCTATTCCGCTTCGGAAAAGAAGCCCATCTGCTCGCTGACGTTGTTCAGCGCATAAAACGGTAGGGTCTCCGGTCTGTCAGCCCAGTATGTGGCGCTCGTGAGCCAAAACAGGACCTCCTCAGGGATATCCGCCGTCGGATGCCCTGGCAGATAGATCAGCACCTCGTCCGCATGCTCCAGTCCATAGGGGATGCTGGTAATATAGCGCCTGCCATCCCCATAGCTCTCCGTTCCTTCTTCGGCATATTCCAGCGACTGCACATGAACAGACCAGGTATAGTCGTCGATTTTCACCGGCTCCGTAAACGATCCGCTGAATTGACAGAAATGCACCGTGCCATTAGGACATTTTTCGGGGTCTCCATCGCCCATGTCCGCATCATGATAAAACCCGGTGAAAGTGCCGTCCTCCGACAGATTCAGTTCCGTGCTCCAGCCGCCCGCGCCGCTGGAAAAACAGAAGTACTCCGGCATTTGAGCAAAGAGATTCTCTGCGGCGTTGGTTTCGTCAGGCCGCTCCGTTTCAGCAAGCCGCTCAGCCGCAGTGGGCTGCGGGAGCGTGGTGGGCTGTTGGGTTACGGTGGGCTGCGCCTTTTCCGCTTCATCTGCAGGCCAGTCAGTGAGAGCAAAAACCGCCGCCGTTCCCGCGGCGAGCAAACATACGATCAGCAATAAAAGCTTTCCTGCTCTTTTCATTTTATATCTGCATCTGCCTTTCTCTACATTTTTCAATTATATCTCTGTCAAAAGGCTCCTGCAACCGCAAAAACAGATCGTCCACACCCGGCGTTCCGGCAAATTCTCTCTATCTGATTGTGCCCGCTGATTCTTCCGCAAAAAAATCCCCTTTCTTCAGGGGATCTCTTCGACCAAAATCGTATCCATATCCTCCGGATGCAGCACAGCGCGCAGAGTATTGTTGTAAAAATCGAAGAAGATGAGCACTCTCTTCCTGAGGATATCCTCCCCTTCCATACAGCTGAGCAGCCGCTGGGCAAACAATTCTCCCTTCTTCGTCTTAAAATACGGATCCAGGTATTTCCGCTGCATCTGGTAAAAATGGGTCTGATAGGATTCGTATACGGAGCTTAATTCGACCACATAATCCATCGTCGTTTCAGGCTGGCACTCAAGAACCTCCTTGACCAGCATTTTGTAGAAACGCATCCATCGGGCGCACAGCACCGGTTCCGCCGCCAGCCGCTTCAGTTCATGCAGCAGCTCCTGGGCTTTGGCCCTTTCCTCCATGGGGCCGTAGGTAGTGTAGCCACACACCAGCCGCCGGCGCAGGCGATAGTCTTCGCAAAGCTGTTCCGTGGTCAGCCCCCCATAAAATTCCGTGTAAGCGTCCAGAAGCCTGGGGGTGATCCCCTGTTCCATCCTCTCGAGCAGGCTGTACCAGGCGTTCCAGCGTTCGCGGGTGTCCAGCGGCTTATCCAAAAACGCCTCATAAAGCAGCACCGCTATCCTGCGAACGTATCCTTTGGGATAATCTTCTTCCAATTTTTTGCAAAGGCTCCCCTCCAGCACCCGCGGCAGGACCCGATCCGCCGTCGATACAAAGTCCGCCGTACCGCTGTTGGGCGGCAGCGCCTGAAGAATAGTATGCAAGCTGTCTATCGTCCTGTTCAGCTTCGCAAGCTTTTCCTGCTGACGAAGCAGATGCTCCTGAAGCACCAGCTCCACCCGTCCTGTTTCGAGGATTTGGACGATCTGCGCAAGGGGAACATCCAGTTCCCGCAGCCTTGCAATGGTAATGAGCCTTTCCACATCCTCTTCGGTGTATTCCCGATGAGAAAGCGTACCGCTGTCCACTTTCTGCGGGCGCAGCAGCCCCCGTTCTTCGTACAAATAAATCGCCTTTCGGGTCAACCCGGTCCGTTTCATCACGTCTGAAATCAGCATGTGCTCCCCTCCTCTTTATTTATTATTATACCCCCTTCCCCAAAGAAAAGGACAATCTGAATTTTTCGTTCTGCGTGCAAAATCCACAAAAAGAACGACTGTATTGCACAGCCGTTCTTTTTCATTATTTCCGGCACAGCATCGGGCCCAGGTATCTGCCTGTATAACTTTCCTGACATCGGGCGATTTCCTCGGGCGTACCTTGCATGACGACTGTGCCGCCTTTATCGCCGCCTTCGGGACCAAGATCGATGATATAATCCGCCGTCTTGATGACGTCGAGATTGTGCTCAATGACGATCACAGTATTGCCGCCTTCGGCAAGACGTTGAAGGATCTCCACCAGACGGTGCACATCCGCCACATGCAGGCCGGTGGTGGGTTCATCGAGGATATAAAGGGTACGGCCGGTGGACTTTCTTGAAAGCTCCGTCGCCAGCTTGACCCGCTGCGCCTCGCCACCGGAAAGGGTCGTGGAGGGCTGGCCCAGCTGTACGTAGCCAAGGCCCACGTCCAGCAGTGTTTGCAGCTTTCGAGCAATTTTGGGCACGGGACGAAAAAACTCCAGCGCCTCCTCAACCGTCATATTCAGCACGTCGCTGATGGTCTTGCCCTTGTATTTGACCTCAAGGGTCTCGCGGTTATACCGCTGGCCGCCGCACACCTCGCAAGGCACGTACACGTCCGGCAAAAAGTGCATTTCAATTTTAAGGATGCCGTCCCCCTTACAGGCCTCGCAACGGCCGCCCTTGGTGTTGAAGCTAAAGCGCCCGCTGGTGAATCCGTGAGCCCGGGCGTCTGGCGTCATGGCAAACACGTCGCGGATCAGATCGAACAGCCCCGTATAAGTAGCGGGATTGGAACGGGGCGTCCGCCCGATCGGCGACTGATCGATGTCGATCACCTTGTCAAGATGCTCGACCCCGTCGATACCGTCGCAGTCTCCCGGTTTGGTTCGGGCGCGGTTGAGATCCCTAAGCAGGGTTTTTCGGACGATCTCATTGACCAGACTGCTTTTGCCGGAACCGGAAACGCCGGTGACGCAGGTAAACACCCCGATCGGGAAGCGAACGGTAATGTCCCTAAGGTTATTAGCCCGGGCTCCGCGGACCGTCAGCCAACGGCCGTCCGGAGCACGCCGGCTTTCCGGCACCTCGATGCGCCGTTCGCCGGAAAGGTATTTGCCGGTGATGGAACGGGGGCAGGCGATCAGATCCTGCACCGAGCCCTGCGCCACCAGCTCGCCTCCGTGCGCGCCGGCTCCCGGCCCGATGTCCACAAGATAATCCGCCGCCCGGATGGTGTCCTCATCGTGTTCGACGACGATCAGTGTGTTTCCCAAATCCCGAAGATGCCTGAGGGTGGCGAGCAGCCGGTCGTTGTCCCGCTGGTGCAGGCCAATGGAGGGCTCGTCCAGGATATACATCACTCCCACCAGCCCGGAGCCGATCTGGGTGGCCAGGCGAATGCGCTGCGCTTCGCCGCCCGAGAGGGTCGCCGCGCCCCTCGCCAGCGTCAGATAATCCAGGCCCACGTCCACCAAAAATCCCAGCCGCGCGTCAATCTCTCGAAGGATCTGATCTGCAATCTTGTGCTCGGTCTCAGAAAGGTTCAGCCCGCGAAAGAAAGCCTGTGCATCTGCGATGGACAGGCGAGACACCTCCGCGATGTTTTTGCCGCCTACCGTAACACCCAGCACCTCTTTTTTGAGGCGATCTCCATGGCAGTCCGGGCAGGGGATATTGGCCATGAATTCTTCCAGCTCCGCCTTGGAGGCATCAGACTGGGTCTCCTGATAGCGGCGCTCCAGGTTGCGGGCGATCCCCTCAAAGGTGTTGTAAAGGGTACCGCTGCCGTATTCCCGGCTGTAAGTCAGCTTGATCTTTTCGCCGCCTGTCCCGTAAAGCAGGATATCCACGACTTTTTCGGGAAGATCTTTGACCGGCACGTCCAGCGAAAAGCCATAGTGCTCCGAAAGGGCTCTCAGATACATCGCCGCCATGGAGGAGCCGCCCTTTTCTGAACTGTTCCAGCCGGGGACACTGATCGCGCCCTGCCGCAGGGAAAGGTTTCCGTTGGGAAGAATCAGAGCAGGATCGATCTTCATCAGCGTCCCAAGGCCCATACAGGTCGTGCAGGCGCCGAAGGGGCTGTTGAAGGAAAACATGCGGGGCGTCATCTCCTCGATGTTGATGCCGCAGTCCGGGCAGGCGTAGTTCTGAGAAAAGGTCAGTTCTTCTCCGCCCACAACGTCCACCAAGATCAGGCCGCCGGAAAGGTTCATAGCCGTCTCAATGGAGCCCGCCAGGCGGCCCTGTGCTCCGGGGCGCACGACGACGCGGTCCACCACCACCTCGATGGTGTGCTTGAACTTCTTGTCCAGCGCTGGCACCTCTGTGATCTCACAGGGCTGTCCGTCCACCCGGACGCGGACATAGCCATCCCGCCGGATCTGTTCAAAGACCTTGACGTGTTCGCCCTTTCGCCCCCGGATGACCGGCGCCAGAAGCTGCAGCTTTGTCCCCTCCCCCATACGCATCAGCTGATCGACGATCTGATCCACCGTTTGCCGGGTGATCGGCTTGCCGCACTTTGGGCAGTGGGGCAGGCCGATGTTGGCGTACAGCAGGCGCAGATAATCGTGGATCTCCGTCACCGTGCCGACCGTGGAACGGGGATTTTTGCTGGTGGTCTTCTGGTCGATGGAAATGGCGGGCGAAAGCCCCTCAATCGTGTCCACATCCGGCTTTTCCATCTGGCCCAGAAACTGGCGGGCATAGCTCGAAAGAGACTCCACATACCGCCGCTGGCCTTCCGCGTAGATCGTATCAAACGCCAAAGAAGATTTTCCCGAACCGGACAACCCTGTGAACACGATGAGCTGGTCCCGGGGCAATGTCAGATCGATTCCCCGGAGGTTGTGGGCCCGAGCGCCGCAAATCGTCAATTTGTTTTCCATATTATTTTCCAATCTTTTCTATATTTGGCAAAAGCCGTTCGCTTTCTACCGTTTCGCAGTTTTTCTGGAGCGCTGCCGCGCGGCCCGCTTGGAGCCTGCCATACCCGGCTTGATCGCGGCAGATTTCGCGTCCTTCCCGGGTGCTTCACCCCGCAGCTCAAACAGCTCGTCGCGCAGCTTCGCGGCGGTTTCAAAGTCAAGCTCCGCCGCAGCCTGCCGCATCTGCTGCTCGATGATTTCGGCGCGTGCCTCCCGTTCGGCCCTGTCCATACCCTCGCCTTTTCCCTGGCGGGTCGTCACCTCAAGCACCTCATGCACCTGCTTGATGATGGTTCTGGGCACGATCCCATGGGCTTCATTGAAGGCCATCTGCGCGTTTCTTCTGCGCTCGGTCTCCTCGATCGTCTCCCGCATGGAGTCGGTGACGCTGTCAGCGTACATGATGACCCGGCTCTCAGCGTTTCGCGCCGCGCGGCCCACGGTCTGGATCAGCGACGTGGTGGAACGGAGGAAGCCCTCCTTATCCGCGTCGAGAATAGCGACCAGCGCCACCTCGGGAAGGTCCAGACCCTCGCGCAGCAGGTTGATGCCGATCAGCACGTCGAACTCCCCAAGGCGCAGGTCCCGTATGATCTCCATTCGCTCCATGGCCGTGATCTCCGAGTGCATATACCGCACCCGAACACCCATGCCTTCCATGTATTCGGTCAGATCCTCCGCCATTTTTTTGGTCAAGGTCGTCACCAGCGTACGGAAGCCCTTCTGCGCTGTCAGGCGGATCTGGCCGAGCAGGTCTTCCACCTGTCCGCGGATGGGCCTGACCTCGATCTGCGGATCGAGCAGGCCGGTGGGCCGGATGATCTGCTCCACCACCTCGCCACCGGTCTCGTTCAGCTCAAAGGGGCCAGGCGTGGCGGAAACATAGACGCGCTGGCCGATCCGCTGCTGAAATTCCTCAAATTTGAGGGGACGGTTGTCGTAAGCGGAAGGGATGCGAAAGCCATAGTCCACCAGGCTCACCTTGCGAGAGCGGTCGCCGGCATACATCGCCCGCACCTGCGGCAGCGTCACATGGGATTCGTCCACGATCAGCAGAAAATCCTTCGGGAAATAGTCCAGCAGTGTGTAAGGCGGTTCGCCCGGCTGCCGGCCGTCAAAATAACGGGAGTAATTCTCAATGCCGGAGCAGTAGCCGATCTCCCGCATCATTTCGATATCGTAATTGGTACGCTGCTCAAGCCGCTGGGCCTCTACCAGCTTCTGCTGCGCCCGCAGCTCGTTAACCCGCTCGTAAAGATCGCCCTCGATCCGTTCAAGCGCCGGCACCATCTTCTCACGGGAGGTGGCGTAATGGCTCGCCGGGAAAATGGCCACATGGCTGCGGGTGGCGGTGATCTCTCCGGTCACGGTATTGATCTCGGAGATCCGCTCGATCTCGTCGCCGAAAAACTCCACGCGGATGGCGGTCTCCGAAGCGTTGGTGGGCAGGATCTCCAGCACGTCTCCCCGCACACGGAAGGTGCCGCGCAGCAAATCAAAATCGTTGCGCTCGTACTGGATGTCCACCAGCTTGCGGATCACTTCATCCCGCTCAATCTCCATGCCCGGCCGCAGGGATACCGAAAGGCGCAGGTATTCCGCCGGGTCGCCCAGGCCGTAAATGCAGCTGACCGACGCGACGATGATGACATCCCGCCGCTCGTTGAGAGCGCTGGTGGCGCTGTGGCGCAATTTATCGATCTCGTCGTTGACCGTGGCGACTTTCTCAATATAGGCATCGGAGGAAGCAATATAGGCCTCCGGCTGATAGTAGTCGTAATAGGACACGAAATATTCCACGGCGCTGTCCGGAAAAAAGGCCTTAAATTCGCTGCAAAGCTGCGCCGCAAGGGTTTTGTTATGGGCCAGCACCAGTGTGGGCCGCTGTACCTGCTCGATAATGTTGGCCATGGTGAAGGTTTTGCCCGAACCGGTAACGCCAAGCAACACCTGAGACTGCTTTCCCTCTCTGAGCCCCTTGACCAGCGCCGCGATCGCTTCAGGCTGATCGCCGGCCGGAGCAAATTCCGACACGATGTGAAAGGTTCCCATAACGCCTCCTTGGTCATTGATTTCTTTTCTAAACGATTGCCTTTCTATTGTAATCAGTTCCCTGGCACGGCGCAAGCGAACACGAACATTTTTTCTCATTCAGGGGAAAAGAAGTTTTGGTCTTCTGCTGCGCGAACGGTCTTTTTTCTCCGAACATTTTCTTCTTTCGCCTCGTCTCTTTTTGAGATCGAAAAAGTCCTTTCCGTCCATTGTTTCCAATGCTTCGAACAATTCTTTTTTTGCAAAAAAAGCTGTTGACAAGCGGAAAAGATTCCGGTACCATCGTATCAACATCATACTCCAACGCTTTGAAGGAGAGGAGTAGATGCAGCTTCCGTCTCAGAGAGAAAGCCTCATCGGCTGCGAGGGCTTTTGGCAAGGAACTGCATCGAAGGTCGCTCCCGAGCAGTTGCTGTGAACCCCGCTCCCTTCCGGCGCGGCTTGAGCGGCAGCCGGTTCAGCCCCGTTACCGGCGTAGAGGGATCGGTTGTCTCTTTTGTGCGCCCCGTGTGCCTGCGGCTTTTACCAGTGTGGCAGCCCGTCCAAAATAAGGTGGTACCACGAGTCCTGTTCGTCCTTATGCGAACGGGATTTTTTTATTTTTACCCCTGCGGAACCGCCCAGGCCTCCTCACGGGAGCTGCCTCGGAAGGAACCCGCAAGCCGTCCGCCGGTCCGCAAAAGGCCGTCCGGCCCATTCAACTCAGAGTACCAGTTTAATTCAAGGAGGATTTTACCATGTCCGAACAGGTCGTACAGATCGCTTCCCGCGTCCGCGCCATGCGCGAGATTTGCGAGCTTTCCCCCGAAGAAACCGCCCACAAGATGGGCATCAGCCTCGAAGAATACCTCAGCTGCGAGCGGGGAGAGGTGGACATCCCCATCAGCTTTCTGACCCGCGCGGCGCAGGTGTTCGGCGTTGAGGTGCAGGAGCTGCTGACCGGCTCCACCCCCAAGCTGCACAGCTATTTTCTCTGCCGCAGCGGCCGCGGCATCGAGGTGCAGCGCATGAACCGCCACTACCGCTACAAAAGCCTTGCCTACAACTTCCGCGAAAAGTCCATCGAGCCCTTCCACGTCACCATTCAGCCGGACGATCCCGATGCGGAAACCGACCTCAACGTCCATCCCGGTCAGGAGTTTGACTACATCCTTGAGGGGATCATGAAGCTGACCGTCGGCAGCAAGGACATCCTGATGTACCAGGGCGACTCCATTTACTTTGACTCCACCATCCCCCATGGCATGAAAGCCATTGGCGGCCCGGTCAGCTTTATGGCGGTCGTCATTCCGCCCAAGGACGAGATCTGATCGCAGAGCGTTTCACTTAAAAACAGCGTTCTTTTGCCCCTTTTGATTTTCCGGGACGGCCCCCAAGCCGCCTCCTGTTCAAGTTTTCCCTTTTGATTCAGAAAGTGAGAGGATTCCCATGCGCCTGTGTGACCGCTATATTCAGCCCAACTACACCTCCTACGAGGATTTTTATCAGAACTGCAAAATCAGTGTGCCGGAACACTTCAATTTCGGCTTTGACATCGTCGACGAATACGCCCGACTGGAGCCGGAAAAGCTGGCGCTCCTCTGGGTCAACGACACCGGCAACGAGCGCCGCATCACCTTTGGCGACATGAGCCGCATGTCCAACCAGGCAGCCAACCTCTTCCGCTCTCTCGGCATCCGGAAGGGCGACCGCGTCCTTTGCACCCTCAAGCGCCGCTGGCAGTATTGGGTCGTCAACGTGGCGCTGTGCAAACTTGGCGCCATCGTGATCCCCGCCACCTTCCTGCTGACCGCCAAGGACGTCGTTTACCGTGTGCAGGCCGCTGGGGTCAAGGCTATTGTCTCCGTGGCGGAAGAGGCCATTGCCGACGCCATCGACGAGGCGCGCCCCTCCTGTCCCGGCCTTCAGTACATCCTTTCCTCTGACGGTCCGTATCGCGACTGGCTGGATTTTACCGCCATGATGGAGGCCCAGAGTCCCGATTTCCCCCGCCCCACCGGAGAAGACGCTCCCTCCAACAGCGATTTTTCCGTCATCTACTTCACCAGCGGCACCACCGGCCAGCCCAAGATGGTGGCCCATGACTTTACCTATCCCCTCGGCTTCATGATCGGCGCACGCTTCTGGCACGGCACCGACGAAAACGACCTGCACATCACCGTTGCGGATACCGGCTGGGCCAAATGCTCCTGGGGCAAGATCTACGGCCAGTGGATCTGCGGCACGGCGCAGTTCGTCTACGACATGGACAAGTTCGTTCCGGAAAAGCTGACCGAGATGATCGCCAAATACCACGTGACCAGCTTCTGCGCGCCGCCCACCATCTATCGCTTCATGATCAAGGCAAACCTTGAGGAGTACGATCTTTCCTGCGTGCGTCATGCTTCCACCGCAGGCGAGCCCCTCAACCCCGAGGTCTACCGGAAATTTCACGAGCTTTTTGGCGTCAAGATCTACGAAGCCTACGGTCAGAGTGAGACCACACCGATCTTCGCCAACTTCTGCTTTGACGAGCCCATGCCCGGTTCCCTTGGAAAGCCCAATCCCCTGTATCGGATCGCCCTGCTGGACGAAAACGGCTCCATCTGCGAGGAAGGCGAGGAAGGCGAAGTGTGCATTTACGTCGGGAACGGCAACCCGGTCGGCCTTTTCACCGAATACTACAAGGCCCCCGAAAAGAATGCCGAAAGCCGCGTCAACGGCTGGTATCATACCGGTGACACCGCCTGGAAGGACGAGGACGGCTACTACTGGTTCGTGGGCCGCGCCGACGACGTCATCAAATCCAGCGGCTACCGCATCGGGCCGTTTGAGGTGGAAAGCGCGTTGATGACCCATCCCTGCGTGCTTGAATGCGCCATCAGCGGCGCGCCCGATCCCGTCCGCGGCCAGATCGTCAAGGCGACGGTGGTGCTCGCCAAGGGCTATGAGCCCTCCGAAAAACTGAAAAAAGAGCTGCAGAACCACGTCAAGCACGTGACCGCGCCTTACAAATATCCCCGCATCGTGGAGTTCGTCGCAGAGTTGCCCAAGACCACCTCCGGCAAGATCCGCCGCAAGCAGCTGCGCCTTGAGGCGGAGGCCAAGGCCAAGGCATTCCGCGAGATGCAGGCAGCTGAAAAGCACTGATCTCTCCTTGCAAAGCAAAAGCGCGCTCCCTCCCGGCGCGTCATCAAAGCCCTTTCCGGTTTTCCGGAAAGGGCTTTTCAGTGCGAACCGCTGCTTTGCGCCGGTCTTTTCAGGTTGCCTTTTGCAGCGCGCCGGAAGTATAATGAGACCATAAAGATTATATCAATCTCAAAAGATTCCGGATCGCATTAAAGAACTGTTTTCAGGAGCAAACGCCATGGATCGCGCACGCCAGAACGCAAAACTCTGGACGAAGGATTTCAGTATCATTATTATTGGAAGCATCATTTCCATGCTCGGCAACGCCGTATGCGGCTTTGCCATGGGCATTCTGGTTTTGGAGTACACCTCCTCTACTCTCCTTTATGCGCTGTATTTTGTCTGCACCTCGCTTCCAAAGGTCGTCATTCCGCTGTTTACCGGACCGTTTCTGGACCGTTTTTCCCGCCGCCGGGCCATTTATATGCTGGATTACTGCTCCAGTTTTTTGTTTGCCCTGATGTCTGCCGCAGTTTATCTGAAATTTTTCAACTATCCGCTGTTTCTGCTGATGGCCTTCCTCATCGGCACGGTGGACGGCATCTATTCCGTCGCCTTTGACAGCTTTTACCCCGATCTGATCTCTCCCGGCAATTTTTCCAAGGCCTACTCCATCAGCAGCCTGATCTATCCCCTGGCCAACGCCGTTATGGTCCCCCTCGCCGGCGTAGCCTACGAAACGGTGGGTCTGGGACCGCTGATGCTCTTTAACTGCATCACCTTTTTTATCACTGCCACCATTGAGACCCGCGTCTCTCCTTCGTCGGAGAAGCATCTGGTGCGGAAATCGCGCCACTACACTCTTTCAGCCTACCGGGATGACTTTGTCGAAGGCGTCCGCTACCTCAAAAGCGAAAAGGGCCTCCTGTCCATCACGGCCTATTTTGTCGTCAGCATGTTTGCCTCCATGGCGCTGAGCACCGTAATGCTGCCTTATTTCAAAAGTAATCCCAGCCTGACTGTTTCCCAATACTCCTTTGTGATGGGCGTCGGCGCCTTTGGCCGCATTATCGGCGGCGTGATCCATTACCGCTTCCGGTATCCCGCCTCCAAAAAGTTTGCCATCGCCATCGCGGTCTACCTCGCCATCTGCGTCATTGAAGGAAGCCTTCTGTACATGCCGGTTCTTCTGATGCTTCCGATGCAGTTCATCGTCGGCATTCTCGGCGTCACTTCCTTCAACATCCGCATTTCCGCAACGCAGAATTACGTGCCCTTTGACCGGCGCGGACGCTTCAACGGGCTTTTTTTGATGATTACCACCGCCGGTTCACTGGCGGGACAGTTGCTTTCCGGCGTGCTGGGAGAAGTAATGCCTCTGCCCTACGTGGTGACGCTCTTCATGACTATCAATGCCGTTTCGGTGTTTGCCATCATGATCCGCAACCGCGAGGCGGTCAAGCTCATTTACAACCGCAACGTCTAATTGATCCGGCCTGCAAAACGGGCAGGCACCTGCAAGCTAACTTTCCGGTATCCTGCTGTCTGCGATCAAAAAGCCGAACGAATGTCCCTCACGGCATTCCTTCGGCTTTTTTTGATGGACTATGCAAAGAACCGGACGTAGACCGCAGCGCCGCTGATCAGCAGCTGCGACAGAAACAGCGCCATGCAGACCGCCTGTTTTCCCCGCTGCTTCTTTTTTCGAAAATACCCAGCGCCCCACAGGGGAACGAGCGGGATGGCGCTGGCATACAGGATCATCAATACTGTCATGCTTCTCTCCTCCTGTATGGATTGTAACAAGCATCACAGCCTCCATACAAGGGAGGATTGCTGGAAGCGCCGCCAGCAAACGGCATCCCTCTTTCAGGCGAAAAGGTCCTCTCCCGCCTCTGCGGCCAGCGTCCTGAGAAGCTCCTCCTGCAAAAACTGCCCGGCCTCGCCCATTCTTCCGCCGGGGGCCTGCCGCAGCTGCTCAAAGAGTATCCACCGGAGCCTTGAAAGGATGGAGCGCTCAATCCAATAGGAGAATTCCGTCTGTGGCGCAAATCGTTCCAGCTTTTTCATGCGAAGATACAGCGGCAACCCGTCCGACGTGTCGTGCCAGAGATCCACGAACGCAAAATCAAACCTCTCTTTTTCCATATTCCGGACATAATCAAAGGCGTCCTCTTTGACGATCCGGATCTTATCCCGTCCGGGAAACTGCGGCAGCAGTTCTTCCTCAAACAGCCGGATCAGTGTTTCGTCCCTCTCTACGACTGTCAGGCTCTCCACCTCTTTGCGCAGTGACCCGTGGAAGGCAAAATATCCTAGCCCCAGCCCGAAGGTCACGACACATCCCCGGGCTGCCGCCGCCAGGGGCGCTATGGTTTCGATCTCATGGGGCGTGACGGTCATCCATTCGTTTCCCTCTTCCAAAATGGCCGGAAAGGAAAAGCGCTCGCTGAAAAATCCGATGCAGGGAATCTCCCGGAAGGAGTCCTCCAGCATCAGCTCCGCCCGGACAAACGCTTCGTAAGGCTCATAGGCCTCCTGCTTCATCGTCCAGCGCCCGGCTGAGCCCTCCGGAAAGCGGACCGTCCGGCAATAGGCGTCCGCCCGGTAAACAGACGGCTCCAGCTTCTTTACCCCGGGCAGTAAATACTCCCTCAAAAGCATTCGGTGGTACGGCTTTTTTTCCGGGTCAAGGCCGCAGACGGCGCACAGCAGCGCACAAAAGGAGGTCTCCTCCTCCACGCCGCTGCCGGTCATCTCTCGCATCAGCTCTGCCGTAATCAGTCGGGGCGTCCGGACAAGATATTGGCTCCAAAGCTCCATCGCGTCAAAGTTTTTCCTGCGAATCTGCTCGATCCGCTCCAGCTGCGCGCCGAAGTCTCTCTGCTCCCTTTCCATTGCGCTTTCCCTCCTCGCCCCCAGCAAAGCTATAAAAATACCCGCCGAGCAAATCACTCAGCGGGCTTTTTGGCACCCGGTAAGGGAGTCGAACCCTTGTCGCCGCCGTGAGAGGGCGGTGTCCTAGGCCACTAGACGAACCGGGCATATTGTCCTGTTGACGTCCAATGTCTCACGCGTCAACAATAATCATTATACTGATCCGTACAAAAAAGTCAACCCCTCTCCTGTATTTTTTTGCAAGATCCGTCATCTCTGAAAAACCGTTCCGCCTTTTTCAATTCCTCCTGCCAGGTGACGCCCTCCACCGTACGCCGGCCGCCTCTGACGATCCTTTCGTAAGTCTCCGGCTCCATTCCCCTTGCAAAGGCCTCCATCATCGGCGTCACCGCCGCCTCCGCCAGCAGGCAGTTTTCCCCGTCCCGAAAAAACCAGCTGTTGGCGGCGTTCTGGTTGGCCAGCACCGCACAGCCGCAGGCCATCGCTTCAAACGGAAGGTAGGAGGGGTGCTTTGTCAGCATAAAGGCCACGACAAAATGAAAGGAGCTGTAAAATTCCGGGAGCGATTCATAAGGCTGCACGTCCGAAAAGACAAATACATCGCCGCACGCTTCCCGCATCTGTTTTGACAGGCACTCCCCGGCAGCGACCAGCTCCACCTGGCCTCCATAGGCCTCCTTCAGCTTTCTTGCCAGCGCCAGCATCAGCGAAAAGGCGTTTCTGGGCGTTCCCGGCCGGGCGTAAAACAGCACCCGCACTGGCGGCGTCAACGGTTTGATCCGGCAGCGGTAGCGCGCGTCGCAGGCCGGAACAAACGAAATCGACCGTGCGCCGGGCCAGAGAGGATACTGCTCCTGCAAAAACGCCCCCAGCCCCGGCGTGTTGTACAGGCGGTGGAAAGGCATGCGATAGGTGTTTTCCGCCAGCGCATACTCCGTCCCCGCCGGATAGAAGGCCGGCTCATAGTCCTGAATGAGATAAAACTTCTCCTGTACCCGCTTCATGCCAAGCAGCCGGTATGCGCTCGTCCAGAAGGTAGCCACTGCCGCCCGGGCCGGCGGCAGCTTTTCAGGCTCTGCCGCCAGAAAGTACTCCGGCCGCAGATTCGGAAAATACGGCTCAATTTTTTCCCACTGTCCTCTGATCGAAAAGTCCGGTTTGTCGTAAATGACGATCTGATTGTCCCACCCGGCCCCCTGCATGTGATCCGCCATTCGCAGCGCGGTAAACACGCCGCCGTAAGGATGCTGAAAATTGCACAGCAGCCACTGGATACGCCCCGCGTCCCCGCAGCGTTTTTCCAGCAGCCGCGCAGAGTCCTGAACATCCTGCGCCGAAAGATCGAACCACCGCGTCAGCTGCTCCTGCCGGAGGATCTCCTGCGCCTTCCACGCCCCGTTGCAGACCGGCCGTCCGCACAGCGCCCGCAGCGCGTCTTTCGCCCTCCCCATCGTTTTCCTCCACTCCTTTTATTCCCTTGGATAGGCCCGCACCCGCGGCAGCCTGCTGTGATAGTCGAGATTGACGCTGTAATAGGGATCCCCCGTTTTCAGATAAGGGGCGTATGCTTCCCGGCTGAACGCAAAATCCCCTTCCGGAATGGGCCTTCCCTGCCGCGTGACGCTTTCCAGATGGCGCAGACAGGCATAGGGCGTGTAGATGTTTCGATAGCCCATCTCCAGCAGCTTCAGGCAGAAGGCCACGTCGCTTCCACAAAGCATAAAGCGTTCGTCGAATCCGCCCGCCGCTTGGAATTTCCGCCGTTGGCACATCAGGCAGGCCCCTGTGACCGCCGAAACATTGCGGATCGTGTCGATCAGGTGGCTGCATCCGTAGCGCCCGCCGCCGTCTGCCGGAGCGTGCGCGCAGATATGATCCGCCCAGCCGCCCAGCCCTACGACTACGCCTGCGTGCTGCACCGTTCCGTCCCCGTAAAGCAGCTTGGCTCCCACCGCCCCGATCTGCGGCCGAAGCGCCTGTTCCGCCATGGCCTCAAGCCATCCGGGGGAAAGGGCGCGCACGTCGTTGTTCAAAAAGAGCAGCAACTCCCCCTGGGCTGTCCGTGCGCCGAGGTTATTGGCAGCGGAATAATTGAATTCCCCTTCCGCCGCTACAATCTGTGCCCGGCCGGAGGCCCGCAGGAAGTGATAATAGTCCTGCGTTTCTTCTTCCTTGGAGCCGTTTTCCACCACGATCACCTCAATGCGCCGCCCGCCTTTCGTCGCGTAAAGCGAATCGATACAGGGCCGCAAAAGCCCGACGCTGTCCCGGTTCGGAATGATGACCGAAATCAGAGGATCCCCTTCAAAGGGATACACGGCCCGATAGCTGTTGGGGAACCTTCCGCTTTCCGCGCCGCCGCCCCGTCCCTCCCGCTGTACGGCAGAGCCCACCGCCCGGCGTCCCGCCTCGTCCGCGTAGAGCTTGCTGCTGCCGTCTTTGGCCACGGAACCGTTGTGAGCCCGCCAGTGGTACAGCACCATTGGAATGTGTACGACCCCTTCCGCCCGCTCCGTCGCCCGCAGCGCCAAATCGTGATCCTGGCTGCCGTCAAAACCCGCCCGCAGGCCGCCGGCCCGTTCAAACAGCGGGCGCCGCATCGCCATCAGATGCGTAATATAGTTGTAGCTCCGCAGCGTGTCCGGGCTCCATTCCGGCTTGAAATGAGGATCGAACCGGCCATACCGGTCGATCTTATCCTCGTCAGAATAGAAAAAATCCGCTTCCGGCTGCCCGACCGCCCGCTTCGCCAGCTCGTAAGCGGCAAAGGGCGCCAGCTCGTCGTCGTGATCGACAAAGGCCAGCACTTCCCCGCGGGCCTGAGCCGCCGCGGCGGCCGTGTTTGCCGCAATGCCACCGTTCTCTTTGAGGGGGATCACCCGAACCCTTCCGTCCAGCCCTGCCAGCTCCTGCCAGCGCCGCCGGACGCTTTCCACGGTGCTGCCATCCGCCACGCACAACTCCCACCGGGGATAGGTCTGTGCAAGCAGCGAATGCACCAGCGCCCGGGCATGAGCCTCTTTCGTGTTGTACGCCGGGCAGAGGAAGCTGATGAGCGGCCCTTTGAAGCGCTCGCTCCGCTGCATGGAAAGCTCTGCCTCTCCCGGCTCGCTCAGCGCGATCCAGCGGGCATATTCCGCCGCGCCCGCCGCGCCGGCGCTCCATTTCCTGCGGGCGCGTCGGAACGCCTCCAGCACGCCCTCCCTCTGCGCCACGTAAAAAAACCGTTCCACATCCCGCCGTTCCAAGCTGCTGCTCCTTCCTTTCTGTTTTACAATGCGTCCGCAAACTGTGGACGCAGCCGTTTGAATACCCCCTGCGCCAGAATCCATACCAGCGCGGTCACGCCCCAAAAATACGCAGTCCATCCCGGCCTTTCCCAGACCCACAGCGGCGTGAGAAAGCTGTCCCGATAGCCCTGCACAATGTAATAGACCGGGTTGAGCCGCAGAAGCTTCTGCACCGTTTCGCTCATGATCTGCGGCGACCAGGCCAGCGGCGTGAGCCAGAAGCCCACCTGCAAAAGGATGCCCACCGTTTGGGAAATATCCTTGAAAAACGGGGACAGCGCGCAGAACAGCACTCCCAGCCCCAATGAGAGCGCCAGCGCGCAGAACGAATAATAAAGGCTTTGCAGCCAGAAGATCCCCGCCCTTTGTCCCGATATTGCCGCCGCGATCAGCAGAAGCCCCCAAAACACGCCGTGGGCCGGCAGCGCACCGCCGGCTCGGATCGCTGGCAGGAGATATGGGTCAAACGGGGTTTTACGAATCAGGTGCGCATATTGCCTGAGAGAATCCGTCGCTCCCGTCAGCACGTCCGAAAAGAAAAACCAGGGAACCATTGCGCAAAACAGCCACAGCACATAGGGTACCCCTGTCACCGGCGCGCTGCGAAATCCCACAGAAAACACGAACACGTACACCAGCAGCGTCACGATGGGCTGCACAAACGCCCACAGCGCCCCCAGCGCCGTTCCCGCATAGCGGGAGCGGAAATCGGTCAGCGCCATCCGCACCACCACCGCCCGCTCTTTCCAGATCCTCTGAAACATCCGTCCGCTCCCCTGCTTTTTTGCTAGTATGCGCCGCCGTCTTTCCGGCTATGCGCCCACTTTTTCTGACAGGAGAAACCCTTTGAACGACAATTTTAGCACTCTCGACCTTAGAGTGCTAAAAAAGCCTTGAAAAAGCCCGCACTGCATTGTACAATACACTTCGACAGAACCATGCGGACCGGGATGCTCCCGGCCCGGAAAGGAGAACTTCTTATGGAACAAACGACTCATGGCATTTCGATCAATGCGCAGAATATGATGCCTATCATCAAAAAATGGCTTTACAGCGACCGGGATATTTTTATCCGCGAGCTGATCGCCAACGGCTGCGATGCCATCACCAAACATAAAAAGCTGGTCGCTATGGGCGAAGCAGAATACGACGAAGCTCCCTACGCCATTTCTGTTACGGTGGATCTGCCCCGCAAGGCCCTGATCTTTTCCGATAACGGTATCGGCCTGACTGAAGAGGAAGCCTGCAAATATCTGGGCGAGGTGGCCTTCTCCGGCGCAGCAGACTTTGCCGAAAAATACCAGCAGACCGGTGATGACGCCATCATCGGCCACTTCGGTCTGGGCTTCTACTCCGCCTTTATGGTAGCCCAAAAGGTACAGGTGGATTCCCTCTCCTGCCAGAGCGGTGCGGCGCCCGTCCGTTGGACCAGCGACGGCGTTTCCGAATACTCCGTCGAGCCCTCGGAGCGTTCCTCCCGCGGCACGGACATCACCCTCTTTCTCGAAGAGGACGCCATCGAATTTCTCCAGCATGACACGCTGAAAAGCGTCATCACCAAATACTGCGGCTTCCTTCCCTATCCGATCTACCTGATCGATCCGGCGTGGGACGAGGAACAGAAAAAGCAGGCTGAGGAAGCCAGGAAGCAGGCCCATGCGCACGACCACGGCGAAGACCACGAATGCACCTGTGAGCACGACCACGGCGAAGACCACGAATGCACCTGTGGCCACGATCACGGTGAGGAACAGGAAGAAGCGCCGCAGCCTCTCAACGACGTGCATCCGCTCTGGCTCAAAAGCGCCGCCGACTGCACCGAAGAGGAATACAAGGCCTTTTACCGTCAGGTGTTTCACACCTGGGAGGAGCCGCTGTTCTGGATCCACCTGAACGTGGACTTCCCCTTCCGTCTCAAGGGCATTCTCTATTTCCCCCGGATCAACGAGCAGATCGGCATTGAAGGGCAGATTAAGCTCTTCAATAATCAGGTCTTCGTGGCGGACAACATCAAAGAGGTCATCCCGGAATTCCTGATGCTGCTGCGCGGCGTCATCGACTGCCCTGACCTGCCGCTCAACGTTTCCCGTTCGATGCTTCAAAACGACGGGACCGTCCGCAAGATGCAGACCCACATCACAAAAAAAGTCGCCGACCGGCTCAAGGCTCTCTTTGAAAACGAGAGGGAGACCTACGAAAAGGACTGGAAGGATATCTCTCCCTTTGTCCGCTATGGTGCTGTTAGGGACGAGCATTTCTATGACCAGATCAAGGACGTTCTGCTCTTTGAGAAGCTGGATGGCGCCTTCTGGACGCTGGAAGAATTGCAGGAGCACGCCAAAAACAACGGCGGCCGGGCCTATTATGTGACCGACCCCAAGGCCCAGTCCTTCTACATTGACCTGTTCAAAGCCCAGGGGCAGGACGCCGTCCTTCTGGACACCGCAGTGGACGAGGTGTTCATCAACTTCCTTGAATACAAATGCCCTGGCCTGACCTTTGCCCGCATCGACGCGGACGTGGCGCAGTCCATCAAGGGCGAATACGTGGACATGCCTGACCAGCCAGCTCTGGAAGCCCTGATGCGCAAGGCCGCCGGAAACGACAAGCTGACCGTTCAGGTGGAGCCCCTCAAGAGCGAAGAGCTCCTTTCTATGCTGGTCATGGACGAAAACAGTCGCCGCTTCTCCGACCTAGCCGCCCGCTACGGCAATGGCGAGCAGGTCGTGCCCCCGGACGCAAAACTGATCCTCAACGGCAGCAGCGCCGTCATCCGCAATCTGGCCGCTGAGCAGGATGCTGAAAAAGCCGCGCTCATCGCCTCCTATGTCTACGATCTGGCGCTTCTTGGCGCGGGCCGCATGACAGAGGAACAGTCCCGCGCTTTCTTTGCCCACGCGTCGAAGGTGCTTTCGCTCATCGGCTGAGGCCCTTTCCCCTTTCGTTCTGGGTCCCCCGGAAACTTTCCCCCAACAGAGGAGGTAAACATATGAATCTGGTTCCCATGGTCGTTGAACAATCCAGCAGGGGCGAACGCTCCTACGACATCTATTCCCGCCTGCTCAAGGACCGCATCATCTTCCTCGGCGACGAGGTTACCGACGATTCCGCCAACCTGATCGTGGCGCAGCTTCTGTTCCTTGAGGCGGAAGATCCCGAAAAGGACATCTACCTTTACATCAACAGCCCCGGCGGTTCCGTCACTGCTGGCATGGCGATCTATGACACCATGCAGTACATCCGCTGCGACGTGTCCACCATCTGCATCGGCATGGCCGCCTCCATGGGCGCGTTTCTTCTCGCCGCCGGCGCCAAGGGCAAGCGCAAGGCGCTTCCCAACGCCGAGGTGATGATCCACCAGCCCAGCGGCGGCGCCCGCGGCCAGGCAACGGACATCAGCATTCAGGCGGAACAGATCCTCAAGACCAAAAAGAAGATGAACGAGATCCTCTCTGCCCGCACCGGCAGACCCATCGAACAGGTGGCGGCCGACGTTGAGCGCGACCATTACATGTCCGCCGAGGAAGCCCTTGCCTATGGCATCGTGGACGAGGTGATTCCTGCACGCAGGTAAATTTCCCGTCCGGCTTCCGGGCTTTCAAGGGGTTTTCAAAAGGCGTTTTCCAAAAAGAGGGCCTGAACTCTGTTTCAGGCCCTCTTTTTCTGTTACAATGAAAAAAACATGCTGTAAAAGTTGTTCCCTCTCGTCAAGCTGGAATCGATCTGCCCTTCCCTGTCAGACCTTCCGGCTGCTGTTGCGCGGCCTTCTGGACGGGCTGTGAGATCCCTCGCTCGATGCGCTTCCCCACCTTCTCTGGATCCTTCAAAATCCTGTGCTGCCTTTTCCCAAACTACATGCAAAAGGAGTCCTTCTGATGAAATTCACCCGCGAACAGATCCTTGGATCCCTGAACGCCGCCCTCGCTTCGGGCCATCCCGTCGTCAGCACCGGCGCCGGCACAGGCTTTTCTGCTCAGTGCATGGACCGCGCCGGCAGCGATCTTCTGGTCGTCTACACGCCCGGCTATTTCCGCATGGGAGGCCATTCCTCCATGATGAGCATTCTCCCCTGCGCCGATGCCAACGGTATTGTGGAGAGCCTTGCGCCCCAGATCCTGCCCGTTGTCAAAAAGACCCCCGTGCTCGCTGGCGTCTTTGCCGCCGACCCCTATCGTCAAATGCCCGCCTACCTTCGCCATCTAGCCGAACTGGGCTTTTCCGGCATTCAGAACTATCCCACTGCCGGACAGCTGGACGGCGTCATTCGTGAAGCGCTCGAGGAAAGCGGTCTGGGCTATGCCGCCGAAGTGGAGATGATCGCCGAAGCGCACCGTCAGGGACTGCTGACACAGGCTTACGCCTTCTGTGAGGAAGAGGCCGAGGCCATGGTCAACGCAGGCTGCGATATCCTCATCGCCCATATGGGCATCATCACCAAAGGCATGAAGGCCCGCGGGCAGGGCATGGATCTGGTGCAGGCGGCGGAGAAGACTCAGCGCATTGCGAATGCCGCCCACCGCATCCGCCCGGAGGTGCTGGTGCTCTGCCACGGTGGCCCGCTCAATCAGCCAGAGGATCTTCAGTACGTTCTCAATCACACCGAAGGTGTCGCCGGCATCTATGGCGCATCCGTTGTGGAGTACAATCCCGCCGCTTCCGCCATCACGGAAAAAATAGCCTCCTATCAGAAAGTTCGACGGTAAGAACCTTTCTTGCCCCTTTCGCGAACAAAAGCGCAGCGTCCTTCGCCGCGCTTTTCGTTTTCTCATGTTCGGCTCCCAATTAACGTCCTTTCCTCTCATTCTCTGCAAAAACAGCCGGCATCCGTCCGCTTCAGATGCCGGCTGTTCTCGCCTGTTCCGTGGCGCTGGCGCTTTCGCTTTTCCGGCATTTTCCCTTAAGCATACCGAATGCATCCGAACCACGGTTTGCCGGGCAAAAAGCGAAGCAATCGCCGCGTCATCCTCGCTTGAAATATGGTTTTCCCTGTATTCCTTCGCTCGTCTTCCTTGCGCTTACGCCGTTTTTGCTCCGGCCAACAAAAGACTCCGAAGAACCAAAACGGATTTGAAATGGGGGATTTCAAGGCTGAGCCCGTAGAGCTACCCGAAAAGGTATTCAGCGGCGAAAACGCAGAAAGCCGCCATTTCAGACCGTTTTCGTGGATTCGGATTCGTCCTGTATGCTTAAAGGATGCCGCGCAGGGCTTCCACGATTTTCTGCTCGTCCATCGGCGGGCAGGGAATATCTCCATAGAGCGTCCAGCTTTCCCGGAAGGAAAGGCTTTCTCCTGCCCTGAGACACACTTTCGGCGTCAGCGTCACCAGCTCGGTGTACTTTTCTCCAGTCGCCACCTCTAGACAGCAGCCCCCGTCGGCATACTGTGAGCCTCCGACACGATCCTGTCCTTGAAAGCGCAGCACAAAAAGATCTCCCATGTTGAAGTAGGCGGCCCATCCATCTTCGCAAGAGATGCCCAGCTTAGCCGGACGCATGTTGGCCTGCTGCACGAGGATATGGTCTTGCCCCCAGAGGATGCGCGGATCGGCCATGCTGGTACCCGGCCAGAGAGCAACCAGCCGGTTGGGGGCAAGGTCTATGGAGTTTCCCCGGGTCTGCGGCAGCACGGCAAGCCCGCCCTCCTCCATCATGGTGACAGACCATCCGGTCAGATCCTCACAGCGTTCCGCGCCGCCCTCACAAAGGATCAGCACGTGCTTCAGAACCACCTCGGAGCTGCCGGGCACAAAAGCGACCTCCAGCGTTTTTTTCAGGCCTCCGGGGCCGGGCTGCTCCATCAGGCGCACGCTGTTTTCGGTTTCTTCCCACTGAATGGGGCTTTCGGATAAGTCGCCGCCTCTGCCGGGACTGGTCTGCAGGCGATGTCCGCCGACCTGCTCGCCGTCTTCCCCCTGTTCCTTTTCCTCCAGAACTCTGAGCATATTTTCTTTTCCGGGAAATCCATAATGTATCAGCCGAATCCCCGCTTTCAGCGTCGCCGCCACTTCCACGATTCCGTTTGTCATCCACAAACACTGCTCCCAGCCCTCGCAGGGCGCGATCCGGGTCGCGATCATCGTTGTTTCTCCTTTCGCAACGGCACAGGCCGTTTCCCTAGCGTTTTTTGTATTATACCCTGCCGCTCTCCTCTGGCGCAAGGGCCCGTCTACCCCAAAACGCTCTGGCTCTGTGTCGGAAAAAATGTTATAATAATACAAAATAAATTTTTTCGTCATTCCATTTCCAGGAAATTTCCAAGGAGGGAATTCTTTCATGAGTTGCCCCTATCAGTACAACTCCTTCTGCGTCAAGCTTTCCCCGCAGACTCGCCAGAGTCTCTGCGCGCGCTGTCATTTTCGGAAATATGCCCGGAATCAATGGCTGAACTACCGCTATTTTGAAAACGCCGTAGCTGTGCTGCTTGACGGCATCATGGTCTTTGGCGACCGCGATCCCCAAAACAGCGGAAAATTCGTCACCAGCGGCCTCACCAGCAGCGGCGGATTGCTCAGCCCCGGCCAGATGTATCCGGACAATTGGAAGGAGCCCTCCTGCGACCGCGATATCTTCTGCCCCTTTGAATGCACTGTTGCGTTTTTTGACAATGATGTGGCTCTGTCCCTGTTTGACCGTGATATCATTTTTGTCAAAACAGTCTACGAAAATATTATCGACCACTGCTGCCATGAAAAGCAGCGTTTTTTCTCCGGCGTCGGCGGCCGGGACGCTTACTCCGCTGTCCGTTATGTGGTGGACTATTGCCGGCGAAAGGGAATCCCTCCGCTGACCCACGAGCAGATCGCTCTGATCTGCAACCGCAGCCGTCCCACCGTCACGGAAACCATGCATCTGCTGCTCAGACAGGAGCCGGAGCTTTTTCGGCCCCTGCTGGAGCCGGACGTACGATCCGCTCAGACAAAGTAAAACCGATAAAAAAAGACTCCCTTGCAGAGAGCCTTTTTTATTTCGAACAAACGTCTCTTCCCACTTTTGGATCTTCTTAATTATTCCTCCACGGTAAAGAGCAGGTTTGCTGCCAGGCGGCTGACCTGTCCGCTCTGCGTCCTGGCGCGGACGGAAAGCTGATAGGTTCCGGCCTTCTCCGGCTGATAGTCAAAGTGCCAATAAACCCACCGGTCCGCTGTAGCGCCCTCTGTCTGATAAGCTGTCCAGCTTTCTCCGCCGTCGAGAGAAAACTCCACCGCCGCGATGGGATCGCCCAGATCATCGGCGTACCCCTCAAAGGTAATCACCTGATCCCGCTTGAAGGCGCAGCCGTCAGCATAGTTGCAGATGCTCACTTCCGCCTGCAGATCTTCTTCTCTTTTTTCCACCTCGGGCAGCATTTCTTCCTTCGTAAGCTGAATATCCACCACGTCGCGGGTAAAATATTTGGCCACGGTCTCAGGGATATAGAGCTGCGTGCCGGAAGGCACCCGCTGCCCGTTGACCCGATACACGACCATCGCTTTCTTTTCCAGCACGTAGGAAAGGGGCAGGGTCTGGCCGTAACCATCAGAGCTGATAAAGGAGACGGCGTTGACTTCCTCCGCGTCCTCTGCCAACTGCAAAATGTCCGAAACCGGGACGCCCGTCGCCCGGACGTTGGCGGAAGCAGAACCCGTGGCACACGCGCACAGCATCGTGCGGGTCTGTTCTTTTTCCTGCATGCTGCGAAGGCTTACGGAATAGGACTTTTTGATCTGACCGCCAACGTTGATGTAAAAATCAGTACGGTCGTTTTCCAACGCAAAAGCGGGCTTCGCGCACATGCCAGTCAACACTGTGCCGAAAAGATTAAATGCTTCGTCAGAAGGCGTAAGCTGTTCCTGATCGAAGGAAAAGCTGCCCTGCACGTTTTTCACGGCGGTAAAGCTGGCCTGTTTTCCCTCCATAGCCGTCATGACGCAGGGCATCTTTTCGGAAGAAAGCTCCTCCGCCGCAACGGCCGCCTGCGTGGGAGTTTCCGCCGTCTGCGCGGGCTGCATCGCCGGCCGTGCACAGCCGGAAAGGATCACCACCGCGCCGGTCGCGCCGGTGATCAGCTTCGTCAGATTCTCTTTTTTCATGATGCGCCTCCTCACTGCACGGTAATCAATTTTTCAATCGGATATGCCGTGGCCAATCCATCCGCCCGGATCGCACGAACGCTGATGACATAAGAACCGGGAGCTTCAGGCGTCCATGTGAAGTACCAGTAGACCCAGCGATCGGACGTCGCCTCCGCGGTATCAAACCGCGTCCAGGTTGCGCCCTGATCAAAAGAAATCTCAATCGCCGCAATCGCTTCGGGATCCTGCACGGTATTGAGCGGCTCCGTATCGGGCCACGCGCCGGCGTTCAGTTGCTCGCGGAACCCGTAAGCATAGCCCTCAAAGGTGTACGGGGCGTCCGCAGCGATGATCTGTCCGTCGCTCAGCTGGCAGATGCCCACATTGGGAAAGTTGTCAAAGGCATCGTTATAATAGCCGTGGTCACTATAATTCATATAGGCTGGATTATGATCCTTCCATTCGCCGGAAGTCACCCAGATCCTGGTGCACTGCTTGCGTCCGTCGGCAGCCGTGGCCGCCTCTACCCAATTGGCAACCGGATAACCGTTCATATAGGAAATCGGTTCGCCATTGATCTCGTAGACCAGATAGGCGGGATGTTTTTCGAGCCTGGAGATCTCCTGGCCGTAAGCCATATTCTCCTCGTTGCCGCAATAGTAAATGTTCGCGCCCTCTTCGACCCCTGCCTGCTCCAAAATCCACGCGACGGGAATACCGGTGATCTGAACGTTGGCGATAATGGGGCCGCCCAGAGGATTGATGGCACACTGCATGGTAGAATTCTTTGTCACGTGAGGCGCAGCCTCGATCAGCTCTGCCAGCGTGAAACTCAGGGAATTTTCCACTTCGCCTTCAACGGTGATCGTCCAGGTATCGTAGATTCCATCCGTTTCAGGGTCGGGCGTCTCACCGTTAAAATGTCTCGCCAGACGCTCTTTGTCGCTCTCCCTGCTCATCCAGTTCAGAGCGGCCGCCTGCGTGGAAAGGACGTCCTGATCGTAACGGAACTCGCCCTGTACGTTGGCGACGCTGCTGATGCCGTGGAGCATCGTATATTTGACGTAATCCCAAACCTGGATGTCGCCGGTGCGCTCATCCACCACGTGGCAGGACCAGCAGTCTCCACCCAACTGTTCAAAGGCAGTGTTCCTGCTGTCATGGATTCCGTGAATCAGTTCCCGCAGAGAAGGCAGCCAATTATCCTGCGTCACGTGACACACATAGCACTGCCGCACGGTAATCTCAATGCCGTATTCATTCACCAGCTCAAAATGCCTGTAGTAGCCGTCGGAAACAAAGCTGTCGCAGTCCAGAAGAAGCTCTCCCAAATCGTCATGACACGCCGCGCATCCCCGCTCATCGGCGTTGAGAATGACATTATTGTAGGCAAGACTGTCTGCCGGGGTACGCTGCACCTGTACGCCGCTCGCCAGCGTCCGCACTTCAGGCGCATGCTCCACCTGATTGGTCGAAACCCGGTTATAAACATCATCCAGGACGTCTTCCCAGCTTCCCGCCGCCTCCTGTCCGCCGTTCTGTTCCGGCTCCGCCGCCTCGCCGCGCGCCGCGGCCAGAGCGTTGTTCACCGCTTCGATAATGCCCCTGGAGGTCTCCGTCGCGCCGGAGACAGCATCCACGTCAGTTCCGCCTGCCGCGACAATCGCGGCAGGCAGACCGGCAATCGCCCCGTCACTGATGCCAGCGGTCTCGCTGTGAGACAGCACCTCAATGGCAGTGATCACATTGTCTTCCAGAATCACTTCCACAACGATTTCGCCGTTTCGTCCCTGACCGGTTCCAGTAACCGTAATCTTCTCTGGCGCGGCAGTGGCCTGCATGGCGTCAGGGGGCACAGCAGGCGCGTCCGTTGCCTGAGGCGTCTGCTGTGCAGCAGGTGCGCAGGCTGAAAGTGCCAGACACAGAAACAGTACGCCGGCCAGCACTTTGGGAATCTTTTTGTCTTTCAAATTTCTCCCTCCTTATTGCACAAAGGCGGAGTGTTTTCTCCGCTTCTATGTCTATTATCACATTCTTTCTTTCTGTTTTCTGTCATCCTCCAAACAGAATTCCCGTCTGGCAAATGACAGTTTTTCTGTCGTCCGGCTGACAATTTTCGTATTTCCTTCACAATACGAAAACAGGCTGCCGGCAAATGCCGGCAGCCTGTTTTCGCTGCTTTTACCATGCTGGGCCTTTCGCTCAGCTCTGCGCGCTTTTTTCTTCGCCCGAAAGAATGCCGTTAAGCCATCCGCGGATATCCTCATAGACCTCCTGCCGGTTCAACTCATTAAGAAGCTCATGCCGCGCGCCCTCGTAGACCTTGGTCGTAACGCTGTGCACACCGCCCTCCCGAAGCTGCCGGGCGATGCGCTTCGGCGCAGAACCGTAGCCTGCCACCGCATCCTCCTTGCCGGCGAGGATCAGCACCGGAAGCTCATCGGGCACCTGCCGCGCCCACTCTCTGCCCGTAATATCTTTCAGACCGGTCACCAGATCATAATATCCCCGGTTCGTAAACGGAAACCCGCACATCGGGTCGCCGTCAAAGGCCTGTACCACTGATTCATCGCGGCAAATCCATTCGTTAGGGCTCTCCGCCTGCCTGATTTGTCTGTTAAAGGTATGGGACATCGCCTTCATAATGGTAGGATTGGGCTCCGTCTGGCCATTTTTTACCGCTTCCCGATGACAAAAATCCTGCGCGAATGGCGCCATATGATTGGGGGGCGGCGGGCCGATCAGCACAACGCCCGAAAGCGTCCGTGCATAGCGGGCCATATAGCTTCTCGCCAGCATCGATCCCATGCTGTGGCCGATCAGAAACACCGGAACAGTAGGTACGTCCTTTTTCATGAACCCTTCCGTGAGCGTGCGCATATCCTCTACCATGTTCTGCCAGCCGTTGACCGAACCGAAATATCCAGCCGGGCCGACTGACCGGCCATGCCCCGCATGATCGTTGGCATAGACGGCAAAGCCCTGCTCAGCCAGATAGCAGCCAAACTGCTCATAGCGGCCGGAATGCTCTGCCATTCCGTGGGCAATCTGAACGGCGGCGCGCACATCTTCGTCCTTTTCCGGACGTATAATTCTGGTAAATACTTCACCCAGTCCATTCGATGCCGGACGAAAGCATTCCCTTTTCACAATATCCATCAGCCGTCAGCTCCCCTTAAAGACATTAATATTATCTTAATTTCTTTTCTTCCTCCCGGCAATCCCTGCCTTTTAAAACCTGCCGATTTTCTGCCCCAATGTCTGCTTCTTCCGTCCAAATCGCCGCATTGACGGGCCGAAAGCATACAGGTAAAATAGGATGGAAACGATTCACACTCTCCGGCTTTCGATTTCTGTCCACGGCCCAACGGCCCGAAAGGAGTCTTTCAATGCGTGAAACCGAACTGACTTATTATTTTTCCCACATGGAAGAATTTCCTCTACCCCGCCTTTTTAATAACTGCACTCATCCCTTCGAGGTGCTCGCCCGGGTTAAACCCTTTTTAAACGAGCTGCTGCCCACTGACGGCCAGACGATTCTCGGCGAACGCTGCGAAGGCGTCGTCATCAGCGGGCCGGTCTTTGTCGGCAGGGGAACAGTGCTCCATCCCGGTGTCGTGATCGAAGGCCCCGCCTGGATCGGTGAAGACTGCGAGCTGATGGCCGGCGCTTACGTCCGCCCGTACACCATCCTCGGCAACAAATGCGTAGTGGGCCACGGCTGCGAGGTCAAGCACTCTGTGGTTCAAAACGGCGCAAAGGTACAGTCCTTTACCTTTATCGGCGACTGCATGATCGGGAAATCCGCCCGGGTGGGCTCCGGCACGATTCTGGCCAACCGGAAGTTCAACCAGTCCAACGTGGGCATCAAAATCAACGGCGTGTACATCGATCTTGGAACGGATTTTTTCGGCTGCGTCCTCGGCGACAACAGCCGCATCGGCGCCAATTCCACCACCCTGCCCGGCACCCATATCGGCCCGTACAGCTGGGTGCTTCCCGCGACGCGGGTAAAAGGCTTTGTGCCGGAAAAGACCCGCATCATCGCCAAAGAGGAATACGATGTCACGGAAAATGAAGCGCTTGATCTCAAATAGCACTTTCGTGACCCGCGCTTCGGGATAAAAAGTCAAAAAATCCCGGCCGCGCTTCCATCGCGCTGGCCCTACAAGCACCTCTTATCGCTCTTTTCGGAAGAAGATGTACGCCAGGCGGCATTTTTTCCTGATCCCTTTGTCGCCCGCGTTCTATCCGCAAATCAAAAGCTCCTCCTGTGGTCTTTTGCAGGGGAGCTTTCGTTTTGCGCTGTTTTTGACTTCTCTGCGGCGATCGCAGATGCTTCTTCAGGCATTCCCCGAACATTTCTCTATATTTCCCTTGAATTTTTCGTTTTATTATCCTATAATAAGTTGCCAAAGCTTCGAAACGGCGTAGATTTTCTTTTTCTGCAAGCGCCGAATGTCCTGCGCCGTACTTTCCCCGCAAAGGGATGCATATAGCCCCTCCCTTCCGGCACGGCTGCCGGCACGAAATCAAAAACAAGGAGTCGCAACATGATCGAACGATACACCCGCGCGCCCATGGCTGAGCTCTGGTCGCTACAGCACAAATTCGAGACGTGGCTGGAAGTGGAACTGCTGGCAGCAGAAGCCTGGGAGCAGCTGGGCAAGGTTCCCGCCGGCGCTCCTGCCCGGATGCGCAAAAACGCCACCTTCACCGTCGAGCGTATCGACGAGCTGGAACTGACCACCCACCACGACGTGGTGGCTTTCACCCGCTGCGTAAGCGAGAGCCTCGGCGACGACAGCCGCTGGCTCCATTACGGCCTGACCTCCACGGACGTGGTGGACACCGCCCTTTCCCGCAACATGGTCGCCGCCTGCGACATGCTGGAAAAGGACCTTGAGGCGCTGCTGGCCGCGCTAAGAGACAAGGCCCTTGCCTATAAGGACACCCCCTGCATGGGCCGTACCCACGGTATTCACGCCGAGCCCACGGTCTTCGGCCTGAAATTTGCCCTCTGGTACGCGGATACCCAGCGCAATCTCGAGCGTCTCCGCCAGGCCCGCGCTGCGATTGCCGTGGGCAAGCTCTCCGGCGCAGTGGGCAATTACGGCAACATCGACCCCTTCGTAGAAAAATACGTCTGCGAGCACATGGGCCTTACTCCCTCCCCCATTTCGACGCAGGTGCTCCAGCGCGACCGTCACGCGCAGCTGCTCTCCATGCTGGCGATCATCGGCGGCTGCGTGGAAAAAACCGCTCAGGAAATCCGCCATTTGCAGCGCACCGAGCTGCGCGAGGCAGAGGAGCCCTTCCGCAAGGGTCAGACCGGTTCTTCCACCATGCCCCACAAGCGCAATCCCGTCAAATGCGAGCAGCTTTGCGGTCTTTCCCGCCTGCTGCGCGGCTATGCGCTCTCCTCCTTTGAGAACATTGCCCTGTGGCACGAGCGGGACATCTCCCACTCCTCCGCCGAGCGGGTCATTCTCTCTGACGCCACGACGCTGCTGGACTACATGCTCAGCAGCCTGACCAACATCATCCAGAACATGCACATTTATCCGCAGAACATGCAAAAGACCATGGCCATGAGCCACGGTCTGGTATACTCCCAGCGGACGCTGCTGGCGCTGGTGGCCCGGGGCATGGATCGCACCGAGGCCTACGGCATCGTGCAGGGCTACGCTATGGAGGCCTGGGAAAAGGGCTGCGACTACATCGATCTGCTCCGCGCCGACGAGCGTATCACCTCCCTGATGACCGAAGAGGAGCTGGCCGGCTGCTTCCGCCCGGAGAAAAGCTTCACCCACATCGGCGAGATCTACGAGCGCCTCGGTCTGACGGAATAAACAGAGCCGCCGCGCCGAACTCCCGACCCACTGAACTTCCGCCCCAAACCACCAAACGCAGGCCGCCCGCAAAGCGGCCTGTTTTTTGGGAAATCTTTTTCCAGAAGTCCATGGAAACACGATTTTGCCGCTTGAATCCGGCGGAAAATTTCTGCCAATCCGCAAAAAAGATTCTTTCAATCCTTTTATTTTTACAATTTGACTTTTTATTGTCTCTATATTACAATTTATTTAGAGTTTCAGACTCTTTCGTTTTTACAATGCCAATAACTAAAGGTGGTTCTCATGAAGAAGTGTTTTGCCACCCTGTTGATCTGTGCTATTCTCTTTTCTCTCTGCCTCAGCACAGGAGTAGCTCATGCAACCGTTGCTGATGCAAACCGTCTTGCCGTCCAGCAACAATCCATGGAACTCTTTTCCAATTTGGTAAAGGAGCTTGAAATAAAAGAGACAACTCGTATCAGCCCTCATCTGCCTGTCATGCCCGAATACTACTGCGGTGCATACCTTGACCCAAGCGGCCATCTGAATTTGATGTTGAAAGAAGAGGCTCCTTCTTTCATCTCCACTTTAAGCACTACATCCTCCAATTCCACTGTTCAAACTCATACGGCTCTCTATTCATTCAACGACCTGAACCGGTCAATCGAGGCTATCAATGCCAATCTTAATTCTACAACAATTGCAGCTACCGATTTTGTTTCCTGCTATCTGGATGAAGCACGAAATCGTGTTATCGTCGAATTGCGAGAATTAACCTCCGAAAAACAGGATGCATTTGAAAATTTGATTCATAAGGACAGCTGCCTTATTTTCGAAAGTGCTCCTATCGATTTCAACCCTACTTATCCAATCGGCTATACAAATCCTGAACCAATTTCAGAAAATGAACCCGCAACTACTTCTAGTGTCCCCTCCCCAATTACCGTTACTCTTGGGGAAAGAATTTGGATGTTTTGCACTGGTCGAGCTCCCGATGGAGTTTTGTATGGACACTATCATGCATTGAGCATCGGAATGGGCGCAACCCTCAACACAACACAGCGTGGCTTTTTTACTGCAGCGCATGGAGTTAAGGCAAGCCATGCTGCTGTAACGGAAGACGGCGCCCCTTATACTTTATACGCCACCTATGAATGCTATCTTACTCCCGGTATTGAAATTGACCTTGACGATGAAAATGTAACTTCTCTGGTCAATGCAAACCGTGTATATATCGGTCGTGCCACACCATCTCAAGTTCTTCTCGACTCAACAAGCGACAGTGCATTTGTCGTTGTTGATTCCAACGTCACCGTCTCTCCTCATTTGTTGAATGGCGCAAGTGTTTGTGCCGTTGCAGAAGCAAGCGATCCTCCTACAGATATTTACGGCAACGTTATGCAAGGGGCTGCCGTCGTAACATGCGGCGCAACAACCAAGATGACTGGTTCTGCTCATTCCGGTCATGTTCTTTCTGTAAATGAAAGTTGTACCGCATCTGAAGACGGTTTTACTACTACCAATACTATCATGGCTTCAACGAAAGTAGATGACGGGGATAGCGGCGGCACGTTAGCCGGTGAATTTATTCCTCCAATTTATTATGCTTTTTATGGCTTAATAAAAGCAAAAGGCACCAGAAACGGCGCGCACGTTTCCTTTTCCATTCCCTATTCTATGTTGAAGTACTACTATGCAGGCGGCGTTTCTTGGAACGTCGCGCCCCTGTCTTAAAGGAGGTGCCCCCCATGAAACCCACGCTCTTTCGCCGCGTTTTCCTTCTGCTGCTCGTTTGTCTGCTCGCCGCGTTGTTCGTCCCCGCTTTTGCTTCGGCAGCCGATTCTTCCGGCGGCAAGCTCTACATCCTGACTCCGAAGGTGCCGCGGGCGGCCTATTATCTCATCGACGAAGTGCGGCAGTTCTACGCTTCTTTGGGCGAAAGCAGCCTGGAGCTTTACAGTAGCTCGAGCGCCTTTGCCTGGGACGGAGACCTGAACGGCACGCGGATCACCACCGACGGCGGCTATTGGATCGAAAACGCTTCCGGCCCGGAGGCCTATGGGCTGACCTACCGCAGCAAAGGCATTGCGACCACCACGGGGCAGCCGTTCTCCTTTTACGACAAAAACGGTAAGCCCAGCGGCGGGTATCTCTACGCCCAAAAAGTCGTAAACAGCGCCGTCGTCACGCTTGGCTGCGGCCTGGGTTACGCCAGAGAATACGCCGGAAAATACGGCCCGTCAATCAGCTGCAACCAGATTTTGCCCAGCCGTATGGAGCAAAATGACGGCGAATGGATCAACCGCCTGGCACTACATCCCGCCGTTTCGAAAGAGAATCCCCTCGTGCTCTACGACACGGACATCGGCCTTGGGGCCGTCACGCTCGACGGTACGGCAGCTTTCTGCCTGCAAAAATACGAAGGGGGATACAGCGGGCAGGAGGTATGCCTGCGCGTTCAGGAACTCCACGCCAAACGGGCGAAAAAAGTGCTTTCCACCGAAGAGGTTGTCTGCGCCAATGCGCCCATCGCGCCGGAAATGCTGTGCTATTGGACGGGCTGGACGTTTTCGCCGCTGACCAAGGCGGGCAACGACCACGTCAACAGGATGCTCGAAGAGCAGGGGTATGAAGGCTTTGGCACATTCTCGTTTCAGAAGGCCGTATCGCCCACCGGCAGCGAAACACTCTATTATGGCACGCAGGAGCGGCGGACGGATTTGGGGGCTTATCAGTTCGAAGCCGTCGTGCGCACTGACTGCACCAACGTCTATGCGGTGATCCCCCAATCCGGCAGCTTCATCTGGCTTTTTTCCAAAAAGGACACGCCGGAGACCGCGGACACGTGGGCGCGGTACCAGCTGAGCAGTCTGATCCTGACCGAACGGATGAACGCGCTTCTCCCTCCCGATATTGACGCCGCCCTTCCTGCCGGTACAGCAAGCGCACCCCGAAATCCTTTTTTCAGCGGAACCTGCACAGACGCAGTCTTTGAGGAAGCGCCGGAATGGAAGAAAGCGGACTGCGCCACCCTGTACCGCCACATCTGGCTCAGCCCACCTGAAGCGCATCAATACATTTCCAATTGGATGGGCAGCCTTTACGTTTATACCATCGCGTACATGCCGGAGGGCGTCTCCCCGCAAGATGCAGAAATCGCCTTGTTCGTCAAATTGCATCCCCTTGGCAACTCGCCAGACACCATCACCTTGCGAGCCAAAAAGGGTGAAACCTTTTCCGCGCTGATGGATCGACTCCGAGAGCAGCTCCAATAAAGCGCCATTTCGCAGCATTCCAAAAGTCCGGGCGCCTTCTACGGACATGAGGCGCCCGGACTCTTCCATTTGCTGAAAACGTTTACTCCCTTCCGGAAACCATCTGTTAATTTTCTCGCCACCATGCAAGATGTAGTAGAGCGTTTTCATTCTGACGCAAAATCTTCCATTTTTCTGCCGAAAATTTACATCTGCGCTTTTCTTTTTTCCCCCTGCGGCGTACTGTTTTTTGTTCATAATTTGTTTACAAAAACGCTCGATTTGCGCCACAGGATGGCCGTTGACATCCCAGAGAACAGCCGGTATTCTAATTATAGAACCTGTTCGTAAGGACATGGTTCACATGCTTCTTCTTCATTTTTCCTTTTCCTTTTTTGCCGGCACGGCCGGCCAGAGCGTGCGAGAGTGGGGGCTCTCGCATGTTTTGTTTTTGGTCGAGCCTTTTTGGAGGATTTCAGTTTCTCCGCAGGATTTTTTTAAAAAATTTTTCTTCAGGTGGTATATCTTCTGCCATACGGGCGAAACTATAAGCGTCTTTCCTTCTCCTCGTGGGCTCCGCGAAAAGGCTGTCCGAAGATGTTTTCTCCGGCCGCCGGTTTGCGGGGCCTGCTTGTTTTTGGGCTCCACTTTGCTATACTGAAACTATACCCAATCTCGCGGAGGTACTCTTTTTCATGATTGTCTATCCTGGAATTTCTTCGCAAAATACGCTTCCCACGCTGGAGCTGGCGCTGGAAAAGGCCATGGAGCTGCGCGCCCCCATGGTCGTCGCCACCACCGGCGGACAATGCGCGCTGGAGCTGGCCCGGCTCGCCAAAGAAAAGGGATTTTCTCAACCCATCACCGCCGTGACCCACTGCTTCGGCTATGCAGAGGACGGGACCAATGAAATTTCTCCGGAAGTCTTTGCGCAAATGGAAGCGGAGGGTCTTTCGGTCGTCACGGCCGCTCATACCCTCAGCGGCACGGAGCGCAATTTCGGCAGCGGTGTCGCCGGCCCGGCTACGCTGATAGCGCAGACCCTCCGGATGCTCTCGCAGGGCGTCAAAGTCTGCGTGGAGATCTCCGCCATGGCCCTTGATGCTGGCCGGATCCCCTTTGGCCGGGAGATTGTCGCCGTGGCGGGCACTGGACGCGGCGCGGATACTGCCGCAGTGCTCACGCCCTGCTATACCGCCCGCATCCTCAAGACCCGCATCCACGAGCTGCTGTGCATGCCCCGTCCCTGAGGAGGAACCGCTTTCATGGCAAAAACCATATTGATCACCGGAGCGTCCGGCGGCGTCGGCGCAGCGGCAGCGCTAGCCTTTGCCCGCGCTGGCTGGAAGACCGCCCTCCACTATCACCGCAGCAAAGACCGGGCTGAAGAACTGGCCCGATCTCTCCGCGACGAAGGCCATACCGCATTAGCCTTTGGCGCAGATCTTCGCCTCCGCAACGAAGTGGATGCCATGGCCAAAGCGGTCCGCATCTGCCTCGGTCCGGCGGACGCGTTAGTCCACAGCGCCGGCATCGCCCAGCAGAAGCTCTTCACCGACCTGTCTGAAGAGGACTGGGACAACATGTTTGACCTGCACGTCAAGGGAGCGTTTCACTGCTGTCAGGCTCTCCTTCCCCGAATGATTCGGGAGCGCAGTGGCTCAATCGTGCTGGTTTCCTCCATGTGGGGGCAGGTGGGCGCTTCCTGCGAGGTGCATTATTCCGCGGCAAAGGCGGCGCTGATCGGCATGACCAAGGCGCTGGCCAAAGAGGTGGGGCCTTCCGGCGTCCGGGTCAACTGCGTGGCTCCCGGCGTCATCGATACCCCTATGAACCGATACCTCGGCAAAGAAACCCTGGCTTCTTTGGCGGAGGAGACACCGCTGGGCGTCCTCGGCACCCCGGAGGATATCGCCCACGCACTGCTGTTTCTCTGCTCCTCCGAGGCCTCCTTCATCACCGGCCAGGTGCTCGGCGTCAACGGCGGCTTTATCATCTGACAGCCGTGCAGCAAAAAAGGCTGCCTTTCCGCCTGGGAAAGGCAGCCCGGATCCTCTTTTTTACAGCTCGTAGGCAATGATACCCAGCAAACCCCGGCCGGTATGAATGGCCATGGTGGGACACAGCTGCGTGATGAAGCTTTCCTTCACAGTGGCAAAGCTTTTGACCTCTTCGAGCAGCTTTTTCGCGCCTTCCATCGCCTCGCCGTGAATGACCGTCAGATGGATGCATTTCCCGGCAAATTTCCGGCGGATCTCATTGAGCATGGTGGCGACCGCTTTTCGGAATCCCTTGTTTTTTGCAGCGGTCTTGAATTCTCCCGCTTCGTCCACAGTCACCACCGGCTTGATGTTCAAAAGCGTGCCGATCGTCCCTTCCACCCGGCCGATCCGCCCGCCCTTCCGCAGGTATTCCAGGGTGCTGACCACGTAATAGGCGCCCATTTCCTCCCGCACCTTTGCCGCCCGGTCCACTGCCTCCTGCATGGTTCCGCCCGCCGAGATGATCCGCGCCGCTTCCAGCACCGGGCCGCCCTCGCCCATGGAAAGGGAACGGGTGTCAAACAACTCGATATTGAGCCGGTCATACTCTTCCGCCATCAGGCGCACGGCATTGTAGCTACCTGAAAGACCGGAGGAAATCGACAGATACAGCACGTCCGTATATCCCTCGTCTGCGATGCTGTCCATCAGCCCGATAAAATCCTCCGCCCGCGGTAGAGAGGTCTTGGGAAGCTCCACGTCCATCATGGCGTAGATCTCCCCGCCGGAGATCTCCTCCCGGTCCCGGTAGTCCTTTCCTTTCCACAGCACCCGCAGCGGAAGATAGCGGATGTTGTAGCGTTCGAGCAGTTCATCCTGCAAGTCGCAGGCGGAATCTGTCACAACAATGATTTTGCGTTCCATGGCTGTATCTCCTTGTTTTCAGGCAGATCGTCAAAGTGCTGCTTTTTTTCGCCGCTCAGACGAAAGCATTCAGCGCAACCGCCGCCAAATCCCGATTTTTAAAAACTTGAAATGTAGTATTTAATACTATATAATATGCTTAATCATATCACACAATTAACCATCCTGCAATGGCCTGCCAGGATTTTTAAAGGAGATTTTGTCATGGATTCTCAGAAAAAAAGCGCACCCAACGCAAGCGAAGTGCTGGAAGAACGGGAAAGGATCTCCCGCCTGATTCTCCGTGAGGCTTCCAAGGCCTCGCAAATTCCCCTGCTGCACAGCGAGGAGCTGCCCAATATCGAACTGTACATGGAGCAGATGCTCTCCTTTCTGGAGGAGCATTTCGGCCGGTCCATCCACGACAACGGAAAGCCAGTTTTCACCAAATCCATGGTGAACAACTACACCAAGTCTGGGCTCCTTCCCCGCCCTGTCCGGAAAAAATACAGCCAGGAGCACCTTATTATCCTGATTTATATCACCCTGCTCAAGCAGACGCTTTCCTTTTCCCAGATCGACCAAGCTTTCGCCCTCAGCCCGGCGGAAAACTGGCTGCCGGACGTTTATGAGGAGCTGACCGCCCTGACGGAGGACTATCGCTCCACCTTTTTGCAGGCGCAGAAAAACCGGCTCGAGCGTATCCGCCGCCAGCTGGGGGACGCCTGCGACCCCCGGACGGAAGCGCTGCTGTTCATCACGCTCACCAGTGTGGAGTCTGCCGTAACTCAGATCCTCTGCGGACGGATCCTCGACGCACTGCAGCCCTCCAAAACTTCAAGCGAAACGGAAGCGGCCCCGAAACAGCAGGCGAAGGCCGCCAAACCTTCCAAAAAAGAAAAATCCAAACCCGCTCCGCCCTCTGATCTCCCGGAAAAGGACGGCTCAACGGGAATGCCTTCTCCCAGCGAAGAACCATCTTCCACCCTGTGACCCGCCAACTGATAAGGAGGAATTTTCATGGATTCCATGGAACGCCTGATCGAAATGCTCCGTGCCAGCGACCACATTGTTTTCCTCGGCGGCGCGGGAGTTTCCACCGAAAGCGGTATTCCGGACTTCCGCAGCGAATCCGGCATCTTCAAAACCATCCAGGAATTCGGCCTGCGGCCAGAAGAACTGCTGAGCCTGTCTTTCTTCTACCAGCACCCGGACGTTTTTTACGATTACTATCGAAAGTACCTGATCTATCCCTCCGCTCAGCCCAACGCCGCCCACAAAGCACTGGCGCGCCTCGAGCAGGCGGGACTTCTCAGCGGCATCGTCACGCAAAACATCGACGAGCTCCATCAGCGCGCCGGCTGTCGGCGGGTGTTTGAGCTCCATGGCTCCGTTTACAAAAACCACTGTCTCAAATGCGGCAAGGCCTTTCCGCTTTCCTATATCATGGATGCTGACAGTGTGCCCCACTGCGACGCTTGCGGGGATCTCATCAAGCCGGACGTGGTGCTCTATGGCGAAGGCCTTGACAAATTGACCCTCCGCGGCGCCATCAGCCGCATCTCCGGAGCCGACATGATGATCGTCGGCGGCACCTCCCTGACGGTGTATCCTGCCGCCGGACTGGTCGACTACTTCAATGGAAACCGCCTGGTTATCATCAACAAGAGCGAGACCCACTATGACTCCGCTGCCCATCTGGTCATTTCCGACAGTATCGGCAAGGTGCTCGGCGAAGCCGTAAACGCCCTGCTCGGCCCGGATCCCGCAGAAAACTAACCCTATGATGGAGGAAACAGATGTCCACTTCAGCAGAATTTGTTCAATACGTTCTGGATCAGTTCAGTGAGCTTCCATCGGTGCGCACCCGAAAGATGTTCGGCGAGTACGGCTTTTTCTATGGCGGGATCTACTTTGCCGCCGCCTGCGACAACCAGTTCTTCGTCAAGATCACCGAGGGGGGAAAGCGCCTCCTGCCCGACTGTGAAACCGCGCCGCCCTATCCCGGCGCAAAGCCCATGTTTCTGATCCCCCGTCTGGAAGACCGGGAGCTTTTGACGGAGCTGGCCCGCGTCACCTGTCGGGAGCTGCCCCCGCCCCGATCCAAAAAGGGCCGGTCCACGACCAATTTCTGACCGGTCAAATCCCACTTTTGCGGTTCGCATTCCAATGCAAAAAGCCGCAGACCGATTTTTTCAGTCTGCGGCTTTTATGCGTTTACTTCGTGTCCCATGAGATCACTTCTCCGCCACCCTTCCGCAGGGCTTTTTTCTTTCCAGCAAAGCGGCGTTTTCTTTCGCCTGCTATTTACAGCCCTTATTCCCTGCAAAGGTCCGCCACGGATGCTCCAAGGAAGGGGATCAGCTTTTTTGGGTCGAGTCTGAGCTGGCAGCCCTTGCAACCAGCGCTGACCACTATCTCGTCGTATTCAAGTATGGAGCTGTCCACGAAAGTTGGGTAGCTCTTTTTCATGCCGATCGGGGAAACGCCGCCGCGGATATAGCCGGTCAACTCCAGCAGCTCCTTCATGCGCGTCAGTTCCACCCGCTTATCCCCTGCCGCTGCTGCAGCCGCCTTCAGATCCACTTCCCTGCAGACCGGGACCACCAGCACAATGATTCCCCGCTTTTCTCCCCGTGCCACCAGGGTTTTAAAAGCGCGCTCCGGCTCGATTCCCACCAGCATTGCCACTGCTTCGCCGGAAAAGTCCTCATCGCCGATCTGATAGGTCAGCGCTTGATAGGGGATCTTTGCCCGGTCCAGCATGCGCATTGCATTGGTTTTTACTTCTTTTGCCATGGTTGCTCCCTCTCTTTTTTCCGCTACGCACCGCTTGCATCCCACCGGCCCGGCTCTTATAATAAAGGCAAAAATCGCCGGGAGGCTGTCGATGCAGATTCAATTTTTATACCACAGCGGCTTTGCGTTCCTTGGAAAACACGCCACTGTCGTAATCGATTACTATGACCCGAAGGGCAAAGGGCCCGCTACCGAGACCCTTTTTGAGCGGGAAGGACCGCTCTATCTTCTTTCCAGCCACAGCCATCACGACCATTACAGCGCCGCCTTTTTCCAAAAGGCTCAACAGCTGCGGCCAGATGCCCACATAATCCTCGCCAGCGAGATCCGGCGCAGCAGCGCCCAGATTCCTTCCGGCGCCGTTTTTCTCCATCGCGGGGAAAGCTATGACGACGGCGTTCTTCACGTCGAAGCCTACGACTCGACAGACATCGGCGTATCCTTTTATCTCGAATTCGAGGGAAAAAAGCTCTTTCATGCCGGTGATCTCAACGACTGGCACTGGCAGGAAGAATCCACCAAAGAGGAGATCCGACAAGCCCACGGCAGCTTTCTCGCCGCCCTTCGCGCGCTGGTCAAAGCGCACCCTGCCCTGGACGCCGCATGCTTCCCGGTTGATCCCCGGATGGGAAAGGATTTCTGGCTGGGCGCAAAGATCTTTTTGGAAACCATCGACTGCAAGTGCCTTTTCCCCATGCACTTCTGGGAGGATTTCTCCGCGCAGGAAAAATTTCTCTCCGCCATGGGCGAACGTGGCGGCTGCATTTTTCCCTTTGACCACTATGGTCAATGCGTTTCTCTGGACTGACTCCATTGTATCACCGGAAATGCAAAATGCAATTCAAAACAATTCGCAAAGGCTTCCGCTTTTGTGGAAGATGCTGTTTTTCCGGTTGGCCGCTGTTTTCAGCCGAACACCGCAAAAATTTCCCCGGGACGATGAGATTATCCCGGGGAATTCTCTTTTTCTGTTTTTATTTTTCCGGTTCTTATTTCAGACTACCTTCCTGCTTCTGTGCAAAAATTTCTACAAGGGTGATAAAAGCCTGAGCTGCCTGCCGTCGCTTTTCCTCTGGCAGATCGGCAAAGAGCTCTGCAAGGCGCAGGGTTCTTTGCGCTTCCTCCCAGCCTGGCGGATTTTCGCTGCCCGAAACCAGTTCAGCCGGTGTTATCTTCAGCTTTTCGGCGAGCAGTTCAATCGTATCCGCCCTCGGATTTACTGTGCCTTTTAAATATTCTTGCAGGGATGATCTGGCAATACCCAACTCCTCTGAAAATTCTTCCAACTTTCTATTTTGTTCCGCCATCTTTTTCCTGACTGTATCCGCTATATTTTGTCTGATTGCCATAATTACCTCCTTGCATAAGAATAAAAAGCATCCGTCAATTTCTAAAGAACGACATACCATCAATTTACCAATATTCCGGTAAATCTTCGTTTTTCATCCTAATTTCGTACAAAAAAGTCCGCTATATATTTAAAACTGCTGCCCTGTTTCTCTCTTTTTTCCAAATAGCACTTCCGTCTTTTACTTTTGCAATTCAAAACATCATTGTATTATTTAACAAAATTGTCTAAAATGAATAAAAAGCATGTTCTTACCGCTCGCATTTCAAGATAATTTTTTGCGCGCCCCAAACTGCCAAAAAATATCGGAAAAGGTACTCGCCAAATTTTCAGCTTTATTGGCATTGTGAAACCGTCTTCTGACCGCCAGACGCTTTGTCAAGCAGCATTTTCTCTCGCTTACGTCTTCTTCTCATTCCTCTATTGCAGCACGCCCGACCGTCCAATTTATTCTGTAACCCTTTCTTTGCTTACCCGCTTCGTAAAATGATGTGCTGCCTTGGAGGAACTCATGAGTACTGACATTGACTTTCGCCTTCGTTCCGTTGGCCTACGCGCCACCCTTATGGGCTTTCGCTATCTTTCTTCCGCCATTGCCCTGGTAGTGCGGGACGAGTCCTATCTGCACAGCCTGACGACCCGTCTCTATCCTGCTGTTGCGGCCCAGTTTCATGTCAGCGCTGCCAGCGTGGAGCATTCTCTGCGCACCATAGTTGAAGTCTTCTGGGATCGCGGGGATCACAACGCTCTGGAAAAGATGCTGGGTTATCCGCTTTCCCATCGGCCCAGTACCGGCGAATTTATTGATCTTCTGTCCAGCAGTCTAAAATAGGGAAAAGCTCTAAAGATCCCTTCTCCCAAAGAATGTCATCCATCCCAAGGCGGCGGTTATTTTAGGGCGAACCAGGCCAACGGCCCTGCGGCGGGTAACCAGAACACAAAACCAGGCAGTTACAACAAATTTGCTGTAACTGCCTGCTTTTCATTGGAGATCACCGTATACATAACTCCTCAGGGGATGCCATGAGCGGCGAATATTCTCTGACCATTCCCGTCAAAGCAAAGAGACCCCGGATTGCTGTGAATTCCGTGTCACCGTGAAAGCCGAAACCATTTGGAGGCATTTGTTGATTGCCGCCGCTGTTGGTCTGTTCTGCGTCTTAAAAAATGTGGGAGACGAGGATATCAACGCACCCGTGTTGAACTGCCCCCTCCCACGAAAAACTTTCCCCGCATTTCCATTTTTCCATTTTCATTTTTCATTGAAAAATTCCTGCACATCTAATATTCTTTTAGGAGAAGGGTCGGCCCGGCGGCGCCTTCACCCGCATTGCGGCCACTTCATTCAGCCGCCTGCCAATCAATACTTTAGGAGGATCTTTAAAAATGTCCGATCTCAGGTTCCGCATGGTTCACAATAATTTTAACGTCTATGATCTGGAAAAATCCCTGGCCTTTTACAAAGAGGCGCTGGGTTTCACCGTGCTTCGTGAAAAGACCGCAGCGGACGGCTCCTATCGGATCGTCTTTCTCGGCGACGGCGCAGGGGAACACCGCCTGGAGCTGACCTGGCTGCGGGACTGGGATCATCCCTATGACCTTGGTGACAACGAGATGCATCTGGCCGTCGTGGTGGATGATTATGAAGCTGCCCACAAAAAGCACGAGGAAATGGGCTGCATTTGCTACGAAAACACCGCCATGGGCCTGTATTTCATCCATGACCCCGACGACTACTGGATCGAAGTACTGCCCGCCGACCGCGCCCGCTGAGCCCTTCTACAAAAGAAAAGCCCCGGAGTTCTGATCCAACAGAATCCCGGGGCTTTTCTTTTTTCTTTTTCAAAGCTCCTTTTTCAGATAGACCATATCCCGAAGTCTTACGCCTCCCTCATAGATGGGCCGGCGGTAATGCTCAGTAAAAAAACCGGGAACCCTGTGGGATTCCACGAATCCGCAATGTTGATAAAAAGGCAGGGTCAGCGGGCTGTCTCCGGTGCCGACGAACATCACCTTGCAGGCCGTTCGGTATCGATCACAGAGGTATTGCACCAGTGCCCTTCCATAGCCCTTTCGCTGATCCTGCGGACGGGTCGCCAGATTTTTCAGTTCGCATACGCCCTCGCCCTCCAGAGTGATGACGGCCACGCTTCGGACGATTCCATCTTCCCTGAGGACGAAAAGCTCTCCCCGGTCAAGGTAGCGGTCGATCATGTCCTCCTGTTCATCCGCCAGCAGCAGCAACTCCAGAAACTGCCTCTTGTTCTCCTTCACCAGTTCAACCCTTCTGCTCATTGACTCACCACCAGCACATCTCCCAGCTCAATTCTCGTTTCTCCGCCGGGCACGGCAAAAGTACCGTCCGGCTTTTTCACCGCGACGATCAGCAGATCTTCCGGCAGGCCGATCTCCCGAATCCGACGGCCCGTCCACCCTTCCATATCGTCCGCCGCGATCTCCCGAAGCTCCGTGCCGCCGTCGCCCCGATACCGCTCGCCGCTTAGGATTACCAGATCCCCCTCCCGCAGAAAGGTGTTCCCTTTGGGGATCAGGGTCTCTCCCGCCCTCCTGACCATGACGATCAGCGTCTGTGCCGGAAGATTCAGCTCCCGGACATTCCGATCCTTCCAGGGGTGCGCGCCGTCGATGCGGATCTGCATCAGCTGAAGCGCCTCCTCCTCCTGATAATCGTTGAAGGTTTTGCGCACATCCGCCTCCTCATCTATCATGTCCAGCCTGCGGGAGACCACCGGCAGAAGCGTTCCCTGCAGTGCCACGGAAAACAGAGACACGCAAAACACAATATGGAACAAATCATTTTGCATCGCCGCGCCGCCGGCCGTCGCCATGATGGCAAACACGATCGACGCCGCGCCGCGAAGGCCCGCCGCCGACACCAGCAGGATCTGCCGCACCGGGCAGCGCATCGGCCCCATCAGCAAAAACAGGGCGGCTGGACGGCTCACAAAGGTCAAAAACAGCGCGATGACCAGCGCCGGCAGAAGGATCGCCGGTATCTGCGAGGGAAAGGCCAACAGTCCCAGCAGGAAAAACAACAGAATCTGTGCCAGGCCCGTGATGCCGTCAAAAAAGTGTACTAGCGCCGCCTTGTTGCCGATCGCGCTGTTTCCCAGCAGAATTCCCGCAAGATACGCCCCCAGATAGCCGTTTCCGCCCACCAGGGCAGGCAATGCATAAGAAACCGCCGCCGCCGCACAAAGGAACACCGTATCCATCCCGTTTCCGGAAAGGTCCACTTTTTTGAGGGTCCTTACGGCCAAACTCGCCACCATCGCGCCGCCGGCCAGGCCTACGCCCATCTGCCAGAGGGTGCTCAGCAGCACGCCGCCGATCCCTCCGGTCTGCGTGCCGCTCATGACGCCCATTGCCGTAACAGTCAGCATGTAGCTCATAGGATCGTTGCTGCCGCTTTCCAGTTCCAGCAGGGATGCCGTGTTGTATTTGAGGTTCATCCGCCGGGCCCGCAGGATGGAAAACACGGACGCCGCGTCTGTCGAGCTGATGACTGCGCCCACCAGAAAACTCTCCCGCCAGTCAAACCCCAGTGCAAAATAACAGAACAGGCCCGTAAAGAGCGCTGTAAGCGCGACGCCTACCGTTGAAAGCACGCCTGCTTTGACCGCCACTGGCCGTGCGGCCTTCCAGTTGGTTCCAAAACCGCCGTAAAACATAATGAAAATCAACGCGAATGAACAAATCGTCTCCGCCGCCTGATAGTCGTCAAAATGGATCTTTACCAGCCCATCCGAGCCAAACACCATGCCCAGCACCATAAAAAACAGCAGCATGGGAACGCCGATCCTGTCGGAAAGCCGGTTGAGCAAAATGCACAGCAACACCACGATGGCGCCAATCAAAAGCACAGCGTTCATCTGTCACCTTCCTTTTTCCTGAAACTGAATTTTACCTGCCGCCCGTCCCCGTCTGTCAAAAAACCTTTCCAGACAAGCAATTTCCGGCGTTTTTTCAGTATAGCACAGTTTCATCCTCTCTGCCCATACCACTCTCTTGTACCAAAGCCTGTTGGACAGCTTTTTAAGACTCGACGCTGCCTGTCCAGTTCGCATTTCTTTTGATTTTCTTAAGAGATCGTATCGCTTTTCGTTTCTTCCTTTGCAATACCTCCGCTGTATGATGGAAAAAACAGGTTATCCGCCATTTCTTTCAAAGAGGAGGTCCTGATGAAGCATTTCATCGCTCTGCTGGCTCTTTTTTGCGCCGCTTTTCTGCTGATCGGCTGCGCCGTTTCGCTTCCCGCCCTAGGTCCCGCCCCGGGTGAAACAGGCGGTTCCTTTTCTTCTTCGCCGCCAGAATCTTCCCCTGATGAGGCGTCCCCGGTCTGCGTTGTTTCCCCTTCCGCCGCACCCGAAGCTTCTCCCTCTGTAGCTTTAGCTTCAGGCTTCGTTTTCGAGCGACCCCATCTGTGGCGCCTTGCCTCCGCGCTGTTTACCTTCCGCACCGGCCCGGAGCCGGCTCTTGGCGGCAACGCAGAATACGTCGAACTACTTTCCTCCCGGATCTGTCCGGCAGAAGCCTGCGAAGAGGGATCGTATCTTCATCTCTGCGCGCAGGAGGTACTGGCGCTGGACGGGCTTTGCGCGTTGTATTACACGGTGGAAAATCGCTCGTCTCTGCCACTTTATGTCCTCTGCACGGCGGATGATGTCTCCATCGGCGGCTGCCCTCCAGACAGCTTCAGCGGCCGTCTGTTTCCCGACGGGGTCGTCCTGCTTCCCGGCGAAACCGCCGACTGCTGTTTCAAGGCAAACCAGCAGGACAGTGTACCGGAGTTTCTCTCCCTTTCGGTCGCCCATGCGGTCTTCTCCCTCGATTGGGAAAAGCTTCCCGAAAACCGCAAAGCCCCCCGCCTCGACTCTTCCCGTCTGACCTTCCTTGGCGAGGAGATTCTTTCGCTCTCCGTTCCCGTCAGCCGCTCCACGGTCTGCTCCGCTCTGCCGGGCGGCATGCCGGTCGAACGGGATTTCCCCAGCTACACACTTCGAATTACTCGCGCCGACCTTTCAGACAGCTCAGCCTGCTTTGTCTATGAGCGAATCTATCCGACCGAAGAAGCGGCGCTCGCCCATGATCCCTGCGACGCCCGCAGCGGCTGGGACTACTTCCTCAACTACGAATACGGCCGGCCCGGTCCAGATGGAAACGGCCAGGCCTGGGTACAGGTCGGCGGAGGAGAAATTGCCGACTTCCCCGTGCCGCTTGCCGATGGACGCTGGTCCTGGAAAATCACAAAAACAGTAGATTTTATGAACGCCCGCCCCCAAAAGATCCTGATGCTTCCCGTCGCGATTGGCGAAAGCGGCGCCATACCCGTTAAAGAAGAAGCTGTTCTGCTCAAATTTGTTTCCACAGGGCCGTAAGAAAGGCTGCCGCAGCAAAAAATTTTCAGAAAGATTGACAAATCCTCCGGTCTTTGGTATATTTTTATGCATGCACACCAAATAAACGCTGTGATAGGGAAAAATGCTTGCGTTACCCCTTCAGAGAGCTGCCGGACGGTGCGAGGCAGTGCGTGGCGCAAAGCAAACGCTCGCCCTGGAGCGGCCGGCTGAACGTTCTACCCTGGTGGTGGACTATTAGGTACGGACGGGCAATCCTCCCGTTATCAAAGGAAGGCATTGTTATGATGCCGCAAAGCGGGTATGTTTTTATACCAATCAGAGTGGTACCGCGGAAGCATGATTGTCTGGCTTTCGTCTCTCCTGCGCAGGGCGCAGGCAGAGATGAAAGCCTTTTTTATTTTCGTTTTGATTTTTCAAGGAGGATTTACCCGATGAAACTGGCATTTTCCACCCTCGGCTGCCCGAATTTTGACTGGCCGGACATGTATTCCATGGCCAAGGACTTTGGCTTTCAGGGCATTGAGTTGCGCGGTCTGGGCGAGGACATCTTCTCCATCCACGCCCGGCCCTTCAAAGAAGAGAACCTGGAAAAAACCGTTGAACAGCTCCACAAAATGCGGCTGGAGATTCCTTGCCTTTCCACCGGCTGCGCCCTCAAGGACGCTGGCCGTATTGAAGAGACCAAAGCGGAAATCCGCGAGTACATTGATCTCGCCGCAAAGCTTCATACTCCATATATCCGCATTCTGGCTGACAGCAAAGCCTATGCAGAGGGTCCTGTCGATGATGCAGCCATCGCCGGCGTCCTGCGGGAGCTGATGCCCTATGCCGAGGAAAAGGACGTTATTCTGCTGGTGGAGACCAATGGCGTCTACACCGACACCGCCCGCCTGTGCCAGCTGCTCAATCAGATCGAAAGCGACAGCATCGGCGCTCTTTGGGATATCCATCATCCCTACCGCTTTGCCGGCGAGTCCCCTGAGACCACCGTGCAGAATCTGGGCGCCTACATCAAATACACTCACATCAAGGACTCCGTCATGGAAGACGGAAAAGTGGTTTACAGGATGATGGGCGAAGGAGATCTTCCCATCGACTCCGTCATGCGGGCGCTGCGCTCCATCAACTACGAGGGCTACATCTCCCTGGAATGGCTGAGAAAATACGCCCCCGACCTGGAAAGCGCCGGCATCGTGTTCCCTCATTTTGCCAATTTCATGAGCCAGTATCTGGATTCCGCCTCCAGCTCCCACCGGCTCTATGACAACGCCCGCAAAACCGGAAAATACGTCTGGCCCAAGGAAACCATGATCGATCTCACCTTCCCGCAGGTGCTCGACCGCATGGTGGAAGAATTCCCCGATCAGTACGCCTTCCGCTACACCACGCTCGACTATACCCGCACCTACTCCGAATTCCGCGACGACGTGGACACCTTTGCCCGAAGCCTGATCGCCATGGGCGTCAAGCCGGGCGATCACGTGGCGATCTGGGCCACCAATGTACCGCAGTGGTATATCACCTTCTGGGCGGCCACCAAGATCGGCGCGGTGCTGGTGACGGTGAACACCGCCTACAAGATCCACGAGGCGGAATACCTGCTCCGCCAGTCCGACACCCACACGCTGGTCATGATCGACGGCTACAAGGATTCCGATTACGCGGGCATCATCCGGGAGCTCTGCCCCGAGCTGGAGACCGCCGAAAAGGGCCGCCCGCTGCACCTGCGCAGGCTCCCATTCCTGCGGAATATCGTCACCGTGGGCTTTGAACAGGCCGGCTGCCTCACCTGGGAAGAGAGCATTGCTCTGGCAGACAAAGTGCCCGTGGAAGAAGTCTACCGCCGCGCCGCCGCCGTCACCAAGCACGACGTGTGCAACATGCAGTATACCTCCGGCACCACCGGTTTCCCCAAGGGCGTCATGCTGACCCATTACAACATCGTCAACAACGGAAAAAACATCGGCGACTGCATGGATCTTTCTACCGCGGACCGGATGATGATCCAGGTGCCCATGTTCCATTGCTTTGGCATGGTGCTGGCCATGACCGCTTCCATGACCCACGGCGTAACGCTTTCGCCCATTCCCGCTTTTTCGCCGAGCAAAGGCCTCGCCTGCATCAATCAGGAAAAGATCACCGCCTTCCACGGCGTTCCCACCATGTTCATCGCCATGCTGGGGCACAAGGATTTTGAAAAGACCGACTTTTCCCACATGCGCACCGGTATCATGGCGGGCAGCCCCTGCCCGATCAAGGTCATGAAGGACGTGGTCGAAAAAATGAACATGACCGAAATCTGCATCGTTTACGGCCAGACTGAGGCCTCCCCCGGCTGCACCATGTCCAAGACCACGGACTCCATCGAGGTGCGCGTCAATACGGTCGGCAGCGCCATGTACGGCGTCAGCTGCAAGATCGTCGATCCGGAGACCGGCGAGGACCTGCCGGACAACGTGGATGGCGAATTCGTTGCCAAGGGCTACAACATCATGAAAGGCTACTACAAGATGCCCGAAGCCACCGCCGCTGCCATCGACGAAAACGGCTGGCTGCACACCGGCGACCTGGCCCGCAGGGATGAAAACGGCAACTACAAGATCACCGGCCGCATCAAGGACATGATTATCCGCGGCGGCGAAAACATCTATCCCAAGGAGATCGAGGATTTCATCTACACCCATCCGAAGGTTTCAGACGTTCAGGTCATTGGCGTGCCTGACAAGCAGTACGGCGAAGAGATCATGGCCTGCGTCATCCTCAAAAAGGGCGAAACTCTGACAGAAGCGGAGCTCAAGGAATACGTCCTGACCCACATGGCCAAGCACAAGGTTCCCCGCTATGTGACCTTTGTGGAGGCTTTCCCGATGAACGCCGCCGGGAAGATCCTCAAGTACAAGATGCGCGAGCAGGCTGTCGAGCAGCTGAATCTTCAGGCCGATAATGCCATCGAAACCGCCTGACCTTTCTCTTCCCCTTTCCTTGGACTTTGGCGAATCGTTCTGCCCGGAGGATGTGCTCTGTATTCCCGCGGAACGGTTCGCCGTTTTTTTGTTTTCTTTCTGCCGTTCTTCGGGCCGTCCTCTCTTTTGGCTTGCATCCCGTGAGACTCCGTATTATGATGGAAAGCACAATCAGCCGATTCCCTATTTTTCTGACACAGGCGGTATCTTCCCATGCGAAAAAAGGCTGCGATCTTTTCGATCTGTTTTGTAACGCTGCTGTATCTGGCCCCTTCGGTTGCCATGGCAGACATTGTTTCCGCTTTCCCGGAGGCGGCAGAAAACGCCGTGATGCTGATCTTGACCCTGCCGAGCCTTGCCGGCATTTTCGGCATTGTGACCGTTCCGTTTCTGACCGTGCGATTCTCCCTTCGGAGCCTTTCACTCCTGGGGCTACTGCTGACGCTGCTTGGCGGCACGGTCAGCTTCTTTTCCACCGGAAGTTTTGGGCTGCTGGCAGCCTCAAGCGTTCTGACCGGCATCGCCTACGGCATCCTCTCAACGGTGTTTCCCCTGCTGGTACACGAGGATTTTTCCGGTCCGGAAGAGAACCGCGTCATGGGGGTGGCTTCGGGCTTTCTTCATCTGGGGCGCTTCGTGACGATGCTGGTGGGCGGATACCTTGCTGATATCCACTGGAATTACGTCTACCTGACCTTTGGCTTTGCGCTGATCGCGCTGCTGCTGGTCCTTCTCAGCCCGAAAAAGGCGGCCCGTAGCATTCCGCAGCGGCGGCCGGCTTTTTTTGAGGCTTCTCTTTGGACGAACCGGGCGCTGTGGGGGCTTTCCCTGTCCGGGCTTGCGTTTACGGTGCTGTACTACCTCAACTCCACCCATGCCTCGCTCTATATCGAAGGCTATCAGCTGGGCACCGCCTCCACCACAGGCCTGCTTTCGGCAGCGGCCTGCGTTATTGCCGGCGGCATCTCCTTTCTTTTTTCCCGCATCTACCGGAAAACGGGAAAATACACCTTTGCGCTGGCCTGCGTCATTCTGTGCCTGGGATATCTTGCCGCGGGTGTTTCCGTCTCTCTGGCGGGCATTCTGGCAGGCCTTATAGGTTCCTCTGCGGCCATGGGACTTTTTACCCCTTACCTGATGCTGAAAAACACTTCCAGCACTTTGCCGGAGCAGACGCCCGCGCTGACGGCAGTGGTTCTTTCTTTCGTGAATCTGGGATATTTCCTCTCTCCGTCCCTGACCTCCCCCATGGGACGCCTTCTGGGGAACGGCTCTCCGGCGTCGGTGTTTCTCGCCTGCAGCTTTACATCGCTGCTGCTGGCAGTGATGCTCTTTCTCGCCGCACAGCGCCAAAAGAAACGGTGATTCCTCCTTCACTGCCCTTCTCATAGATGCGGAGATGTGGTATAATATTATTCAAATGCAGTTTTCTTTCCTAAACGGCTTCAGCCCGGCGTTTCTCCAAAAAACGCCCCAAACCCGCCTGAAAGGGGGACAGTTCTTGTCTGTCGTATCGTTTGAAGACTGGAAGAAGAAAAAGCAGCACAACGCCGCCTACAACTCCAGAGGCGGCCTGCGCGAAGACATCGCGCTAAAAGAAGAATACGGCTACGACCTGTGTGTTTCCCTTTCGGATGAGCGCAATGCGGAAACCAGCGACCCCGCACGCATCGAGCAGCTCTGGCAGGATCTGCACAGCCTGATGGATACTCTACCGCATGAGCATGCCTACTACTACTTCAAGGCCTTTGAGGCTTACTGCTCCGGCGACGAGATGGAGTTCAGCAGCAATTTCGACCGCTATCTTGCCAGTGAAAAGCAGCTTTATGGCGACGTAAGCGATTCTGACTGGTGGGTGGATACCTTTATCTGGGTGTTTACGCCCGCCTTTCCCGGAATGTATGAGCGGGCTTCCCGCCTGTTTTTCAAGCACTGGCCGCTTTGCGCCATGGGGCTGGTGTGCAGCGCCCTGGAATATTCCACTGCCGAAGAAGAGGCAGCCATGGAGATGGAACTCAAGCTCCTGATGCTCGCCATCGGCCAGGACCCCAAGTGCTATCTGGCCTACTACGTGGCGGCCACGGTCTACGTGGATCTTAGACTCTGGAGAAGCGCGCTGCACTATTTTGAAAAAGCTGCCGATAGCGCCATGTACTCGCAGGATCCCGCCTTTTACTACGATTACGCCCGGGCGGCGGAGCGGGCCGGAAAAAGCAGCCTAGCCGCCGACCTGTACAATTCCTGCCTGCTGCTGGATGAGACCTTTCCCTATGCCGCCAGCAGCCTTGGCGCTCTCTATCTCAACCTCGGCCGCTATGAGGAGGCGCTGACTCAGTTTAGCCGCGCTATTTCCCTCAACCTCGACGGCGATTATCCTTACCGGTGCAGCGTTTTTGCGCTGGGGATGCTGGGCCGTTACGAAGAGGCCCTGCGCTTTCTCAACACTCATATTGCCGGCGGACGGCTCGCACCGGAGCAGGGCGTCGTCGCGTCAGTCATCCGGGGCATTGCTGCGGGAACGCTCCCGCAGGATTCTCTTTCCGCGCTGATCCGTCTGCCGGGCGAAGCGTCGGAGGATTCCTCCTCCGACGGCCTTCCTGCCCTGCTAGATAAACACACGCTGGCGGACGAGCTGGAGCGGCGTATCCTGGTGGATGGCCGCCTGCTTGACCGTACGCTCTCCATCTACGAAGACGGGAGCGGCTACGGCCGGGAATACTGGCTTGCGGAAGCCGGTCTGATCGACCTGCTTTGCCGCTGCAAAGAAGGGTTCGTGGTGATTTCAGTCGTTCCCCGTTCCTGTACGCCGCAGGATCTGGAACTGCTCAATCACCAGGTGCAGGGCGTGCGCAAAAAACTGGCCCATCGTTTTCAAAAGGTCACCGGCGTACTGGTGTGCACCGGAGCGCAGGAAAACTGCAACCCTTCCATCCATTTCCCCGGACAGGATCTGAGCGTCTACCAGCTTGATTTTGCTCTGACGCGCCTTTCTTTTTCCTCAAAAAGGGATACCCTCGATTGACAAAGGCACACACGCCTCCAACGCGGGGGCGACCTGCCCTGAGCACTCCGTCTTTGCTGTGACGGTCTTTTTCCGTCCGCTGATTCTTGCAGGTGGCGCGTATCTTTCCCGAAACTAAAAAATCCTCCGAAAGCGTTGGCTGCTTTCGGAGGATTTTTTTGTCTCTCATCTGACGGAGACAGGCTTTCAGGACTTACTTATAGTACATATTGCCGCCGATCGTAGCGTAGTATTCCCTGGAGCCCCAGGATTTGGACTGCGATGCGCTCTTGAAGAACATCACCGCGCGGGGAAGGATCACCTTGCCCTCCACAAACACCTTGAATACAGCGTTGCAGGCACGCTTGCTCGGTTCGAGCGAGAGGAATTTTTCCCGGTCGCGCACCACGGAGAACTGGCCGTCCTTGAAGACGTTATCTTCGATATTGTCGGGAAATTTCGAAGATTGAACCCGGTTATAGAGCACGCTCGCCATGGCCTGGTAGCTCTCATCCGACTGATTCTTTCCCTCTGCGTAGATCAGCTGGGCCGCAAGGTAAAGCTCTTCCTCTTGGTAAGAGCCCGGTTCTTCTACAAAATACTCCGAGCTGTTAGGATCGAAATTTTCGGAATCGTCTGCTTCGATTTCTTTCTCCGTGCTTCCCCCGCTGCTCTGCTGCTCCGCTTTGCTTTCGTCAGAACTGGAAGAAGGCTTTTTCGTGGAGATATAAGCCTTTGCCACGTAGCACCGGGTCTGACCGGCGACCACCAGATAAAAATCCCCGCTGCTGCCGTAGATCTTTACCGCGTCGCCCTTATCGATCGCACCGAGGCTATCCGATTTCGTCGTGGGCTTTTCCCGAAGATTCAAGTCGTCCGTCGTGCTGTATCCCGTTGTCGAGCTGAGCTTGACGACGTACTTGTCGGACACATAGCCCACCTCTCCGTCGTACTCCACTTTAAAAAAGCTACCCTTGGAACCGATAATGACGAACTGCGCATCGTGGGGGATCTTATCGAGCGCCTTGCTTTCAGTGGTCGCTTTAGCGCGGAGAATGACGGAATCCTTCGCCGTGACCACGCCAAGGCTACCCGCCTTTTCCGCCGCCAGCGCCGTGCCGCCCGCCAAAATGGCGAACAGCGCCGTGCACAGCAGCATTCTGGCCAATCGTTTCATGAACTTGTTCCTCCTGATCGAGTCTGGTATAAAACCGCAAAGGCCTGTTCCTGCCCGCGGCGGCTGCGGTATTTTCCCAAAAAACCACCGTGCAAACCTCTGCCGATACACGCACCAGGCGTGCCTGACCGCTGTGCGCCTTGTCTTCTCAACGCCGCACATCAGCCTGGAGTTATTTGTATTTTACACCAATCTCCCACTTTGAGCAAGTTTTGCCCCCCACAATCCCCTTCTTTCCCCCCTGTTTACATCCTGATTCTCCCACTTTTACCATTTTATCTTTGGAAAAAGCTCCCTAATCCAGTCTGTCTTCTCATCTTTTTCCCGGAGCTTTGTCTTTAAAACACAAAAACCAAGAAATTTTTTACCTTTATTTCCATAGATTTTCCATTTTGTAAATAAACTGAAAACAGCACCCTTTCAGATGTTGTTTCCCAAAAAAATTCCCTTTTCTTTCAACCGCGCCGTGTGCTGCTTCCCGTATTGAAGCGACAATTCCAGCAGCTCCTGCATGGCGCCCGTCAGCTCCCGCCCTTTCAAATAAAGCACCTGTGCCAGGACAAAAAAGCTCTCCTCCGCCCAGTCCAGCCTGCAAAACTGCCCGCTCTCCATCTCCTCCTCGATCGCACACAGCGGCAAAAGGGCCACGCCGTAATTCTGCCGGATGCAGTTTTTCACCATATTAACGCTGCCGAGATGATTCTGCGCCCGAAGAGTCACGTTCCGCCTTGCAAGCATCTGCTTGAGCGCCATGGAATAGCAGCAGTCTTCATAAGTAAGCGCAAGGCGCTCTCCCTCAAAGTCCTCTGCCTTTACCTCCTTTTCCCCTGCCAGAGGATGCTCCGGATGGACTACGAAATACAGCGGCTCCCGGAACAGTGCCACACTTTCAAGCGCCTGTGACCGGAAGCGGTCCGTGTCGTAGATGTATCCAAAGTCGATCTGCTTTTCCAGCAGCATCTCCGGAAAGGTGGCGCAGTTGGCCACCTTGATGGAGGTCACGCAGTCCGGATGATGCAGCGTGTATTCCTGAAAAAGCCGGGTCATGCTGTACTGGCCGATCGATTCCGCCGTCGCGATGCGGATCCGGCCCACTCCTCTGCTCGCTTCCACCGCTTCCCGAGCCTCCTGCTGCAATTGCAGCATTTTTTCCGCATAGCTCAAAAACTCCCGCCCCGCACCAGTCAAAACGGTCTGCTTTCCCTCCCGTTCCGTCAGACGGCAGCCCAGCTCTTCTTCCAGCGAGCGCACATGCTCCATCAGTGTTGAGGATGCGTAATTGAGCTTTTGAGAGACTCTGGCGTAATTTTTTTCCTCCGCCAGCGTCACAAAAGTAATCAACTGTTTCGTATCCATCTGTTCTTTCCTCTTCTTCCTTTTGTTTTGAACACAGGCGGGCGCCTTTGCGTCGGACTGTCCGCCTGAAGAAAACCCGCAGCTCCTTTTCCTGTATCCACTATATTAATTTGTTTTACTTTTGTCAAATTATGGAAGCAGAGCCGGGACCGCTGTCCCGGCTCTGCTGCAGAAAGAACCTTGCTATTTTCCAAGAATCGTTTTGGCGGCAATGCGTCCATAGGTAAGCACGTCCGCAGTGGCGTTGCCGCCAAGGCGATTGGAACCATGAACGCCGCCCGTCACTTCACCAGCCGCGTACAGGCCCTCGATCGGCGCGCCGTTTTCATCCATAACCTGTGCGTCGGTGTTGATGTACAGGCCGCCCATGGTGTGGTGGATCGAAGGAGCGCGGGGCGTTGCGTAGAAGGGTCCTACCTCGATGGGATCGGCAAAGAGCTTGCGGCCGAAAACCGGGTCGTTCTTGTCCGCCACCATCTGGTTGTATTCCGCTACGGTTTTTTCGAGGCTGCCGGCAGGCATACCCAACTGCTCCTCAAGGCCCGCAAGGGTATCGGCCTTATAAATGCGGCCGAGGGAGACCAGCGTTTCCACATTTTCGTTAAAAGAATTGGTTTCCTCAACAATGGTGGCGTCGTTGATGTCGTAGCACATGGCGTCGGTCTGCTGCTTGATAGCGGCGACAAAATCATCGCGGCGGGCGTCTTCATTGACGAAACGTTCGCCCTCCTTGTTGACGCAGATGACGTTGTCAAGACCGGACATCTTGCGGGCGCGGCCCTGCAGCGCGCCGGTGCCGGGGGTGGCAAGGGGATACACCTGCACGTAGTCCATGCCAGTGGTGGCAGCACCGATGGCGGTGGCCATCACGATGCCGTCGCCAGTTGCGCCGGGCTGATTGGTAGAGACCATGTCGGGGGTCAGCGCAGGATTGGATTTCTGCCGCATTTCAGTATTGTTGCTGTAGCCGCCAGTAGCCAGAATGACGCCCTTCGCCGCCATATACTGGTATTCGCTGCCGTAGGCGTCTACTGCATGCACGCCGGTCACAGCGCCGTTTTCCACGATCAGCCCGTCGGCCCGCATTTCCGTCACGATGGGGATATTCAGCTTCACGGCCTCATCGTAGAGGGGGCCTACCAGACCTGTGCCGGCAGGGGCGTCCACCTGATGGGTACGCTGCCACAGAGCGCCTGCGCCCTGGCTCACCTTATCGAGCACGGGAGTGCCAAGGCTCTCCATCCAGTGAAGGGTATCGAGCGTGTTTTCCGCATACTTGCGGATCAGCTCCACGTGGCCCACCTTGTCTCCGCCATTATAGGTCTGCAGCGCATGCCATTCCGGGCAGTCAAACAGAGTCTCGGAGCCGGAAGCAAGATACTCGTCGTATTTTGCCTTCACGTCCGCCATAAGCTGGGCATGTGCTTCGTTGGCAGGTTCTTCGCTGATGGCCTTGACCACCGCCTCTTTGAGGGTGTCGGTCATGGGCAGAGCGGCCTGACGGTCGGGATCTGCGGTGTTGAAAGCGCTGGCGCAGCGAACGGTGTTGCCACCGATGACCGGCATCTTTTCAATAACGATGACCTTTGCGCCGCCCTGCGCTGCTGTCACCGCCGCGGCAAGGCCAGCGCCGCCGGCGCCCACCACGATGACGTCCGCGCTCTCAACGGTGGTTTCCGCCTTTTTGGTTCCCTTCGAGGGAACGGGCTCCTGCAGCGCGGAGGGATCCCCGCCCGCATCCTTGATGCACTGGGTCACGGCGCTCTTGAGCGCGCCGCTGGTGATGGTAGCGCCGCTGATGCTGTCGACATTCAGGGTCTGATACTCCACAATGTCCGCAGTGATCCGCTCGATCGCGGTGTCGCCCAGGAAGCGGGTTTCGGAATGGCTGGTCACGTCCACAGAAGCGATCCTGTCGGATTCGAGCACCACCTGAACGTCAATGTAGCCATTGTTGCCATAAACAGAAGCAGTATAGGTGCCCGCCGTAAAGAGCGCCTCCGGTTCCTCCTCCGGCTGCGCGGATTCCGCCGGTTGTTCTGCCGCAGGAGTCTGTGCCTCCCCAGGCGCAGGCTCCGCAGCCGGGGCACAGCCCGCAACCAGCAGAGAAAGCGCCAGCAGAGCGCACAGCAGCAGTGCCAAGCTCTTCTTCATGTTCTCTTCCTCCTCAATTGTGAAACTTCTATCCATCCGGACAGTTCCATGCTAGCACAAATCGTCGCTTCCTGCTTTCAAAAATACCGAAGGTATTCTTGCGTTTTTCCGAAGAATGCACGAAAAAGGCGCAGCAAAATGCTGCGCCTTAAGGGGTTCTGCTTTCAGCAGGTGCGGACGGACGGCTGTGCGCTTTCCTGCCCCTGCTCAGATGATGAACTTGCCCAGAGACTTGCCCTGCACCTCCTGGTCAAGATGCTCAGAAACGTACTTCTCATCCACGACCAGATCGATCTGAGGATGCCTGCCGCTGGCGTTGAAGGAGATGTCCTCCAGCAGCTCCTCCATGACGGTGTGCAGCCGGCGTGCGCCGATGTTCTCCTTGACCTCGTTGCAGAGGAAGGCGTAGTCCGCAATGGCCGTCAGGGCCTCTTCCGTAAAGGTGAGCCTGATGTTGTCCACCGAAAGGAGCGCCCCATACTGCTTGGTGACAGCGTTTTCCGGCTGGCTGACGATGGCGCGGAAATCCTCCCGGGTCAGAGCGTGCAGCTCCACGGTGATAGGGAAGCGGCCCTGCAATTCGGGGATCAGGTCGGACACCTTGGAAACATGGAATGCGCCCGCTGCGATAAAGAGGATGTAATCGGTCTTGACCGGGCCGTATTTGGTGGTCACTGTGCAGCCCTCGACGATGGGAAGAATATCCCGCTGGACGCCCTCGCGGGAAACGTCCGCGCCGGAGGTGTTGTTTCGGGCGGCGATCTTGTCGATCTCATCGATGAAGATGATGCCGTCCTGCTCCGCGCGGCGCAGCGCCTCGCTGGTCACTTCATCCATGTCAATGAGCTTTTCAGTCTCCTGCTGAAGGAGTACCTTGCGGGCCTCGGAGACCGGCATATGGCGCTTCTTGGTCTTCTTGGGCAGAATTCCGCCGAGCATGTCGTTGACGTTCATGTCAATGCCCATGGAGGCAAAATCCATGCCCATCTTGGGCGTTTCTTCCACTTCCACCTCTACAATGGTGTTTTCCAGCTTGCCGGCGTGCAGCTCGGCCGCCACCTTTTCCCGCTTGGAGTGATATTCCGTCTGCTCCTCTGCGGTCATCTGCGGCTCTGCGATTGTCTGCTGCTGCCCGCCAAAAAGCATCTCCAAAGGATTTTGCGTCTGCGCCCGTTCCTGCTTTTTGCGGATGGGCACCAGAAGATCGATCAGCCGCTTATCAGCCATGGACTGCGCTGTGGTTTTGACCTCCTGCTCCTTTTTCCCCCGCACCAGCCGGATAGAAGCTTCGACCAGATCGCGAACCATGGAATCCACGTCCCGGCCCACATAGCCCACCTCAGTGAACTTGGTGGCTTCTACCTTGACAAAGGGCGCCTCCACCAGCTTTGCCATACGGCGGGCGATCTCGGTCTTGCCCACGCCAGTGGGGCCCATCATGATGATGTTCTTCGGGGTAATCTCGTCGCGCACCTCTTCGGGCAGGCGGCTGCGGCGGTAACGGTTGCGAAGCGCGATGGCCACGGCCCGCTTTGCCTCGCTCTGGCCGATGATATAGCGGTCCAGTTCTTCTACGATCTGCCTGGGAGACCAGTCATACATGGGCTCACACCTCCTCCACGATCACGTTATCGTTGGTATAAACGCAGATGCCCGCCGCCACGTGAAGCGCCTTTTCAGCGATCTCCGCCGCGGAAAGCTCCGTATTCTGCATCAGGGCGCGGGCCGCTGCCAGGGCGTACATGCCGCCCGAACCGATGGTGGCAATGCCGTCGTCCGGCTCGATCACCTCACCCGTGCCGGAGACCAGCAGGATCTTTTCGCCGTCCGTGGCCAGAAGCATCGCGTCGAGCTGGCGCATGGCCTTGTCCGAGCGCCATTCCAGCGCCAAATCCACCGCCGCCCGCTCCAACGCGCCGGAGAACTGCTCCAGCTTTACTTCCAGCTTTTCGCACAGGGCAAAGGCGTCCGCCACAGAGCCGGCAAAGCCCACCGCCACCTTATCGTGATAGAGCCTTCGCACCTTCTTCGCACCAGTTTTCATAATGGTATGTTCTCCAAGGGTCACCTGGCCGTCGCCAGCGATGGCACAGCGACCGTTTCGCTTGACGGCACAGATCGTCGTTCCACGAAAACCCATTCGTCGTTCCTCCTTGTTCTGCCGTGTTTTCAATGTTTAAAACAGTCCGCTGAAAAAAAGCCGCAGCGCTTTCTTTCGGCACTTTTCGTTTTGCTCTTTTTTCCGGGCCTTTCGCCTTGTGTTCAGTGTATCGCATTTTCCCCGCCGCTGTACAGCTCTACCGTTCACAATGTCGAAAAACCCCTCCGCTTCGGCAAAAGCCGTGCCCGTGCCGCAAAGCAAAAAGGATCCGCCCGAAGTTTTCTTCAGCGAATCCTTTTGACCGGCTCAGTCCAGTGCGCCGCTTTTTTGAATGGCGTCAAGCGTATCAAGCGCCCGCTGCGCCAGGGCGGTGTAGCGCTCCTGCTTCTGACGGATATGCTCAGCAAGCGGCGCAATGATGCCATAGCTGATGTTCATGGGCTGAAAATCGCTGCCCGCATAGCCGGAGATATAATGCCCCAGCGCGCCCAGCGCGGTCATGGCCGTAAAATCCGGCATAGGCTCGCCCCGCAGCCACCGGGCCATGGAGACCCCCGCCACAAAGCCGCTGGCCGTCGATTCCACGTAGCCCTCCACGCCGGTCATCTGCCCGGCAAAGAAAAGCTCCGGCCTTTCGATCATCTGATAGTTGGCGTTGAGCTTTCCGGGCGAATGGAGGAAGGTATTCCGGTGCATCACACCGTAGCGGACGAATTCCGCGTTTTCAAGGCCAGGGATCATGCCAAAGACCCGCTTCTGCTCGGGGAATTTCAGATGGGTCTGGAAACCCACGATGTTAAAAAGCGTTCCCTCTGCATTATCCTGCCGCAGCTGTACCACCGCAAAGGGCCGTTTGCCCGTGCGCGGATCGGTAAGCCCCTTGGGCTTGAGGGGGCCAAAGGCCAGGGTCATTTCGCCCCGGGCTGCCATCACCTCTACCGGCATGCAGCCCTCGAAGACCCGGCTGTTTTCAAAATCCTTGAGCTGGACCGTCTCCGCTTCCACCAGAGCGTTCCGGAAGGCAAAATACTCCTCCCGGCTCATGGGGCAGTTCAGGTAATCATCTCCGCCCTTGTCGTAGCGGGATTGACGGAACACTTTGCTGTGGTCGAGGGATTCATAGGAGACGATCGGCGCCGCCGCGTCGAAAAAGTATAGCCCTTCTCCAAGAAGCTCTGCAATCTTTTCCGCCAGCGGTTCGCTCGTCAGCGGTCCGGTAGCGATGATCGCCGGGCCCTCGGGGAGCTCCGTCATTTCCTCCCCGATCACCTCGATCAGCCCGCAGGAACGGATCGCCTCCGTCACCCTCCGGGAAAAGCCCTCCCGGTCTACCGCCAGCGCGCCGCCGGCCGGGACCCTGGTTTCATCCGCCGCCGAAAGGATCAGGGAATCCACCCGGCGCAGCTCTTCTTTGAGAAGACCGACCGCGTTTTGCAGCCGGTCGCCCCGGAGGGAATTACTGCAAACCAGTTCGGCAAAATCCGGGTTCTTATGAGCGGGAGAGAATTTCTTCGGCTTCATCTCCACAAGGCGCACCCGGATGCCCCGCTTCGCCAACTGCCAGGCTGCCTCGCAGCCGGCAAGCCCTGCGCCAACGACTGTCGCCGTGCATTGCTCATTCATCGGATTCCGCCTTTCGGGGCTTGCGCATCACGTGACCACATTCTTTATTTGTGCAGCGCAGCTCCATGCCGCCGCGCCCCTGTTTATACACCATGGGTCCGCCACACTTTTCGCATTTTTCCACTGCGGGCATATCCCAGGAAATAAAATCGCAGTCCGGGTACCGCTCGCAGCCATAAAAGACCTTGCCCGCCTTGGACTTGCGCTTGATGACCTTGGCGCCGCATTTGGGGCAGGGCGCGTCGATGGTCTCGACGATCGCCTTGGTGTTCCTGCATGCCGGAAAATTGGGGCAGGCCAGGAACCGGCCGTACCGGCCCATTTTATAGACCATCATCGCCCCGCATTTTTCGCAGGGGATATCAGAGACCTCGTCCTCGATCTTGACTTTTTCGATGGAAGCCTCAGCCTTTTCAAGGGTCTTCTCAAAGGGCCCGTAAAACTCGCTAAGCACCTCAGGGCTGGTGCGCTTGCCTTCTTCGACGCTGTCGAGCTTTTCTTCCATGTCGGCGGTGAACTTTACGTCCACGATGTCAGGAAAATTTTCCTTCATCAGGCGGGTGACGATCTCACCGAGTTCTGTGGGAAACAGAGTGCGCTTTTCCCGCCGCACATAGCCGCGATCCACAATGGTGGTAATGGTGGGCGCATAGGTGCTGGGGCGGCCAATGCCAAGCTCTTCCAGCTCCTTGACCAGAGACGCCTCAGTATAGCGCTGCGGAGGCTGCGTAAAATGCTGGTCTTTTTTCAGTTCGCGGCATTTGAAGGCGTCGCCCACTTCAATGGGCGGCAGTTTGGTTTCCTTTTCATCCTGCTCGTCATCGCGTCCCTCGGTATAAACGGCAGTAAAGCCATCGAAAAGCACGCGGCTGCCAGTGGCGCGGAAGCCGTAAACGTCTTTTTGTCTCTCGCCCGCCGCGTCGATGGAAACCGTCATGGTCTCGTAGACCGCGCTCTTCATCTGGCTGGCAAAGAAGCGGTTGTAGATCAGCCGGTAGAGCTTGAACTGCTCTGGCGTCAGGGAATCCTTGACCGATTCCGGCGTCCGCTCCGGATAGGTGGGACGGATCGCCTCATGGGCGTCCTGCGCGTTTTTGCGGCCCTTATAAATGTTGGGCCGCTCGGGCACATACTGCTCGCCGTAGCGCTCTTGAATCAGTTGCGCGGTCTGCGCCTGCGCCTCTGTGGAAACGCGGACGGAGTCGGTACGGATGTAAGTCACAAGACCCACTGCCCCCTGCCCGCGGATCTCTACGCCCTCGTAAAGCTGCTGCGCAATGAGCATGGTGCGCTTGGTGGTGAAGCCCAGCTTGCGGGCCGCCTCCTGCTGCAGGTTGCTGGTGGTAAAGGGCGCCGGGGCATGCTTGATCTTTTCAGCGGTCTTGACATCCACTGCGCGGTAAGCCGCCGTTTCCAGAGCATCCGCAACAGCCTGCGCCTCTTCTCCGGTTTTGACCTCGTACTTTTTGCCGTTTCTGGTAACGAGCTTTGCCTCAAAGGTCTTTTTGGAGTGACTGTCGTACAGCTTTGCCGCCACAACCCAGTATTCTTCCGGCACAAAGGCGCGGATCTCTTCCTCGCGGTCGCAGATGATGCGGGTCGCCACAGACTGAACGCGCCCGGCAGAAAGGCCTTTCCGTACCTTTGCCCAAAGGAGCGGGCTGAGCTTGTAGCCCACCAGCCGGTCGAGCAGGCGGCGCGCCTGCTGGGCGTCCACCAGATCCATGTCGATCGAGCGGGGATGCTTGATGGCCCCCTTGATGGCCGTGGGTGTGATCTCGTTGAAGACAATCCTGCAGGGGGCTGTTTCGTCCAGCTTCAGGATCTGTGCCAGATGCCAGGAAATGGCTTCCCCCTCGCGGTCAGGGTCGGTCGCGAGAAAGATCTTATCGGCGTTCTTTGCTTCCTTGCGGATTCGTTCGAGCACATCGCCGCGGCCCCGGAGCGTGATATATTTGGGCGTAAAGCCGTGCTCCACGTCCACGCCAAGCTGGCTTTTGGGCAGGTCACGGATATGGCCGTTGGAAGCGACGACCCTGTATCCTCTTCCCAGAAATTTTCCAATGGTTTTGGCCTTGGCAGGGGACTCCACTATGACGAGTTTTTCCCCCTTCTCCGCTTTGGCCACTGCCTTTTTCGTATTTTTGGCGCTCTTTTCACCCTTCGCAGCCACTGCCGCCGGCTTGTTTTTGGCAGAACGTGCGCCGCTGGCCTTTTTCGCCGCAGCCGTATTCCCTTCTGCCCTGGTCGGTTGAGCCATGTTTTCTATCCTCCGAACTGTGCCCTTCCTTCATTTTAATATGTAGTGAAAGCACATGTATGATTTCCGCTCTATTATTCCCTTCTCCGCGAGTTTTGTCAATAGTGAAAGCAGGCGGCCCATGGGAATTTGTGTCGCTTCAAAGAGCTCGTCTGCCGACCGGTCGGCCTCTTTGAGCAGGGAGCAAAGGCGCTGTTCTTCTTCGGAAGGCGCTTCTTTTTTTCCGGTATATTCCTGTGTTTTTCCCTGTCTCCACCAGGGATATTCCTCCAGGATCTCCTCAACGGATGTAACCAGCTTCGCCCCACGCTTGAGCATGCTGTTGCTTCCCATGCAAGCGGGATCCTCCGCCCGTCCCGGCAGGGCAAATACATCCCGACCGCTGTCGAGCGCATAGTTGACCGTATGCCAGGTGCCGCTTTTCTCCCCTGCCTCCGCCACGAGGGTTCCGGCGCTCAGTCCGGCGATGATGCGGTTTCTCAAGGGGAAAAGATAAGAGGTCGGACGGGTTCCCGGCAGGCTTTCCGAAACCACCAGACCGCGATCCAAAATGCAGGTATACAGCTCTCTGTGACAGGCGGGATAGATCGAATCCGGGCCGCCTGCCAGCACAGCAATGGTGGGCAGCGCGCACTCTCTACCTCCCCGCAGGGCTCCCAGATGCGCGGCTGCGTCGATGCCAAGCGCCATGCCGCTGACCACCGTGATCCCCTGCCGTGCCAGCTCTTCGGCAAAACGCCGCGCCATCCGCGCCGCGTATTCCGTTGCCTTCCGGCTTCCAACGATAGAAATGGCATTCCCCAGGTCCGAAAGCTTTCCCCGCCCGCGGCAGTAGAGCGCCAGCGGCGGCGAAGCGATCTCCTTCAGCAGCGGAGGATATTCTTCCCCATTGAGCGGAACGACCGAGATCTTCAGCCGCTCAAAGTGTCTGGCGATCCTCGCGAGCGCTTCCTCCGAGGCCGCTTTTTTCAGAGCCGCGCCCAGCTCCTCCGGCAGCCCGCCAGGCAGCTCCAACGCTCCATCCTTTGCCCGGCGGAAGATCTCCGCGGGCATTCCAATCTTGCGGATCATCCGCGCCATACGGGCCGGCGTCATGCCGTACACTCCCTGAAGCCACGGCCAGCAGATCTCTTCGCCGCCCATCAACCGGTCAAAATATTCTCCCATGCGCTATCCCCCCAGCCACTGGTCTGCGCTTCGATACTGCATCGCCTCAAGGAGATGTTCTTCCTCCAGCAGGCGGCTTTGGGCCAGATCGGCGATCGTGCGTGCTACCCGCAGGACGCGTGCATTGCCGCGGCCGCTCATGCCCCGGCGGTCAAATTCCAACCGGTACAGTGTCCGGGCTGCAGGGGTCATGACACAAAAGCGCTCTATTTCCTTCTGATCCATATGCGCGTTGACTTTGGCACCGCTGGAAAAGCGCTCCCGCTGCACTGCGCGGCAGGCTTCTACTCGCCGGCGCACCGCCTCTGAAGGTTCTCCAGCGGGCTTTTGATGCAGGTCGTCATAGCGAACCGCCTGCATCTGGACAAAAAGATCCATCCGGTCGAGCAGCGGGCCGCTCAGCCGCCGGCGATAGCGGGCGATCTGCACCGCCGTGCAGGTACAGCCTCCCTCCGGCGTGCCGTCCTTTCCGCAGGGGCAGGGATTCATAGCGCCGACGAGCATGAACCGGGCGGGATAGGTCAGCGACCCGTTCGCCCTCGATACCGTGATCACGCCGTCCTCCAGCGGCTGCCGCAGCGCTTCCAGGGTCTCCCGCGAAAACTCCGGCATTTCGTCCAGAAACAGCACGCCCAAGTGCGCCATGCTGATCATGCCCGGTCGGGCGTGCGCGCCGCCACCCACGATCGAAATAGCAGAAGCACTATGATGAGGAGCAAGGAAAGGCCGACTTTTGACCAGCCCCCTTTCCCGCTGCCCGGCTGCGGAATGGATACAGGTGACCTCCAGCGCCTCTTCAAAGGTCAGCGCCGGCAAAATGGTAGGCATCGCCCGCGCCAGCATGGTCTTGCCGCCGCCTGGAGGGCCAAACAGCAGAAGATTATGTCCGCCTGCCGCGGCAATCTCCGCCGCCCGCTTGGCGGCGTATTGGCCGCGAATGGCAGAAAAATCGGTTCCCTCCGGCTCCCTGCCGCCTTTCCAGGGCTGTTGCGGCTGACAGGGCAGCTCCGCCTCGCTCTCAAGCGCCTGACAAAGCTCTTTGAGGCTCCCCGCCGGTACCACGGCCAGTCCATTGACGCAGGCGGCCTCCTCCGCGTTCTCTTCTGGAAGGATCAGCGCGGAAAAGCCCTGTTTCCGGGCCGTCAGCGCCATGGAAAGCGCGCCGCGCACCGGCCGGATCTCTCCGCCGAGCGCCAGCTCGCCGACGAACATGCGCCCCTCGAGCGCCTTTTCCGGCAGCTCGCCCAACGCGCAGAGAATGCCCAGCGCAATCGGAAGATCGTAAAGCGCCCCTTCTTTTTTCAGATCCGCCGGCGCGAGGTTGACCACCGTCCGGCAGGGCGGCAGTACAAAGCCGGAATTGCGGATCGCAGCCCGGACCCGCTCCCTGGATTCTACGACAGATTTGTCCGGAAGTCCCACCGTATCGTAGGCGGGCAGACCGCCGGTGATATCCACCTCCACCGTGATGATCCTTCCCTCGATCCCGGACAGGCCGCAGCTTTCCACTTTGGCGATCATGCTCTTTCTCCTCCTCTCTTCCGGACGAAACGGAAAAGCTATCCGCAGGTTTTGCGGACAGCTTTTTCCGTTCTATTTTCGAAACACAAACAGCCGGTTTCCAATGAAGTTGATGAGCAGCGAAAAGGGCGTCGCAATGAGCTTGGCCAGCGCGCCTTCCAAACCCCACAGTGACCTGCACAGCGCCAGAATGCCGATCGACACGCCCAGGGCCGCCAGGTTGACCAGCACGAAGGCCACGACCCGCAGGGCGCTGTCCTCTTTGTCCTGAAAGGTCCAGCGGGAGTTGCACAGATAGCTGTTGAGCATTCCGCAGCCATAGGAGATCATCTGCGCGAGGGCAAAATACATGCCAGCGCCCGTCAGGATCGTGTACACGATAAAATCAATGAGCGTATTCAAAAGGCCCACTGCGTTGAATTTGATGAACTTGACCAGTTCTTTTTTCCAATCCATATATGTTTACCGCCTTTTTCTTCTGTTTCCGTCCCTCAGCCGATAAAGAAGGTCCAGGAAGGCAGCCACTTGAGCAGCCTTGCATACTCAATGGGAATCGGTACGCCGCTGAGGATGGGATAAAACATTCCAAAGAGCACCGCCGCTGCCGCCAGCAGTACCCATTTGACCCATCTGTACTGCGGGCGCTTTTTCTCCAGCTCCATCAGCATGATGGTCAGCGCCGCAATAATAAACGGAACGCTGGCAAAATAATGGTAAATGAAAGTGGATCGGGAGATCAGCATCCAGGGCGCAAACTGCGCCGCAAACCCCACCAGCACGAAGGTGGCCGCCGGCCGGTCCTCAACTTTTTTCCGCAGGCGCTGCATCAGCAGAGTCAAAAGTCCCACAATGCCGCTCCACCAGACGACGGGATTGCCCATGGAAACGATGCTGGCAATCTGTCCTTCCGGCAGGAGCTTGCCCATGTAATACCAGATGGGACGGATCGTCAGCGGCCAGGTATACCACCGGGATTCGTACGGATGCGTCGCCGTCAGCTGGCTGTGATAGCTGAACATGAACTTCTGCACGCCCCAGACTCCTTCAAGATCATAAGGGCTCTGCGCACACAGGAAATAGGGCAGATAGCTCAAAAGATAGATCGCAACCGGAAGGACGATAAACGCGCCAATGCAGAATACCAGCGTCCAGATCGTATAAGGCATAAATTTCTTCGTCTGTTCAATGGCCTCCGCATCCCCCGCCAACCGGGCAGTGCGGTATTCCATAAACCGCTTCCACAGCGTCGCAAAAAACAGCACGGCAAGCCCCGCGCCAGCGTAGATGCCGATCCATTTGCTAGCTGCTCCCAGCCCGAAAGCCAGGCCGGAGAGTCCCAGCGGCGCCAGCGTTTTCCAGAACTTTTCCCGGTAGAAGCTCTTCTCATAGTATCCGTACATGAAGTAGTACATCAGGATGATGAAGAACACGCCGTATACGTCGATCGTTGCAATGCGGGTCTGGGCAAAATGCATGAAATCCACCGCAAAGAAGGCGGCGGCAAACAGCGCCCAGCTGCTCTTTTTCGTAATGCGCCGTACCAGCAGATACAGGGCCGGCAGCATCAGCACGCCAAACAGCGCCCCGAAAAAGCGCCAGCCAAAGGGCGTCATGCCAAAGATCCAGATGCCCGCCATGATAAAGATCTTGCCAAGAGGCGGGTGCGAATTCTCATAAGGCGTCAGGCCCAAAAGGTGCTCCAGACCGGTGCGCCCGTGATAGAGCTCGTCAAAATACATGCCGTTTTGCGCCGTCGGCCGCTCCGGAAGCAGTTCCTGCTCGTCAAAGAGCAGCTCCACTGCTTCGTTGCCGCCATAGACCTCCTCGCCGCTTTCCAGCAGCCGGACGGATGCCGGGATCAGAGCGTTTCCCTCGCTGTCCTTAAAGGCCAGTTCATTGAGCCAGACGTCCCCGTCCGTCCGCAGGATCAACCGGTCAGTCTCGATGACAGCGTCCGTCACGTTCCAGCGGAACATGACGTTATAGTCCACCGCCGCGCTGACCGTCTCCTCTTCGGAAGCATCCTGTGAGCTGCTCAGAAGGAGCTTTCCCCTGCTGATCCCGCCATAGGTCCATACCGACGCAATAGAGACCGGTTCGCTGAACGTCACCTCCGCCACAGAGCCGTCGCCGGCCCGCCAATAGCTTTGCGGCACGTCGGTATCGCCGAGGTTGACAAAGGCCACCACCGCATAAACCGCCGTCAGCGCCAGCAGCAAAAGCCCCTCTTTCAGCGTCCATTTCGGAGCCTTGCCTGGTTCGCCGCTCAGCCTTGCAAGGGTCTCCTTCTGCTTCTGCTGCCTGCGTTCCTCCAAAATGGCCTCTTTTGCCCGTTCTTCTTCCTCCGTGGGCTTTTTCTCCCGAGCAATCCGCCCGTGCAGGCAGATATCGCCGCAGACCCACAGGAAATAACCGATAGCAGCCAGACTCAGCGCCGAGAAGATGCGAGCCACCGCATCCATATCACCGATCAGATGATACTGTTCAAAAAACGCTGCCAGCAGGACTGACCCAATGTTCAGAACCAGCGCGCCGGTCAGCCCTGCCGCCGCGTACAGAAGCCGCCTGTCGCGCAGCGTCCCCCAGGCCAGCAGCACCAGAAACAGCACCGGGAAAAGATACCGTTCGTGCATGCTGTGCCCAAGGGCAAAAACCCCCGAAAGAAAAGCCGCCGCCAGCAGCGGATAGCTGAGCGTTCCCTTTTTCCGGGCGGAAAGGGCAAACCAGATCACCGCGCCCAGGGAAAGCGCAATGCCAAGATAGCCCCACAGATTCCAGGAAAGGAAGAGGAATTTTTCATCCAGACTGACCCAGTTCCCGCCCAAAAGGGTTGGAAGGTTCAGCGCATTGACGCTGGCATACTGGTAAGAGGTAGCGGTGTCCAGATACCGCCGGAGCAGCCAGAAGGCATCCTGGCTTCCCTGGAAGGGAAGCGCGCCGAGAAAAATGACCACAATTGCCGCATAAAAGCTGAGCATCAGCGTATTAAACGCCCGCAGCCGCTTTCCCTTTTTGCAGAAGCCGAACAGATACCAGAGGGCAAAAACCGGCCCGGCAATCAGCGCCTGCGGCTTGACCAACACCGCGAGGCCGTAAACCACTGCGCTCCAAATGGGCCGTTCCTCCTCCAGAAGGAAAAATGTGCCCAGGAGAAGCAGCGTCAGCACCGAATCCACCTGACCCCAGGCGGCGCTGTTGAGGATCGCCGCAGGATTCAGGGCGCACAGCAGGAATACCGCAGCCGCAATGCTTCTGTTCGCCCTCTTTTTGCAGGCGCGCCACAGAAGCCATGCGCAGCCCAGGTCTGCGGCAATGGCCGGCAGGCGAATCCACAATCCGCCAAAAACAGAATACAGATCAATGCCGAACAGCGCAGCCAGCTTGCCCATCAGCCAGAGAATGTAGAGATATCCCGGCGGATAATCGGCAAACTGACCGGAGGTATAGAAATTGGCCATACCCCCCTGTGCGAGGCTGGCGCTCCATCCCCGGAAGCAGGCCATGTCCGTTCCGTGTCCCGGGCTGACCAGCGCGATGACGATCCGCAGCAGCAGCGCAAGCCCCAGCGCGGAAAGTATGATTGCCCTGGTCTGTTTTTCCGGAAGATTTCCCACAGCGCGATACAGGCAGACCATCAGCCCTGCTGCCGCCACCGCCGCCAGGAGCAGCAGCGCCGCGTTTCCCGTCGAAAGAGGATTCACTGTTTCCTCCTCTTCCTTAGGAACCGGCGCAACAGATTCCCCCGCCGTGCCGGAAAGGACCGCCAGAGATGCTCCTGCCGGGATCGCCTCCACTTCTGTCAAAACGACATTATCAAAATAGGCAAAGCCCCCTGCCGGCTCCTCCTCGCTGCCGAGGTTCAGCTTTACCGTCAGAAAGGCATTGTCTCCTGCATCGATATACAGGGTCAGATGATGCCAGTTCTCGTCGCCCGGCGCCACTTCAGAAGTTCCCTCATACCCAAGAGCCGAAAGGAACACGCCGCCGGTACCGGTCAGGCCGCTGGCCCAAACGTCTGCGCTGAGGCAATACATGCCCTCCCGCAGAACGGAAACGCTCTGCCCGAGATAACTGGCGCACGCCTCCTGCGCCCAGATCAGAGCATAGCCCTGATCGTTCGCCCGGCGCGTCATGGCAGTGGGACTCTTCTCAGCCGCATTGGAATTCAAATGCCAGCGCTCATCCAGCGTATCCCCTTCAAAATCGCCCCCGCGGATGAGGTTTACGTTCTGCGCCGTCTCATCCTCCACAGGGATCTGATCGGTCTGCGCCAGCGCCGGCAAAACGGACGCCGCAACAGCCAGCACGGCCAGCAAAACAGCGGCCCAAAGCCGCAGACTGCGCTTATGCTGCATCATGATCTCGTTGCTTCCTCGCTTCCTTGCTTTTTATCAGGCCGGGTCTGCCCCTGTTGAAAGACAGCCCGTCAAAAGGCATTGATGATCTGATGGATCCGCGGCCGTTCCTGCGGCTCGCGGGGCAAAAAGACCTCTATCACATCAAAGCGGCAGAAAGCCGTCTCCTTCTGTTCGTACAGCCACCGCTCCGCAGCAGCCCGCAGCCGCTGCTGTTTTCGTTCATCTACCGCCTCGCAGGGCCTGCCGAAGCGCTCCCCGCTGCGGGCCTTCACCTCGACGAAGACCACCGTCTCCCCCTCCCGGGCGATCAGGTCGATCTCCCCCTGGCGGACGCGGTAATTGCGCGCGAGAATTTCATACCCTTTGCCGGCGAGAAACCTCTCGGCCAGCATTTCGCCGTAATCGCCCCGCTGCTTCGTGTCCATGGGCTGCTCCTTCGGGTTTCGGTTCAAAGCCACTTTTGAATAAAGCTGCGTCGGTGCAGCGGGCAGGGGCCGTATTTCCGGATCGCCTCGATGTGCTCCGCCGTGCCGTACCCCTTGTTTCTGGCAAAGCCATACTGAGGGTACATTCTGTCGTATTCCACCATCATCCGGTCCCGGATCACCTTGGCAAGGATGGACGCCGCGCCGATGACGTAGCTTTTTGCATCTCCTTTGATGAGCGAAATCTGCTTTGCTTCAATGGGCAGAGACGCCATCGCGTCCACCAGCACCACTTCCGGCCTCGTTTTCATCTGTTCAAAGGCCATACAAAAGGCTTTGCGGGTCGCCCGCAGGATGTTGATCTCGTCGATCACCGTCTGATCGACAACACCGATACCATACTGTGCCTGCTCTTTGAGCAGTTCAAACAGCGCTTCCCTCTTTTTTTCGGAGAGCTTTTTCGAATCGTTGACGCCTTCGACCAACGGTTCGGGCGGAAGGACGGCGCAGGCGGCCACCACCGGCCCTGCCAGCGGGCCGCGGCCCACTTCATCCATGCCGCCGGGAAGGATCCCTTCCGCCCACAGCGGGCGCTCATACTCCGTCAGCAAAAAGAGCCGTTCTTTTTCCTTCTGCGCCCGGCGAAGCGCCGCCTCTGTTGGCTTTTTCTCTTTTGCGTCAGACATTTCCCTTCCCATTCTCCGGCTGTGGCTTTTCTGCTTTCCCCAGCGGATCTTCCAGCGTCACGCAGGCGATCTTTCCGCTTCGGAATTCCTCCAGCACGATGCGAGACGCCCGTTCCGTGTCGTAAACGCCTCCCGGTAGGATGAAACCGCGGCTTGCGCACACGCCGTCGAGCAGGTCGGTCAGCTCCCCTTCGGGATTCGGTTCAAGCTTTTTGTAACGTTCCCTGAGCCTTTCCGGGCAGAGGGCGGAAAGCGTCCTCAAAAGCTCCCCGGCCAGCTCCTCGCCATCCATGATCTCGTCCCGAATGGATCCGAGAAACGCCAGATGCTTCGCCGCCGTCTGATCCTCCAGCTTGGGCCAGAGCATTCCGGGGGTGTCCATCAGCTCCAGCAGGGGGGAGATCTTCACCCATTGCTTTCCCTTCGTCACGCCGGGGCGGTTGCCCGTCACGGCGGAGGTGGCGCCGGACAGTTTGTTGATAAAGGTGGACTTTCCCACGTTTGGGATGCCGGCGATCATGACGCGGACGGTCTTTCGGATGCCCTTTTCCTTCAGGCGCTCCACCTTTTCCCGGGCCGCCTCTTCGATGAGTGAAAGCGCCCGCTTCCTTCCGCCGGACTCCGTCGCCACCATTTGCAGGGCTTTAACGCCCCTGCTCCGGTAGTATTCCGTCCAGCGCTTCGTAGCGGCCGGGTCGGCCAGATCGCATTTGTTCAGGATGAGCGCCCGGGACTTCTGGGCAAACAAATCGTCAAAATCAGGATTTCGGGACGCCTCCGGCGCGCGGGCGTCCACCAGCTCGATCACTACATCGATGAGCCTGAGGTTTTCCGCCATCATGCGGCGCGCCTTGGTCATGTGGCCCGGATACCATTGAATCTGCATGGGGTTCCTCCCATTTCTTTCATTCTTTCCGTTCTGGCTTATTATATCAGAAACCCGCTGCTTTTCCAAACAAATCACCGTTGAGGCAAAAAGAAACGGCTCCACAACGGATGCCGTACAAAAAATTATTTTGTTTTTCAGTCTATGTTATCTGTAATGATTCTATTAAAATATGAAATCAATTTTGAACGCTCCATATTGGCCTCAGGTACTGCAACTTCACAAAACAGAGAAAGGCATCCATCTGGAACACGATGATCGTTAACGCCGAAGAACGCGGCTGCAATGCCCGTCATAATCTGGTCGATGTTATGGAGAATCTGCCGAAAAAGCACAACTTCTTTAGAACACTCGGCACGATGGAACTCAATATAAGCACCTGCATGGGATGCCATCGCGGCTATCAGGAACTTTGGGGCAATAATCTCATTCTGGATGACGCCATGCACTCTCTGCACTACAGTAACCCTAACTTCACCGGAAACTGTCTTTCCTGCCACGACATTGATAATGACGGCAATTATGTCATGTGGGATTACAACAAATACACCAAATTCATGGGTGTTTCGAAAGTAAGTAACATCCAGGGTAATTCCGTTATGACCAGGATGTGATTACTGCTCTCGAAGATGTTTTCAGCATGATCTCCGCCCAGGATTCTCCTAACGGTACGCCGCGTTATGCACCGGATAACCAGGAAATCTTTGAAAACTGGGAGACCAAGATCAGCGGTGATGTCGAAAATACCTATACACTCAAGCTAACGGACATTCTGGATGAAGAAATAATCATCTACCCGCTGACCCATCGCTGTGTCATCGAAAACAGCGGTTTGATTGGTACGTTCTCTTTCTCCGGCATCAGCCTTGCCGCTGTAATTGAAAAAGCTTTCCTGAAAGAAGGTGCTAACCAACTCAGCATCGTCGCGGACCGCGGCTATGAATCCGCGGGCCCATTCACTTATCCTCTTGCTAACGTCATGGAAAGTGAGAAAAGCATGCTGGCAATCAGGGTTAACGGTGAACCCCTTCCCGCCGAACTAGGTTACCCCGTCATCTGCATACTCGAGAGTGCACCGGACTCTCACAATCAGCATCTGGTCACCGAACCGGTCATTCAGACAGTGGAAGAACCCTTCAGCACCTACGGTTACCTTGACTACGGCGTCGAAGATCCCGATATTCTCAACTGCCCCGGTTGTGGTGTGGTCAACGTCTATGACGGTCAGATCTTTGAATACGGCGAAGCCATCACATTCGAAGGCTATGCTGACGGCTATATGGATCAAATCACCTGCGTGAAATTCTCTTGGACCATGGCAAGACTTGGACAAAATATGATATTCCTGATGCAGACAATGATCGCTGGGTATACTTCTGGTATACGCCGGAAACATTGCCGTTAGGTTCTTATGTCTTGACCGTCAGTGCTGAAACGGCTCAAGGGCATGTCAACGATCACGAATTCAAGCTTCTTTTCCATGTACAGTAAAGCAAAGGAGGACACCGCAATGAAACGTTCCAACAGTGTCAAGCTCATCAGCGCCCTGACCGGCGCGAGCGTGCTGCTTGCCGGCTGCGCTCCCTCCGCCGAATCCGCCGCTCCCGTCAAGGAGGCGGAGGCGCCTGCCGTGGCAGCGGAAAAGGAAAAGAGCCAGACCCGTACCATGGTCTTTTCCTGCGCCACCAGCGCGACCGTCGCCAGCGCTCAGGTGACCGGCGTGCTCCTTGAGGACGTCATCGATATGGATGCCTTGGAAGAAGGGGTCAACACCGTTGTTGCAAAGAGTGCCGACGGTTACGGCCTGCCCATCCCTCTGTCCGCCGCCCTGGAAAAAGGGGCCATGCTGGTCTATCAGATCAACGGCAAAGACCTTCCCGCCTCTCAAGGCGCCCCCGTCCAGCTTTGGATGCCCTCTGCCGCCAAATACCTTACCCGTCAAGCGACGGACATTGAACTGACCACTCAGCCCGAAACGCCCGCCCTTGACGGCGTTGAGGCGCAGCACCGCGCTAAAGTCAGCATCCTGAACTATACCGACGATGTCTTCCGCCTTAGCGATGAGATCACCTTTGAAGGATATGCTGATGACTGCGGTATCCCTATCGCCGCAATAGAATTTTCCATGGACGGCGGCGAAACCTGGACCTCCTGTGTGACGGAGAACGCCTCTGGCAACCGCTGGATCTGCTGGAAATTTGCCATCAGGCCCGAAGCGGCCGGCAGCTACCGTCTCGACGTGCGGGCCCGCACTGCCGAAGGTCTCGTTTCTCCCCTTGCAGCCACGCAGTACTTCACCGTAGCGGAATGACCCTTTGCAGGTCTTTTCTTCCCGTACAAAGCCGCAAAGTGTGTTAAAGCCCCCGAAGGAGCCAGGACTCTTTCGGGGGCTTTCTGTTGTGATCGGAATTTATTGGGCAGCCAGCTCCAGGGCCGCATTGACCGCGTCGATAATACCCTGCGAGGTCATTGTAGCGCCGGCGACCGTATCCACATCGGCGGACTGCGCCGCAAGAATCGCTCCGGGGATCTGTTCGAGCGCCTCATCGCAGACGCCCGCGGTCTCCTGGTGCTCAACGACGTTCACCGCAAGGATCTTTTCTTCATCCACCGTCACCTCCACAGTGATGATGCCGTTATTGCCGGTCCCCTCGCCGGTGTAGGTGCCGGGCACGTAACCGGTGGATTCTTCCACGGGTTCTTCCTCAAGGCCGTCGTCCTCATCGGGGATATCATCCTCCGTCAGGATGTCATCTGCGTCCAGCGTCTCCGTCGGCTGCGGTGTTGCGGTCTCTTCCGCCTGCGTCGGAGTGGGCGTGGGTTCCGCCTGTTTAGACGCGCAGCCGGCCAGCGCCGCAACCAGTGCCGCGCTCAAGCCAAGGGCTCCGAGAGTCTTCCACAGTTTGCTTTTCATATCTTCAAGTTCCTCCTTCTGTTTTTGCGCAGGGCGTCTGAAACGCCGCTTCATGACAGGCGGCCCGAATGACAAATGCGCCGCAGGCCGTGCCTGTGACGCATATTGTATCATCCTGCAGAAAGGGATTCAAAAGACAAACTGTAAAGATTGTTTGACAAAATTGCGGCGCTGCGCCAAAACGAACCTGAAACTCTCAATAACGTCACTGGGCAGGACGCTTTCCTCCGCCGCGCCGTTTTCCTTCACCCATTGCGCCGCCATCCCCATCAGCAGCGCGCCGCAGCAGGCAGCGTCATAGGGCAAAAGCCCCTGCGCCATCAGTGCAAGGATCGCGCCGGTCAGCACGTCGCCACTGCCGCCCTTGGCAAGCCCCGGCGTACCGGCGGTGTTGAAGACGATCTCTCCATCTGGCGAAGCAATAACCGTGGTCGCCCCCTTGAGAAGCACGGTGCAACCAAACTTTTTAGAAAGCTCTCGCGCCCGTCCAACCGGATCTGTGAGGATCTCCCGAACCGGCAGACCGGTCAGGCGGGACATCTCTCCCGGATGTGGCGTCAGAACGACGTGGTTGCCCAGCATTCCCACGGCTTCAGCATCTCTGGAAAGAAGGGTCAGCCCGTCGGCGTCGATTACGGCGGGGATCCCGCTTTCAAGCAAGGCCCGAAGCGCCTGTCCAGCTCCTTCCCCCGTTCCAATCCCCGGGCCGAAGGCCGCGCAGTCTTTTCCCCGCAGAAGCTCTTCCACCACTGGTACGGCGGCCAGGGCGATCCCCCGCTCCTCCTGCTCAAGAGCGACGCTCATTGCCTCCGGCAGGGCACTCCACAGCGCCGGTGCGATCCCCTGGGGAAGGGCGACAGTCAGCAGACCCGTCCCCGTCCGCAGCGCAGAGCGGGCGCACAGGATCGCCGCGCCGGAAAAGCCCTCGCTTCCCGCCAGCAAAAGCGCCCGGCCAAAATTTCCCTTGTGGCAGTCCTCCGGCCGAAGGGGAAGAAGCGTTCCGAGGTCTTCCGGCCGGAGCCATCGGGCAAAGGGTCCTTTTTCTGAGAGCAGATGCCCTTCGCAAAACGCGATAGGCGTTACTTTCAGCTCTCCGCAGAAAGACCTGCCCGGCTCGAGCAGATGACCCGGCTTGGGATGCTGAAAAGTAACCGTCACATGCGCACGCACCGCCACGCCTGTGCAGCGGCCGCTGCTGCCATCGACGCCCGAGGGCAAATCCACCGCGTAGACCGGAGCGCCGATCTGGTTCATCGTCTCGATCAGCGCCTTCATCAGGCCTTCGGGTTCGCGGGAAAAACCGATTCCGAACAGGGCGTCTACTATGGCGTCCACCTGTTTGAGGTCTGCCAGCGCCTCGGACAGTTCCTCCTCGTCCACCAGACATACCGGGCGGATCCCGCTGCGTTCCATCGCCTCCCGGGCGGAGCGGGCGTCCCCCCTCAACTCGGCCAGGGAGCGGACGCACCAGACCACTGGTTTTCTCCCAGCCATGGCCAGATGCCGCGCCGCCACATAGCCGTCGCCTCCATTGTTGCCGCTGCCGCATACCACCAGCACCGTTCCGCCCGCGGGCGCCCGTTCCATGACGGCCTCCGCCACGGAACGGCCGGCATTTTCCATCAGGATCCGCCCTTCGATCCGCTGCTGCTCCATGATCCAGCTTTCCATCTCCCGCATCTGATCCGGATACAATACGATCTCAGCCATGGTGTTTCCTCTCTGTTCGCTGTGCGTCATCCCTCCAGAATCACCTGTGCCGCCGCGACGCCGCCGCTGTGGGTAATCGAAAGGAAGGCGTTTCTTACTCCAAGCTGCTCCATCCGCTCCAGCGCACGGCCATGGAACCGGAGAAACGGCCTGCCCCCCGGCTCGTGGAGCACCTCCACCTCCCGGAGGCCGACCGGGCCGATGCCGGTGCCCAGCGCCTTGAGCGCCGCCTCCTTGGCCGCCCAGAGTCCGGCAGCCGATTCCGCTGGAAAGCGTTTCTTTTTTAGAAAACCGCTCTCCTGCTCCGTGTAAACCCGCCGCCAAAAAACTTCCCTTTCCAGCGCTTTCTCAAGCCGCGCCGTCTCAGCCAGATCCAGCCCGATGCCCCGGATCATTCTCCTTCCTCCACAGGCCGCAGGGAAACGTCTCCCGAGGCGATGCGAAGGCTGCTGCCATCCTTTCGCCGGAGAAGAATCATCCCAAGATCGTCGAAAGACTCCACGACCCCCTCTTCCGTTCCTTCCACGCCCAGAATACGTACTTCTTTTCCAAGGGTCAGAGAATAGCGCTTGTATTCTTCCATAACGACTCCGAAGCCCTCCCGTTCCATCCGGTCGAGAAGGTCTTCCAGCGCGCCGAACAGCGCCGCCGCCAGGGCAGGCCGCTCCGTCATGCCACCCTCGTTTTCCAGCGAGGTGGCGATCTCCTCCACCTCCGGCGGGAAGGCGGTCTTTCTGACGTTGATGCCGATGCCCACCACGGCAAATTCCAGCCGCTCTGCGTCGGCGCTCAGCTCCGTCAGGATGCCCGAGACCTTTTTCCCATGGAGCAGCACGTCGTTGGGCCATTTGATCCCGGCCCGCAGTCCGGTCGTCTGCTCGATGGCCTCCCGAACGGCCAGCGCGGCCACCAGCGTCAGCCGGGGCACCTTTTCCGTGGCCAGATTGGGCCTGAGAACGATGGAGCAATAGAGTCCGCCCTCGCCCGAGACCCAGCTTCTTCCCCGGCGGCCCCGTCCAGCGCTCTGCGTCACCGCGAGAACGGCGCTGCCGTGGGGTGCTCCCTCCCGGGCCCATTCCCTGGCGGCGCGATTGGTGGAATCCACCCTGTCAAGCACCCTGAGCTCTCTTCCGATCTGCCTGGTCCTGAGTTCAGAGGCGATCAGCGCCGCGCTCATGCCTCCGGGCCGGCTGCCAAGCCGGTATCCCCGGTTGGGGACGGATTCGATCTGCCAGCCTTCCTCCCTGAGCGTCTGGATCTGCTTCCACACAGCGGCCCGGGTGATGCCCAGCCGGTCGCTGAGCTGCTGACCGGAAAGATACCCCTGCGCCTGCAAAAGGGCCTGTGCCACGATCTCCTTTGTTTCCACGTGTCCCTCCTATCCGATCATCAGGGTCTGCCGTCCCCCTGCAAGCAGAGGCCCGGCGCTCCTGTTCCGCCGTCTTTTATTCTTCCCAGTCGTCCGCCCGGGTCACACTTTCCACTGCCTGACGGATCATGTCGTAAGAAAAACCCCTGGCCGCCAGACGGCGGACCAGCTTTTCCCGCTGCGCCCGGGAGTCCTTTCCCTGCTCCGCCCCGATCCGGGGCCAGAGCTTCTGCGCCCACCAAAGGGCGTTCTTCAGCTCGCTCTTTTCACCGCCGCCCTCGTCGAGCGCCTCCCTCGCCGTGTCCCTGTCGATCCCCCGCTGATAGAGCTTCTGCGCCACGGCCCGGCGGCTGAGATTTTTTCGTTCCAGGCTAGACTCCACCACAGCGTCGGCATAACGCCGGTCATTGAGATAGCCCCAGTCCTGCAATTGTTCCACCGCGGCGGAAACTACCTCTTCCTCATAGCCTTTTCTGGCCAGATAACGGGTCATCTGCGCGCAGGAGCGATCCTGCCGCTCCAGATAATTCAGTGCCTTTTCCAGCGCCTCCCGCTTTCTTTCCTCCACGGCTCTCTCCCTTTCTGTTACGGTTTTTCTCTATCCCTCCGGCGCAGCTCCTCCTCTTCAAGCAGGCGCTGGAAATTTTCCGGCATCCGGTAATGCCCTTTTGGCTGCACGCTGTCCGTTCCCAGGCAGGCGCTGCAGCTGTAACCACAGGCAGGACAGCGGCACCTGCTCTCAAGTCCCCGCTCATCCTGTCCCATAAATGTCCCGCAAACCAGGCATCCGCACTGCATACGCTTCTCCTTCTTTCCGTTTTTTCAATCATACCACAATTGTCCCCGCTGTGGTATACTGAGAAAAATGCGGCATTCCGCTTTGCTGTTATCCAAAAATTTCGCGGGGATTTTTCGCTTGATCGTTTTATTTTTCAAGCGACCCTCTTTCCCCCCGATTTTCTCCCATGACAGAAAGGAGCGCATCTATGACATTAAAACGCTTTTTTCGCCGCCTTCTGGGTCTTCTGACCTGTTCGGCATTCTTCCTCCTTCCCCTTTCTGCCGCGCAGGCAGAGCTGATCGGCTCCGGCAGCTCCGGCGCCGCCGTTTACCGCCTTCAGCAGCGGCTTGAGGATCTAGACTACTTCAATTTCAAGCCCACAGGCAATTACGGCTCCATGACCCGAAGCGCCGTAATGAAATTTCAGGAATTCAACGGCCTGTCGGCCGACGGCACCGCGGGCGAGGAGACCCTTGCCGCGCTTTTCGGTTCCTCCGCCAAGAGGAACCCCATCGCTGCCAGGATCCCCTTTGGCCCTACGGAGGGAACTGCCGCTTTGGGCGGCGCCACCGTGGACTGGAGCGAGGTAGACGGGCTTTTCCCCGCCGGCAGCCGCTGCCAGCTGATCGATCTGACCACCTCCACCGCTTTCCGCATCGAGCGCACCGGCGGCACGAATCACGCGGAAGTGGAGCCGGTGTCTTCTGAGGATGCCGAAGCCTTTTTGCAGATCTTCGGCGGCACGCCTAACTGGAGCAAGCGGGCCGTTGTGGTCTCCATCGACGGGCGGCGCATCGCCGCTTCCCTGCAGGGAATGCCCCACGGGGAAGACAGCGTTTCGGGAAACGGGATTGAGGGAAGCTGCTGCCTGTATTTTTCCGGCAGCAAATCCGATTTTCTGGGCCTGCCCGATGCGGAGCATCAAAGGACCGTCGTCAAGGCGACCGCCTGACGCACCGGCTGACGGCCCGCTCTTTCAGGAGGTTGTTCAACCATGGAAAAAAACTACGATCCCTCTCAATTGACCCGCATGAGCCGCTATCTGTGCCTGCTGCTTCGCCACCGTCCGGATCAGGCCGGGATCACGCTGGACAAACACGGCTGGACGGACGTCGACATGCTGATCCGCCAGGTGTGCGCCTGCGGCAAGCATCTTGACCGGGAGATGCTTGACTACATCGTCGCTCACGATGAAAAAGGACGCTATTCCTATACCGACGACGGCAAACAGATCCGCGCCAATCAGGGGCATACCCTTTCCTATGTCGACGTTTGTCCCACCCGTGCCGAACCGCCGGCCGTGCTGTATCACGGCACGGTCGCCCGGGTCTATGACTGCTCCATCCGGCATCAGGGCCTGTCGAAGATGAAGCGCAATTACGTCCACCTTTCCTCGACGGAAGAAGTCGCCGAACAGGTCTCCCTCCGGCGCAGAAAGACCGGCGCGCTGCTTGTGGTGGACAGCGGCCGCATGGCGGCGGACGGCTATTCCTTTTATCTTTCGTCCAACCGCGTGTGGATGACCGACCATGTGCCGCCACAATATCTTTCGCTGCTGCGCATCCTTCCCTATGAAAAAGAAAAACCGAAACAGGACTGACCGCTTTCCACGGAAAAAGGACCTTCTAACGAAGGTCCTTTTGATTGAGCGAAGTTATTCGCAAATGGTTTCCTGCGTACCGGCACGCACCAGCGCGCCGCCAGCAGAAGACTTGAGCGTCTCTTCGCAGGGCGCCGTAAAGGAATCCCAACTGACCGGCACCTGTTCATAAATGGAGTCCAGCCGCTCGCCGCTCAGGGCGCAGGAGATTCCCTGATCGCTGACGAAGAAACGGATCGTCCTGTGCAGGCCGTCCTGCTCACAGATCTGACCGTAATACCCGCTGGAGCCTCTGACCAGCTCCACGTATTGGAAGGCCTCCTCGCTCCCGGGCGCATATTTGCCAAAGCAGATCCGCGTCACCGCAGAGCTGACCGTTCCACGCAGTTCCGTCCCATCTGAAAAAACTTTTTTCAGCGAATAGCTGCCGGAGGCCGCCGTCACTTCCGTCTGGCTGCTTCCCCATTCGCCGGGCGTCTCCCCTTTCTCCAGCCCAGCAAAATACTCAAGCGGATCGAGCACCGCACCGCCAGCCACATCCATCGCCAGCGAAAAGCTCAAGGTGCTGAGGGGATTGCGGCCGCAGAGGGCATCAAACTGCTCCCTGCCCTGGGAGTACGTTTCAGAAAAGGCGGTCAGCAGCGATTCCACCGGATTTTTTCCTCCGGCTTCCGCTTCCTGCTCCGGCTGTCCGCTCTCTTCCGGTCCCTGTCCGTCCGTCCCGCCGACGCCTTCCGTCTGATCCGGATTTTCGTCCTCCTGAGGCAGGGGCGTGGTCTGCGCGGGAGCCGGAACCGTCGTCACGGGCGTAGCCGTTGGGATCACGGTGCTGAAGGGCGCTTCTTCGTGCCGGAGCAGCATGATCAGAACAATGACCGCCGCCAGGATCGCCAGCAGAAGAAAAATGATTCCGCCGTTTCCCCTGCGCTTTCTCGGCGCCTTTTTCAGCATGACGGGAACGTAATGACCGCTTTTATATCTCATGAGGCTTCCCCCCTGGTGTGTATCGCAAAGTGCGGCGGAATGTTCCGCCGCACTTTCATTATACCATTGCATATCCGCCGATGCAAAATGAAATCCCTCTCAGCGCGTTTCTTCCACACGGTTTCTCCCCTGCCGCTTGGCGCAGTAAAGCGCCTCGTCCGCCCGCTGGATGAACTGCTCAAAACTAACGCCGCAGCCCGCCCGGCAGGCATAGACCCCGACGCTGAGCGTCACGCAGCCCTGCGGCGTGTCGCCGCGTGCCAGCGCCCGCCGCTCCATTGCAGCCCGCAGCAGCTCCGCCTGCCTGACCGCCGCTTCTCTGGAGCATTCGGGCAGAACCACAAAAAATTCTTCGCCGCCATAGCGGATCATTCTTGCCTGCTCTTTTTTAAAGCACTGCCCGATAACCTTCGCCACCTCAACAAGGCACTCGTCGCCTGCCTGATGGCCATAGAGATCATTGTACTGTTTAAAAAAATCAATGTCCGCCATCATGCAGGCCATTTCCCCGCGGCCTTTCTGCGCGCTTTCAAACTCCTGCCTGACAATCTGCTGCAAATATCTGCGGTTTTTCATTCCAGTCAGGTTGTCCGTAAGGATCTCCCTGCCCAGCCGTTCGTTGATCGCGCAAATCTGTTCATACTGCTTTTCAATGACCAGTCGATCCCGATAGCCGCAGATACGGTTGCGGTAGAATACAGCGGAAATGACGATAGAAAATCCCGTGGTAAAAAAGCTGTTGACCAGATTGTTAAAGGTCTGATCCGTCCCGTCCGGCGTGGGGAAGCGGGGCAGCAGCAGGTTTAAAACAACAAAGGCCCCCAGAAACAGCACTGTCGACTGGAACGGCGTCAGCATCGCGATTGCCGCCAGCATCAACATCATATAGACAAATACCGTCAGCCCGTTTCCGCCCAGCTGATCGAGCAGCGTGATGCCGCAGCCCCATGCTGCAATCACGATACAGTATCCAAAGCCCAGCCTCTGGTAAGCCCTGCAGGCCTTTTGTCCCTTCTTCATCATCCAGTAATCCAGCACCAAAAAGGCCGTGGTCAAAACCGCCAGCGCAGTGTAAAGGAGAAAATATCCCGCCCGCCGCGTACTGCCGCCAAAAGGGCCGCCCTCACGGAGCGCCATGGTGCCCATCATAAAAAGCTGCGAGAACAGGATTACCGCATAGAGAATGCGATGCATCTGCTTTCTGTATTGATACAAACTGCTTTCCACACCTGCACGATATTCCTCTTCCACCGGAAATGCCATAAACCGTGTGATCTTGCGGAGCATGCCGATCCTTTCTTTCGGGTGCCTTCTTTGCGATATCAACCCATCTTAATCCTTCTCTAAAGAAACGCTTTCATTATAACGGATGCCGCCCCCCGATGACAACTGCAGCCGGAGCCGAACGCCAAAAAGCCCCCTGCCGGGTGGCAGGGGGCTTTTCAAAGGGTCAGGCGTTCTGCGGTGCCTTCGGCATTCCTTCTTGGGCTTCGCCGGCGGAATTGCCCTTGTTCTCTTCCGCGGCGTCGCTCTTGGCAAAGCGCAGCTTGCCGTCTTCCAGATAACCCTTGACATCGTCACCGATGTTGATGTTATGGCGAAGGATCTCTTCAGAAAGGCTGTCTTCCACCTTCTGCTGAATCGCCCTGCGCAGCGGACGGGCGCCGTATTCAGGATCAAAGCCTTCCTTTGCGATGAAGTCCATGGCCTCATCGGTCATCGTCAGGCGAATTCCCCTCTCCTCCAGGCGCTTTTCGAGGCTATTCATCATCAGTCCGGCGATCTTGCGGGTATCTTCCTCATTCAGAGGCTCAAAGACGATCACTTCGTCGATCCTGTTGAGGAATTCCGGCCGGAAGGTGCGCCGCAGCTCTGCAAGCATATGCTCCTTGGCCTTTTCAAAGCCCGCTTTGTCCTCGCCGCTCTGGCCAAAACCCACCTTGATGCTCTTGCTGGCACGGGCGCCGACGTTGCTGGTCATGATGATGATGGTGTTGCGAAAGTCTACCGTGCGGCCCTGAGAGTCTGTCAGACGGCCGTCGTCAAGGATCTGCAGCAGCATGTTGAACACATCCGGATGCGCCTTTTCGATCTCATCGAACAGCACCACGGAGTACGGATGACGGCGCACCTTTTCGGTCAGCTGGCCTCCTTCCTCATAGCCCACATAGCCGGGCGCGGAACCGATCAGCTTGGAGACGGAATACTGCTCCATGTACTCAGACATGTCCAGACGGATAATGGAGTTCTCATCGCCGAACATCGCCTCAGCCAGCGCCTTGGACAGTTCGGTCTTGCCGACGCCTGTGGGGCCGAGGAAGATGTAAGAGCCGATGGGACGGCTCGGATCCTTCAGGCCGGCGCGCGCCCTGCGGATGGCGGCGGAAATGGCACGCACCGCTTCGTCCTGGCCGATGACCCGCTGATGAAGGATCTCCTCGAGCTTGAGCAGCCTCTCGGATTCATCCTCCGTCATCTTTTCAACGGGAATGTTGGTCCAGCTGGAGACCACGTGCGCGATATCCTGTTCCGTCACAACGGATTGGGCGCTCTTCTTGTTGGCGTCCCAGTCGCTGCGGAGCTTTTCAATCTGTTCGCGCAGCTTGGGCTCCTCGTCGCGCAGGGAAGCGGCCCGCTCAAACTGCTGGTTCTGCACGGCCTCTTCCTTTTCCTTGCGCAGCGCCTCAAGCTTATCCTCGAGCGCCTTGACGTCGGGCGGAGCGATAAAGGACTGAATGCGGACCCGGGAGGCGGCCTCATCCATCAGGTCGATCGCCTTGTCGGGAAGGAACCGGTCGGAAATGTAGCGATCGGAAAGCTTAACAGCCGCCTGAATGGCTTCGTCGGTGATGCGAACCTTGTGATGCGCCTCATAGCGATCCCTCAGGCCCATCAGGATCTTCACGGCCTCTTCCGCCGTAGGTTCGCCGATGGTTACGGGTTGGAACCGGCGCTCCAGAGCCGCATCCTTTTCGATGTACCTGCGGTATTCGTTCAGGGTCGTGGCGCCGATGACCTGCATCTCGCCGCGGGCAAGCATGGGCTTCAAGATATTGGCAGCGTCCATGGTGCCCTCACCGCCGGCGCCCGCGCCGATCAGGGTATGCATCTCGTCAATAAAAAGGATGACATTACCGGCCTTGCGCACTTCGTCGATCACGGTCTTGATGCGCTCTTCAAATTCGCCGCGGTACTTGGAGCCGGCAACCATGCCGGAAAGATCCATGGAAACCAGACGCTTGTCCTTGAGGGTCTCGGGGATATTGCCCTCCACGATGCGCTGCGCGAGACCTTCAACCACGGCGCTCTTGCCGACGCCGGGATCGCCCACCAGCACAGGATTATTTTTGGTGCGGCGGGAGAGGATCTGTACGATTCGTTCGATCTCCTTGCCGCGGCCGATCACGGGATCCAGCTCGCCGTCCCGGGCCGCCTGGGTGAAGTCCTTGCCGTACTGGTTCAGCGTAGGGGTATCCGCCCCTTGAGCGCCGCCCTGCTGGCCGGACTGCGCGCTGCTGCCAACCAGACTGTCGATGATCGCCTGGGGATCTACGCCGATGTCGCGAATAATCTGATCCGCCACGCCCTCGTTTTCCCGCAGCAGCGCCAGCAGCAGATGCTCCGTGCCGACATAGCTGTTGCCCAGGTTCTTGGCCTCCTGAAGGCTCGCGGCAATGATGCGCTTGACCCTGGGGGTATAGTCGAACGCACCGGCTTCTCCGCCGCCGCGGGGCATCCTGCGGACGATCTGATTTTCATCCACGCCAAAGCTGTGCAGCGCCCGGGACGCGGCGCCCTCGCCCTCCATGCACAGGCCGATGAGCAGATGCTCTGTGCCGACGTAATTATGTCCCAACTGACGGGCGCTCTGCTGCGCGATCTGAAGCGCCCTCTGGGCGCCTTCGGTAAACCTGTTGTTCATTGCCATAATAAATTCACCTCTGTTTCTCGTCCGTTTCCGGCCGAAGCTCGTTGTTTTTCTCTTCTGTCCGGTAAAACGGAGAGGATTTGAAATGCCGTATTGAAAAGCGGCCCGGCGTTCCGTATTTTTATTTTCCGTGCTTTTCGGGGTCTTATCCCCGCCGTCAGTAAACCTGACAATCCTTGAGCGCAAGACGCACCATCTTTGCGCGGGCCTGATCCCGCTGCTCCGCCGTCCCGTTTCCGTTCAGTGTCGCCGCCACGGAAGCAGGCTGCGCGCAGGTGACCAGCTTGTCGATATCCTTACAGTCAATTCCCTCAAAAAGCCCTAGACTCAAGCCCAGTTTAACGTCGGACAGGCGTTGCATCATCTCGCTGGTGGAAAGGCTGCGGGCAAACTTCAAAACACCCAGACTCCGGTGCAGGCGGTCGGCTAGCTCGCCATTGTCGCCCTTGAGCAGAGCTTCGCGGACGGAGCGTTCCTTTTTGATGATCGAACGCACCACTTCCGTCAGGTTCTGAATAATCTCCTCTTCGGAAAGACCCAACGTCACCTGATTGGATATCTGATACATATCGCCTTCCGGCCGCGTTCCTTCGCCGAAGAACCCCCTCATGGTATAACCGAACTTGCTGACGGTTTCAAGCAGAGACTGGATCGAACCAGACATAGTCAGCGCGGGCAGATGAAGCATCACCGAAGCCCGCATGCCGGTGCCAACATTGGTGGGACAGGCGGTTAGATAGCCCAACTGCGGCTCAAAGGCGTAGCCATCCACCGAGAGCATCCCATCCACCGAACGGCTCAGCGCGTCCGCTTCCTCCAGCTGCAATCCGGGCAGTACGCACTGGATTCGCAGGTGATCCTCTTCGCCCACCATGATAGAGACCGTTTCGTTCTTGCTCAAAAGAAGCATGCCTTCCTGACGGTCGCACAGCTCCTTGCTGGCCAGATGCCGTTCTACCAGCACCTGACGCTCCATGGGACTGAGGTCGCTCATGTTGATGCGCTTGAACTCTCCGCCTCCACCAATCCGTTTTTCCACCCGCTCGTTGAGACGCAGGGCCTGCTGGCGGTTCATCTTTCCGGGAAAAGGCAGATCCTTATAGTTCCGCGCCAGTCTGATTCGCGTAGAAACTACGATATCCTGATCCAGCTGCGTGCTCATTTTTGTTCTCCCCTCTCCTTCAGGGCGCGAATCTGATCTCTCAAATCGGCCGCCTTTTCATATTCTTCCGCTGCGATCGCCCGTTGAAGCTGGGACTGCAGCTTTTCTTCCTCGGCCATGTTCTTTTCAGAGGGCTCCGCCAGCTTGGCGGGCTGATAGTTCTGAGGAGAACGGCCCGAATGCTGTGCCCGGGTCTGAACCCGGCCAATGACTGGCAGGAGACCCTCCCGCAGGCTCTGGTAGCATTGCGGGCATCCGAGCAGCCCCCTGCGCTCAAATTCGGAAAGCGTCATGCCGCAGGCAGGGCACTGCGCTTCCTTCGGCCGGGCAAATCCGCCAAAGCTGCCCGGGAACATATCGCTCCATGAGAAGGGGGAAAAGCTGTCTGCTCCCAGCTTGTGCGCGCACTGCGGACAAAGATTCCTTTCCTTTTTTTCTCCGTTGACGATAGAGACCAGATGAACGCTGGCCTGATTGGATTTGCATTCGTCGCAAAGCATTCTTCATACCTCCTCAAAAACGCGGCTCATTTCTGTTCCGCCGCACGCTGTTTTAAAATTGCCACGATCATGGACCGCATCGTGTTTGCCCTGAGATAGTCCCTCATAGAAGAAGGTACCATCTGCGTGTCCTCACAGGCCGCGAGCATCATCGCCGCCTCCCGTCTGCTAAGGAGCTTCTCTTCTTCGAGCCGCGCCGTAATTGCCCGGGCCCGTTGCATCGAAAGGCTTTCGCCGATTCCTCCGGCCGCCAGCTGATGGAGAAGATCTCCCTCTGGAACTGACAGCCGCACGATCGTGATGTGTCCGCCGCCGCCCCGCTTGCTGGTGATAACATATCCCCGGTCCAGAGAAAATCTGGTGGTCAAAACGTAATTGATCTGCGAAGGAGCGCAGCCGAAATACTGTGCCAGTTCGTTGCGCTTGAGTTCCACGCCGCCGCTTTCATCAAACATCTCGTTGATGAACTGTTCGATGGCATCGCTCATGGCAGACATCTCAAACCACCTCCATTCCTGCTTGATTCTTTCTCTGTTCTGAGGAAGGCCCTCCGAAAATCTGACCTTTTTATTTGACTTTCTTTGACCTTCATTAACATTATATCATTTGCTTCCTGAAATGCAAGTATTTTCTCACATTTTTTAAAAAATTCTTTCTTTGCTTTTTTTCGAAAATCCCGGCAGTATCTGAAAAATTTTCCCACGAGTTTTCCCGTCTGTGCTATACTAAATATAATCCAAGCGTTCTGTCATGCTTCTGTCAGAGCGAGATTCCGTTTTTTTAGGAAATTATCCTGTTTTCATTTTATCAGGAGGTTATCATGCGGATCCGCAAAGCTATTATCCCTGCTGCCGGCCTCGGCACGCGCTTCCTGCCCGCCACAAAGGCGCAGGCCAAGGAAATGCTGCCCATCGTGGACAAGCCCGCCATCCAGTTCATTGTGGAAGAAGCGGTCGCTTCCGGCATCGAGACGATCATTATTATTACCGGCCGCACGAAAAAATCCATTGAGGACCATTTTGACCGTTCTATTGAACTGGAATACGAACTGGAGCGGACCGGACAGATGGAAATGCTCGAAACCGTGCGTTCCATCGCAAACCTTGCAGACATCTATTATATCCGCCAAAAGCAGGCGCTCGGCCTCGGTCATGCCGTCGGCTGCGCCAATCATTTTATTGGAAACGAACCCTTCGCCGTTCTTCTCGGCGACGACATCATCTATAGCCCCCGCCGCCCCGCTCTCAAGCAGCTGGCCGAAGTTTACGAAAACACCGGCTGCTCGGTGCTCGGCGTACAGGAAGTACCGGACAGTCAGGTCAGCAAATACGGCATCGTCGATCCAGCCAGCCCCTTTACCGGAAATTTCTGCCGGGTACGGGATCTGGTGGAAAAGCCTTCCCTTCAGGTAGCTCCCTCCAACATCGCCATCATGGGCCGCTACATCCTCACGCCGGAGATCTTTCCAATCCTGAGGAACCTCTCGCCTGGCTTGGGCGGAGAGATTCAGCTCACCGACGCGCTTCGGATTCTTCTGGAAACGCAGAACATGTATGCCTGCTCTTTTGAGGGATACCGCTATGACATCGGCGACAAGCTGGGTTATTTGGCCGCTTCTGTGGAATTTGCCCTGCGCCATGAGTCGCTTGGCCCCGCCTTTGCCCGCTATCTTGCCAACGTCTCGTTGGACAAATCTCTGCCTGTACACGAAGCCATTGCCGCAGAGCTCAAGCGCCGCAAAGGGCAGTGATCCCTCCCGGAAACCGCCATCGCCAAAGGGCGGTTTCTTCTGCAATCAATGAGGTGCCATCATGAACACGCTTTTTACGAATGCCAATATCCTTCAGCCGGATGGCTCCATCGTTGCGGGCTGTCTCGGCGTGGAAGACAGCCGCATCGCTTTTGTCGGACAAACGCCCGATGATTTTCTCGCGCAGCGCCTCATCAACTGCGAAGGGAATCTTCTGATGCCTTCCCTGGTTGACGCGCACACGCACCTTCCCATGTCCCTCTTGCGAAACAGCGCCGACGACATGGATCTGCACACCTGGCTGCGGGACCGCATCTGGCCCATGGAGGCCCAACTGACGCCGGAAGACATCTACTGGGGCGCCCTTCTGGGCATTGCGGAACTAATCCGGGGCGGCTGCGTCACGGTCAACGACATGTACATGTCCCCCGCCATGATCTGCCAGGCTGCCGCCGAATCGGGCATTCGCGGCCTGTTCGGCATCGGGATCCTTACCGGCAGTGACAATGGCGCCGCTGCCCTTGCAGAGACCGAAGCGCTTTATCGCGACTGGAACGGCGCAGAAGACGGGCGCATCCGCGTCGCCGTCATGCCCCATGCAGAATACACCTGTACGGAAAGCACCCTGAAAAAATGCGGCGAACTGGCGCATCGGCTTGACGCGCCGCTGCATATCCATATCAGCGAGACCTATCAGGAGCACGAGGAGTGCAAGGACCGCCATCATTTTACGCCGACGGCTTTTCTGGCTTCTTTGGGCATGCTGGGCAAAAAAACGCTGCTGGCTCACTGCGTCCACTGCGACGTGGAGGATCTTCAGCTGATCTCCTCCACCAGGGCCACCGTCCTGCATTGTCCCCAGAGCAACCTCAAGCTGGGCAGCGGTATCGCCCCGGTTCAGACCATGCTGGCCTACGGCATCAACGTTGCCCTCGGCACAGACGGCGCTGCCAGCAACAATAACCTCGACATGTTCGAAGAGCTGCGTCTGGCCGCCACCCTTCACAAGGGCGTCACCATGAATCCCCTCGCTGTCACGGCCAAGGAGGCCCTTGCCATGGGGACGCTCAACGGTGCCCGCGCCTTGGGCTTTGAAAGCGGTGCGCTGATACCCGGCGCGCTGGCCGATCTGATCCTCGTCAACGTCCACACGCCTTCCATGCAGCCGGTATACCGTCTGGCCAGCGCCGCCGTGTACGGCGCTTCCGCCAGCGACGTGCTGCTGACCATGGGCAATGGACGCGTGCTTTATGAAAACGGCGAATATTATACGCTTGATATCGACCGGATTTTTTCGGAAGCCCAGCGTATCAGCGACAAATTCCGCGCCTGACGCAGACAGCCTTGCATCAGCGCAGGAGCCAATTTTGAAAACAACGGCCTTTTCCGGTCAATTCATAACACAGGGCAATTCTTAGAAAAGGATGACCGCCATGCTGAAAAAATTCGCTGCGCTCCTTTGCGCAGCTGTGATCGCCATATCCGTGACGGGCTGCGCCACAGATACGCCTCCGTCTGTAGCAATCCCGACTCCTTCCGCTTCCCTCTCTCCAGATCATGCAGTCAATTTTGAACAGATTGCCACCGGCGGAAAGCTCATAGAAAACAGCAATGCCAAGTTCCTTACGCTTGAGCAACACGGCGAATCCGTCACTGCCGTGCTCACCTTCACACAGGGCAGCACCCTCAACGGCACCACAGAGACCGCGCCGGAAGCTATTCCCGCCTACAAGGCATACTGCACGGGCAGCCCCGCCCGTTTCGTGCTGGAATTCTCCAGCCTGGACAACTGGGACTATGACCGCACCTTTGAGCTGCCTGAAACGGACGACCTTTTTTATGCGGTATTCAAGCAGTTTCAAAACAATGACGACCGCTTCCGCATCTTTTTCCAGCTGAAGCAAAATGTCACCTTTGAGGTGACAGAAGAGGCCGACCGCCTGCTCATCTCTTTTACCCCTGCCGCAGAATCGGATGCCACCGGGTATTATGTCACTGCGGACGCCCTCTCTTCCTTTACGGAAGGGGCCATCTCGGACGACATGGGGCTCTTTCCCACGCTGTGTGCAGACCTTGAAAACACTATCCTGATCTCCAATCCCTTCCAAAGCGAAGCGGAAGCGGAAGAATACCGCGCCTCTCTGGAGCTGCTGGTGGCCTCCATCCTGCCCAACGAGCAGTTTCACATCATCTCTCTGACCGGCCATGCCCTGCCGGAATTCGTCGACAGCGAGCAATACCGCCAGGTTTACAGCCAGCAGATCGTCAGCATCGACGGTCGTCCCGCAACGCTGCCGGTCGTTCTGCCGGATGGAATGTATCTCTGTTCTTCTCCCGACGGCCGCCGTTCCGTTTTCAGCCGTCAGCTGCGGGAAGAAAATATGGAAGTCGTTAACGACGACACGGTCATGACTGTAGAAGAGTTGTGGGTCATGGAATCTTCCGGTAAGCTCAGGCGCCTGAGCGAAACGGACTTTTCCACCATTGAAATGGCCTCTTTCTCTCCCGACGGCCGCAAGCTGGCCATTCTGGAAAGCACCAGCGAAGTATCTTACCTGCACGTGTACGATCTGGATACCGGTGTATTGATTAACCTGAGTGAAGAGGGCCTAGGCCAAATCACCAGCGATTTTATCTGGGACGTTCTGGGCTCCGCTATTTACGCCATCAGCGGCAACGACGGTCTGCATCTGATGAAATACGACTTCACCATCCCCGACGAGACCAAGCGAATCACCGTCGTAGAGGACCGTACGCTGGAAGACGGCGATCTCGCTTTCTACAACGGAGACCTGTACTTTGCCAATCCCGACGGAAACGACACCGGGGTCATCTACAAGATCAAACCTGAGGGCGGCCTGCGGGCAGAATATACCAAAGGCGGCAGTTTCCGCATTTCTCCGGACGGTCGTACCATGGCAATCCTGGAATCTTTTGGCATTGGTGCTGAAGAAGAGGAAACCACCAACAACACCTCTCTCAAGATCAAGAACATGTTGACCGGCGAGGAGAAATATCTGGTGCAAAACCGCTATATTGTCTCCTTTGATTGGGCTGAAAACGGCCAGCTTTATTACACGGAGGGCATTGATGACAGCGGTGACAGCACCTATGGTTTCCGTCTTTTCCGCTATGATCTTTCCACGGGGGAATCCGCCGCGCAAGTAGACATGGTTACGGCAGATTTCTCTGTCACGCCGGATCCCTCCGTGCTGTATCTTCCCTACATGTACGTAGACGGCCAGACCCGCATCCGCGCCACCTATAAGCTGGAACTGCAAGGCTAATTTTGCACCGTTCCTGCATTCGGCAGACTCCCACTCTTGTGCGAAATGCAGCGTTCCAAAAAACCGGCAGGAAAACTTCCTGCCGGTCTTTTTCTTTCAGAACGGAACTTTTTTCTGCGGCCAAAGCCGCAGTGCCGTCGTCAGATCTTCTGAGCAGCACGCAGTGTGTCGATCTCTTCTGCCGTGGGGATGGAGGGCTGAGCACCCAGCTTGGTGCAGGTCAGAGCACCCGCCGCGCTGGCGTACTTGATGGCGGCGATGATATCGCCGTCCATGTCCACATATGCCTTGGCCAATGTGCCGGTGAAGGCGTCGCCCGCAGCAGTGGGATCAACCGAATCAATCTTGTAGGAACCGACCATCTGCGCAAGGCCCTTGCCGTCGTAGACGTAGGAGCCGCGCTCTCCCATCTTCAGAACGACGTACTTGCACTTATTGCGTTCCATGAGGATCCTGGAGGCTTCGAGGCAGGTAGCGTCATCGGCGGGATAGATGCCGGTCAGAGCCTGCGTTTCGGTCTCGTTGGGAGAAAGGATCGTTACGGGAGGCAGCTTCTCAAGAGGGCAATCCTGAGCGGGACCGGCATCCATAACGGTGACGATGCCCTTCTCATTTGCCAATTCAATGGCGCGGATATTGGTTTCAAGGGGAATTTCCAGCTGCATCAGCACAGCGTCGAAATCTTCTTCCATCGCCTTTTCCAGGCCGTCAGGCGTGGTTTCCATGTTGACGCCGCGGAAGATGATCAGACGGTTCTGACCGCTATCTTCCAGCGTGATCGCCACAAAGCCGGTATTGCCGTCCTTGAAGGCGGTGTAAGTGGTGTCGATGTTTTCCTTCTTCCAGCAATCCAGAAGGTACTGTCCGTTGCTGTCATTGCCCAGGGTCGCATAAGCGCTCACCTGAGCGCCGGCGCGCGCAGCGGCTACCGCAGCGTTGCTGCCCTTGCCGCCGGGAGCGTTGCGATAATCGTGACCGAGAACGCTCTCGCTGGGTTGGGGCGCCCTTTCACAGCGGAGAATCAGGTCCATCATAACGCTGCCAACCATCAAAATACGTGCCATCTTTGTTTCCTCCTCGTTGTGTCCGGCGTCCTCAGACGCCTTATTTCCATGCGAAAAAGCATTTTTCCGCACAAATCCATCTCAATTTATTGGAGGCTGGATCACATTCAGGTCATTTTCTCCGTTCTTCCTAAACTGCTTTTTCATCAACAGCCCATCGAACTGTTTTGTTTTTTCCCATCAATGCTTTTTCATTGTATGAGAAATTGTTTCTTCCGTCAAGAACATATTTTACTATTTTTAGTTCACATTTGTATTTTCGATTTCTTTCACAATGTGCCTCTTCTCTTTCTTCCAAAACTCCACCAAAAAGACGACCGGCACATCGTCTGCCGATGCACCGGTCTATTTCAACTTTATTTATTTTCCAAAATGGAGGTGGTGAGCACAGAGCTTCTGACGGAGAGGATCCACCTCAATGAACATCTCTTCCAGCTCGGAATCGCCCATGACCGTATTGCGTCCCTGCGCGTATTCTGCGTCCACCAGCGTCTTGATTCTGGCAACAACTTCGTCCCGTTTGTCAATTTTATCCTCGTCCGGAAGGCGATAGTAGCTGTTGATCCAGTGGGCGATGCCCGCAAGGCCGGAATGGGAGTCGATCATCACCTTTGCCGGGCGCTTGAGGATCGCCGCCGTGTCGAAGATGTTGTAAACCTCCTCATCCTTGAGCATGCCGTCTGCATGGATGCCAGCACGGGTCGCGTTGAAGGAGCGTCCCACGAAGGGAGTACGGGGCGGGATCTCGTAGCCGCAGTGCTCTTCAAAGTATTCCGCAATATCCGTGATGGCCGAAAGATCCATGCCGTCGTCGGTCCCTCTCAGCGAGCAGTATTCCATTACCATCGCTTCCGTCGGGCAGTTGCCGGTCCGCTCGCCAATGCCCAGCATGGAGCAGTTGACCGAGGAGCAGCCATACAGCCATGCCGTTGCCGCGTTGGTGACCACCTTGTAGAAGTCGTTGTGGCCGTGCCATTCGATCCATTCGCTAGGCACGTCGCTGTAATGTCGCAGGCCGTAAATGATGCCGGGCACACTACGCGGGAGCGCCACGCCGGGATAGGAAACGCCAAAGCCCATGGTATCGCAGGCGCGAATCTTGATCGGCATGCCGCTCTCCTGGGAGAGCTTCATCAGCTCGTTGGCGAAGGGAACGACAAAACCATAGAAATCCGCCCGGGTGATGTCCTCAAAATGGCAGCGGGGACAGATGCCGCGGTCAAGGGCCATCTTGACCACGGAAAGATATTTTTCCAGCGCCTGCAAACGGCTCAGGCCCATTTTGTTGAAAATATGATAATCCGAGCAGGAGACCAAAATGCCCGTCTCCCGCACGCCCATCTCCTTAACCAGGTCAAAGTCTTTTGGGTTCGCGCGGATCCAGGTGGTCACCTCCGGAAATTCCAGTCCCAGATTCTGGCACTCCTCCACCGCCCTGCGGTCGTTTTCCGTATAAACGAAGAACTCACACTGCCGGATGATCCCCTTCGGACCGCCCAAACGCGAAAGCAGCCTGAACAGATGCACGATCTGCTCTACCGTAAATGGGGACCGGGATTGCTGTCCATCGCGGAAAGAAGTGTCGGTGATCCAGATCTCTTCCGGCATGTGCATCGGCACGTGGCGATGGTTGAAGGCCACCTTCGGCACGGACTGATAGTCGTAGATGTGGCGGTACAGATTGGGGGTTGCTACGTCCTGCAGGCCGTATTTATAGACGTTTTCCTCCAGCAGATTGCTCTTGCGGCTGAATTCGAGGGTCTTCTGCTCGTAACGGCTGCCCTTGCTGTCCTTGTCTCTCTTGATGCCGTCCATCTGCATTCTTCTTTCCTCCTGTCATAATATTTCAATTTTCATGTAAAGCTGCCTTGAAATCGCACTGCATGCGTGTATACAATCCGCGGTTAAAATTTATCCCGCCACAGGATCGGGCGGGATAAAAGGTTCTCCCGAATGAACCGGTCAGTTCAGCTCCGCCACGAAAGCTTCGAGCCGCCCCAGACCCTTGACGATATTTTCCATGCTGGTCGCATAGCTCAAGCGGCAAAAATCGTCCGCTTCAAAAGCCATGCCGGGCACTAGAGCCACCTGCACACCCTCAAGGACCGCGCTGCACAGTTCAAGAGAATTGTGGATCACCTTGCTCCTGTACCGCTTTCCGTACAGATCAGACACCCGCATAAAGGCGTAAAAGGCCCCCTTGGGGATGATGCAAGAAAGGCCGGGAATGGAATTGATCCGCTCGACCATGTATTTTCTGCGGCGGTCAAACTCCCTGACCATGGCGTGCATTTCTTCTTTGGGGCCGCGCAGAGCCGCAGCGCTGGCATACTGGGCGATGGAATTAGGATTGGAGGTCATATGGCTTTGCAGGTTTCCCATGGCCTTGGCAATTTCCGGGGCGCTGGCCGTATAGCCGATGCGCCAGCCGGTCATGGAATAGGCCTTGGACAGACCGTTGACCACGATAGTGCGCTTTTTGATCTCTTCGCCAAACGAAGCGATGGAGAAATGCTGTTCGCCGTCATAGACCAGTTCTTCGTAGATCTCGTCGGAAATAACGAACAGATCGTGCTCCACTGCCAGCTGGGCGATCGCCCTGAGCTCTTCCTCCGTCATCACGTAGCCGCAGGGATTGCTGGGGCTATTGAGAAGGATCGCCTTGGTGCGGGAGGTGATGGCCTTGCGGATATCCTCCACCCGGGGCTTGAAGCCGTTCTCTTCGCCGGCGGGCACATAGACCGGAACGCCGTCGTTGATCTTGACCAGCTCCGGATAAGAGACCCAGCAGGGAGAAGGAATGATGACCTCGTCGCCGGGATTGAGCAGCACTGCAAAGGAATTGTGCAGCGAATGCTTCGCACCGTTGGAAATGACGATCTGGGCAGGTTCATAAGAAAGTCCATTATCCCTGAGGAGCTTTTCGCAAACCGCCTTTTTCAGATCCATCGTGCCCGAGGCGGGTGTGTATTTCGTAATGCCCTGATCCAGAGCTTCCTTGGCTGCATCCTTGATGAATGCCGGCGTGTCAAAGTCCGGCTCACCGGCGCCAAAGCCCACTACGTCCATCCCCTCAGCGCGCATGCGCTTTGCCTTCGCGTCAATCTCCAGCGTCAGGGACGCCGAGATCGCCATGCACTTTCTGGAAAGGTTCATTTGCAGATTGCCTCCTTCAAGATGCAGCTTTTTTCGCTTTTTCCTTCATCCTGCCCAAAAGCTGTCCTTCATTCCGCCATGCTGGCAGGTATTTTTGCATGTGCCTTTTTATTATAATTCACAAAACTTTTTTGTCAAGCTTTATCAGCGCTTGAAATGCAGGGTGCAGAAAATAATTTTTCAAAATGCACCTTTGGAAACGAAAAAGCGCTTTTCTGAAAGGGATTTCAGAAAGGCGCTCCTGTTCTTTGGAACTTTTACGGATTTTCCGCCGTAATATATTCTTTTTTCACATATCCCGTCAGATCGTTGTAGCGGATCTGATACCAGTCCTGCTCTTCCCCGAGGATCTCCACACGGGTGCCGTTTTTCAGGCTGCCAGCCTTCTCCGCGCTGGTGGAGGGTTCCTTGCGGACGTTGAGGGAATCCGCCTTGACCGTTCCTGTTCCAGTGGTCTGCGGCTGCTGTGTCTGCTGCGTATCCTGCCCGGAGGTATCGCCCGGCAGGGTCTGCTCGCTGCCTTCAAGCAGATAGAGCTGCTTGTAATTTCCGTTCTGGTCGGTGATCCCCTGCTCCACCGCCTTGCGCACCAGCGCATAGCCGTTTTCAAAGGGCTCTGCCGCCTCATACTGGAAGGGGATCACCACAGCCCCGATCCTGTCGACGTAACCCCATTTTCCGTTCTCATCCTGCACGGCCGCAAGGCCTTCGCCGAAGGCAGAAGCTGCGGCGTATTGCGGCTGGATCACGATCTGTCCGGAGGTGTTAATATACCCCCATTTGCCCCCCTGCTTCACAGGAGCCAGATCTTCTGCAAAGCTGCCCGCCTCTTCAAAGGTGGCGTCAAAGGCCTGCTTTCCTCTCCGGGTAAAATACGTCACCTTGCCAGCGGAAATCGTCACAGGCGCCAAGCTCTGAGAATAGGTGCTGCTCGCGGCGACGCTCAGGGGGGCCACTACTTCGTTTTTACTGGTAATGAGATAATACTTCTTTCCCCCGGTTTCCTCCTTTGCCACAAAGGCCAGACCTTCTGAAAAACCTGCCGCTTCTGCGTACTCGCAGTCGATCGCAAGATTGCCCGTCGTGTCCAGATAGCCGTATTTTCCGCCGCGGGAAACCCTTGCAAGTCCCTCGCAGTAATCGCCTGCGCTCTCATAAGTGGGAGCCACTACCGCAAGGCCGCTCAGGTCGAGATATCCCCATTTGCTGTTTTCGCAGACTGCCGCAAAGCCTTCGCTGTAAGGCCGCGCCTGCTCGTAACGGGGTTCGACCACCCATGCGCCCCGTTCGTCAATCACGCCGTAGCGCAGCGTTCCCCCCTGCTCCACGGCCGCCAGGGCGCGGTTTTCATAGTAAGGCAGCACCTCAGCAAACTGTGCTTCAATCACCACTTCGCCGCTTTCACTCTTGTAGCCCCATTTGCCGCCCGAACGGAAGGCAAAGCGCAAAGAGATCTGCTGCTCAGGCGTCTGGTCTGGTTCCGCCGTGTTGTCGGGTGTAGCCGTGGGTTCCTCCGCCGTCACCAGCGGCATTCCGCCGCCATGATAGAACAGCGCAAAGGCCGCCGACGCCACGATCAGCACCCCCAGAACGATCAGATAGCATGCACCGATGCTGAGCCGTCTTTGTTTTTTCATGGCAACCTCCCAAATCGGTTTTCAGTTGACTGCTGCAAACGCGTCCAATTTTCTTTTCTGCATTATATCACAAAGAAAACCGCGGTAAAACTGGAAAAGAGCGCCTGTTTTTCGCCGGATAGGAACTTCACAAAAAACAGAGGCCAGAATCACTCCGTCCTCTGTTTTCTGCGTAATTTTGTTTTACCAGGTCAGTTCTTTTTGACAGCTTCCGCTGCTTCCTTGGAAAGGGGCAGGCGGCGCAGCACCGGCGCGCAGATGGCGCCAATAATAATGCCGAACACGCCCTGCACAGCATTGGGTAGCACAGCGCCCAGCGCAGCCGCGACATCATAGTAGAAGCACTCAAAAATAAAATAGCCGCCCACCATGATGATTTCCGCCACGAGGAAGATCAGGCAGTTTTTGATGAGATTGCTGAAATCATACTTTTTGAGTGCATAGCCCACCAGAAGGCCCATAGCGCCTTTGATGAAAAATGTGACGATGGCATAGTGGACGTAACCGGCCAGAAGATCGGCCAGCGCCGAACCCACAGCGCCCACGACGCCAGCCAGCGGCCCAAGCACCATGCCCGCCGCAAAGATAAAGCCGTCGCCAAGATTGACGTAACCGTTGGTGATAGGCACGGGCAGCTTGAAAAACATGGTCGCCACTGTGACCAGCGCCGTGAACAGGCCGGCGTAAGCCAGCCGCTTCACCTGATTGCTTTTCATGATGATTCCTCCTGAAAGTATAGAAATAAAAGAATAATGACAACGCCGCTCCCACCTGAACGAATGGAAGCGGCGCAGCTTTCAACAGGCCAGACATTGCAAAAGTTCTGAAATTTTAGAACAGCGGCACCACGGCGCCTTCATAGGTCTCTTCGATAAAGCTACGAACCGCGTCGCTCTTGAGCGCTTCGATCAGGGCGACGATACCCTCGTCGTTTTCATGGCCTTCCCGAACCGCCACGATATTACCATAAGTCTGTGCGGCATCGGAGTCCTTTTCTTCCTTTGCCAGCGCGTCTTCCACCTTCATGCCTGCATCAATAGCGTAGTTGCCGTTGATGACCGCCATGTCCACATCCTGCAAAGAGCGGGGCAACTGAGCCGCTTCGATCTCAAGGATCTCGATGTTCTTGGGGTTTTCGGTGATGTCCAGCTTGGTGGCAGTAAAGCCGGCGGCAGGATCGACCTTAATCAGGCCGGCCGCTTCCAGCAGCAGCAGCGCGCGCGCTTCGTTGGTCGTGTCGTTGGGCACGGCGATGGTAGCGCCGTCTGCAAGAGCGTCAAGGGACGTGGTCTTGCCAGGATAGAGACCCAGAGGCTCATAATGGATGGCAGCGGCCGACACCAGATGCGTACCGTTGTTGGCGTTGAAGTCGTCCAGATACGGCTTGTGTTGGAAATAGTTGGCATCCAGGCTACCGTCTTCGAGGCTGGTGTTGGGCATAACATAATCAGTGAACTGCACGATTTCCAGCTCAACGCCCTTCTTGGCCAGTTCTTCCTTGGCCACTTCAAGGATCTCCGCATGGGGCGCAGGGGAAGCACCCACCTTAATCTTGATGGTCTCGCCAGCGGTCTGCTGTCCGCAGCCCGCGAGGAGGGTAAGGCTCAGCAGAGCGCCAAGCGCCAGAGCAACAATCTTTTTCATGATTTTTCTCCTTTGATTCCTTGTCAAATTTTATTGTGGAGAAGGCAAAGCGCCTTCTTCGCATCATGAGAGTTGCGGTCCTCCGCCGCGGTCACCTGCGGCGGTCCAGCCGGGCGGCCAGGGTATCGCCGGCAAACTGGAACAGCTGCACGACGAGTACCAGCACGATGACCGGCAGATACATGTATTCCATGTTAAAGCGATAGTAACCGTAGTTGATCGCCAGCGCTCCCAGGCCACCGCCGCCCAAGGCGCCCGCCATAGCGGAATAGCCCAGGATCGTGGTCAGCGCAAGCGTGGCGCCGGTAATCAGCGAGGGGGTCGCCTCAGGAAGCAGCACCTTTCGGATGATCTGCCACGGAGAAGCACCCATAGAAATGGCCGCCTCCACCACGCCGTGATCCACTTCCCGCAAAGACCCTTCCACCACGCGGCTGACAAAGGGAAAAGCCGCGCATACCAGCGAAACGATCGTGGCGTTTGCGCCCAGCGTCGTTCCGGCGATGAGCCGGCTCAGCGGAGCGACGACGATCATCATTAGCAGAAAGGGAACCGAGCGGAGCAGGTTTACCACGACGTTGAGCACTGCGTTGAGCCGGGGGGCCGGCCTCAGACCGTTCTTGTCGGTTACCACCAGCAGCACGCCCAACGGCAGGCCCAGCACGTAGGCGAGCACCGTCGAGGTCAGGGTCATATATAATGTTTCAAGCAGTTCCAGTCCGATCTGCGTCCAAAAACTAGCCGTCCACATTGTTTCCCACCCCCTTTACCACGACATCGCACATGTCGAGATATTCCAGCGCCAGACGCGCCGCCTTTTCATCTGCCGGAAGCTGAACCACCAGCTGGCCGTAAGCCTTGCCCTTGATCCGTTCAATGCTGCCGTAAAGGATGTTGACCGGCGCGTGACAGGCGTTGATCATGCCGGATACAATCGGCTCGTACGCCTTGATGCCTTCAAACACGATGCGCACCTGCTGTCCCTCGCCGCCGACGCCCGCAGCATCGGAAGAATAGAATAGCCGCAGCGCCGCAGCGGTTTTGGGCCGGCTGAAAACCTGTTCCACTGTTCCCGTTTCCGCTACCCTGCTGCCATCGAGCACTGCCACATGGGTGCAAATTTCGCGAATGACGCTCATTTCATGGGTGATAATGACGATGGTGATGCCCAGGCGATGGTTGATGTCCTTGAGCAACTCCAAAATGGAGCGGGTCGTCATCGGGTCAAGGGCAGAAGTCGCTTCGTCGCACAGCAGTACCTTCGGGTTGGTGGCCAGGGCGCGGGCGATGGCCACCCGCTGCTTCTGTCCGCCGGAAAGGTGGGCCGGATAGGCGTCCGCCTTGTCCGGAAGCCCCACGATCTCCAGCAGCTCCAGAGCACGTCTGCGCGCCTCTTCTCTCGAAACACCGTTGATCTCCATGGGAAAACAGATATTTTTGAGAACGGTCTTTTGCATCAGCAGATTAAAATGCTGAAAGATCATCGTGGCGGATTTTCGCACCTGCCGCAGTTCCTTTTCACTGAGAGTACCCAGATCCTGTCCGTCAATGATAACCGAGCCGCTCGTGGGACGCTCCAAAAAATTCATGCAGCGAACCAGCGTGGTTTTCCCAGCGCCGCTCATGCCGATGATCCCGTAAATATCCCCCTGATGGATGGTCAGATCAATGCCTCCCAGCGCGAGCACCTCGCCGCCGTCGGCGTTTTGAAAAACCTTTTTCAGATCGCGTATCTCGATCATAGGCCGTGCTGCCCCGGGAGAACGTTCATCCATCATGGCCGTCTGTCTTCCTTTTCGTGAAATGAGGCGTGCGGTTTCCTGCACTTTTACCTTTTATAAATATACGGACTTCCCTTTGGATTGTCAACGGCGTATCGTCATAAAGCGTTCACAAATTTCGCTCAGAGCCAAGTCCACCGTTTTTCTTTTTTCCCCTTTCCTGAACCGCCTCATTAAACCCTTTATTCATATCTGTTTAATATGTTATATTTGCATTATATCCAGACTCCTTTCTTTCGTCAATGGTTTTGGAAAAATTTTTGACCGCTTTTTTCTTCTCCTCCTTCCTTTTTCGCTTTAACGCTGCACCTTATTGAGCAGTTTATAAAAACTTTTCTGGATTTGCCGCGCAAAAGAGAGTATAATTTGAAATTGGTCACAGATCTTTATTCAAAGGAACCTTCTTCATGTCCCGAAAGCATTCTCTTTTCCCCCGGTTGGCGCTTTTGGGCGCCGCCCTGATCTGGGGCAGTTCTTTCATCGTCGTCAAGGATACGGTGGACGTCCTGCCACCCAATCTCCTGTTGGCGCTGCGCTTTACGATTGCAGCCGTTCTCCTTTGCGCCGTCTTTTTTCCCCGCCTGCGCAAACTGAACAGATCCTGCTTCTTTCGCGGCGCGGTGATCGGTCTGCTTCTTTTCTGCGCTTACAGCTCGCAGACGCTGGGGATCACCGGTACCACGCCGGGAAAAAACGCGTTTCTGACGGCGATTTACTGCGTGCTGGTTCCCTTCCTGTTCTGGGCCGTTGACAAAAATCGGCCGGAGCCGTGCCATTTCCTTGCGGCGTTTCTGTGCATCACTGGGATCGGCCTAGTTTCGCTGACTGGACAGTTTACCATTGAATGGGGCGACGCTCTGACACTGCTCGGCGGCTTCTTTTACGCGGCACACATCGTCGCCGTGGCAAAGCTCGGCAAAGAGCACGACCCCGTCCTTCTCACCATTGTTCAGTTCAGCTGGGCTGCGGTCTTTTCCTGGGCCGCCACGCTGCTGTTTGAGCCCTTCCCCGCTTCGTGGACCGCAGGCAGCATTGCAGGCGTCCTGTATCTGGCCGTTTTTGCCACCGCCATTGCGCTGCTGTTTCAGAATATCGGCCAGGCCCATACTCCTCCAGCGGCAGCTTCTATCCTGCTGAGCCTTGAGGCAGTATTCGGGGTGCTTTTCTCCGTGCTGTTTTACGGCGAACAGCTTTCTGTCCGGCTGATCGTCGGCTTTGTGCTGATCTTCCTGGCGGTGATCCTTTCCGAAACCCGGCTTTCGCTTCCTCGCCTAAAGCGCGCCAGCACCGGAGAATCCCCTGCTTCCCCCGCTTTTTCCGACAGGGACGCACACGAAACCCATAACATTTGAACCGATTCTGCATTTTGATTAAAAAAAGGAGGGAATTCCATGCTGATATGCCTGATGGGCCCCAGCTGCACTGGAAAATCGACGCTGGCCTCCACGCTGCATGCGTCCAAAAACATTTCTGTCTCCGCCGGAAAGGACTATTTGCGCCTGGCGAAAAGCGAGGGCGAAGCGCGCCGTCTTTTCAGCCAGAAGCTGGCGGAGGCCGTAAACAGTCAGGAACATCTGATTTATATCGTCACTGAGCCGGACGACCTGACCCTGGTTCCCGAAGGCGCTTTCCGCATCCGCTGCACTGCTGCGTCCGAAACCGTTCGGGAACGCTTCGCTGCCCGCATGAGGGGCACTCTTCCCGAGGCCGTTGCAGCCATGCTCGACGAAAAATCCCGCCAGTGGGAAAAGATCCCCGCTGATCTGGTGTTGCGCACCGATGACGGCCGCACTGCGGAGGCGCTCTGCGCCATCGTGTGTGAAAAGACCGGCCTGTAACCATCCCGCTCGCTTTTGCAAAACGTCCGGAAATGCTCCGGGCGTTTCTTTGTTGATTTCAGTTGTATCCTCAGTTGACAAATAATGCAGGTACTCTATAATATCATTATATGATATCATTTCACGATATTGTAAAAAAGGAGGGAATGCACTTGCCGAAAAGGGCTATGGCAGTGCTGACGGAATCCATGTTTTACGTGCTGATGGCTCTCTGCCAGGAACCGATGTGCGGCATTGACATCGCAGAGTTTATCGACCGGAAAACCAGCGGCCGCCTGCAAATTGGCCCGGCGACCCTTTACACTATCCTTGGAAAATTCGAAAAAGAAAAATATATCCGTGAAATCGAAGTGGAAGGCAGAAAACGCACCTACCAGATCACAGAAAGGGGAATCTCCGCCTGCGGGCAGGAGCTTGAACGTCTGCGGCTCTGCCTTGCAGACGCAGAAGCGCTGATTGGAAAGGAGGCCGGCCCTCATGACTAAACGGGAAAACGTATCCGCCAAACGGGTCTACCGTCTGCCGCCCTGCCCTTCTTATGACGTGGAGGGAATGGAAAGCTGGCTGACCGATTTGGCCAGTCGGGGGCTGTTTCTCTGCCAGGACGGCTTTTTTGCCGGGGTGGCTTCCTTTGAAAGGGGCGCGCCCCATCCGATGAAATACCGTCTTGACGCCGCGCCGGAAAGTACCAGCATGTGGTCAAAAAACGGCGGCGAGCCGGAAGAAGAGGCCCTTGCGCTCAGTGCACAGTACGGCTGGGAATACGTCGCTTCACGGGGAGAATTCTATATCTACCGCTCGGAAGAAGGAGGCGTCCGGGAACTGAACACCGACCCGCAGGTGCAGGCGCTGGCGCTTAAGACCGTGCAAAAACGCCTTCGTTCCTCTGCCGTTTCCTGCTTTCTCTGGGCGGTGATCTACCCGCTGCTTTGGCTGAGGGGCTGCCTCCTTCTGACCATGGTCAGCGTCGGATCCCCCTTTTTCCTTCTCGGTGCAGCGCTGGCGCTGGGGATGTTTTTCCGCTCCCTTCTGCAGGTGCTTCACCTTCGGTCGCTGCGCAAAAAACTGCTTGCGCAGGGCGCAATCGATCACCGCAAAAATTGGCAGAAGCAGTCTCTCCGCTACCGCGCCGTCTCCACCCTTTTTCTTTCACTGACCGTGTTCTGGCTCGTTCTTCTGCTGCATCAATGGAGCGTTTCCACGCTGGACGAAAACAACACGCCTCTTTCCGAATACGCCGGCGACCCGCCCTTTGCCACCATGGAGGATCTTGTCTCCGACCCGGACTCCTCCTATCAGCTCAGCGCTTTAGGCTTTTCCAACACCATGCGGGAATGGTCGGACTGGCTCGCGCCCCGCGCCTTTGACTGGAACGAAATCGCCGAGATCACCCTGTCGGACAGAACCCGCCTTTCTGGCGGCCTGTACGCGGAGTATTACGAAACCGTCAGCCCGTGGATTGCCCGAAGGATCGCCGAAGAATTTCTCCTGTACGACCGGCTGGGCAAACGATATGAGGAGCTGACCCTTCCCACTCTGCCAGTGGACTTTGCCGCCGCTTACAGCAACGACCTGCATTTTCCAACCATTGTTTTGCAAAAAGGCAGCAAGGTGCTGCACGCTTCCTTTTATCAGACTTCCGCCGATCCGCTGCCGCTGGAAGAATGGGCAGGACGAATGGCAGACAGCCTTCAATAGCTTTGCTTTCGGGCCGGGGGAGGGCCCCTCTGATGCCACAGAAGTTGACGATCCAAACCGTTCCTGCTCTTCTCTGGGGGACGGACTCCGAACGCGTTTTCTTTTTCATTCACGGAAAACACAGCTGCAAGGAAGAGGCCTCCGCTTTTGCGGAACTCGCCTGCCCGCGCGGCTGGCAGGTGCTGAGCATCGACTTGCCGAAGCATGGCGAACGCCAGAGCCGCGCGGACGGCGTTTCCCTCGTCCCGTGGGAAGCGGCGCCGGAATTGCGCATGGTCATGGCCTATGCCAAAACCCGCTGGAAAGAGGTCGCCCTGTACGCTATCAGCATCGGCGCCTGGTTCAGCCTGCTGGCCTTTTCCGATATACCGCCGGTTCGCAGCCTTTTCGTCTCGCCGGTGCTGGACATGAATGCCCTGATCGAAACCATGATGAGCTGGGCGCAGGTCACCAAAGAACAGCTCCGGCAGGAAAAATCCATCCCCACTTCCTTTGGCGAGACTCTTTCCTGGGAGTATGCCTGCTTTGCCAAAGAGCATCCCGTTCGTAGCTGGAACAGCCCCACTGAGATCCTCTACGGCAGCGGCGACACCCTTACTTCCCAGCGTACAGCGGAGTCCTTTGCCCGGAAGTTTGGCTGCGGGCTGACTATTCTCGAAGGCGGCGAGCACTGGTTCCACACCCCGGAGCAGCTGGCCTTTCTTCGCGCCTGGGAAGCGCGGATGCTCTGAATCAAAAGCGCGAAGAACAGCAGCATACACAGGCTAAAAGCATATTACCGCAGAACCCTTTCAGCGGCACAAAAGCTTAATGGAACAGCAATCTTTTCTCATTGCAATGCCGTTCTCCCTCTTCGCCTGATGCCTGAAGCGAAGCCCTTTCCAGTACGCCTTTCCCGACAGGGACAAAATATTTCAGGCTCAACGCAAAAAGCGGAAGACTGGACGTCTTCCGCTTTTCTTTTTTGGTTTTGTTTGGAGCGTCTGCGCCGTTACTTGCTCTGCAGGTACGCGTCGATCGCAGCGGCGGCCTTCTTGCCTGCTCCCATGGCCAGGATGACCGTAGCAGCGCCGGTAACGGTGTCACCGCCGGCGTAAACGCCCTCGATACTGGTCAGGCCGTTTTCATCGGCGACGATGCAGCCCTTTTTGTTGGTCTCAAGACCGGGAGTGGTAGCCTTGATAAGGGGATTGGGAGAGTTGCCGATGGCGATGACCACAGTCTGAACGTTCAGAACGTGCTCACTGCCCTCTTTCGCCACAGGACGGCGGCGACCGGAGGCATCCGGTTCGCCCAGTTCCATATCGACGCACTTGAGGCCGGCGACCCATCCGTCCTCGCCCACCACTTCCACGGGGTTGGTGAGCATCTTAAAGACGATGCCCTCTTCCTTGGCGTGATGGACTTCCTCCTTACGGGCGGGCATCTCCTCTTCGCTGCGGCGGTACACGATATAAACCGTGTCCGCGCCGAGACGCTTGGCGCAGCGGGCGGCGTCCATTGCGACGTTGCCGCCGCCGACGACCGCAACTTCCTTACCCACCTTGACGGGAGTGTCGGTGTTGGGGAAATCATAGGCGCGCATCAGGTTGATGCGGGTGAGGAATTCGTTGGCGGAGTACACGCCGTTGAGGTTTTCGCCGGGCATGCGCATGAAATTGGGAAGGCCCGCGCCGGAACCGACGAAGAATGCCTCGTAGCCCTCTTCACGCAGGTCGTCCATGGTGATCGTGCGGCCGACGACGGTGTCGGTCTCGATCTTGACGCCCAGCTCCTCGACCGTGGCGATCTCGCGGCGCACCAGTTCCTTGGGAAGACGGAACTGGGGAATGCCGTACATCAGCACGCCGCCGGCAGTGTGGAGGGCTTCAAAGACGGTCACGTCATAGCCCTTCTTGGCCAGGTCGCCCGCGCAGGTCAGGCCGGCGGGGCCAGAACCGATGACGGCCACCTTGCGGCCGTTCTTTTCCACGGGCTCGGCCTTAATGCCGTGCTCCATGGCATAGTCCGCCGCAAAGCGCTCGAGACGGCCGATGGCCACGGGCTGCGCCTTGATGCCGCGGACGCACTTAGATTCGCACTGGGTCTCCTGCGGGCAGACGCGGCCGCAGATGGAGGGCAGGTTGCTGGTCTGCTTGATGATGGCGGCGGCTTCGGCAAAGTTGCCGGCAGCCACTTCCTTGATGAAATTCGGAATCTTGACGTTCACAGGGCAGCCAGACACGCAGGGCATATGCTTGCAGTTGAGGCAGCGGGAGGCTTCTTCCATCGCCATTTCAGCGGTGTAGCCCAGCGCCACTTCTTTAAAATTGCGATTGCGGATATTAGGCTCCTGTTCAGGCATCGGGACCCTGTCAGCTCTCATGTTAGCCATTGATTTTCACCTCTTACTCCTGAGCCTGCGCCATCAGGCGGCAGTCGGATTCGCGTTCTTCCGTTTTATACATGCTGTTGCGGTGCATCGCCTCGTCAAAGTCCACCAGATGGCCGTCGAAATCGGGGCCGTCCACGCAGGCGAACTTGGTCTCTCCTCCAACAGTCAGGCGGCAGCCGCCGCACATGCCGGTGCCGTCGATCATGATGGGGTTCATGGAGACGGTGGTCTTGATGCCGTATTCCTTCGTCAGCCTGCAGACAAACTTCATCATGGGCAAAGGCCCGATAGCGATGACCTCGTCGTACTGAGCACCTGCCTCGATGAGCTCCTTAAGCACATCGGTCACGAAGCCCTTGCGGCCATTGGAGCCATCGTCCGTGGCGACGAACAGGCGTGTGCAGGCGTCCTTGAGCTCTTCTTCCAAAAGGATGAGATCTTTGTTGCGGAAGCCAACGATAACATCCACGTCAGCACCCATCTCGTGCAACGCCTTGGCCTGCGGATAAGCAATTGCAGTGCCGAGGCCGCCACCGATGACAGCCGCGCGCTTAATGCCTTCAAGATGAGAAGGCTTGCCCAGCGGGCCGACGAAGGTAACAAGGCTGTCGCCCGCCTCAAGAGTTCCCAGCTGCTTGGTGGTTTTGCCCACTTCCTGGAAAATGATGGCAACGGTGCCCTTCTCGCGATCGTAATCGGAGATGGTCAGAGGAATGCGCTCACCCGCCTCATCAATCCTGAGGATGATGAACTGGCCGGGCAGGGCCTTTTTCGCAATGCGGGGCGCATCAACTACCATGCGGCACACATTGGAAGAAAGCCGGGTTTTTTCAACGATGGGATACACTGTCTCTCTCCTCCTAAAACAAACACTTTTGCAAAATGCATTTTTGACGCCCCGCCGGATGTATTCTGATATGGGCGCCGAAATCTCTCATCCGCTCTTATTTTAGTTGATTGATACAATTTATGCAATTCCCAAAACGCAATTGTACGAAATTTTCATGCATTTTTCTTAAATTACAACTTTTGTTCTTTCCCTTCGCCTCCCGAATTGCGATTTTTCAGAATCATTCGGAACATTCCGTCTCTTACAAATCTTCTTTGTTTTCAAGGCAGGAAAAGTCTTTTTTCCCTTTTCCGAAAATTTTTCGCACACGCAAAACTTCTCTGGTTCGCCGCGTTTTTTTTAAAATTCACGTTTGAACCTCATCAAAAGCTTTCTTCCTTTTCTCTGTCTTTCTCCCTGCTTTCGCGTACCGGCGCCCAATCTTGTGATTGATTTTCATTTTCGTTTCTTCAATTTATAGAGAGCCGGATAGAATATTTCATCTCGTGCTTGACGAAATCCGTTTTGTGTACTAAAATAATGTTGTGGCTAAGGATTCTGACCGGGAAAGCCACAATCCATCAGGAAGCGTATTTCAATCGGTCACATGGCCAGTCGGTCAATTTTTATACGATTCAAAACCGTCTTTTTTCTTAAAATTTCACGAACAACCGACAATTTCTTCCCTTGCTTCGTGTAGCATTCGACGGCTCCTGTTTTTCTATCGGCCTCAACGGCGTTTGGCATTTTGTCAGATTTGTCCGTTTTTGCTTTGGAGTCCTTCGGGACTCTGTCGCCTGATCCGCGCAGCAATTTGTTCTGCGGTTCAGTTAGGGTATTTTTTACGGCATATTTTGTCCAAGTTACGATCTACAGATCGATTTTCCCTGACTGATTTGTGAAGTTTCAGCTTGCGTGCCCGGATTCAGGCGGCGTCGTCTGCGGAAGATCTTCTTGATCCCGGCGCATCTGTGCCCTTCTCCTCCGCATATCCGCTGGTTTTCTCTCCCAAATTCCAGCCGGAAGCCGCGGCGGAGTTGCCGCTCAGAGAGGGTTCCCTCTCCCCGAAAGCGTGCTGACGCATTCCGTTTCTTCGCGCGGCTGTCTGTTTCCGGTCGTTTTGCCTTGGTGTTTCCCGTGGACGCTCAGGGGCGAACGAACGCAAAACGGCAGCAGCTGTCGAAACAGCGCTTTCGACGCGATACTGCAAAAGTAGACCTTTCTGAACGAATTCCATAGGCCGAGGTATCCGCGGGATCTGCTGCAGCTTTGCACAGCAAAGTTATCATCTTCTCTATATGGACTAGGAGGATTACAATGTCTGCTTTCGCAATTCCTAACCTTATCGGCGCTTTCGCCGGCGGCCTGTTCGGCGCTGGCATCGGCGGCGTCAGCTGCTTCATCATCTGCGCTCTGCTGGCTCTGATCAGCTTCGTGACCGGCAGCCCCATTCCCCAGGCGATCGGCTTCAGCCCCTTCCTGACCCCCTCCACCTGCTTCATCGGCGCTGCTGTGGCTGCTTCTTATGCCAACTACAAGGGCTATGGCAACGGCGCTAACGGCGCTGGCGACGTTCTGATCAACCTCAAGAAGATCGATGTCCTTATTGTCGCCGGCATCGGCGGCCTGCTGGGCTGGGTCCTCACCGCGCTTCTCAACAAGATCGGTCTGGCTGGTCTCGACACCATTGCCTGCGCCGTTATCATCATCCCCATGATCACCAAGATCGTGTGGCATAAGCAGTTCTTGACCCCTGTTCCCGAAGAGGAAAAGGCCCTCGGTGGCCGCTTCTCTCCCCTCGTTGCCGGCTGGAACCCCGGTTCCCGTGACGCTGTGGAGCGCACCCTGTGGGCTTCCTGCTACGGCGCTGTTCTGGCTCTGGCTTACTTCGTAGCGGTTGAAGCTAACGTGGACGCCAGCCTCGCTGGTCTCCTCGGCTTCGGCTTCGGCGGTTTCGTGCTGGTGTTCCCCGGCTTCCCGGCACAGCATTTCATCGGCTGCGTTGTCTGCACCGCTCTGGGCTGGGTCAATGCTCAGGTTGGTCATGATGCCATCATGTTCATCGTCTACGGCATCTGCCTGGCGCCCATGGCGGCCCACTTCGCCGAGCTGTGCGACGACCTGTTCTTCCGTCATACCCCCACTCACATCGATATTCCCGCGTTCTCCATCGCTTGCAGCACCATCATCCTTGGCCTGATCAACCTGATTGCTCCCACGCTGTTTGCCGGCTATGTGCTCCCCATCGTGATCTTCGTGGTCTGCGTGGTTGTGGCCGTTGCCATGAAGTCCAAGGGCAAGAAGCTGGCTGCTCAGAAGGGCATTGCTCTGTAAGCGAAACCATCTTCCCAACCACAAAAGAGATCCGGTTCATCCGGATCTCTTTTCTTTTGCTTTTAGCTCGTGCCAAAACTCACTGCGGCACAATTTATTTGATCGAATACTGCGCCCTGTAGAATCTGCTTTCCCCTCACTATTCAAATCGCAGCTTCTGTCATAGAAAACCTGCGTTCCTCCTTTATTTTAAAAAGACTTTTGGTCTGATACCCTGTTTCTGCTTCTCTCTGCTCACCTTTCGATTCCCGGAAATTTTTCTTCCGCTTTTTTCTTGCACGTCCCATCCGCCCAAAGCCAAATATTCTTTTTCCGCTTTCCTTCTTTCATCTATTGGCTCAACCGTACCAGATCGGATCGTCGCTTTGATTTCCGTGCCATCCTTTTGAGAAATTTCCTGCTGCTTTTCCACCATTTCCGAACTTCCTGTGGTTTTTTCTTGTTTCCCCTTTTCGCCGCTGTTATAATAATTTTATGGAGTTTTGCTCCAAATAATAGAATACCCCCTGTGCAGAGTAGGCTACGTGCGTTAAGTGTTGGAGGATGGGAAGTTGCCTCCAAACGAAAGAAGCCGGCAGAGCTTTGGTTTTGTCCGTGTTTTTCTGCGGTACGTCGCTGCGTCCGCTGCCGAATCGTTTCCCGGCTTTTCCGGTCGACCGGGAGACCTTTTTGCTTGGCTGCCGTCCTTGGGGGAAGGAGGCTTTTTTGTTTACCAGTTCTTTGTTCCAACGCCCTGTGCAGCGCCTGACCGTCTGCGCGCTGCTGGTTGCCCTGAGTGTTTTGCTCGCTGGGCTGCTGAAAATTCCGATCAATGTTTTTGGCGCCTACTCTGTCAAGCTGAGCTTCGGCGTAATCCCCGTCTATTTGGCCGCAATCCTGTTCGGGCCGCTTTACGGCGGCATGGTCGGCGGCATGGCCGATTTTCTCCAGGCCATTTTGTTCCCCGTTGGCGGCTTTAATCCGCTGTTCACTCTGACCGGAATTCTCTTCGGCGTCATTCCGGCCCTGTTCTTCCGCAAGCAGCAGCAGCCTACTTTTTTGCGTTTGCTGTTGACCGTAGCTGTGACACAGATTTCCTGCTCCGTAGTGCTCAACAGCATCTTCCTGACGATCAGTTATGGCACCCCTATCCTGATTGCAGGCATACGTGCTGTACAGCAGTTGATTTTTATTCCCATTTTTGCAGTGGTACTCTATCTGTTGCTGCAAGCGTTCAACAAGCTTCTCAAGCGTGCTGCCTGAAGCCGTTTCACTTTGACACCGACCGGAAAAATCTCTTTCAGCGGACACACTGTCTATCTACGGCAAAGTTTGATAGAATTAGATTCGCAAGAAAAAGAAGCTGTACGGGAACCCAGTACAGCTTCTTTCTCCGTCTCTATTTTGGACCGAAAAAGCGCGCAGACATTTCATCTGTGGCACCTCACAATGCCCTATCAAACACAAACAAAGCGGCACGACCATTTAAGATCGTGCCGCTTTTATGCAAGCCCTGCTCCAACATCAGGACGCTTTTTGTCTTTTACACAATAAAAAAGGTAAGCTGCCCCTCACAGGCCAGTTCACCGTTCACAGTCGCCCGGCCATGGCCAATTCCCGCGCTGGAACGAAGCTTGTCAATCTGTACGTCAAGCTCTAGATGATCACCCGGCTTGACCATCCGGCGGAATTTGAATTTTTCGATTCCGCCCAGCACAGCAATTTTCCCCTTAAATTTCTCCATACTCAACACCAAAATTGCACCCAACTGCGCCAACGCTTCAATCAGCATCACACCAGGCATCACCGCATTCCCCGGAAAATGCCCATGAAGCAGCTCTTCATCCCCATTGACCATTTTACGTCCCGTAATGTGCATGTTTTCATAATCCGGATCGTCCGCCTCATCCAGCATTAAAACCGGGTCGCGATGAGGAATAATTCCCTTGATCTGCTCCAAGGTTAGCATTGCATTTCCCTTCTTTCAAGCATTTTGTTCGAAAGCATTTCACTGACTCTCATTCAGTTCATGGTTTTTATTATAGACTTTCTTTTCCTTTCCGTCAATCCAACGGTTCCCAATCCTTCCAATTGGCTTTTCCACTGTCATTCTTCCTGCCCCAATGTTTTTTATACTGCTGTTCTTTCTTTTCAGCAACAGCTTCAAGCACTCTCCGGTACCTTTTCTACCTGCAAATCCTTTTGAAACGCAAAAGCGGAGAGGGAGTTCCTCTCCGCTTTTTACTGACATTCGTTATTTACAGGACAAACTTCGGATCGCTCGCCGGCATCTGTGCCAGCTCTTTTCGCTTTTCATCAAAACCCGGCTTGCCAAGAAGCGCATAGGTGGCCTGCTTGCCGCCCTCAACGCCCGGTTGATCAAAGGCATTGATCTGGAGCAGTTCACCCGCAAAAGCGGTCTGCACCTCAAAGAAATACAGCAGCTGACCAATCGTGAAGGCGTTCACTTCCGGAAGGGTGATGGTAAAGCTGGGGCGGCCAGCCTTCATCAGGGCGTACTCCGTAGCCCTCTGCTCTGCCTGGATCAGCTCGTTCATCGTATGACCGCAGAGGAAGGAAACGTCCGGGATATCCTCAAATCCCTGCGGAATGGGATATTCGCAACGGTACTTGTCCACGCCCAGGAAAGTAACTACTTTGTCATGGGGGCCTTCCACATAGAGCTGCACCTGGCTGTGCTGATCCGTTACGCCAAGTGCCTTCACGGGAGTCTGGCCGACACATTTCACGCTCCCGTCAAGCCCGAAGCGTTTGCCGAGAGATTCCGCCCAAAGCTGCGCGTACCAGTCCGCCATATACTTGAGCGAATCGGCATAGGGCATCATCACGGAAATATTCTTGCCCCTTTCCATGGAGATCACCTGCATCAGGCCGGCCAGATACGCGCTGTTTTTCCACACGTCAGACTCGGCGCACAGTTCGTCCATATAAGCGGCTCCGGCGAGCAGCTCTGCAATGTCAATGCCGCAAACCGCTGCAGCCACCAGGCCCACAGGGCACAGCTCGCTGAAGCGGCCGCCCACACCGTCCGGAACGTAGTAGGTCTTGATGTTGTTGTCCCTGGCGATCTTAATGAGGTTTCCCTTCTTCTCGTCTGTCGTGGCGATCAGATGGCTGCCAAACTCGTCGCCATACAGCTTTTTGAGCAGATCCACCACGATCAGCAGCTGCGTCATGGTCTCGCTGGTACTGCCGGACTTGGTAATGACGTTAAACATGGTCTTTTTTACGTCGATCACGTCGAGCAGTGCCTCCATCCTTTCCGGATCGACATTGTCCTCCACGAACAATCGCGGGCCGCCCCGCTTTTCCGCCGGCAGATCATTATAATGCAGATGATTAAGCGCCTGCTGAACGGCAATAGGGCCCAGGGCGCTTCCGCCAATGCCCAGTACCACAAAATTTTCATAGTTGGCCCGAATCTCTTCCGCAGTCCGGCAGATATCCTTCACAATCTCCGCCTGATTATAGGGCAGCTCCCTCCATTTCATAGAACCGCGCTTTTCCACCATGGCCTTGGCCGCAGCCTGTGCCGCATCCCTCCACTGCTCGATCTCCTCAACCGTAATGCCCTGTTCGCCGACTCGCTGGGCCATCATGTTGTTGAAGTCAACCCGCAAACGCATCGTTTCACGCTTCGCCATAACGCCTTCCCCTTTCAACATTTTTCTTTTTTATGGATGATTTCTCAAAGACAGGGCCTTCAGCCCATATGGAATTCAAATGAAAAAACATGGATTCTTCTGAATACAAACCATTCTTTCTACATAGATATTGTACCAGTTCAGTATCACAAGGGCAATGGATAGGAGAGAAAACCATGAAAATATCGCGCCGCACGACAAAAGGAATGCTGTGGTTTCTGCTGGCCGCCCTGTCGCTGACAGCGCTGTTCCTGCTGGCTCGAAACCGGAAAATCCCCACCGCTCAGCTACAGGCCCAGGTGGTGGATGGTCAGAGCGAAAAACCACTCTCCGGCTGCATCGTCGTCGTCCCGGAGGCAGGGCTCACCTGCACGACAGATGAAAACGGAAACACCCCCATTCTGACGGTACCGCTGGTGGCTAACGCAGCCTTTGACAATATCTTTCCCCAGACCTGGGGAGAAGTTACACTCCTGGTCTATCGGGATGGCTATCTTCCCTATGCCCTGTTTCACGCGCAGGTCTTTGCTGATTCCCTGCGGGAAGGTCCCCGCATTTATCTCTTTGCTCAGGACGGATCCATGGAAGATCAACCCTTTTCCGTCATTGAAGGGCCGCCGCGGGAATGGGTCAACGGCCTTCTGGAACGTTTTGCACCGGCAGAAGATGCCCCGACAGAATCCTCCGCGCCGTAACGTTCTGCGTCCTCTGTCTGCGGTTCCGACGTATCGTTTCGGCACGATTCCGCACAACTTTCTCTCAATTCCTTTTTATCTTATCAGCTCTGACCTTTCAGGCAATGACAAAGTAGTCTCATGGGAAAGCCTCTTGCCATTGATAAGCAAAACATCTCGACTGTTTCTGTCATTTTCGTTCTGACTGTATCTTTTCTATCTTTTCGGAAATCAAACGTGCAGGAACCCGCCGGACTGCTCCGGCGGGTTCCTGCTTGAAACGTTCTTTTTATTTGCTCGCAATCGCACCTGCGATCCTGCCGTAAGTAAGGGCGTCAGGCACAGCATTGCCGCCAAGACGGTTGTTGCCGTGAATTCCGCCGGTAACTTCACCCGCAGCGTACAGGCCAGAGATGATTTCGCCTGCTTCATTAAGGACATGGCATTCGGTATCGATTTTTACACCGCCCATGGTATGATGGATGGAAGGTGAACGGGGGCTGGCATAGAAGGGAGGCTCCACGACTTTGACGTTGCTATCAAAGCTGCTGCGGCCGAAATCAGGGTCATATCCCGCGTCGGCATAGCTGTTGAACTTGTTGACAGAATCGATCAGCACCTCAGGATCCATGCCCAGCTGTTCGGCCAGCTCTTCGAGCGTATCGGCCTTGTAAGCTGCGCCCGCCTCAATTGCCTGCTGCACGCCATCCGGATCGCGCATGGAACAGCCGATGCTGTCAGAAATGGTGTAGATCACACCGCCCTGATCAAAGGCAGCCTGTGCCAACACATCGCGGCGCTCGTATTCGTTCACGTAGCGCTCACCTTTGGGGTTGACGCACATGGCAGTCGTCGGACCGACCATTCCATAGGCGCCATCACCATTGATCGCGCTGGCTATTGGATAGAGCTGGATTAGTTCCATATCGATCAGCTGAGCCCCCACAGCCTGCGCCATGAGAATACCGTCGCCAGTGATAGCCGGACTATTGCTGGTAGGTGCGTTTTCGCTGATATCCGGCCGGTACTTGCGTACCATTTCTTTGTTCGCGCCAAAGCCCCCGCAGGTCAGGATAACGCCTTTACTGGCATGAATGGTATAGTATGTGCCGTTAGCGGCTTCTGCCTTTACGCCGGTCACAATACCGTTTTCCTGGATCAGCTCTTTCGCCGGAGTCTCATAAAGATACTCAATGTCATACTGTTCACCCGCAGCATTGAGTGCATCGATAAAGCCCACGCCTGTCAGGGTTTTGTCCGACTGATGAGAACGCTGCCAAGTTGCGCCAGCAATCGTAAAGGTATCCGGCTTCCAGGTAAAACCATTGTCCTCGAGCCACTTCAACGTTACGGGAGACTGCTCGCACAGGATACGGATCAGTTCGATGTTACCTCTGTAGTCGCCACCTTTATAGGTCTGCAGCATATGGAAGCTGACAGAGTCAAACAGGCCGGTCTCTCCACTGGCCAGATACTCGTCGTAATCCGCACGGACAGCCTTCTGGAGATCGGCTTCGATTTCATCGTAAGGTTCCGCATTGATATAGCTCTCCACAGTCGCCTTCTGCGCATCGGTCATGGTAGTCAGATGTTGACGCTCAGGGTCTACAGCGTTATATGCGCCGCCGGAACGGACGGTATTGCCGCCCAGCGCAGCGGTCTTTTCCAGCACCAATACAGACGCGCCATTTTCTGCCGCAGAAACCGCTGCGGCCATACCAGCGCCGCCGCCTCCCACGATAACGATATCGACGCTCAAATCAACCTCTTCGGCCTCTTTTGCAGTCGTTTCAATCAAAGCATTCCTCCACGACTCCACATCACCGCCCGCCTGATCGATAATGTCTGCAAGCGCAGCCAGGATTGCATTGCTGGTCATCGTTGCGCCGGCCACCGTGTCAACGGCCAAAGACTGATATTCTACCACCTCCACAGGGATACGCGCGATCGGCGCATCTGAAATGCCTGCGGTTTCGCCATGCTGCGTTACTTCAGCAGAGATCATGGCCTCCTCGGAAAAAACTGCCGTCACTTCTACGTCACCGTTGCGGCCAGTTCCCACTGCAGTGTAAGTACCGGCAGTATAGAGTTTCTCCGCCTCGGGAGCAGGCGCTTCCGTCGCCTGCTCCACAGCCTCAGTCGCAGCAGGTTCCTCTTCCACAGAAGCGGGCGCAGAGCAGCCTGCCAGCAGAAGCGTCAGCGCCAGCAGCATGGCCAGCGCACAAGTCAAAGCTTTCTTCATGATTTCCCTCCATTTATTTTTCCAAGACGCCCAAGGGCCATCAGAAATACATCCCTGCTGCTTGTGACAAAACACCAAAGTAAAATTCATCTCTGTTTTGCTGTCAATCAATGGGAAACTTCTGATTTTTCTTGGTTGTTATCAATATATCACGCTGAATTCAAGCTAACAATGGACAAACCTTAAAAAGATCCACACATTTTATTGTGCAAAACATCTAATTTTGATAGAATGATATCATCACAATTCATCTCATCTATTTTGTTCTTTTCGGCCAAAGGAGGATTCATGGACAACAATGCACTGCTCCAAATCCATCATCTTCTTATGGAGGGCATCACCTTTCAAAAACTGATGAATCTGGGAGAAGAGCTCCTGCATACGCCAATTTCCTGTTCAGACACTTCATTTTATCATCGTGCCCTTTCCAAGGGATATCCTGAGAAGGCATTAGAGGAACGAAATTTTCATCGCAGCACAACCAGTGCCGAAGAATATTTCGAAAGCACTCTTTTGCCCTATCAACAGGTTCATGACAACCATCCCTTTATTCTTCACCCCAATGTCATGCGCCGTACACTGATTTGCAAAAACTACATTGCAGGCCAACATGTCGGGCATTTAGCCATTCCCGAATGCGATATTCCTCTGGAACAGCTGGATATCGACCTCATCAAGGTATTGAGCGATGCCTGTGCTCTTTGCTACGCGCTGCAAAGCAACACAGAAAACCTTTCCTCATTGACCGATCCCGAGCAATCCATCTTTGAGGCGCTTTTACAGGGAGATTTCACTTCTGAAGAGGCCTTTCGACTGCGTGCCCGCCACTACACCTTTGAGCGTTCTCTAGTGTATCGGATGCTGGTCATCACACTGCCGAAGAGTCATTCGAGTGTCATTCCTCTGTTGTTACAGAATACCACCCATCGTGTCGGCGGTTATAGCTGGCACCTCTACCGCGAAAACGAATTACTTCTCCTCTATGCTCATGATCCGGGCAAGGATTTTCAGACTCCCTTTTTTGAAAATCTTGCCCGACTCTGCGAACGCTATGACCTATACGTCTGTGTCAGCGATGCCTTTACCACTCCCATGGAGCTGAAAAAGCATTATGAGCGTGTCCGTCGTGTGCATACTTTTCTCCCGCCTGACCCGCAACAACGCATCCTGTACTACGACCAATGCAAAACCGACTACGCGCTCTCCGTTCTGCTGGCACAAAGTGCCGACCTGCGCGATTACTGTGACAGCGCCCTGCTCCAGCTAGCTGCCTTTGACAAAGAAAACGGGGCTGAGTTGTGTAACACACTCTTTTCCTATCTGTCCTGTGGAATGAGCCCCACGAAGACCGCATCCGAACTGTTCATCCACAAAAACACCGTGCTTTACCGTATTCGCCAGATTCAGGATCTGACAGCTCTTACTCTGGACAACCCTGAAATGACGCTTCCCCTGCTGCTTTCGCTGCGTCTGCTTAAACTATATGCCAAGGAAAAAGAGTGACCCTGCACTCTCTAAACAACAAAGGGCAAAAGCAATGCTTCTGCCCTGATCATTTATGTTCCCATCGTCTTTTGCAGCCATCGCATTGACTCCGCGATCTCTTCCGGTTCGCCGTACAGATCACTGTAAGGCTCAAGGATCGCGTCTCCCTGATAGCCGGCACTGCGCAGTTTCCTTCCCAGCCGGACAAAATCAAATTCTCCTCTGCCGGGCAGGGCAAGCTGCAGTGCTCCATTTTCCCGGCGGTAGTCGCAAAGATGCACATGAGCCAGCCGGCTCCCCATGGCAGAGAGGTATTCAAAAGGATCCCGCCCGGAGCGGGCCGCCTGTTTGATGTCCAACGTAAAGCAGAGGTTTTCATCGCGGGAATAGTTCAGGATTTCCTGCGCAAACTCTGGCCGTGAAAACATGCACCAGCTAACGTTTTCCCAGCACAGGCGCAGGCCGTATTCCCCGGCCAGCCGGGCAATCTCATCGACGATCGGCCCGATGCGGGCAAGCTGCGCGTTTCTCAGCGCCCCCTTGAGAAGCGCCGGGCCATGCATGACGTAGTTCTTCGCCCCGAGGAGCTGTCCCTGCCGGAATACCTTTTCCAGCAGGGCCCAGGCGTCGTCCCGCTGGCGCCGGGAAAGGGAAAACAACTGCGGCTCAAACTGCTGGCTCATAGCGTGGACCGAAACCACCTCCAGCCCCGCCTGCTCCGCCCGGTTGCGCAGCAGCAGGCCGAATTCCGGCTCGTATTCGCTGTAGGTATCCAGAAAGATCTCGCAGACCTTTGCGCCCAGCGCCCCGATCCTCGTGACGGAATCCTCCGTACAGCTTCTGGAATAAAAGCTGGCTGTCGAAATGCCGATCCTCATGCCATGCCTCCCCTTTCTTTTGCGGCGCAGCAGTTGGCGCGCAGGCAAAAAACCAGTATAATAGCGGTGAGATCATTTTCTCCGGTCCGCCCTGCGTTCTTGCTCCGCGGCGGCGGCTTTTTTCTATTATAGCACAAAACCGTTCTTTTTTCGGAGGTCCCGCTTGAAATCCACCGGCTTTCGCCTGACTGTTCTTCTGCTTTGCGGTGCGACCGCCCTGCTCTGCGCCACGTCGCTGCTGCTGCCTGGACTCTTTGCTTCTCATCCCCAATGGGTCGAAACCTGTTACAGCCGTACCTTTTACCCCGCCATTACAACGTCTCACGCCCTACTGATCGGAAAATTGCCTTTTTCTCTGGGAGAACCTGCGTTGTACGGCGTGATTCTTCTGGGAATCGTCATCGTGATCCTGGGAATTGTCTGGGCCTGCCGCCGCTGCTGGCGCAGGCTTCTTCTGCTCCTGCTGTGTACGGCGCTTTTCGCCAGCGCCATGTGGCTGCAATTCTATGTGAGCTGGGCTTTTAACCACAGCCGTCAGCCCCTTTCCGTTTCCCTTTCGCTGGATACTTCCCCAAAAAGCACAAAAGAGCTGAATGACCTTTGCTGCGCGCTGGCGCAGGAAGCCAAAACGCTGCGGGCCTCTCTTCCAGAAACAGAAAACGGCGCGCCGCAGCTTCCTTCCTCCGAGGATATTCTGGCCGCTGTCCCTTCTTATTTCGCCGCTCTGGGAGAAAAAATCCCCTTCTTTTCCCAGCCCGTTGGCACGCCCAAGGCAGTCTGGCTCAGCGAGGGACTCAGCCGGCTGGGGATCACCGGCATCTATCTTCCCTTTACCCACGAATCCAATGTCAACGTCCATCAGCCCGCCTTTCTCATCGCCGCTACTGCCGCCCATGAATGCTCCCACCAGCAGGGCATCTCCCGGGAGGATGAAGCCAACTTTGTTGCATATCTGGCTTGCAGCGTTTCAAACGACCCGGCCGCGCAGTATTCGGGAACCATGCTGGCGCTGATCTACTGCGGCAACGCCCTTGCTACTGAAGATGAAAATGCCTATCTGGCGCTGACAAAAGGCTACTCCGACAGCATGCGCCGCGATCTTTGCGCCCATTCTTCCTATTGGAAACGCTATGAGGGAAAGGCGAAGGAGATCGCCTCCGCCGTAAACGACGCCTACCTCAAGACGCACGGGCAGGAAGCCGGCGTCAAAAGCTACGGCCGCATGGTTGACCTAATGCTCGCCGCTTACGAAGCGGGAATGATCCTTTCCTGACCGGCAAACCAATTTCAAAGTCCCTCTTCGGAGGGGCTTTTCTTTCCCTCTTCCCGCCAAGGCTTGACAAACGCATCACTAGATCGTAATATAAATTATACAAGTTATACTTTTCTTATTTCAGGAGAAATTTCCCATGAAGGAAAAACGCGTTCAGGATAAATATATGACCACCGTCAAGGTCGGCCCCAAAGGGCAGGTGGTCATTCCAAAAGAAGTGAGGAATATGTTCGACATCCAGCCCGGGGATCAGCTGATCCTGCTTGCCGACAAACAAAAAGGCGTTGCCCTTCAGAAATTCGGCGTCTTCAGCCAGATCGCGGACGCCATTTTCAGCGGCAAGGGCAGCGAGATCTATCCGGGCGAACCCGAAGAAGCTCTGGAGATCTTTGCCCGTTCCATTCAGGAGATCGGCCGGAACGATGAGGAGGATAAAAAAGAATGACCGCCATCGAGACCAAAGCGCTGACCAAATCCTACGGCAGGCGCCTTGCAGTGGACCATCTTGATCTTTCCATTGAAGAAGGAGAGCTCTTCTCTCTGCTCGGCGTCAACGGCGCTGGAAAATCCACCACCATCAAAATGCTTTCCTGCCTGACGGCGCCCACCAGCGGCGACGCGCTGATCCATGGACGCAGCATCGTCAAAGAGCCGCAGAAAGTCAAGGAACTGATCGGCGTCTCCCCGCAGGAGACCGCCGTGGCGCCTAACCTGACCGTGCGGGAAAATCTGGAGCTGATCGCCCGGCTCTATGGCCACGACAAGAAGAGCGCCCGCCGGGAAACGGAGGAATTTTTGGAGTCCTTTGACTTGACCGGCATCGCCAGGGATAAGGCCCGTACCCTTTCCGGCGGATGGCAGCGGCGGCTGAGCATCGCGCTGGCGCTGATCAGCCGGCCAAAGGTGCTGTTTCTCGACGAACCAACGCTGGGCCTTGACGTACTGGCCCGCCGGGAGCTTTGGCAGACTATCGGGCAGCTCAAAGGAAGGGTGACCGTCATTTTGACCACCCATTATATGGAAGAAGCGCAGGCGCTCTCCGACCGCATCGGCATCCTTGCCCAAGGCCGTCTCCGTGCTGTGGGTACCGCCGCCGCGCTGATGGAGAAGACCAGCACTTCGAGCTTTGAAGACTGCTTCATCGCCCTCGCCGGGGAAGGAGGAACGCACTGATGAGACTGCTTGCTTTCGCTTCGCGTAATGGAAAAGAGATCCTCCGCGACAAGCTGACCCTGTTTTTCGGCATCGGGTTCCCAGTAGTGCTGCTTTTGTTGCTTTCCGCGATCCAGGCCAACGTTCCCGTCACGCTCTTTGCTGTAGAAAATCTCACTCCGGGCATCGCGGTCTTCGGCCTTTCCTTTCTGGCGCTGTTTTCCGGTCTGCTGATCGCAAAGGACCGCACCACCGCTCTGATGCAGCGGCTTTTTACCTCCCCGCTTCGGCCGTCAGAATTCATCTTTGGCTACATTCTTCCCCTGCTGCCGATGGCGGTGGCCCAGTCCATCCTGTGCTTCCTTGTGGCTCTGCCGCTGGGGCTTTCCCTTTCCCCGCGGATTTTGCTGGTGCTGGCGGTTCTGCTGCCGGCAGATGTGTTGTTTATCGCTCTGGGGTTACTGTGCGGCAGCGTCTTCAACGACAAGCAGGTGGGCGGCATCTGCGGCGCGCTTTTGACCAACCTGAGCGCATGGCTCTCCGGCACCTGGTTTGACGTTTCCCTGGTCGGCGGCGTCTTTGAAACCATCGCTGACCTGCTTCCCTTCTGTCATGCTGTCGAGGCGGGCCGCGCCGCGCTCTGCGGCAATTTCTCCGGTATTTTCCCCCATCTGTGGTGGGTCATTGGTTATGCCGCGGCGCTCTCGCTGATCGCCATCTGGGCCTTTACCAAAAAGCTGAAAAGCGACGCATAGCGCCGCTTTTTTGTCTCTTTCTTTTAGGCTTTTTCAAAAAAGGTCTCAAACAGCCGCTTTCCCGCCGCCGTCTGAAGCACCGGTTTCCAGCGGGCTGCTTCCTCTTTCGTCCAGCCGCTCTCAAAACCGTTGACCAGCAGATCTGCCTCCACCAGCACCTGATGATCGAGCCCCTCCACCCGATCATAGCAGTGGTGCGTGCGGATCAAGTACTGGATTCGTTCCTGCTGCCCGGGGTAGTAGCCGGTGGCGTCCAGCATTGCCTTTGCGGCGGCGGGCGCTTCTTTTTGCTGATTTTCCTGGGAGGCATCGCCGTATTTCTCCTTGCAGAGGCGGATGCCGATATCATGAAGAATCGCCGCGGCTCCCAGAATCTCCTGCTGCTCCCGCGGCATACCCGCGGCATCCGCCAGGAGCAGTGCAAGGCCGCGCACCTTCAACACGTGCTCCGTGCGCCGCCCGTGTCCCTGCTCAAAACAGAGCATCTCCAGAAGAAGGCTGTTTTCCCGTTCCATTTTTTGTTTTTTCTCTCCCTTTTTGGTTCTCTTTCCCGCCTCAGATTTTTCCGTCTTTTCAAAAAAGGCGCGTTAAAAACGCGCCTTTTGCACTTTCGTTCTGCTTGAAACACCAATCGCTTACTCTGCACCCTTGAACAGCTTCTTGTCCCGCTCGCGGATCTCCACGCGGCGGATCTTGCCGGAGATCGTCTTGGGCAGGCTGTCCACAAATTCGATCACACGGGGATACTTGTAGGGTGCGGTATTCTTCTTGACGTAATTCTGAAGCTCCTTCTTGAGCTCCTCCGTCCCTTCATATCCCCTGTTAAGGACGATCGTCGCCTTGACCAGCTGGCCGCGGACTGGATCGGGAACGCCGGTCACCGCCACCTCGAGCACCGCAGGATGCTCCATCAGAGAGCTTTCCACCTCAAACGGTCCGATGCGGTAGCCGCTGGACTTGATGACGTCGTCGACGCGGCCCACGTACCACAGGAAGCCCATCTCGTCCTTATAGGCGGTGTCGCCGGTGTGATAAAGGCCGTCATGCCAGACCTTCTGCGTCAGCTCTTCATCTTTGTAGTAGCCGGAGAACAGGCCAAAGGGCTTACCCCCGCCCTCTTCATCCGTGCGGATGCAGATCTCACCGGTAACGCCGGCGCCCACCTCCTGACCATCCGGATCCACCACTACCAGACGGTAGCCGGGGGCAGGCAGCCCCATCGAACCGATACGGGGCTGCATAAAGGGGTAGACCGTCAGGCAGCAGAGGGTCGTTTCGGTCTGCCCGAAGCCCTCAAAAATGCGCAGTCCGGTGACCTTCTGCCACTGGGTATAGACTTCGGGATTCAGGGCCTCACCCGCAGTGGTACAATGGTGCAGGGAGGAAAGGTCATAGCTCTTGACGTCCTCCACGAGCAGATAGCGGTACATCGTCGGCGGCGCGCAGAAGGTGGTCACGTGGTACTTTTCCATCATGTGGAGGATATCCTTGGCGTGGAACTTCTCAAAGTCATAGACAAAGACCGCCGATTCGCCCAGCCACTGGCCGTACATCTTGCCCCAGAGCGCCTTGCCCCAGCCGGTGTCGGAAATGGTGAAGTGCAGTCCACCGTCCTCGACGCGGTGCCAGAAGCAGCCGGTCAGCAGATGTCCCAGGGGATAGGTGTGGCTGTGGCAGACCATCTTGGGATAGCCGGTGGTACCGGAGGAGAAGAAGGCCACCATTTTGTCGTCCTTATGGGTCGCCTGATCGCCAGTGGGACGCTCCCAGTGCTCGCTGGCCGCTTCCACGCCCGCGTCAAAGTCCACCCAGCCCTCGCCGGCCTTCTTACCCTTGGTGACGGAAAGGATCTTTACCGTGGGGCACTCCGGCAGCGCCTGCATAAACCGCTCGGTAATGTCGTCGTCACCGCTGAGCAGCACCATCTTCACTTCCGCCAGGTTGCAGCGGTACACATAGTCCTTGGGCATGAGCTGGTTGGTAGCGGGAATGGCCACAGCGCCCACCTTGTGAAGGCCCATCATCGCGTACCAGAACTGGTAGCCTCTCTTGAGCACCAGCAGAACCATGTCGCCCTTGCGGATACCCTGCTGATGGAAGAAATTGGCCGCCTTGTCCGAAAGGCGCTTCATGTCCCCGAAAGTATAGATGCGCTCCTCGCCATCGTTACCGACCCAGACCATTGCGCGCTTGTCGGGGGACTGCTCCGCCAGCACGTCTAGCACATCATAGCCGTAGTTGAAGTTATCGCCGACAATGACCTTAAAGTTTTTCTGCAGGTCTTCAAGGGTATAAAAATTATCCCTGGATTTGGAGACGAATCTTTCATAAAGAGCCATGGGAAATCTCTCCTTCTTTCACAGATCACAGCCGCCGCAGCAGCCCGGATATTTTTCACTTCGTTACTTCATGACAACAGCCAGGAACTGCGCCCGTTCGCCGTTGAGAGCCTTCATCGCATGGGGAACACCGGAGTCAAAATAGATCGTATCGCCCGGTTCCAGGGTGTAGATCATATCTCCGAGGTAGAAGTTCATGGAACCTTCGACCATGTAGTTGAATTCCTGCCCCTCATGGGAGTGGAGCACCGGCGTCTCTTCCGCCTTGGGTTCCACCGTGACAAGGAAGGGCTCCGCCTTTTTGTTGCGGAAGGTGTAAGCCAGGTGCTTGTAAGAATAAGCCTTGCGGCGCTGGATCTCGTAGCCGCCGCCCTTTCGAACCATACAGGCCATGTTCAGCTTCGGAGAATCTCCCGTCATCAGATCCAGCACGTCCACGCCGAGCACATTGGCCACGTTGTAAAGGAAGCTGAAGGAAAAGTCCTTCTCGCCTCTTTCATAGGCTTCCAGCTCTTCCACCGTCACCTCGCAGGCGGCGGCCAGCTCTTCCACGGACATATCCATGATCTCCCTGAGGGTCTGCAAACGCGTTCCGATCTCTTTCAACTGTTCCGTCATGTTGTTTTCCTCCTAAAGCATTTCAAAAGGATTTCAAAACTTGTTAGCATTTTCAAGAAAACCTGCCCCAATCGGCGGAAGGGCAATAAAAAACGTCCCTTTCCTCACGAAAGGGACGCAACTAACAATCGCGCGGTACCACCCAACTTAGCTCAAATGAGCTCACTCAACGGACTCCATCAAGTCCTTTGCTCATAACGGAGCAACCCGTGTATCCCTACTGGAATCGTTCAGGATACCTGCTCGAGAGGGATAAGTCACACTGCACCGCTGCCGGACTCGCACCAACCGCCGACTCTCTGAAAACGAATACGCAATGGACTGACTCTGTCATCACATTGTTTGTGGTCATTCTTGAATTGATTGCATTGTACTGCAACAGAAAGGATTTGTCAAATCAAAATTTTATTTTAATTTGGGGTGGTTTCTTTTTTCTCACGGATAAAAATTTCCTACGCTCCCCCGCTGATGCCGCTGGCAAAAGCGGAATAGGCGCAAACCTCGCTGATATGGGCGTATTTGAGCGCCGAAGAAAATTCCGTTCTGCCGCTTGCGCCCTTTCCAGCGCATTCCTCCAACCGCTGCGCTTTTTCCTCCAGCTCCCGGCACAGCTCCGCTGCGATTCCCTCCTTAACGGAGGAAAGCACCTCCGCTGGTTCCCGGCAGCTCTGCGCCAGCTTCTGCAACCTCTCCTGCACCTCTTCCGGCGTCGCTTCCTCCTTGTCAAACTGTTCGCACAGCTCCAGCAGCTCGTCGCAGACAGCGCCCATCCGGTCAAATCCTGTCTGCACCGCTGCAAGCTGCTCCTCTCCTGCCGTTACCCGCAGGGTGATCGCCGGCACATCAATCTGATAGATACCGGAATCCAGGCTGTTTTGCTCCATCAGCTGTGCCTTGACTGTTTTGGCGGTTTCCCGGCTGTTATAAACGGCCGCCAGCACCCGGTAATGGATCCCATCGCTGTAAACATAGCCGCCTGCCGCCCGCTGCTGCACAGCTCTACTTTCCGTCTGCGCATTTTGCTCAGAAGAAAATGCGCCCAGCTGCAGCGCGTAAAAGGAGCGGCTCTCCACGCGGATCTCCCGCTGCTGCTTTCCCCCTTCAACCGCTCCGGAGGCGGTTTCCGCCAAACCGCTGCCCTCCTGCGGCAAAAGAGCCAGCGCGGTCTGGCTTCCGCTGTTTTCCTCCGCCGGTGAAGAGGCCGGCTCCGCCGAAGCGGGCGGCGCGCTCTCTCCCTGCACCGTTTTCGATCCATTTTTTCCGTCTAACCATCGAAAAACAGGAGCCACGACCTTTTCCGCCATAAAATTTCCCACGGCAGTCGCCAGCGCCACGTAGACACACAGCCCAATCGCCGCCACGATCACAATCCCCCTGAGCAACTCGGGCGGCATGCCGCTGCGCCGCCGTCTCCTCCTTGTCCTTCCGGCCATCTTCAGCACCTCCTGTCCTAAAGCATATTCACACGCCCGCCGCTCTATGTCCCAATTTTAGTTTTTCGGCTGAACTCCCCCTGCGCTTTCGATTCTCTTCACTCATCTGTCAAAAAGCAAACAAAATGCCTGGATGCTTCTCTTTCAGGTCTGGCTTTCTGCCAACAGGAACACGCCGCCTTTTTCAGGTTTTTCCCTGCACAGGTGTGTGGTATAATCGAAACGAACGACTCAATACAACTGTTTTTACAAGGAGAAAATACCATGCAGATTACCCTGCTCGAACCGTTGGGCATACCGGAGCGCACACTGGAACAGTTCACCGCGCCGCTGCTTGCCCTGGGTCACACATTTACCGCCTGCAAAAGTTCTCCCTTTGACGCGGAGATCATCGAACAGGCGAAGGATGCCGATATCGTCATGCTGGGCAACAAGCGGCTCAGCGGCAATGTGATCCGCGCCCTTCCCCGGCTTCAGTTCCTTTCCGTGGCCTTTACCGGCGTTGACCATGTGGATCTTGCGGCCTGCAAGGAACGCGGCATCGCCCTGTCGAACGCGGCAGGGTACGCCACGGCTTCCGTGGCGGAGCTGACGCTCTGCATGATGCTGACCCTTCTGAGGAAGGTCTTGCAGGCCGATAACCGCACCCGGGAATGCGGCACCCGGGAAGGGCTCATTGGCAACGAGCTTCGGGGAAAGACCGTGGGCGTTGTGGGCACCGGCGCCATTGGACTGGAGGTGGCAAAACTGTGCACGGCTTTCGGATGCAGGGTTGTTGCCTGCGCACCCCATCCCAAGCAAGAAGCGCTGCGCATGGGCGTAAGCTATCTGTCGCTGGACGAGCTGATGCAGACGGCGGACATCGTATCGCTGCACGTTCCCCTCAGCGACGAGACCCGCTGCATGATCGACGGAACACACATTGCGATGATGAAGCCCACGGCCTTTTTGATCAACATGGCCCGCGGCCCAGTGGTAGACAACGGGGCTCTGGCGCTTGCCCTTCGAAACCGGTCGATTGCCGGCGCGGCAGTGGACGTATACGAAAAGGAGCCGCCTCTCTATCCGGGACATCCGCTTTTGAACGCACCCAACACGATCTGCACCCCCCACGTGGCCTTTGCAACGGCGGAATCCATGCAACAGCGTGCGCAGATCGCTTTTGAAAATGTAACATCCTGGCTTTCGGGCCGGCAGATCAACCGGGTTCTGTAGGAGGCGGCCATGGCAAAGCTCTATTTTCGATACGGCGCGATGGGTTCGAGCAAAAGCGCCAACGCGTTGATGGTAAAATACAACTACGAGGAACGCAATCAGAAAGTTCTGCTGGTCAAACCGTCCCTGGACACCCGCGATGGGGAAAAAGTTGTCAAATCCCGCTGCGGCCTTTCCTCCGCCTGCGAGTATTTTGAATATCTTGACGAGATTGATCCCCGTCAGTATGACTGCGTGATCGTGGACGAAGCGCAGTTTTTGACCAAAGCGCAGGTGGAACGGCTGGTAGAGATCGTGGACGACTTGAACGTGCCGGTCGTGGCTTATGGCCTTCGGGCTGATTTTCAGGGAAATCTGTTTGAAGGAAGCCAATGGCTTCTGGCCTGGGCGGATACCATCGAAGAGGTGAAAACCATTTGCTGGTGCGGCAAAAAGGCCACCTATAACGCCCGATTCGACGAAAATGGCCGGATCACCAAGACCGGAGAGCAGATCGTTCTCGGGGCCAACGATCAGTATGTGGGTCTTTGCCGCAAGCACTGGAAAGAGGGCAATCTGGGCCCGGACCGGAAAAAGAATTAGGTTCTTTCAGCTGGCGGCTATTTCTGACCGTTAAGGGCCGCATGGGCCGGGAAAGAACCGTACGGATAAAATGCGCAGCTCTGAAATGCAGCGGCAGCACTGCAGCCAGGCAGGCACTTTCAACCTGCCCTGTGCCTTATTTTTCCTGCGCGTCGCCTTGCCGGAAAAACTACCCTGACAGCGGAAGAACGCATTAACAACGATCGGAGGAATCAAGCAAGTGAGAAAAACCAAGATCATCGCTATTGAGGGAATCGACGGCGGCGGAAAGAGCCTGCAAAAGGATCTGCTGACCCGTACGCTGACCGGCTGGGGATACACAGTGGCAGAAAAATCCTTTCCGGAATACGACAGCTTTTTCGGCCGGCAGATCGGCGCTCTTCTCAAGGGTGAGCCCCTGCGGGCGGATCAGGTGGACTCCCGCTCCATGTGTCTGTGGTACGCTCTGGATCGCTGGCAATCCTTTCGGGATTTTCGCGACGGTGAGGCTGATTTTCTTCTGCTCAACCGCTACGTCGCCTCCAACGCAGTCTATCAGAGCGTCCGCGAAATCGACCTGGGGATGGAAGACAACTGGGAATGGGTCCATTCTCTCGAACACGGGCAATTGGGCCTGCCGGAACCGGATCTTTACCTGCTGCTGGATGTCGACCCTGACGCGGCCCAGAAAAACGTGGATAAAAAGGGAGAACGGCAGTATATCGGAGAGGGAAAACGGGACGTCTACGAAGCGCAGGCCGGTTTGCTGCGTCGGGCACGGGCCCGATATCTGAGCATTGCCCAAAGGCAGCCGGAGTTTGCGATCATTTCCTGCATGGAGAATGGCCGGCTGGATTCTCCGCAGGCAATCGCCTCGCGCATGATCGGCGAGCTTGTGCGGCGCGGTCTGGTCCGGCCCAAAAGGAGCCCTCAATGAGTAAACTGGCTGAAACGCTAGGCGTTCCCATCCTCGCGCTGCTGGGAGTCAATTTCTTTTCCTTTTTGCTGATGGGCCTAGACAAGCTTCTGGCGAAGCTGCATATGCGCCGCATCCCAGAAAAGGTGCTGCTAGGCGTTTCAGCCTGTTTTGCAGCCTTTGGCGGATGCCTGGGAATGTGGCTTTTTCACCATAAAGTGCGAAAGCCCAAATTTTATCTGACGCTGCCGCTTTTCGCTCTGTTGCAGGCGGCGGCGCTGTATTTTTTCTTTACAACAAACTGGGCAAGCTTGCTGAACTGAAAAAAGCGCCTGTCGGAGTGGCAGGCGCTTTTGATTTTTCTCTGTTTTATCTTTCCCCTTCCGTTCTGTCCGGAACAGCAAAAAGCCCCGGAATATAGAAATTCCGGGGCCTTTTCTGGAGGTTTTCTGTGACAGACAGAATTGTTACTCGCTGCGGATCGCCGCCAGCGGGCTCAGTTTCATCGCCTTCAAGGAAGGATACAGGCCCGAGAGCATGGCGACCACGATCGAGAATGCCCACACACCCAGGCTCAGCCAGATGGGAATGACCGAGCGCATCCCCATATCGGCGAGGAAGAACTTGTTGAGCAGCGCCCCCAATCCGTAACTGGCGCCAACGCCCAGCAGCCCGCCGAAAAAGCCGATGTAGGCCGATTCCGCCAGGAACATCATACAGATATTCCGCATCCGGCAGCCCAGCACCTTGATAATACCGATCTCTTTGGTGCGCTCGTAGATCGCCATCATCATGGTGTTCATAATACTGATCGCCGCCACCAGCAGCGCCACGCCGCCGATCGCGCCCAGCAAAGCGCGCAGCTGTTTGGTGGAATCCTGCACCTGTTTGAGCATATCGCCCAAACTCGAAGCTCCGAAGCCCATTTCCTTGATTGCTGCCTGCACTTCGCTGACGTTGTTGACGTCGTCCACTTTGACCCACGCCTGGCTGTAAGTGCTGTCCGTATCGCTGTAAAGGTATTTTTTATTATCCTTCATCAGCTTTTTGAGGACGGTGACATCCATATAACATCCGCTCGAAAGCTGCCAGTCGTTGCTTTCAGCGATCAGCCCGGTGACTTTCACCTTGTAGAATTTTCCCTTCTTGGTGGTTCCCGATCCGCTGTCGCCATAGTCGTAGATGTTGTTCGAGTCAAAGGTCAGCTTGATGTTGTCAGTCATCAGCTTAATGCGGGGCGTTCCGTCCCGATTGGTGGCCGAGGAGTAATTGTTAGGGTTGTAGAAATTGTAGGGAACCTGCGTGCCAGCAATCATTTCAACGGTGCTGCCTGTTCCCTTTCCGCTCATCTCTCCTTCAGAAAGCTCAATGCCAAATTCCTGCGCGACTGACATGTCAATGCCGTAGAGCGTAGTGTTTCCGACGAACTTGCCGCATTTGAAGTAGCCGTTCCAGGTCTGCAGAATGGGCGTAACCGCCTTGACGTGGGGCATGGCCTTGATTTTGGCGATGGCCTTGTCGTTGATATCCACCGTTGCCGGGCCGTTGTTGCCGCCCATTATGTAACCGTTTCCGCCGGCAGCTTCCTGCTGCTGCCAGTATTTGTCCCAGTCCTGCGGTTCGACGGTGATTTTGGTCAGGCTGCCCGCCTGCTCGATGCTTTCCTGATAGCTGACATTGATGCCGATGCCCAGAGAGACCATGACCACGACGGAAGCGGTGCCGATTACCATTCCCAGCATGGTCAAAAATGCGCGGAGTTTGCGGCGCCACAAATTCATGAACGCCATTCCGAGCAAATCACGTGGGGTCATTCTGCCAGCTCCTTCTCTCTTTTCTTCTTAGCGTGCCTGCGAAGGAGAACGATCAGCGCTACCAGCACTGCGGCCGCGGCAACGCCAATGCCGATCTTGAGTCCGGTGCTCATGCCGGTGTTTTGCGGCTCCATCATACCGGGATCCATAGAAGGATCGTAGACTGGCTCGTCATAGGTCATCTCCTCCATGATGTAGGCGGTGAATTCCTTTTCGGTGGTATATACCTCGCCATATTCGTCCTCATACTGGACGATGAACTTGCCGAAAAGATCGCCCGAGGCAGAGGGAATGATGTTGATATCCGCCGTGGTGCTGCTGCCCGGCTGCAAATTGCCGCCGTAGAAGCCTTCTTCCAGGCGCATGGTTTCCCCCTCGCTCTCGAGCTTGAGGGTAACGTTGTAAAGGACGGACTTGCCCTTGTTGTAGATATTCAGGGTGGCATTAAAGGGATTGTTGACCGTGGTGCCCTCAACGTAGATGCGCGGTTCGTCAACGGAGACGCGCATCATCTGCTTGACCGGAATGGAGACCGTCTCGTTGCTGGTAAAGGCGTTGACCGATCCGTTGTTATATTCAAAGGTGATCCCCATGCTGTGGGACTTGCTCTCAATGTCTGGCGCAGACTGGAAGCGGATGGTCTGTGTGGTCTCCTCACCGGGAGAAAGCGCCCGGATAAAGAGAGTGTTGCTGCCGCCCTGCGCGGGAAGGATCTTTCCGCCTTCATCCTTGAAAGTGCATTTAAGATTCTTAATCGGGTCAACGTCGCTGGCGTTTTTGAGGGTAAGCGTCAGGTCGAACTCTTCGCCGGCATAGATTTTCTCCGGCAGATTGTAGGAGGTGATAATCAGCTTGGGCTGCACCACGAGGAGTTCGCCGTTGGGACCCACCGGACCGTTGCTGTTAGCCTCTGTGTAACCCTTGCGGACGTTGACGTAGCTGGTCAATTCGATCTGATGGCTGGCGCCGGCAGCGTCGCGGTAGATCACGGAATACTTGACCGCCTTAACGCCGCTGGTCGCCTTTTCGGCGAGCTTAAAGGAATACGTGACATCTTTGGTCTGGCCCGCCTTGAGGCTGGAAATGCGCCGGTCATAGCTGGCAGACTGGATCTCAAAAGGGAATTGATTCACGTCGGCGGACATGGAAGGATAGATCTCGATATCCGTTATGTTACTGCCGCTGCGGTTCTTGATGGGCAGCGTGACAGTCACCTTATCTCCTGCGTCGCCGGTCGGGGTCGTGACAGCCTTTCCTGCCTCGTTCTTGCCGGCAAGCACCAGCGGAACCGTGGGGTCTTCCTGGTCGTCTGCATTGGACGAAGCGCCGGTAATATTGATGTATGCCTCAATGGGGAACTCATAATACCTCTTATTCTCCACGTAGCTGACCGTGAAGGAAAGCACTTTGGTTCCGTTCGTCGCCTTGTCGGAAACCGTGAAATCAAAGCTCACCCTCCCCTTGCCGCTCGCGAGCATATTGCCCAAATGCCGGGTATTGTTGTTGCTCTGGATGACGAAGGGATATTTTTCCACGTCCGTGCTGACCACGGGGGTAACCTGCACTTCCGAAATCGTCAGAGCGCTTCGGTTAAAAAGATTGAGCGTCATGCGCACCGTTTCGCCGGGCTTTCCGGTGAGGACAGGGCTGTTGACCGTAGGATCAAGAATGACCGCAGTCTTATCGTTGGTTTCCACGTCCGGGTCAGAAGTCCCATTGTCCGGCGCGGGCACAGCGCTGGTCTTGACCACCGTAATATTGGAAAAGTCCACATAAGAGCTTTCCGTTCCCCTGGTATAGTAGAGCCGCAGCGGCACAGAATAAGCTCTCGGTTCCAGATAGGGATTGATATTCATCGCGATGGTGCATTCTTTGGTGTTGCCGGCGGAAAGGTTGGTCGGCACATCAGTTTCCGCCACGTACATGCCGGTCAGGATCGGCATGACGGAAAGATTGGTCACATCCTCATTGGCGGAAAGGCTGACCGTGACGGTAACGGTGTTTCCAATCACCACCGGATCGCCCACAGTAGTCAGCCGGGCGATCACAGGATCGCCCGCGGCCAGCGCCACCGTGGCGGGCATCACGCCCACCAGCAGCGCGATGGTCATCACCGCGCACAGTAGTACGGAGAGTCTCTTTCTCATAGCTTTCATACTCCTCTCTTAACCCCAAGTGTTTTTTGATTCTGTCTGTTCTGCATCCTGCTGCACGGTGGCAGAGCCCTCGCTCCGCGGATGCACTTCGATCTCAACGATCTTTCCGTCAAGGATGCGCACCACTTTGTCTGCGTAATCGGCCATGGTGGGATCGTGCGTTACCATGACAAAGGTCTGGCTGCGTTCACGCATGATGCCCGTAATCAGGGACATCATCTCGGCCGTGGTCTTTGTGTCAAGGTTTCCGGTCGGCTCATCGGCAAAAATGATCTTCGGATCGAGCACCAGCGCCCTTGCAAGGCCCACACGCTGCTGCTGGCCGCCCGACATCTGCGTGGGCTTGTGCTTCATATGGCTTCCAACGCCCACGGCTTCGAGCATTTTTTGCGCCTTTTTTTCGCGAACGCGCCTGGAAACGCCGCGAAACTCCAGCGGGAGCGCCGTGTTTTCCAGCGCCGTCATACTCGGAAGCAGATTAAAGGACTGAAAAACGAAGCCAATATTTTTCTGGCGAAACACGATCAGCTCACTCTCGGTCATTTTTTCAATGTGCTTTCCCGCAATGATGATCTGACCGCTGGTGACGGGCTCAAGGCCCGCCATCAGGTTCAAAAGCGTGGATTTTCCCGATCCGGAGCGTCCGACAATACAGCAGAATTCTCCCTCTTCGATAGTCAGATCCACGCCGTCGAGCGCGTTAAGCGATTCCTGGCCAATACGGTACACCTTGCGTACATTGCGCACGTCAATGATAGCGTTTGCGATGACAACTCCCTCCTCCTGATTACTTTTCCCTTCAAAACTGAATATTCAGACCGGCGCGTTTTTTATGCACCGCCGGAATGTCTGACATGGAAAGCTGGCCTGTCTGCACATTATCTTAAAACCTGCCGTTTATTAGACGATTCATGGACCGAAATTGTTGCAAAACTGTAAAAACATGGGTGAAATTCATTCTGGGGACTCTGATCCCCTGTACAGTATTCTGGCATGGCTTTTGTGATCACGCAAGCGAACGCCAGCGCCATATTATGGCAAAATATTGAACAATTTATTAATATTGCCGTATAGCTGCCTAATCTTCCTGCCACCTGTTTTACAGGATGTATCTCATCATCCGTCGATTTTACAGTTTAGTCATACTTTTCCATAAAATATCCGGCCAAATGACCTTGAAAGGCTGATTTTGATGCGGTACAATTGGTAAAAGGTTGTGGGGCAGCAAGGATTTCCCTGCTCCAGCCAAATTTTATCACTCGTTTGGAGGTAATCAACCATGACCACTGCTTTGCGCAAGACCCTCGCCCTGCTCGTGGCGATGATGATGATCTTCGCCATTTCTCTCGTTGCAATGCCTGCCGTTCTGGCCGAAGGCACCGACGAAAACGAAGTCACCGAAGATGACGTCATCGACGAAGAAGGCGACGATACCGAAGTGGAAGAAGATCTGGAAGACGAAGATCTCGCCGATGAAGATCTTACCGATGAAGAAGACGCTCCTCAGACCGGTGATTTCGCTGGCAACGCCGCCGTCCTGGCCGCTGCTGCTGCGATCGTCGCCGCCGGCGCCCTTTCTTTCGTAATGAAGAAGGCCCGCGACTAATTGGCATTCCAAACAAAAAAGCAGGACTTTTAAACAGTCCTGCTTTTTTGTTTGCATTTTGGTCAAACCGCCAGGGCGCTGCCTTTACGGTTCAGCCGCTGCCTTTAGCCCTTTTCAGTCCACTTGCTGCCGGGCAGTTTTCAGCGGTTCTTTTCCGCTTCCATGGCCTGGATGAGCGCAGTGATCTCGTTTTTCCCCACCCGGTTGACCCCCGAATGGACAAAATCCTCTTCTCCGCTGATGTCAATGCCATATTCCCGCTCGATGATTGCCTTGATACGGGGGCGGCAGAAAGTTCCCTGGCACCAGCCCATGGAGGCGCGGGTGCGCCGCTTGACTCCGTCGACCGTGGTGACCTGAATGCCCCTGTGGAGGCAGTCCACGATCTCGCCTTCCGTCACCTGCTCGCAGCGGCAAATGATCTTTTCCGGGCAGGAGGGAAGATCCACCAGCGGCAAAATCTCCTGAACAGGCCGCATCTCCTTGCGGTGGATGACCGGCTTTCGTTCGGGGCAGAAGTCCTCCTTCTCCCGGAGGGAAAGCCCGGCGTCCGAGAGAATATCCCGCACCATCTTTGCGATGGCCGGCGAAGAGGTAAGACCCGGAGACTGGATGCCCGCCACGTTGATAAAACCGAGGGTAGAGGTCTCTTCGATGATAAAATCGTCGGTGGTGCTCACCGGTCGAAGGCCCGTAAAGCTGCGAAGGAACTGGCGGATATCCAGCTGATCGGAGGTCAGAGTCGCCTCCTGATAGATCCTGAGCAGCCTTTCGCCGTGGGTGGAGGTATCGCTCTGCCCCCTTTCATCCACAGCGTCCGGTCCCAGAAGCAGATTTCCGTGGTACGTGCGGGTCACCAGGATACCCTTCCCCATTTTGGTGGGCATCTGGAAAAGCACATGGTGAAATTTCTTTCCGGTATCCCTGCCAAAGAGCAGGTATTCGCCGCTGCGCGGAACGATCTGGAAATCGGTCTGCGCAGCCATGCGGGAAACCTCCTCTGAGCCCAAACCCGCCGCATTGACCACATACCGCGCGCGGTATACGCCGCTGGTGGTGCTAAGGGTAAAGATGCCATCCTCTTCTTTTGAAATGGCGGTGACCTTCGTGTTGAGCAGCAGCTTCATGCCGTTTGCAATGGCGTTTTCCGCCAAAGCAATGGCAAACTCATAGGGAGAGCACACGCCCGCTCCGGCACAGTAAAGGGCGTATTTCACATCGGGATTCACAAGAGGCTCCCGTTCGAGTATCTTTTTCCGATCCCACAGCTCCAGATCCGGCACGCCGTTTTTCCGGCCGTTTTCCATGAGCGCTTCCAGCTCCCGGCGCTGCTCCTCTTCAAAGGCAAGCACCAGCGAGCCAATCGGATCAAAGCCAAAATGAAGCTCCTCCTCCAGACGGGCATATTCCCTGCGGCCCTGATAGCACAGCCGGCCCTTCAGCTTTTTATGCGATTCGGCATAGCCGCCGTGAACGATGGCACTGTTTGCCTTAGTCACCCCCATCGCCACATCCGGACACTGCTCCGCCACCGCAATGGATAGCTGATACCGGCTCAATTCCCTTGCAATGGCCAATCCCACTACGCCGCCGCCGACAACGATCACGTCAAACAAACCCGTCACTTCCCTTCCTCATTCATCTTTTTCTTTTATGTTGTTCGTCCCAGTCTTCGATCTTCTAATTGGCCTCTCTTAATGGGCCGCCTCTTCCTGCCGGGCACAACTGCTGCAAAGCCCGCGGATGACCACCTCGACGGAAGAAACGTGCAGCTTCCCCCGCTCGGCTCCCAGCGCCCGGCAGATCTCGCCCTCGCAGTCCGGCAGGACGTCCTCGATCCGGCCGCATCTGGTGCAGACAAAATGCCCATGCGGCTCCAGCGTTCCGTCAAAGCGGGCACATTCTGAAATTGAATCCACCCGCCGCAGAGAGCCTGCCTCTGCCAGCTGATTGAGATTGCGGTAAACCGTAGCCAGGCTCAGGCTGGGATGGAGCGGCTTGAGCCTGGCGTATACCGCGTCAGCCGTGGGATGGTCTTTCTGTTCTATCACCGTATCGTAAATCATTTGTCTTTGTCTGGAAAATTTCACGTGGCCCTCCTTCGCAGACCAGCCTTTCCGGCTTCCACAGGCCTGCGGCCCGGGTCTGGTTATTGTATGACTGACCGTCTCGCTTGATCCGCCTATTTAACAGCGATCACTTCAATTTCCACCTGCGCGCCCTTGGGCAACTCCGCAACCTGCACACAGCTGCGCGCGGGAAATCCCTCCTTCTCTGCCGCGGCCGTTTCAAAAACGCGGCCGTAGATCTCGTTAACTGTACCAAATTGGCTCATGTCCGTAATAAAAACCGTGGTCTTTACCACGTTTGCCAGCGTCATGCCGCTGGCCGCAAGAATGCTGCCGACGTTCTTGAGCGCCCTTTCCGTCTGCCCCTGCAAGGTCTCCTCAAGAGCCCCGGACTCCGGGTCGATCCCCAACTGCCCGGAAACATAAAGCGTATCTCCCGCAAGAATCCCGTGACTGTATGGTCCGATCGCTGCAGGCGCGCCTGCAGCAGAAACGGCTAAGCGATCCATCTGTTTGCCTCCTGTGAATTTCTCTTTAAAAACTTATGCAAAATTGGAAATTTTCAACAAATTAATAATAATTATTCTTTTTAAAAAGTATATCCTACTTTCTCTTTCCTGTCAAGCCTCAAGGCTTTCCAGACCCGCCTGAAGGGATCTTTTCTCCCCTTTTCTGCCATCAAAATCTATAGTATAATGAATCATTCTTCCAGCAAACATTTTTTCGTGAAGAGGTTGTTATGAAAAAATACTTTTTCTTTGATATCGACGGTACGCTGCGCATCGGCATGGGCGGCCCTGTTCCTGCCAGCACCAGGGCATGTCTTGACGAGCTGCGCACCCGCGGGCATTTTGTCGCCACCGCCACAGGACGCCTTCAAAAAGACGCCGCCCGCCGCGTCAGCGGGCTGGGGATCATCTCGCTAGTCGCCGATGGCGGCTGGAGCCTGACGCTTGACGGCAGGATCCTTCAAATGAAATCGCTGCCCGCCGCGTCCTGCACATTGTTTTTGCAGCAGCTGGACCGTCTGGGCATCCCCTGGGCCGTCACGACGAAAAACGAGCTGGTGCGTTACACGCCCGACCGCCGTTTTCTGGAACAGATTGACGACGGCTATTTTGACACCGTCATCCTGCCCGGCCTGAGCGCCGCTTCGCAGCATCCCATTTATAAGATCTTTTTCCCCTGTACCGCGCAGCGCCTTGCGCAGCTGGAGCTGTTTGGCCTCTCGACAGTGCAGTACAGCGCGGAATGTGTCTTCATCGAGCCGGTGGACAAGGCCAACGGAATCCTCTCCATGATGAAAGTCCTCGGCGCGCCCGCCAGCGACGTGGTCGTCTTTGGCGACGGCAGCAACGATCTACAGATGTTCCGCCCACAATGGCTCTCCATCGCCATGGGAAACGCCTGCGCGCCGCTCAAAGAAAAGGCCGACTACGTCACCACCCCCTGCGATCAGGACGGGATCTATCTCGCCTGTCGGCATTTTGGCTGGGTGGACTGAATTTTCTCAGATCTGCCCGACTCTCTCCAAGCTCGGCCATGGTCTGAAACCCATTGCCGCAAGCCGCAGACAAAGCACGGCTTTTCCGTGCTTTGTCTGTCTCATTTTCTTCACCCGCTGTCACTTTTTCAAAAAGTTTGATTCCATACAGATCCTCAGCCCGTATTGTGCCAGTGCGATCCGCTCATCGAGGTCCAGCTGATACAGCGTGGAAAGAATGACAATACCATCGCTAAAGATCAGCATCAGCCTTGCCAGCTTCTCCGGACAGGCTTCCGGCGACACATGAGCCGCCACCAACTGCTGAAGCACTGCTTCAAAGCGGCGATAGCTGGCGCACATGGCTTCTTTGAGCTTTTCGTCATATTGCGCCAGCGCCCACAGCGCGTTGAAAGTGGCACAGGCGTCCCAGCCCTCACCGCCATAATACTGAATCAGAAAATTCTGAAAAGCATTTTCAAAGGCTTCGCTACCCATTGCTTCGCTGCTGAGTGGCTCAAAAAAGCTGGTCAGTGTCCTTTGAAAATGCTCCATCGCCGATTCAAACAGCGCCAGCAGCAAATCTTCCTTGTTTTCGAAATAATAGTATACCAGGCTCGACGCCAGCCCCGCCTCTTCCGCAATGTCCCGGATTGTGGTCTGAAAATAGGACTTGTGTTTCAGGCATCGGCTAAATGCGTCCATAATCTGCTGCCTGCGCTCATTTCGGTCTGCCGTTCTTGCCATTGTGCTCTCCTGCTGTTTTTTTCTATTATAGCAATTTTTCCGAAAAAAACCGATACCGATTTAACTCAGATATGATTTCCGCCTTTTTCAGATGTGCTTTTATTTGTATTTTATATTTTTTTAACAATCTCTAAAATAAACTCATAAAATATATTCTCATAAATATGTTGACAACAGAAAAACACAATGCCATAATTCAGATAGATAATTGAACGCCAATCAAATTCATATTTTTTTGCTATGTTTTTAGATTGTCGTTCAATTATCAATAAGAACAATGGAGGGAATGGCTTTGAGAACAAAGAAACTGTCCACACTGCTTGCTCTGCTCCTGAGCGCAATGCTGCTGCTGACCGCCTGCGCGCAGACCACCACGCCTCCGGCGCAAACCGAATCATCCACGCCGGAAGTTGCCGCAACTCCTGCGCCCACCGAAGCGCCCGTCAAGTCTGCCGAGCCTGCAGAACCCACTGCTGAACCGGAGCCGACCGCTTATGATCCTTATCACATCGAGCAGGAATTGGCTGCAGCCAACGCCGCGCTGCAGCTTGAATACTCTCCCGTGGTAAAGACCCTCGAAAGCGGCGTCCAGGTGCAGCGTACGCCCGTTGACGGCAGCGGTTTCAACACCTACGTGCTCAACAGTGACGCCCGCGGCTGCTTTGCCTGCCATGATGACCTGGCCGATCTGGTTCACAATATGCCTCAGGATCACATGGACATCCAGCTTGTCGGCGACACCGAAGTGACCGTTCAGCACTGCATTAGCTGCCATCAGGTTACCCATGGCTACGTCACAGAAGACTACGGCCTTGCCTCCTATATCCACGGCTATCACAGCGGCAAGGAATTTGCCGACATGGGCGGCACCTGCCTGACCTGTCATGACATCGACATGAAGTCCGGTGCGATCGAGCTTTGGGATACCGTCAAGTACAATCGCTTCCGTGGAATCATCGACATCGATTCTGACACTGTCGAGGCTGCTTTCACCTTTGATCAGACCACTGTTTCTGATTCTGATGACATCTTCTCCCTCAACTGGGTCGGCGGCTTCACCGATTACATGATTTACGACGGCTATGAGCATGGTCTTGAACCCGTTGCCGAAACCTTTGACTCCTGGGAAGTAACGGTTGACGGCCTCGTGGACAATCCCTTCACCATGACACTGCCTGAACTGATTGAAGAATTTGGCTCCGTGACTCGGGTCATGACCCTGCACTGCACCTATGATCCCGCTCCCGGCGGTCTGACTGCCACCTGTGAAGTGACCGGTATTCCCGTCAAGGCGATGCTGGAAAAGGCCATCGTGCAGGAAGGCGCCATCGAAGTATACTATGCTCCTCCGGATGAAATCTGCGTATATCCCGTTCTGTTCGACCATCTGGAGGATCACGAATCCCTGCTGGTCTACGAGATCAACGGCCGCCGCCTGAAGATGGCGGAAGGCTATCCCCTCTGGTCCTGGAACGGCGGCATGGGCGCCCCCTCCTGCGTCAAGCAGGTGAACCGTCTGACTGTTGCTGCGGATCCTGTGGAAGAGCTGTATCTATACAACGGATGGGAAAACGACGAGCTGGAAAGCGGCTACATGAACCGGCCCTGCTGCGCCTTCATCGGAACGAGGGACGGCCAGATCGTTTCCGCTCACGAGCCCTTCACCTTTGAAGGCTTCGCTGACGCTTACGCCGATCCCATCGTCGCCATTGAAATCTCCATGGACCGCGGCGCCACCTGGACCACCTACCCGGTCGACCAGTCCGACACCAACATCTGGCTCCACTGGACCTACACCTTCACTCCGGAAGAGGGCGCCTACGTCATCACCGCCCGCGCCGTGACCGCTTCCGGCCGTGTCAGCGAGACGCCTGACGTGCGCCTCATCAACGCGCAGTAAAAGGAGGCAAGGCAATGAAACACAACACGATCAAAACCCTGAGCGCCCTGACCGGCGCTGCCGCCCTGCTCACCGGCTGTGCGCAGCAGCCTGCCCCCGCTGTCCAGCCCGAACCGGCTGCCGCTGTGGAAGCGTCCTCCCCTACCGTCGAGCTTGCCGGTGAAATCACTTTTCGCGAAACTGAAACCTATGCCAAGGTGGCTAATGTTCAGGGCGTCTTCGCCTACAGCCAGAACGTTCTGACTCCTGCCGACGAAGTGTTTAACCTTTTCGGCACCGCCGCTACCGCCATGTGCGCAAAGCCGGGCTTTGCCTTTAACGAGGTGGACTGTGAAAACTACTACGTCAACCTGCGCGGCAGCATCAAAAAGTCTCAGACCATCTCCCTTGCCCAGCTGCAGGAAAACGGCTCCGTGACCCGTACCATGGCCTGCTCCTGCGCCACCAGCTCCGTCGTGGCCAACGCCAAAGTGACCGGCGCCCGTGTCGCCGACCTCATCGAACTGGCTGAACTGGAAGAGGGCGTCAATACCATCACCTTCCGCGGTGATGAAGGCTACGGCATCCCCATGCCCCTCGATTACGTTCTGGAAAAGGACGCCATGCTGGTCTGGCAGATCGGCGACCAGAAACTGCCCGCCTCTCAGGGCGCCCCTCTGCAGGTCTGGATGCCTGACACCGTGGCCAAGTATTTCACCCGCCGCGTGATGGAGATCGAGCTGACCGCAGAAGCGGAAGCTCCTGCCGTGCAGTCCGCAGACGACGCACAGCGCGCCAAGATCAGTATCGTCAACCGCATGGCGGACGAAACCTTTGCCGTAGGCGATCAGATTACCTTTGAGGGCTATGCTGACGATTGCGGCAGCGCCATCGCTGCGGTGGAATTTTCCCTCGATGGCGGCGAGACCTGGACTGCCTGCGCGACCGCCGACGCCACCAGCGAAAAGTGGGTCTACTGGTCCTTTGGCTACACCGCTGAAGCAGCCGGCGTCTACAAGCTGGATGTTCGCGCCCGCACCGCCGAAGGCAGGGTCTCTCCCCTGGCCTCCAGCGTCGTGTTCACCGTCGCATAATCCTTTTCCCAAATCCCAATCCAATACCCCTGCACAGCCAGGGGTATTGGGGGCGTATTTCATAGCAAAAAGCAGAGGCGGCGAAAGTTTCTCTTCGCCGCCTTTTTATCGATCGATTCTTTTGTGATCCCCAATCTCTTCGCCGCTGCTTTTCGGGGCGCTTCAGTTCAGATCGGCCTGAACCGTTTCTGCCGCACGGTATCCCTTGGATACGCAGATGCTGAAGCCATCTCCGCCTACATGGGATGCGGCCACTTCGCCAGCAGCGTACAGTCCGGTGATCGGCGTCCCTTCCTCATCAAGCACACGGGTATCAACATCCACCTTGACTCCACCAAAGTCCGTATGCACCTCGGGATAGGCTTTGACGCCATAATAGGGGCCTGTTTCAAATGAAGAGGTCAGGGAGTTTTTGCGTCCAAAGTCAGGATCTTCTCCATTTTTTACGTACTCGCCATATTTCTGCATTGTTTCGCCAAGGCTCTCTCCGTCAATTCCCAGCTTCTGCGCCAGTTCTTCAAGGGTGTCGGCCTTTTCGCACATTGCTTCGTGGAACGCCTGAGATGGCAGGGCGCAGATAGCGTCCATGCAGGCCTGATCCATAATCAGATAACACACGCCGTCCGTCTGTCTGGTGATTGCGGTAACTTCAGCCTCGCCCTTATTATGATCCTCATTGGCAAAACGCTGTCCTTCCTTATTCACCGCGACTGCGCCGCAGCCCATGGCCCATACCATAGAACGGCCGCCAACACGCCAGGAAACGCCGAAACGATAATTCGCCCGATCCATGGCGATCAAAGGAGCGCCCACCGCTTCCGCCATCAACATGCCGGACCCGTCCGCGCCGAAGGAAGCATCGGTCACTGCGTTGGCAAATTCAGGCTTGTATTTCGCGATCATTTCCGGATTGCCGTTGTAACCGCCCGTCGCGAGAATCACCGCATCGGCGTGGATCTGATACGAAGATCCGTCCGGCGCAGTTACAGCAGCGCCTGTGACTCTTCCATCTTCTACCAGCAGATTTTCCGCCCGCGTCTCAAGTCGGATGTCCATCTGTGCGTTTTCCATTTCTTCGCGCAGAACGGCTGTCATCAGCGCGCCGCCGCCGCCGAATCCCTCCTCCGCATGGGCATAGCTGCTGACAGAGAAGGGAACTCCGTGCTCGCCGCTGAGCCAGTTGATGGTTTCGGTCACCGTATCCACCGTGGGAGCAACCGACGCCTCCTGAAAGAGCGGATCCTCATCGTCTGCATCCTGCATCAGGGAGTCGATGTAATCCTGTCTGGTATACTCTATCCCCGCCGCCTTCTGCAGATCGGTATCGGCGCCCATCAGATAGCCCGCCCGGACCGACGACCCTCCCAGATATCCCAGTTGGTCAATCAGGATGACGTCCATCCCCAGGTCCTTCGCGCGCATCGCCGCCGCAAGCCCTGCGCCGCCTGCCCCAACAACCAGCACCTGCGTCTGCGCGTCCTGATAAGCCTCTTTTTCCTTTTCAGGCGCTGCGCTGAACATTTCCACGTCGCCGCCCGCCTGCACAATCGCTTCCTTCACGGCGGCAATTACCGCATTTCCGGAAAAGGTAGCGCCCGTCACAGAGTCGACGCTGAGCGTTTGCCCGGCAAGGATCTCTTCCCTGACCTGCTCCATGGCAACAGTGCCCTGTTTGGGAGATTCGTAATTCGTCCCAAATTCAATTGCAGTAATGCTGTCTTCATCCAGCGTCACATCGACCGTAAAATCTCCATTATGACCCATGGCAGTCACCGTATAAACTCCAGGGGTCATGCCGGCTGCTTCGGGCGGCGTATTCTGCTGTATTTGCGCAGTGGCAGCGGGTGCGTCAGTTGGCGCGGCCGGCGTCTCTTCCAGCGCGGCAGGAGACGCGCAGCCCGCCATCAAACTCATGGCTGTCAGCACAGCCAGAGCGGCAGTCCATCTTCTTTTCATTGCTTTTCCTCCTTATATCTCTGTATCTTCTGCGGGGATCGCAATGATTTTATGGTTTACTATTGTAGTCAGGTCAAGCTTTTTCTACCGGGATATACACATCGTATTGATACAGGCCCACGTGGTTCTCTTCTTCCGTCAAAAGCACTTCGCTTACGTCGTAGATCGTCCCCTTTGCCCGAAGGCCAAGCCGCTTGAGCGTTTCCCCAATCGCGGCAATCTCTTCCGGCCGCTTTTTCCCATCTTCATATGTCAGCGTACAGCGCAGCGACTTTTCCCCGCCGATCAGGACATACTCGCTCTTTTCGATTCCCAGCATTTCAATATAGCGCTCTTCCATCCCCACGAAAGTACGTCCCTTGAACTGTTCAACGGCCGCATCCAGAAATGAATTGTCAAACACCACTATAAACACTGAAAAAGGAAGCCTCCTCACCAGCTTCTGCACCTGTTTCTCTTCATATTGCCCTGCATAGCTGTCATCTACGCCCGATCGTGCAATATAATAACGCGGCGTCTCCACCAATTGCGGTTCGTCGGGCAGCGGCGCGGTCATTCTGTCAATACACTCCGCCAGGTACCTGTAGTACTGTGCTTTTTTCTCTGCCCACTTCTTTCGCTTCCGAACCAGCTCGGCCATTTTCGGCTGTTTCTCTCCGAAGAACGCAGCGATTTCTTCCACAGACAGCCCAATATTGCGCAAAACAGCCACGCGCATAAGCAGAATCATGTCCTGGTCGCTGTAGCCGCGATACCCGTTTTCCTTTTTGACCGGATGGATGACGCCGCACTTCTCATAATAAATCAGTGCCGCACGGGAAAGGCCTGTGGCTTTTGAAACGACATTGACCGAATACATCTGCCCCTCCATTTTATTTTTCTTCTTCCTTCAGCACGGTTCTGAAGCCCCGCATTTCTTTCCGCTGTACTTCATCAATACGGCGGGACTCGAGAATTTTCTGAACGGCCTTTCGCCGTACCCAAAGTGAAACCGAACCGTCAAGCAGACAGGGGGCTGTTTTTTCGGGAAATTTGACGTAGCAGACCGAAAGCGCCCAGGCGACCGCCATCCTGACGTAATAGTGCTCCTGCCTGACTGCGCAGAGCAGGCGCAGTACCTCGTCGATGTAAGGCGCTTCGACGAAGTGATCTAGCAGCATCACCACAGCAAAGCGCACAGTATAAGGCTCCGCCACACCGAGCATGGGTTTGAGCCAGGCAAAGACCGGCCCCGGCTCCCTTTTCGCCGCTTTCCAGCCGGCGCAAAAGCTGTCGCACACAGACCAGTTGTCAACCAGCAGCAAAAATTCTTCCGTCCGCTCCATGCGCTCTGAAAGCGGCATCTTTGCCATGCCGATTACCATGCCGGAAAGCATTTTTTCCTCAAAGCAATCCTCCGGCGTCAGGCTGCCGAGCGCCGCCCTCCAGTCTCCGCGGCAGAGCTCCCGGGCCATGGCCCGCAGGACGGGCAGACGAACGCCCAAAATATTTTCCACGCCCGGCAGCAGTCCGGCGGTAAATTCCCGATAGCCCTGCTCGCTCCGCCGTTCTAGTTCCCTACGAATTTCCCGTTTCATTGCCTTTCTCCACACAAAAAGGGGACGTTGTCCCCCTTTTGTTTCTGTTTTGCCTGGCCCCAAAAGCGTTTCGCTTATTCAGCCTTTTCCGGCCCGTTATCCGCCGGATTTGTCTCCGCCGTCTTTGCAGCTCTGGGAGCCCGCGGCTTTTGGGCAGGCTTTTCTCCCTCTTCCTTTGGGGCGGCAGGTTTACGGGTCCGCTTCTTCGGTGCCTGGCTGGCGGCCTTCTCTGTTTTTTCCGTCTTCGCGATCTTGCCCGCTCCGGATTTTTTGGCAGCCGGTTTCCGGGGTGCGGTCTTTTTCGGTTCAGAAGCAGCCTTCTCTGTCTCCGCAGTTTCGGCGGTAGCCTGCGCTTTCTTCTCTTCCAGTGCTTGTGCCCCGCCGGTCAGTTTCCAGTAGAGCTCCGCGTACTTTTTGGCCGAGACCTCCCAGCTGAAGTCCGCCTTCATCGCCCGCTTCATCATCCGCTCCCAGGTGGGACGATCCTTGTAAAGCTCTACGGCATGTTCGATGGTGTAGAGCATTTCATGGGCGTTATAATTGGCGAAGGAAAAACCTGTTCCTTCATCGGTGTATTTGTTGTAGGGCTGGACGGAATCCTTCAGCCCGCCGGTCTCCCGAACGACCGGCAGGGTACCGTATCGCATGGCGATCATTTGGGAAAGACCGCAGGGCTCGAACTTGGAGGGCATCAGGAACAGATCCGCGCCGGCATAAATGCGGTGGCTCAGGTTCTGGTTTAGCTCGATACGGGTGGCAAACCGGCCCTGATAGCGCCAGGAGGCCCAGCCGAACAAATCGTGATAGCGCTGCTCACCCTTGCCGAGCATCACCACCTGCACGTCCTGCCGCATGATATCGTCGATGACGCATTCGATCAGATCGATGCCCTTCTGTTCCGTCAGACGGGTAATGATGCCGATCACAGGCGCTTCCGGCCGCTGATCGAGCCCCATCTCTTCCTGCAGGGCCCGCTTGCATTCCGCCTTGCCCCTGAGAGAACGGACGGAATAATGGGCGGGAATCACCGGATCGGAGGCGGGATCGTATTCCGACGGATCGATGCCGTTAAGAATGCCGGTCAGGACGCCGCTGCGGCTCCGGAGAAGCCCGTCGAGCCGCTCGCCGTAGTAAGCGGTCTGAATCTCCTGCGCATAGGTGGGAGAGACCGTCGTAACGTAGTCAGAAAATACGATGCCGCCCTTCATGAAGCTGATGCAGCCGTAGTACTCCAGCAGTTCAGGCTTGAAGTACTGTTCGCTGATCCCGAGAAGATCGTCGATGTGCATCCAGGAAAAAATGCCCTGATAGCGGAGATTGTGGATGGTATAAATGGTCTTGATGTTTTTGTAGACCTCGTTTTCCCGGTACTGCGTGGCAAGCAGGGCCGGGATCATGCCGGTCTGCCAGTCGTTGCAGTGGATGACATCCGGTACAAAGCCCGTGTGCACCAGGGATTCGAGCACCGCGCGGCAGAAGAAGGCAAAACGCTCCCCCTCTTCGTTGCCCGAACCGTAAATGCTGTCGCGGGCAAAGTAAAACTCATTGTCCACAAAATAGTAGGTGACGCCGTCCTTTTCCAGCATCTCGATGCCGCAGTACTGCCTGCGCCACCCGAGATTCACGTAGAAATACAGCAGATGCTGCATCTGGTTCTTCCACTGCTCCGAGATCTCCTTGTATTTGGGCAGGATCACCCGCACATCTATGCCGGAAGCCGCGAGCGCGGCCGGTAGCGTACCCACAACGTCAGCCAATCCGCCCGTTTTGACAAACGGGACGCATTCCGATGCCGCAAAAAGCACTTTCATGATCTGTTTCCCCTTTCCTGGCAGCCGCTGCTGCGCTGTCGCTCCGGCATAAAACCGGATCTCTTTTTTCCGCCGGCTGAATCGGAACGCGGGCCGCATATGGGCCCGCTTCCGGTTTGGCCCGCCGGCTGCGGCGCATGGACGTCGCCCGGCAGGCTCTTTGTTCTGTTTTGATTATACCACAGCGTTTTTGCGGATGACTACCGGGAAATTTTCCGTTCCCAGCAAACGGCGGTCCCTGCGGACCAGAACGCCCTTATCGAGGATGACATTTTCCAGCTGAGCGTTCTCCGCCACGGTGCTGCCCTGCATGAGGATACAGCTTTTTACCACCGCTCCACGCGCCACGCGAACGCCGCGGAAAAGGATGCAATTTTCCACTTCCCCTTCGATCAGGCAGCCGTCGGCCACCATGGAGTTTCGCACGAGCGCACCGCCTGCATAGCGGGAAGGCGCTTCGTTCTTAACCTTGGTGTAAATGGGGTTCTGCTGAGAGAACAAATCCGCCCGTACCTCCGCCTTGAGCAGCTCCATGTTTTCGTGGAAATAGGTGCTTAGGGTGTTCAGCCGCGCCACATGTTCGTCGTAGCGGAAGCCGTAGACCTTGAGAGAATCGAGCTTTTTAAAGACGATGTCCCGCAGAAAGTCAGTGTAGCCCCTGCCCTGCGCCTCGTTGAGCAGGTAGTCGAGCAGGCTCTTTTCCATAATCATGCAGTCCATGGAGCAGCTGCTGGACTTGGGCCTGAGCGAATCGATCTCCATGTCGATGATGCGGCCCCGCTCGTTCATCAGAAAGCGCACGTCGCTGCTGAAGTCCTCGTAGACAAAGTGATCTGCCGGCTCAATGTTGTAAAGGCAGGTGATGTCCGCCCCGCTTGCGAGATGCTGCTCCATCATGCGCTCGTAGGAGGTGTTGTAGATCGTGTGGCAGCCCATGAAGATGCAGTACTGGTAAGGCACCTTCTGGATGTAGTTGATAGCGCCCTGAAGCGCATCCACCGTGCCGCGGTAGAAACCGGAGTTCTCCCGGGTAAAGAAAGGCGTCAGCACAAACAGGCCGTCCCTCTGCCGGTGAAGATCCCAGGGAGCGCCGCCGCCGATGTGGTCCATCAGGGAATTGTAGTTTCTCTGCGTGATGACACCGACGTTGGTGATGCCGGTATTGACGAGGTTGGAAAGCGGAAAATCGATCGCGCGGTAACGACCGCCGAAGGGCACCGCGCCAATGGAGCGTTCCGTGGTCAGTTCCTTGAGATGGGGAGCTTCTTCTCCCGTCCAGATCAGGCCAAAGGCGTTGTTGATCATCTTGCTTGCCCTCCTCAGCCATTCAGAAAGTCATGGGAATCATCCAGCATCATGCCCTTGGAGATATGGGTGCTGTCCGGCACGGCCGTACCATCGCCGATGACGGCGATGCCGTCGTTGAGCAACTCGTCCCTAGGCTCAATCTCGCCCACCGTGCAGTTTTCGCCGACGGTGACGTTCTCACCGATGATCGCCTTGAAAATACGAGAGTTTTTGCCGATTTTTGCACCGGGCATAATGATGGAATCCACCACCACTGCCCCCTCGTCGACATGTGAGCCGGTAAAGAGCACGCTGTGGGTGACGTTTCCATAGACCTCGCAGCCCTCGCACACCACCGAGCGGGTGACGCTGGCGCTGTCTCCCACAAAATGGCCGGCCATGCACTGCGTGCGGCTGTAGATCCTCCAGTTGGTTTCAAACAGGTCGAAAGCCGGAGGCTCTTCGAGCAGATCCATGTTGCTCTCCCAGAGACTGGTGATCGTTCCGACATCCTTCCAGTAGCCCTCAAAGGCGTAGGCGTACATTTTCTGGCCGTTTTCGAGCATGGCGGGAATGATATCCTTGCCAAAGTCGTTGTGACTGTCCCTGTTTTTTTCGTCCGCGATCAGATAGCGGCGAAGGACCGACCAGGTGAAAATATAGATGCCCATGGAGGCCTTGTTGCTCTTGGGATGCTTCGGCTTTTCCTCAAATTCGACAATGCGGTCGTCCTGATCGGTGTTCATGATGCCAAAGCGGGAGGCTTCTTCCATCGGGACGGGCAATACCGCGATAGTGGCGTCCGCCTTCTTCGCCTCGTGGGCGTCAAGCATGGCGGCGTAATCCATTTTGTAGATATGGTCGCCGGAAAGTACCAAGACGTACTGCGGGGAATACTGGTCGATAAAGGCAATGTTTTGGAAAATGGCGTTGGCCGTTCCGGAATACCATTCGCCAGTCTCACCCTTGGAGTAGGGGGGCAGGACGTATACGCCGCCGTGGTTCCGGTTCAGATCCCAGGGGGCGCCGTTGCCGATGTAGCGGTTCAACTCCAGCGGGCGGTACTGGGTCAGAACGCCCACGGTATCAATGTCAGAATTGGCGCAGTTGGACAGCGGAAAATCGATGATGCGGAACTTTCCGCCGTAGGGCACTGCGGGTTTAGCCGTGCGGCTGGTCAATACGCCCAGGCGGCTGCCCTGGCCGCCTGCAAGCAGCATGGCCACGATCTTCTTAGCTCTCATGCCTTGGTCCTCCTGAATTCCTTTCTAGGATAGTCAAATGACTTTTATGGAGATGATTCCATTTCCCTTGCGGAAATCGATTGCGTTGTTCTGCCCGGCAAAACCGCCACGCCGGCTGTCAGCGGGCCTTTTTCTTTTCGGCGGACGCGCGTGCGCTGCCGGCGCCGCCTTTTTTCGCGGCAGTCTTCGTCCTGGCAGACGGCTTTTTTTTCGCCTGTCCCTGCACTGTTTTTGCCCTCTCGCCCTGCCTTTTTGCCGTCTCCCGCTCCCCGGCGAAGGGCTGCCACCGGAGAAATACCGCACCCAGCGGAGGCAGTCGGATTGCGATGGACTGGGACTTTCCGTTCCAGGCGGCCGGCCTGGAAACGGCGGGCGTTTTGTTGACGACGCCGCTGCCGCCGAAGCGTTCGTCGTCGGAATTGAGGATCTCTGTATAGGAACCCTCCCGCGGCACGCCGAAGCGGTACTCCTCGTAAGTGTTGGGCGTAAAGTTAAAGGCGCACAGAATCATTTCATCCTGCCCGTTATGGACCGCGCTCATCCGTGCAAAGGCGATGACGGAATTGACTTCGTCCTCAATACTGGTCCACTCAAAGCCGCTCCACCGGTCGTCGATCTCGTACAGAGCGGGATGGGCGCTGTAAAGTGCATTGAGTTCCCGGACATATTGCTGCATCTGCCGGTGCTTGTCGTATTCCAGGAGCTTGTACTCGACGGGCTCATAAAAGCGCCACTCGATAAACTGGGCGATCTCATCGCCCATAAAGAGCAGCTTTTTGCCCGGATGGGCAAACATATAGCCGAAAAACACGCGGAGATTGGCAAACTTCTGCCAGTAATCGCCGGGCATTTTTTCGATCAGGGATTTTTTTCCATGAACCACTTCGTCGTGGGAAAGGGGCAGAATGAAATTCTCGCTAAACGCGTAAAACATGGAGAAGGTCAGTTTATTGTGATGCCAGCGGCGGTAAATAGGGTCGAGGGACATGTACTCGAGCATATCGTTCATCCAGCCCATGTTCCATTTATAATTGAAGCCGAGCCCGCCCACTTCTTTGGGGTGGGTCACCAGCGGGAAGCTGGTCGCTTCCTCCGCAGCAAAGATCACTCCGGGCTTTTCGCGGAAGATTAGCTCGCTGGTCTTTCGGAGGAAATCAATGGCCTCAAGATTCTCACGGCCGCCATTTTTGTTGGGGATCCACTGTCCCGGCTCCTTGCCGTAGTCCCTGTAAAGCATGCAGCTGACCGCGTCGACCCGCAGACCGTCCACATGATAGACGTCGAGCCAGAACATGGCGTTGCTCATCAGGAAAGAGCGCACCTCGCTGCGACCATAGTTGAAGAGCATCGTGCCCCACTGCGGCTGCTCCCCCTCCCTGGGATCTGCGCACTCATAGCAGGGAGTGCCGTCAAAGAGCCTCAGCCCCTGCGCGTCCCGCGGAAAATGGGCGGGAACCCAGTCGAGGATGACGCCGACGCCACTTTGATGCATTTTGTCGACAAAATACATAAAGTCCTGCGGCGTGCCGTAGCGGGCCGTGACGGAATAATATCCCGTCACCTGATAGCCCCAGGAGGCGTCAAAAGGATATTCCGACACAGGCATCAGCTCAACATGGGTAAAGCCCATGTCTTTGACGTATTCGCTCAGCTCGTCGGCGATCTCCCGGTAATTTTTCTCGCCCCGCCAGGAACCGAGATGTACTTCAAAAATAGAAACGGGCCTGTCGTAAGGCCGGTAGCTCCTACGCGCGCGCATCCAGGAAGCGTCTGCCCACTTATAGCCCGAAAGATCCCATACCCTGGAAGCGGTCCCGGGACGCAACTCCGACGCGAAGGCGAAGGGATCCGCCCGGTACACAGTCTCGCCCTGCGGCGTCCGTATGGCGTATTTATACAGTTCTCCGGGTGCAAGGCCGCGGACAGTGGTTTCCCAGATCCCGTTGGCCGGCCGGAGGGTCATGGGATTTTGGGTTTCATCCCAGCCGTTGAAATCGCCCACGAGGCTCACTGCCTGCGCGTTGGGCGCCCAGAGGGCAAAGCGCACAGTGGGCCGCTGGCCCCGGCGCACAACCTGGCATCCCATGACCCGGTAGGCAAAGGCGTTCGTTCCCTCGCCAAACAGATACAAGGCGACGTCGTCAAGTGTGTTGGCCATATCGTGTTTTCCTCCCAACTGTCAGAGTGTGGCGTTTCCCGCTCCCGAAATTTTTCACCTGCTTTGAGATATTTCAATTGTATCACAGTTGATTCAAAAAATTAACCCCAGCCGCGGATGTTTTGTCCCTTATTTTCCGACCGGAATCGCCAAAATTTTCCCGTTCCGCTTTCCCACTCTGCGACAGGTGACAACTTCCGTAGAACCTGCTATAATCATTAAAAATGCGGCGTTTTTATCTGCCGTATCAGCCAGTATCCGAGCGGCGCCCGAAACCTCTGTTTCCGCCCGTTTTATTTTTTCGCGATCCATCCCACCGACCGATTTGGAAAGGAACCGCTTTATGAACACACAGGAACGCAAGCAGCAGATCATCGAAGGCATCAAGTCCAATCTGCTCAATCAGTTCGGCAAAACTGTCGCCACTGCCAACAGGGCGCAGATCTACATCGCCTGCACTCTCGTCGCCCGTGAGGAGATCATGTCCCGCTGGGTAAAATCCAAAGAAAAAGAGGCGCAGTCCGGCGGCAAAAAGCTCTACTATCTTTCGGTGGAATTTCTCCCCGGACGCGCCATGAGCAACAACCTGCTTGCGCTCGGAGAATCCGACGTATACCGTGCCGCGCTCGAAGAGCTGGGCGTTTCCATCAATGAGATCGAAGACATGGAGGCTGACCCCGGCCTGGGAAACGGCGGCCTGGGCCGCCTGGCCAGCTGTTTCCTCGACTCCCTCGCCACGCTGGACTATCCCGCCATGGGCTGCGGCATCCGCTACGAATACGGCCTGTTCCGCCAGCGCATCATCGACGACGCTCAGGTGGAGATCCCCGACAGCTGGCTCGACGACATGGGCGGCTATCCCTGGGAAATCTGCGTGCCGGAAGACGAGTTCCCGGTGCGCTTCGGCGGCCACGTAGAGGAGCACTGGAAGCCCGACGGCCTTGAAATCGTCCACAGCGGCTATTCCGTGGTCAACGCCGTGCCCTACGACCTGCCCATTCCCGGCTACGACACGGAAAACGTCGGGACGCTGCGGCTGTGGTCCGCCCGCTCTCCCAAGCGCATCGACATGGACCGCTTCTCCCGCGGCGAATACATGGGCGCCATGGAGGACAAGGAGCTGGCCGAGGTGATCTCCAAGGTGCTCTATCCCTGCGAAAACCACAAAGAGGGCAAGAGCCTGCGACTCAAGCAGCATTATTTCTTCACCAGCGCCACCATCCAGTACATCGTTCGGAAGCACAAGCGCCGCTACGGCACGCTGAACAATCTTCCGGACAAGGTGGTCATCCAGATCAACGATACCCATCCGGCTCTGGCCATCCCGGAGCTGATCCGCATCCTGCTCGACGAGGAGCACATGGACTGGAAGACCGCCTGTGACATCACCGCGCGGGTCTTCAATTACACAAACCACACCGTCATGAGCGAGGCGCTTGAGCGCTGGCCGGAGCAGCTTTTCAAGGAGCTGCTGCCCCGCATCTACAGCATCGTCTCCGCCCTTAACGAGGACTTCTGCAACAAGCTGTGGCATTTCTATCCTGGCCAGTGGGAAAAGATCGGCTCCATGGCAATCATCGGCTACAACGAGATCCGCATGGCCAATCTGTGCATCGCCATGAGCAGCCGGGTCAACGGCGTTTCCCGTCTCCACGGCGAGATTCTCAAGCAGGACGTATTCCGCAATTTCTTCGTCGTCGAGCCCTGGAAATTCCTCGGCATCACCAACGGCATCACGCCCCGCCGCTGGCTCATGGACGCAAACCCGGCCCTTTCCTCCCTGCTGACCGAAACCATCGGCGAAGGCTGGAAAAAGGATCTTACCCAGCTTTCCCTCCTCGAGCCCTACGCCGGCGATCCTTCCTTTACGGAACGCTTTGCCGCCGTCAAGCAGGAAAACAAGCAGCGCTTCGCCCGCTGGATGCAGGAAAAGCAGGGCGTTTCCCTCGATCCTTCCATGATCTTTGACGTGCAGTCCAAGCGCGCCCACGAGTACAAGCGGCAGCTTTTGAACATCCTGCATGTGATCTATCTTTACGACAAGCTGATGACGGACAGCACCTTTGACATGGAGCCCGTCACCTACATCTTTGCGGCCAAGGCCTCGGCCAACTACGTCATGGCCAAGCAGATCCTCAAGCTCATCAACGTCATGAGCCGCAAGATCGCCCAGGCGCCCGCCCGCGTCCGCGAAAAGCTCAACGTGGTTTTCGTCGAAAACTACAACGTCACCAGTGCAGAGCTGCTCATTCCCGCGGCGGACATCTCCGAGCAGATCTCCACCGCTGGCAAGGAAGCGAGCGGCACCGGCAACATGAAATTCATGATGAACGGCGCGATCACCATCGGCACCCTTGACGGCGCCAACGTCGAGATGCTCGAGCAGGCCGGCCCGGACAACATCTTCATTTTCGGCCTGACCGCCCCCGAGGTGAACCGCCTCAACCGCTACGGCAATTACAGCGCCGGCAGCGTCTACGAATCCAACGCCTCTATCCGCCGCGTGCTGGACTACCTGATCAACGGCGAGCTGGATCTGGCGGGTCCCCGCGCCTTCAGCGACCTTTACCACGTGCTGCTCTTTGGCGAAAACGGCGCAAAGGCCGATCCCTATCTGGTGCTCAAGGACTTCCCCGCCTACGTGGAGGCCCATCAGAAGCTGCAGACCGCCTGGCTCGACCGTGCCGGCTGGCTCCGACGGGCCGTTCTCAACACCGCCCGCAGCAGCTTCTTCTCCAGCGACCGCACCATTGAGGAATATAATCAGAAGATCTGGCATCTGGAAAAGCTGGAATTCTGAGCAGGTCACCGCGAAAGGCGGTTCCCGCGCGCCCGGCCGGGCATCCGTTTTTCCGGAAAGCTTTCTTTCCGAACCGCAAAGGGGAAGGCGCGCCTTCCCCTTTTTCACCCTGTTGACAAAGGAGTTTTTCCGATACGATGACACAGTATTTTACTGCCAGCGACGCTTTTCACGATTCCCGTCTTGCCGCCTGCCGCTGGCCTCAGGGGGCGCTTCCCGCCGGGGAGAGCGTGCGTCTGTGCCTGTATCTGAGCGAACGTCTCCGGGGAGCCTACTGCCTTCTTTGCTGGCAGCATGACGGCCAGGAGGGGATCGCGCTGATGGAGCCTAGAAAGGAGGAGTCCGGCCGACTCTGCTACGCCGCTGTCCTCTCCTTCGACCGGCCGGGACTGGCGCGCTACTGGTTTATCGTCAACGACGGCAGGCGGCTGCTCTATTACGGCGGCGCAGGTTCCACCGGCGGGCTCGGCGTTCTGACCTCCTCTTTTGTCACGCCTTATCAGATCACAGTGTACGATCCGGCGTACCGGACTCCCTCCTGGTTCCGAAACGCCGTGGTCTATCAGATCTTTCCCGACCGCTTTGCCCGCGGAAAGGGACGCGGCTCCCTGAACCGGGCCGACTTTCACAGAAAGCTCGGGCGCACGGTAGTCCTGCACGAAAACTGGAACGAGCAGCCCCTTTATCAGCCGCTGCCCGGGCGGGAATACTATGATCCCTGCGACTTTTTCGGCGGAGACCTGGAGGGCATCATCGAAAAACTCCCCTGCCTTCAGGAGCTGGGCGTCACCTGTCTGTATCTCAACCCCATTTTCGAGTCGCCCACCAACCACAAATACAACACCGGAAACTATCGGGCGGTTGACCCGATGTTCGGCGACGAGGAGACCTTCCGCCGGCTCTGTCTCGAGGCCCGGCGTCTCGGGATGCGTGTCCTTCTGGACGGGGTCTTCAGCCATACCGGCGACGATTCCCTCTACTTCAACAAATACTGCCGCTACGATTCCGTCGGCGCCTGCAACTCGCCCGACTCCCCTTATTACTCCTGGTACACCTTCCTCCAGTACCCTACAGTCTACCAGAGCTGGTGGGGCTTTTCCTCCCTGCCGGAGGTGAACGAGCATTCCGCCTCCTATCAGGATTTCATCGCCCGGGACGAGGATGCCGTTCTCAAGCACTGGATTCGTCAGGGCGCCTCAGGCTGGCGGCTGGATGTGGCGGACGAACTGCCGGACGACTTTATTGCCCTGCTGCGCCGGGAGCTGAAGCAGACCGACCCGGAGGCGCTGCTCCTCGGGGAGGTCTGGGAAGATGCCTCCAACAAGTTTTCCATGAACTGTTCCCGCCGCTACGTCTTCGGCAACGAACTGGATTCCGTGATGAACTATCCTCTTCGGGAGGCGATCCTGGGTTTCTTCCTCGGAAAAATGACCGCCGAGCAGGCGGTGGGGCGCATGGAGACGCTCCGGGAAAACTATCCCCCCGCATTTTTCTATTCCTGCCTCAACCTCCTCTCCTCCCACGATGTTCCCCGGGCCCTGAGCCTGCTTTCCGGCGCGCCGGACAAGGACAGCGGCCTGAGCCGGGAAGAACAGGCCGCCTTCGAACTGACGGAAGATCAGCGGTCGCTCGGCCGCACCCGCCTGCTGCTGGCCACGGCGCTTCAGATGTGCCTGCCCGGCGCGCCTTGCGTCTATTACGGCGACGAGGCGGGCGCCGAAGGGCTGATGGATCCCTTCAACCGGGGCACCTACCCCTGGGGAAAAGAAGATTCCGTCCTTCTGGAAGGCTTTGCCCGCTGGATCGGCCAGCGCAGGCGCTCCGCCGTGCTGCGCACCGGGCGGATGCTGCTTCTCTCTCCTCACCGGGACGTAATCGCTGTGGTGCGCTTCGTGCCGGGGGACGGAAAAGACGCTCTGGGCGACCCCTGCGAAAAGGGTCTGTTTCTGTTGGCGGTCAACCGCAGCGCCAGTTCCTGCGGCGTACGTCTGGATTTTACCGCCGCCCTCCACGGCCCGGACGCTTCCGCGCTGCCCGATCTGGGCGGTCGCTACCGCTGTGTGGAATCGGTGGGCACCGCGCCTGTCTCTGTCCTTTGCAAAAACGGCGTGATGCGCTTTGTGCTTCCCGCGCTTTCCGCCTGTCTGCTCGTACGAGAGGAGAAGTCTTCCCGGCTGTCGAAAGTCTGAACCCCCCGTCCGAACAGGGGCGGGCGCCCCTCTTCTCCACCCAAAGCGAAAGGAGACTTCATGAAACGAACCAATCCTAACGATGCCCTCTGGGAACAGGAAGGCGACCGAAGCGATCTGCGCCCGCTCAACGTCGCGCAGGGAAAAAAGCTTCTGGCGGCGCTGGCGGTCCTGCTGCTGGCGACTATGGCGTTGGTGATCCTTTTCGGCCTGCCCAACGGGCCTGAAGACGTTTCTTTTGAATATGAAGCACTTCTCAAGGAAGTGCGCTATGATGCGGAGGGCCACGTCACTTCCCTCCTGACCACACCGATCGGCCTGAACTGTGATGAACTGCTGATCTATGTGGATCGAGGCTCCAAGGCCGTGACTCCCACCGGCAGGACCGCCTACAAAAAACTGACGGCAGGAACCCTCCTGTTCGTCTCCGTCAGGGAGGGAACCGGCCTTCTGGAGGGTACCCCTCCTTCCATCGAAGCAGACGTGGTCATGGTCAAGAGCATCGACTGACTTTTCCGTTCCCGGGCCGTGAGAATGGGCGTTGTTTGGGGTCACAATCGTGAAAATTCCGTAAATTTCCCGCTTCCGCTTTGACAGTTTTCGCACATACAGATACAATAGATAGTTGTACGTATAGATCGTACAAATGGATCGCTGTGCCGGCGGGGATATTGCCTGTGCGAATCCGTCCGCCTTTTTCATTGTGCAAACGCCGGAAGGAGCCTGACTGTGAACCGGAGGATACGAAGCATGCTTTCGCTGTTTCTTTTACTCGCGGCCATTGCCGCCATACTACTGACCGAGCCGCTGATGCTGACCACGGAGCGGAAAACCCTTGCCGCCCCGGAATCGCTTTGCGGGCTGAAGCTGGTCTACGCCAGCGATCTGCATGGCGGCGGCTCCGTATCTCTTCAGCGGATCGAATCTCTCGTCAAAAAGATCAACGCAGAGAAGCCGGACATCATTCTGCTCGGCGGAGACTTCGCCGACAACGCGGAAGATGCAGCCGGGGTTTTTTCCAGGCTTTCCAGGCTCCGGGCACCCTATGGGATCTTTGCCGTCCGCGGCAACCATGACGCTTCGTACGATATCACCACGCTGATGCGGGAAGCGGGCATCACCCCCTGCAATAACGAGGGTTACTGGGTGAAATATGGCGAAGGGCGCCTGCGCATCCTGGGCGTTGACGATTACATCATCGGCGAAACGGACGCGATCCCGGCCCTTGGCGACGCGGCTGAAGAGGATTTCACCCTGCTCCTGTGCCACAATCCGCTTTCTGTCGCGGAAGTGGCCGAGCAGGTGGGCGCAGAGCGCATTGATTACGCGCTGTGCGGCCATACCCATGGGGGCCAGGTGACGCTTCTGGGCCTGTGGGGACCTCTGGGAGACCGTGCCTTCCCCGCCTACAGCAGCCAGTGGGTCACCAAAAGCGGTATCATGACCCTGTATTCCAACGGCGTCGGCACCACGGCCCTGCCCCTCCGCTTTATGGCCCCGCCTCAGTATCACGTGCTGACTCTCGGTTCCTGACCTTTCTTTTTCCAATTCAAGGAGGCCTGCCGGCGCTGCCGGTTTCGGCCTCCTTTTTCTCTTTCCTGCTTTTTCCGTTTTCTGTCAGCGCCCATTCATTGTTTTGCCTTCCTTTCTCTGTCAAAAAGCTGTATAATGATACAACATAGAAGTTTCAGTTCTTCTGCCTTCTTTCCTTAAATTTTACAAACAACTCTGTGCTTTCAGCTTCCACAGAAACAGACAAATGCAGTACGGAAGACATTTGTGCAGCGACAAAACACAAACGGAAGGAGTCTCATCATGTGGAATCCCCAGGCCGAAACCATAAGCCGCAGTGAGCTTGAGCGCCTTCAGCTTGCCAGGCTCCAGACTACCGTGCGGCACGTGTACCAGAACGTGCCCATGTATCGCCAGCGCCTTGACGAAATGGGCGTCAAACCGGAGGACATCCGTTCCCTTGCTGACATCCGCCGCCTGCCCTTTACCGTCAAGGACGACCTTCGGGACAATTATCCGTTCGGAATGTTCGCCGTTCCCATGCGGGATATCGTCCGTATCCACGCTTCTTCCGGCACGACCGGCAAGCCCACTGTCGTCGGCTACACCAAGAGCGATCTGGCTATGTGGTCCGAAGCGGTGGCCCGCCTGGCGGTGGCCGGCGGCGCCTGTGCCGACGACATCGCCCAGATCTCCTTCGGCTACGGCCTGTTCACCGGCGCGCTGGGTCTCCACTATGGTCTTGAGCGGGTGGGCGCGGCGGTGGTGCCCATCTCCTCGGGTAATACCGAGCGGCAGATCCAGCTGATGCGCGATTTCGGCGTGACGCTGCTGGTGGCGACCCCCAGCTACGCGATGTACCTTGCCGAGACCGCAGAGCGTCTCGGCGCAATGAAGGACATCCATCTGCGGGTCGGTCTCTTCGGCGCCGAAGGCTCCACGGAGGAGATGCGCCGTCAGCTGGAAGAGCGCTGGGGCTGCGTCGTGACAGAAAACTACGGTCTTTCCGAGATCATCGGGCCGGGCGTTTCCGGCGAATGCGTCTATCACAACGGTATGCACATCAACGAGGATCTTTTCTATATCGAGATCATCGATCCTGTCACCGGCGAACCGGTGCCGGACGGCGAATACGGCGAAGTGGTCATCACGCCCCTGATGAAGGAAGCGCTGCCCATCCTCCGTTACCGCACCCACGACATCTCCCGCATCCTTCCGGGTGCCTGTCCCTGTGGGTGGATGTTCCGCCGCATGGCCGGGCTGACCGGCCGCACGGACGACATGCTCATCATCCGGGGGGTCAACGTCTTCCCCAGCCAGATTGAAGGGGTGCTCCTCAATACCAGGGGCATCGGCCCCCACTACGAGATCGTCGTCACCCGTGAAAACTACCTCGACCGCATCGAAGTGCGGGTGGAGCTGGCGGACGCCTCCGTGCTGGAGCGCTGGAGCGAGCTGGAGGCCATCCAGCATTCCATCCAGCACGACCTGCGCACCGTCGTGCAGCTCGACGCGAAGGTGACTCTCCTTTCCCCCAACACTTTGCAGCGCTTTGAAGGCAAGGCCCGGCGGGTGCGAGACCTTCGCTGATCCCCCTCGTCCCTTCCCGCCATGAAATCATACATATCATCGGGAGAGCGGCGGCGCGTCCCTTTCCCACGGGAGGTAACTCGATGAAAGAACTGATGCTGGGCAATGAGGCCATTGCCCGCGGTGCCTATGAGGCCGGTGTCCGGGTGGTTTCTTCCTACCCTGGCACCCCCAGCACCGAAATCACCGAAAACGCCGTCCGCTATGACGGCATCTACGCCGAATGGGCGCCCAACGAAAAGGTGGCCCTGGAGGTGTCGCTCGGCGCCGCCATCGCCGGCGGACGCGCCCTGTGCTGTATGAAGCATGTGGGCCTCAATGTCGCGGCCGACCCACTCTTTACCGCCGCCTATACCGGCATCAACGGGGGCCTGCTGATCGTCGTGGCTGACGATCCCGGTATGCATTCGAGCCAGAACGAGCAGGACAGCCGGTTCTACGCCCGCTCCGCCCACGTTCCGATGCTCGAGCCCTCCGATTCTCAGGAATGCAAGGACATGGTCGCCCGCGCCTTTGCCATCAGCGAGGAATACGACACGCCCGTGCTGATGCGCGTCACCACCCGCATCGCCCACGCGCGGAGCCTCGTGGAGCTCTCCGAGCCCACGGAAATCCCCCTGCGCGATTACGTCAAGGACATGCGCAAGTACGTCATGATGCCCGGCAACGCCCGCGGCCGTCACGTGGTCGTTGAGGCACGCGAAAAGCGCCTGGCGGAGGATTGCAGCGCCTTTTCCGACCTCAACCGCGTGGAGATGAACTCCGCGAAGCTGGGCGTCGTCTGCTCGGGCGCCGCCTATGACTACGTAAGGGAAGCCCTGCCCGAAGCTTCCGTGCTCAAGCTGGGCATGGTCTATCCCCTGCCGAAAAAGCTGATCGAAGACTTCGCCTCCCGGGTGGAACAGCTGATCGTCGTCGAGGACATGGAGCCCTTCTTTGAGGATGCCATCAAAAGCTGGGGCATTCCCTGCTGCGGTAAGGAAAAAACCGGCCTGCAGGGCGAGCTGTTCGTCCGCAAACTCTCCACGCTCTTTGCCGGAGCGCCCGACGCCGGCCCGCAGGAGACCCCCGGCGTACCGCCCCGCCCTCCTGTGCTCTGTCCCGGCTGCCCGCACCGGGCGGTGTTCTACGTGCTCCATAAGCTCAGGGCGCACGTTTCTGCCGATATCGGCTGCTACACCCTCGGCGCGCTCAAGCCTCTTGACGCCGTGGATTCCGTCGTCTGCATGGGCGCCTCCATCGGCATTGCCCATGGCGCGGAAAAGGCACGCGGCAGCAGCTTCGCCCGGGAAACCGTAGCGGTGATCGGCGACTCCACGCTCATGCACTCGGGCATCACCGGCCTTGTCAACGCCGCCTACAACGAGAGCACCGGCACCATCATCGTTGTGGACAATTCCACCACCGGCATGACCGGCCACCAGGAAAATCCCCTTACCGGCAAAAATCTCAGGGGAGACATCGCCCCACGGGTCAATCTCGTCAAGCTGTGCGAGGCCATTGGCATCCGCCGCGTCCGCGTGGTCGATCCCTTTGAACTCAAGGAGCTGGAGACCGTTCTCAAAGAAGAAATGGCTGCCGACGAGCTTTCGGTCGTCATTGCCCGCAGGCCCTGCGCCCTGCTCAAGTCCGTCAGGATCGAGGCGCCTGTGACTGTCGTGGCCGACGCCTGCGTCAAGTGCTTTGCCTGCATGCGCCTGGGCTGCCCGGCCATCATCAAGACCCCCGGGGGCCCGGTCATCGACACAGCGCTTTGCACCGGCTGCGGTCTGTGCCAGAAGGTCTGCCCCACCGGCGCCATCAAGAAGGGAGGCGAACGCGCATGAAACAGATCGTCATCGTTGGCGTCGGCGGACAGGGTACACTGCTCGCCAGCCGCATTCTCGGGCACATCGCCATCGCAGAAGGACTCGACGCAAAAGTGAGCGAGGTGCACGGCATGAGCCAGCGCGGCGGCTCGGTCATCACCCATGTGCGCATCGCCGGGCCCGGCGAGACCGTCTATTCTCCCCTGGTGGAGCAGGGCGGCGCGGACGTGATCGTCTCTTTTGAGCGGCTCGAAGCGCTCCGGGCGCTCCCTTATCTCAAGGCGGGCGGCACTATCGTCCTCAACGACCAGAAGATCCTACCCATGCCGGTCATCACTGGCGCGATGGAATATCCCGCCGATGCCCTTGAGCGCATCCAGGCAAGCGCCCGCGTCATCGCTGTGGACGCCCTCGGCGTCGCTCGCGCCTGCGGCACCGGAAAGGCCGCCAACATCGTGCTGCTCGGCGTACTTTCCAATTTGCTTCCCTATGGCCCAAAACGCTGGCAGGAGGCCATTGCCGCCTGCGTCAAGCCGGCCTTTGTCGAAATGAACCTCAAAGCTTTTGAAGAGGGCCGATACCTCGGCTGAACGTCCCCTTTGCGTTTCCCCTTTCCCTGACTGACTGATTCTTGCAGCGGCTCTCCCGCGCCGCTGCGCCCGACGGAGGAAAATACCATGCCAGTATCCAACACCATCTGGAACAAAAACATCGAACTGATGCCCATCGACCAGTTGCGCCTGCTGCAGCTGTACCGCCTGCGCAACACCGTGCAGTACGTCTACGACAACTCTCCCTACTACCGCGCCAAGCTGGACGAACGCGGCGTCCGTCCTGAACACATCCAGACCCTTGAGGACGTGCGCCTGCTGCCCTTCACCTCCAAGTACGACCTGCGTGACAACTACCCCGACGGCATTTTCTCCGCCCCCCGAGAGAAGCTGGTCCGCTATCACGTTTCCTCTGGCACTACCGGCAAGCCCACCGTCGTCGGCTGCACCAAGCACGATCTGGACATGTGGACCGAGTGCGTTTCCCGCTCCCTTGGCTGCGCCGGCTGCACCAGTAAGGACACCCTGCAGGTCTCCTACGGCTACGGCCTGTTCACCGGCGGCCTGGGTCTCCATCAGGGCGGCGAAAATCTGGGCATGACCGTCATTCCCGCCTCCTCGGGCAACACTAACCGCCAGCTGATGCTGATGCAGGACCTGCAGCCCACCATGCTTTGCTGCACGCCCAGCTACGCGCTCTATCTTGGCGAAGCGCTCCAAAAGAACCACGTGGATATGAGCAAGATCAAGCTGCGGGTGGGTGCCTTCGGCGCAGAACCCTGGACCGAAGAGATGCGCGGCCGCATCGAAGAGCTTCTCCATATTGACGCGCTGGATATTTATGGTCTTTCTGAAACGGCCGGTCCCGGCGTGGCCATGGAATGCATCGAAGCCAAGCACGGCCTGCATTTCTGGGAGGATAACTTCCTTTTCGAGATCCTCAACCCTGAAACGCTTGAGCCCGTTCCGGACGGCGAATTCGGCGAGCTGGTCATCACCACCCTCAACAAGACCGGCATGCCCACCCTCCGCTACCGCACCCGCGACATCACCCGCATCATCCCCGAGCCCTGCGTCTGCGGTCGTACCCATCGCCGCATTGACAGGCTCCGCGGCCGCAGCGACGACATGCTCATCATCCGCGGCGTCAACGTCTTCCCGAGCCAGATCGAATCGGTCTTCGCCTCCATGGAAGGCGTCATGCCCCATTATCAGATTATCGTTGATCGCGTCAACAACCTCGACACCCTTGAGGTGCAGGTGGAGCTTTCTGCGGAAATGCCCGCCGACGAGGTTCGCAAGATCGAAGCCCTGCGCTCTCAGTTGGAGAAGAGCGTCCACAGCGTTCTGGGCCTTGCAGTCACAGTGACGCTTCTGCAGCCCAATACCATCCCCCGCAGCGAGGGCAAGGCTAAGCGCGTTATTGACAAGCGGCACGTTTACGAAGCGCGCTGACCCCCGCCGGTTTCTTTGGGGCGAAATTCCACCGCAACTGTTTTTGCCGTTGCTTCCTTCCCTCTGTTTCGATACAATGGAAAGAGAAAATGCACCGGATGTTTTCCACGGCCTGATTCGCCCTTCCCGCTGATCTTTTGACTGATCTATCCATGGAGGTGCACCGCATGTATATCAAGCAGATTTCTGTCTTCATCGAAAACCGCACCGGCCGTTTGGCTGAATTCTGCCGGCTGCTGGGCGATAACGGCATCGATATGATCGCCATCACCATCGCCGACACCACCAGCTTCGGCATCCTGCGCGCCATCGTCAACGACACGGAAAAGGCCGTCAAGGTGCTGCGCGAGGCCAATTATGCCGTCACTATTACCGAAGTGCTCGCCGTCGCCATCAACGACCAGCCCGGCGGCCTTGCCAGCGCGCTCGAGCTGCTCCGCTCCGCAGGCGTGAGCGTGGAATACCTCTATTCCTTTGTCCGCCACATCGGTGACGACTGCGCCATCCTTTTCCGCGTCGACAAACCGGAGGAAGCCATCAAAATCTTTCAGGAAAACGGAGTGCGTCTGCTGACCGCCCAACAGGTTGAAGTCAAGTAACATTTCTGAGACATCCCGTTAAACAGGGTATGCGGCTGTGTGGCTGCCGTACACTCTGATCGGAGGAGGCGGCAACCGGCAGAGCCGCGGCCATTCACCCGAACCACCTGCTGTGTACCCTTGGGGTGCGGCAGTTCGAGGGGGTCGCGAAAGCGGTATGCCGTCCTTCAGATCGCGACCATTTGTGAAGTGAGAGCCCGACGAAGGAGGGACGATCCCGACCGCGCCCAGTGGGCGATAAAGGGAGGGTGAGTCCCACTGAACAAGGGAGCGGCCTTTTGTCGCGACCATTTGTGAAGTGAGAGCCCGACGAAGGAGGGACGGCGGCTCAGCTGTCCCTCCTCTTTCTCAATTTAAAAGTTAACTTCAATTTCTTTCCGCAGTATAAGATACTTTCAGGAGGCTATGACTTATGAAACTGCAGGAATCCGGCGAAAACTATCTGGAGACCATCCTGATCCTGCAACAGCGCATGGAGCATGTCCGTTCCATCGATGTTGCCACAGAGCTGGGCTTTTCCAAACCGAGCATCAGCCGCGCGGTCAATCTCCTGCGCGCAAACGGCTATCTTGACGTCGATGGCAGCGGTTATCTCACTCTGACGGAACGTGGCCTTGCAGTAGCGAACCGTATCTACGAACGCCATCTGCTGCTGACGGAATATCTCGTCGCACTCGGCGTATCGGAACAGACCGCCCGGGAGGATGCCTGCCGTATTGAGCATGTGATCAGTGTCGAATCCTTTGAAAAGATCAAGGAACACGCCCAGAATAAGCTAGAACCCAATTCCTGACTCCTTCTCCGTACTCTTTTTCCGCTTTCTGCCGATTTTTCAGAAAAAGCTTCAAAAAACACTTGCTTTTTCTTCTGTGCTTGCGTATAATACTACTTGTGCGAACAGGAAATGTTCCTTATGTCTCTGGGTGTAGCGCAGCTTGGTAGCGTGCTTGAATGGGGTTCAAGAGGCCGGAGGTTCAAATCCTCTCACCCAGACCAGCAAAAATCCTCGAAACATCTTGTTTCGAGGATTTTTGCTGCTTGTTCCACTTTTCTCCCTCCTTTTCCTTTCTCTCCCATTTGACATCTGCTGCAGCGTGCAGTATGATAAGGTACACTTCTATTTTTTAGAAAGGACGGAATTTCCATGAAGATCAGCGCAAGAAATCAGTTCAAGGGCACGGTCATTGACATTCAGGAAGGCGCCGTAAACGGCATTGTCAAGATCGACATCGGCGGCGGCCACGTGGTCACCTCTACCATCTCCATGAACGCCATCCGGGAGCTGGGTCTGGCTGTGGGCAAGACCGCCTACGCCATCATCAAGGCCACTGCGGTCATGGTCGGCGTCGACGACTGACCGACCGCTTTCTGCCGTCCCGTTTCGGGGCGGCTTTCTTTTTGCTGTTTTTCGGATCTGCCCTATTTTTCCGGCGCGGCTTTTCAGCCCTGCGGCAAGGCAATCCCCCTTCCCATGACTTTCAAGGAGGTCTTTTCATGGTTTGCGGCGATCTTCAGTCTCTGCTCGGCTGCTGGCCGGGGCACTGCGTCCTTTCGGGCTTACCGCCCTTGATTCCAATCATGCTATGAAAATCCTCTTATCAACTCTGAAAGTTTCGATATATTGCAACGATTTCATTGAACAAATCACCCGGGTCTTCTTCCAATGCATCGGCAAGCATAATCAATTTTTCAATGCTGATCCAATTTTTTCCATGTTCTATATTGCAAAGATGCCGCAGTGATATCCAATCTTCTGATCCAAATAACTCTTCACTTCGATTATAGATAAACTGTTCGCGACTTTTATACTGTTTTCCCAAAGCTTTTCGTTTTTGTTCAAACAGTTTTCCTATTTTGGTCAGGGCTTCACTCTTTATGCTTTTTTCAGCCATACGCCTTTCTCCATAATGCACCATGGTGCATTATTTAATTTAATATGTATGATATACTAAAATTGCTCTCAGGGCAATAGCTCTCGAGAAGAAAATAATAAGGAGACCATTAATATGGCAAATGTCAAATTCAAAGTTGAGGCTCTACGTACCCTCGCATCTCCTTATCGCAAAGGCGATAAAGATGAAAGCACCTTCGAGACCATCTATTACCTGCTGGTCGATATGAAGGAGCTGCCTGCTGACATTCCTATGGACGTCAATCCGCGTGAACCCAAGATGACGACCAATGTTGCCCGTAGCTTGCTCGCTGCTGTGGTGGAACCGGAAACCGATTTCTATATTAATAATCGTGGTATTATCATCGCCGCTAAAGCACTGACCTTTAACAGCGCTGATTCGGAAGTCACCATTGATATCGGTGATCAAAATGATGAGAACGATAACCTTCTGTACGGTATTCTTGATGGTGGCCATACATATACTGCCATCATGAAGAAACGCGACGAGATTCCTGCGGATATCCGCAAATTCGTCCGCATTGAAGTCATCACCAATGTACAGAACATCACACGCCTCTCTGATGCTCGCAACACTTCCGTCCAAGTTTCCGACATGGCACTATTCAATCTTGATGATAACTTTGATGATATTAAAGCTGCGATTGTTGGTCAGGTGTATGCGAGTCTGATTGCATATAAGGATAACGAGAACAAGCCAATTCATATTTCTGAGCTTCTTCGCTTAATGTATGCTTTTGACATCGACAAATTCCCTGATGATAATGCGGCTCCGGTGCAAAGCTATTCCAACAAGGCACAGGTGTTCAAACGCTACAAGCAGGCGTTCGAAACTCCGTTCTACAAATCTTTGACCAAGCAGATTCCTACGCTGGTGGAGCTTTATGACATCATTGAGCGCGAGCTCCCTGAAAAATACAGAGATTATAAGAGAGCGCAGGGCGTTGCAAATCCGCGTTTTGGCAGTGTTAGAGGTATTGAGTCGCTTGATAATCCGACAAAGACGGAATTCCTTGCAACCCCTACTAGGTACTCTGTTTCCAGTGGCTATATCTACCCAATTTTTGGCGCATTTCGCAGCTTACTCAAATTTGATAAAGAGAAGGGGACTGCTTCTTGGATATTCAATCCAGTTGCTATCTGGAATGAAGTTGGCACCTCCATCGTTCAGAACACCTTCGAAACCTATACCAATCCTCAGCTTGCCGGTAAGGATAAGCAGCTATGGCTCTCCAACTATAGAATCGTAGAAACCCAGAGCCTCCGCAAACTTCTTGGCCGCACATAATCACATAATATTAAAACTTATTTTTTAATGGCATTTCTTGCCGCCGCCGCGCTTTCCTCGCTCCTTGCTCTGGAAAAGGGCGACTGCCGCGCCAGGGCCTGCGCAGATGCCTTCCTGCAGGGCTGCGCCCTTTGCGGCGCACCGGTCGGGCGGGACAGGCTCCTGCCCTTTTTGCAGCTCTGGTCCGCGCGTGGAATCCTCGCCGCCCTTGCCCTGCGCGGGGCGGACGGCGTCCCTTTGGCGAAGGATCACCTCCAGCAGCTTTTGCGGATGGAGCGCCTGCTGTAACGAAAACCCCCCCTTTACTTTGGCGGCCGCACCCGGATGGCAGGGACCTCTTTGCCTGCAACAAAAAAAAGCAGGGGGGTCCCTGCTTTTCTCTGTTTTTGATCCCCATGCGAAAAGGCTCATCCGGCAGAATGCGCTTCCTCCCCGGCGCCCTGCGCCATAGAAACGTTTTTTCCGGCAATGCGCCCAAACACGACGCAGTCCGCCAGGGCGTTTCCGCTGACGTGATTGGTGCCATGGATGCCGCCCGTCACTTCTCCGCAGGCATACAGCCCTTCGATGGGAGAAAGGTCTTCCCGCAGCACCTGCGCCTCGGTATTGATCCTGAGCCCGCCCATGGTGTAGTGGATCTTTGCAGTACGCCTGGAAGCATAAAACGGCGGGTTTTCCAGCTTTTTATAAAACAGCTCCCGTCCAAAGGGATCCCCTGCTTCTCCATCCACGATGCGGTTGAACTGCTCGACGGTTTCCAGCAGCTGCTGCGCATCTACGCCGATGCTTTCCGCCAGCTGGTCCAGGGTCTCTCCAAAGCCGCACAGCCCCTGCTCCGCCAGCCTGCGGAACTCCTCCACGCCCCGACCGGCGTTGTCCACATAGTCCTCTCCGATTGTGCCGGAATCGAACACCGCGTAGGCGATCCCCCCGGGCTGAGCCAGGATCGCCCGGCACAGTTCGCTGTTGGGCAGCTGCTCTGACGCAAAGCGCTCCCCGTTTTGATTGACGTAGATGGCGCTGCCAATCTCGCTGGTCAGATACGCGCCGTCTCCGGCCGCACCCGGCACCATCTGGGCATACTGCATGCCCGTAAGGCCCGCGCCCACCCGAAGGGCCAGCAGAATCCCGTCGCCGGTCGCCGCGGGAGTCGTCTCCGACTCGATCCCCTCGGGAAGATCCTGACAATACTGCGCGATCATCTCCGGGTTGGACCCAAATCCACCGGTTGCAAGCACCACTCCCTGCCCTGCCCAGAAGATCCGCTCTGTTCTGGTTTCCGCTTCCACGGCGCGCACGCCCACGATGCGGTCCTCTTTTCGGATCAGCGCCACGACCCGGTGATCCCGGATGATCCTTCCCCCTTCCTGCACGACCGCCTGAGCCAGAGGACGGATGAAGCTCTCGTTGGCGCCGCTGGCCGCGTCAAGGCTGCGGGGCCACGCGCCGCCGGCGGGAAGGTAGACCCCCTTTTCACTCCAGCGCGCACCGTGCTCCTCCAGCCAGTCCCGGGCGTCTCCTGCCCCCTCGCACAGGATGGTGATCAGATCGAGGTTTCCCACGCATCCGCCGCCCTCGTATGTCTGCTTGATATATAGATCCAAGCTGTCCTCAATGCCTTTTTCCCCCTGGCGAACCGGGTCCACCGCGTTGAAGGTTCCGTTGGAATAGACCGAATTTCCTCCGATCCCCGGCATTTTTTCCAGCAGGATCACGCTGCTGCCGTTTTCCGCAGCGGTCACGGCCGCCGAAAGCCCCGCAAGCCCCGCCCCGACCACGACCACATCACAAGAAAAAACCGTCTCCTCCTCACCCGGCTGGTCATATTCCGAAAAAGCGCCCGCCCGCCGGTTCTTTTCCGTCTGGGAAGCGCCGTCCGCGCACCCGGTCAAAAGCGCACAGGCCAGCAGCAGGCCCAACCCGCGGCAGATGTTCCTTTTCATGCCGTTCACCTCTCATTTGCAATCTTTTTCCATCTTTTTAAAATATTTTTCTCTTCTTATATTGTAGCTGTTTTAACGTTCTTTTTGCAATATAATAGACCTGGATCCGATCAAAACAGGGAGGGATGACCATGCGGCGCGCGCGGCTGCAGACACAGATCCTGCTTTACTTTCTGATCTGCATCACTGTCGTTTTTGCCATACAGTTGGCAGTGATCCGCCTGCAGGTGGGCGGCATGCAGATGCGCCAAAGCGAAAGTGTCAACGAGCAACTGGTACAGTCCAAGGCCGGCGAGATCGGAGCGTGGTTCAACCAGCGCCTGTGCGAGATCCGCATCGCCTCGCAGCATTCCGGCTTTCAGACGATGGATCCTCAGGTGCTTCTTCCCTATCTGGATTCCCTTAACGCCGCCATCAGCGGAGTCTACGGCGGCCTGGAACAGCCTTTTGTCATTTCAGACACCCTGGGAACGGTCTTTCTTCCCGGCGGCCAGACCCTTGACATCAGCCAGCGGGAGTATTTTCAGCAGGCCTTTGCCTCCAACAGGGAATACACCGTCTCCAAGCCGCTCTATTCCCAGCTCGAATGGCAGCGGGTGGTGATGATCAGCTACGCCATCCGCAACGCGGCCGGCGAAAAGATTGGCTATGTGCACGGCTCCCTGCTGCTGAGCAGGATCGACGAGATCCTCTCGGATCTTTCGCTCTACGACGGCATGGTTTTCATCCTCGACAACGAGGGTCGCGTGCTGGCCGAAAGTCAGGATCATCTTCACGGGGAAAAGCAGGCCGCCTGCCCTCAGAGCTATCGTTTTTCCGCCTCAGTTCAGGACATTTTTGCCCAGGAGAGCGGCCGGTATTCCATGCCCATGCAGACCGGAGAGGAGGGCCTGCTGTTCCACTCCTCCATCCCCTGCTCCCAGGGTTGGAAGCTGTGCGTGCTGATCTCCCGCAGCGCAATAGAAGCGCCCATGTCCCAAATGACTCAGCTTCTCCTGCTGGTCTGGGTTGGGCTGGTTCTGATGCTGGCGCTCCTGTCTCCGATCTACATCCGCGCTGTCGTCCGCCCGCTCAACCGCCTTGCTGACGCCATGGATGCGGTCAATCTTGACGATCCTGCGCCCCATTACGAGGGCAGCGGTTCGCAGGAGAGCCGCCGCCTGTCCATCAGCTTCAACCGCATGACGGCGCGCATCCAGCAGCTGCTTGCCCGGGTCCTGGAGGAGCAGAAGCTCAAGCGGGACGCCGAATTCCGCGCTTTGCAGGCGCAGATCAATCCGCACTTTCTCTACAACACCCTTGACACCATCGCCTGGAAGTCCCTCTCCTACGGCGCGGAGGAGGTGGCAGATATGGTCAGTGCCCTGTCGCAGTTTTTCCGTCTTTCCCTCAACCACGGGCAGGATTTTATCTTCCTGGATGCTGAACTGGATCACGTTTACAGCTACCTTTACATCCAGAAGGTACGTTATGAGGAAAAGCTGGAATTCTCCCTGGACCTGGACGAACAGGTTCGAAGCGTTTCCGTGCCGAAGCTGATCATCCAGCCGCTGGTGGAAAACGCCCTCTATCACGGCATCAAGTCCAAGGAGGGGATCGGCCATATCCAGGTGCGCATCCGGCCCCACGGCGGAGACATGGTCTCCATCGTAGTGGCAGACGACGGCGCCGGCATTGACGCGGCCCGCCTGCGGCGGCTGCGGGAGAGCCTGAAAAGCGGCCTGTGCTCCGCTGGCTTTGGCCTTTGCAACATCGCCCAGCGGCTCCGGCTCGCCTACGGCCCCGCGCACCGGCTGACCATCCGCAGCGCCCCCGGAAGGGGCACCGTCGTGCGCATCCTTCTCCCCCAAGAAAGGAGTTCTTCCCATGTATCAGCTGATCATCGCCGATGATGAGCCCACCATCCGCAACGGTCTTTCCCAGCTCATTCCCACCTTCAGCCTGCCCCTGACGCTGGCCGGCACGGCGGCTGACGGGCGCAGCGCCCTGACCCTGATCGAGCGGGTTCGTCCGGATCTGATGCTGATCGATATCAACATGCCCTATCTCAATGGTCTGGAGCTGGTGGAGCGGGCGCTTTCCGCCGTTCCCCGAAGCAAGACCATCATCATTTCCGGGTACGATCAATTTGAATATGCCCGGCGCGCCCTGCAGTTGGGCGTATTCGATTATCTTTTAAAACCCATCAACCGCGCCGTTCTGGCCAGCACCCTGGCGGACGCCCTGCGCAGCCTTGACCACCGTCAGGCTGAGCTTTCCAAGCTTTCCGCCCTTTCCGACGTGCCGGAAAGCGCCGATCCGCTCGAGCATGCCCTGCGCCACATCCACAGCCATTTTACTGATCCCGCCCTGTCACTGAGCGGTTTGGCAGAACAGATGCATGTCAGCAACGCCTATCTTTCCCGGGGCGTCAAGCAGCGCACCGGCGAAAATTTTTCGGATTATCTGACCCGCCTGAGGATGGAACAGGCCATCGCCCTGCTCTCCGCCCCCGGCCCGGTCATGATCTACGATGTGGCCGAGCGGGTGGGTTATTCCAGCCAGCATTATTTTTGCCGCATCTTCAAAGAGTACACCGGAAAGACGCCCAGCGAATTCCGAAAGGAGATCCGGGAAAAATCCCCGCGTTCCACTTAAAATCCCTTTTTCCTAAAAAACGGCATGGCCAACGCCATGCCGTTTTTCGGAATTGATTATTTGCATCAGTGTATGCGCCCTTATTCGCCCACATATGCACAGGCCGATTCACCTGCAATCCTGCCGAAGACAAAGGTCTCCGTCAGCGGAGAGACCGCTTTTGTTCCATCGCTGGTCGTAGCGCCGCAGGCATACAGGCCTTCGATCACCTCTCCCGATTCCGTAAGGACCTCCGCGTTGAGATTGATCACAATGCCTCCGCTGGTCGTCTGTACGGACGGATAGACCTTAACGCCGTAATAAGGCGCGTTGTTAAAATCGATGGTCATGAAAGAACGGCCAAATTCCTTGTCCTCTCCGCCCTCGACGTAAGTCTTGTAGATCCGGATCGTTTCCGCAAGACCCTGCTCATCGACACCCAGTTCAGCTGCAAGCGCTTCAATGGTATCTGCCACAACGAACATTCCCTGCTCGCTGTATTGCTTGATCAGACCGACATTATCGATCATCGTCTGGTCAAAGATCATGAAAGCCTCTTCTTTGTCCTGCTGAAGCAGAGCTTCCGCCTGCCCGGTATATGCTCCCTCTTCGTTTGTAAAGCGCTTGCCTGCGTTGTTGACAAGGATCGCGCCGTTGGAACGCAGGGCCGTCAGCGAATAGAGATGATCGCCGTCATAATATACCGTGGGATTGATCGTAATATTGGCCATATCCCTCAGGGCAGCGCCTGCTTCCTGCGCCATCAAAATGCCGTCGCCGGTCTGACTGCTGGAGCTGTTGCAGCCCAGATTCTGCCAGCGCGGATCGTACTGGGAGACCATTTCCGAATTGTTCGCAAAGCCGCCGGTGGCAAGTATCACCGCATCCGCATGAATGATGTAGGTGCCGTTTTCGTCCTCGACCGTGATGCCCTTTGCCTTGCCGTCTTCCATCAGGATAGAAGTCGCTCTGGCGTTAAGGCGATAATCAATATTCTGCTCGTTGAGTTTCTCAGACAGACCTGCCATCAATACCGGTCCGGGAGCGCCGCCGTCAGCCGGGCCATGGCTGTAAGTATTGAACACACGGCCAAACTGAACGCCGATTTCCAGCAGCCAGTCGACCATTTCGCCGCTGCGCTGGCACATCAGCATTGTCGCATCCGGATCAAGGTTCATCGTTGCACCCTTGCCGGTCATGATATACTGATAGAAATCTTCCGCCGTTTCCGTATAGCCTTCCTGCTTTTGCATCGAAGATCCTGCGGCCCACATCTGGGTTGTTGCCAGGATCGTATTGCCGCCGAGAAGAGGCATTTTTTCGACTAAAATGACCTTCTTGCCCGCCTCGTGTGCCGTCAGGGCCGCTGTGATACCTGAGCCGCCGCCGCCGACCACAACAATGTCCGTCACTTCATCGTTGGTTCCGATCTCAGGCGCAGGTTCTTCCGGCAGGGGGATCTTCAGCGCGTCGATGTTGCCGCCGGCCTGCACCGCACAGGCTTCCACCGCCTCCAAAATGGCTTTGGAGGTGTTGGTGGCGCCAGAGATGACGTTGACCATCAGGCTCTGCTTTTCGACGATGCGCTCGGGGAGGCGTTCCACCGCCACGTCGCCGATGCCAGAGGTCTCGTTGTGGGAATCGACGGCAACCGCGGTAATTGCATCCTCAGAGAAGGTGACACTCACCACCACGTCGCCATTATTGCCTGATCCCGTAGCGGTGTAGGTGCCAGGCGTGTAGTGCTGCATGGACGCCGCCGCTTCCGTCTGTTCAGGCGTCTCTTCCGCTTCCGCCGCAGTCGGGGCGGGCGTCGCTTCCTCCTGCTGTGCGGGGGCGCCGCAGGCAGTGCAGGCCAGCAGCAAAACCGCTGTCAGCAGGGCCAGTATCCTATTTCTGTTTTTCATGTCCATTCTCCTTTTCAGCAGTGTTCAAAGGGTCTCCGGATCAACCGTATTCAGCATAGCACACCCATTTTTCGCTTGTCTTTGTAATATCTTTCACGATTTTACATTCCTTTTCCAAAAATCCCCCTGCAGTTTTTCGCCCGGCAAATGTTTCCTGCTCACTGTTTGTGACTTTTTCACCAATTTTCACTTTTCCAGATGACGGCGTTCCTGCTTTATGGTATAATGCCTCCGTTCGCTTTTGCTTTTGTCAAAAACAGCCGGTTTTGTCTGTTTTCGGTTTCCATTTTACCCTGGTAATGCTGGAGGAACGCCATGCGGAAATTTGATACCAAGATACAGCATCTCAAATACAAGGTACTGCGCGAAGTGGCGCGCTATGCCTGGCAGGATCAGCTCCTTGAGCATGTTTCGGACATTCCAAAGCAGATTGTCCCCGGCAAGGAAGCCACCATGCGCTGCTGCGTTTATAAGGAGCGGGCCATCCTCTCTGAGCGCATCAAAATGGCTATGGGAGGAACCCACGGCAATCCCAACGTCATTGAAGTCATTGACATCGCCTGCGACGAATGCCCCATGGACGGCTTTGAGATCACTGACTCCTGCCGCGGCTGCATCGCTCACCGCTGCGAAGACGTCTGCCCCCGCGGGGCTATTCGCTTCGACGAACACCAAAAAGGGCACATCGACAAATCCAAGTGTATCAACTGCGGCCGCTGCGCCTCTGTCTGCCCGTACAGCGCCATCGCCAACCGCAAGCGTCCCTGCCAGAACGCGTGCAAGGTCAAGGCGATCTCCACGGACGAAAACGGCGCGGCACTCATCGACAACAACCGCTGCATTTCCTGCGGAGCCTGCGTCTACCAGTGTCCCTTTGGTGCGATCACCGATAAATCCTTCATCCTCGACGTCATCAACCTCATCAAAAACAGCGACGAAGGCCGGGAGTATCCCGTATACGCGGTGGTGGCTCCTTCCATCTCCAGCCAGTTTGTGTATGCAAAGCTGGGGCAGGTGATCTGCGGCATCCGGCGGCTGGGCTTTACGCAGGTAGTGGAAGCCGCACTCGGCGCCGATATCGTGGCGGACGCCGAATCCCGCGAGCTGGTAGAAAGGGGCTTTTTGACCAGCTCCTGCTGCCCCGCGTTCGTCACCTATGTCCGACAGCAGTTCCCCGCGCTGCAGGATCACATCTCCCACAACCCCTCTCCCGCCGCGGCCATCGCCCGCCATCTCAAGCAGGCCCGTCCCGGCGCTCGTGCGGTGTTCATCGGGCCCTGCACGGCAAAAAAAATGGAATTCCAGCAGGAATCCGTCCGCCCCTATATCGACAGCGTCATCACCTTTGAAGAGCTACAGGCGCTCTTTGACAGCCGCGATTTGGACATCACCCTCCTGCCAGAGGAGGCCCTTGACGACGCCTCGCCCTACGGGCGCATTTTTGCCCGCAGCGGCGGGTTGTCAGACGCCGTCCGGCAGGGGCTCAGGGAGCATGGCGAGGAGGACTTCGATTACAGACCCATTCCCTGTGACGGGATCGAGGCCTGCCGTGCCGCTCTTTTAAAGGCCTCCAAGGGTGTGCTGCCCGGCAATTTTATTGAGGGCATGGCCTGCGTCAACGGCTGCATCGGCGGCGCCGGCTGCCTCACCCACGGCGAAAAAAACAAGTCCGAAGTGGACAAATACGGCCATTCCGCTGAAAAGAAGTCCATCACAGAAGCGGTCGATTCCCTCAGCAAGACCTTCTGACCGCTCCTTTTTCCTAAGAATTCCCAAAAACGACCAAACCAGCGCCGTCTTTGGCGCTGGTTTTTCGTTTTTCTGCGCGCTTACAGCAGGATGCAGATCAGCCCGCCCCCACCCTCATTGATGATGCGGGTCACAGTTTCCTGAAGTTTGTCGCGGGCATCCTCCGGCATGCGGGTCAGCTTGCCCGAAAGTCCCTCGCTGACCAGATCGTGGAGCGATTTTCCAAAGAGGTTGGTCTCCCAGATCTTCTGTGGATCGGATTCAAACTCGCTGAGCAGGTATTTGACCAGCTCCTCGCTCTGCTGCTCCGTCCCCACCAGCGGCGAGACCTCGCATGCCACGTCCGCCCGGATCAGATGCAGGCTTGGTCCACTGGCGCGCAGCCGCACACCATACTGAGCGCCCCGCTGGATCATTTCCGGCTCATCCAGCTTCAGCTCGCTCATCGTGGGCGCAATCATGGAATAGCCAGTGGTGCGCACCTCTTCCAGGGCAGATTTGACCCGATCGTATTCCCGCTTGGCCTCCACCAGCTCCTTAAGCATAGCCATGAGGTGATAGTCGCTTTCAATCGCACAGCCGCAGGCTTCCCCCAACACCTCATAAAAAAGTCCTTCCACCGGCTCGATCTCGTATTCCACCTGGCCTTTTCCCAGATCAATTGAGACGATCTGCGGAGACTCCAAGTGCTCACATTCGTCAAACGCGTCCAACAACGCCCCATAATCGCGCACCTTGGAAAAGGTTCCCAGTCGCTTGGTGATCGCGCCGAGCAGCTCCTGAGTGAGCCAGTGTTCCTCCGGCAGCGCCTGCACCCAGCCGGGTACGGAGAAGTGCACCATCCGCAGCGGAAACTCAAAAAGCAGGTTTTCCAGCAGGTCGCTCACGTCCTCCGCCGTCATGTTCAAAACATCCAGAGCCAGCACCGGCACGTCATACTTCTGCGCGAGGGCATCCCGCAGCTTCTGCGCTTCTTCTCCCTCCGGATCACGGGAATTGAGCACCACCACAAAGGGACGCCCCAATTCCCTCAGTTCCCGCACTACCCTTTCTTCCGGCGCAATGTACGCAGAGCGGGGCAGGTCGGTGATGGTGCCGTCCGTGGTCATAACCACGCCGATAGTGGAATGCTCGCTGATCACTTTATGCGTGCCGATCTCCGCTGCCTTTTCAAAGGGCATCTGCTCGTCGCTCCAGGGGGTGCGCACCATGCGGGGCGTCTCCCCCTCGGAAAAACCCAGTGCGCCGTCGACCATGTAGCCCACGCAGTCCACCAGCCGCACGCGCACATTAGCCAAATTTTCTCCCAGCTTCAGCTGCGCCGCTTCGTTGGGCACGAAGCGGGGCTGCGTGGTCATGATGGTCTTTCCCGCGCCGCTTTGGGGCAGTTCGTCCGTCACCCGCCGCCGCTCGTGCTCGTTTTCCAGGCCGGGCAGCACCATCAGGTCCATAAATCGCCTGATGAAGGTAGACTTTCCGGTTCGCACCGGCCCCACTACCCCCAGGTAAATATCTCCCTGTGTGCGCTCAGCAATATCCCGATAAAGGTCGGTTCGTTCCATGCTTGCCTTACCTCCCGCGATAGATTTCTCAAAGCCCCTCCGTCCGGTTCCGGCAGAGTTTTCGCCTTTCGCCTGCCTTGTGCAACGGTATATCCTATGTGTCAAACCAGTTGTTCATGCCTTCGCGCCTGTGATAAAATAGGACTATCCATATTTTTCCCGTCTGAAAGGAGCTCCTTTTCGTGCTTTCGAAGAAAAAAAGGTTGCTGTGCCTACTGCTATGCCTGCTGATGCTGTTCTCTCTGGCCGGCTGTACGACAGATGCCACTGAAGCGCTGATCGACACTGCCCTGGATTACCTGCTGGAAGGGGACGGCGCCCCGGCGGAGGAAACGCCTGCGCCGGAAGAGTCCGCCGCTTTGCCGGAATCTCCCGCTCCTCCTGCAACGCAACCCGCTGCGCCAGAGCCCTCCGAATCCGTAGCGCCTGCTGAAGAGCCCTCCGTTCCCCAAGTGGAGACCTCCATCGCCGGCTCCTCCTCCGTTTCGGAAGACGGGCAGTATTCTGACAAGGAGCACGTGGCGCTGTATCTTCACACCTACGGCCATCTTCCCGACAACTTTCTGACCAAATCCAAGGCAGAGGAATTGGGCTGGGTCAGCGGCAAGGGAAACCTCTGGGACGTGGCCCCCGGCATGAGCATCGGTGGAGACCGCTTTGGAAACCGGGAGGGGCTTCTGCCGGACGTTTCGAACCGCAAATGGTACGAATGCGACATCGGCTACGAGGGCGGCTTCCGGGGCAGCATTCGCATTGTCTTTTCCAACGACGGCCTGATCTATTACACAGAAGATCATTATGAATCCTTCACTCAGCTGTACTGATCGGAAAAGGTGGTGCTTCCATGGTTCTTCCAATCGCATCCGCCGTGCTTGACGGTATCCAAATGACCAGCCGGGCGGCCGCTCACGACCATCTGGCGGCGCAGCTTGGCTTTCCCGCCTATTATGGGCGAAATCTGGACGCTCTGTGGGATCTTCTGACCACGCATCACGAGGAAAAGCTCCTGATCGTTCGCAACTGTGCCATCCTTCGAGAAACGCTCGGCCCCTATGGGGAGGCGCTGCTGAAAACCCTGACAGACGCGGCGGCAACCAACTCCCACCTGCATCTGGTCATGGTTCTTTAAAGGGGGAAGGCAGCCAAAAACAAAGACCCCGCGGCATTCGCTTCGGGGTCTTTTGTTTGCTTCATGAGCCGGCCGAGATGCTCTTATTTGAGGTTCCGGCTACTGCTTTCCTTCTTTGGGGAGGCCTTCTCCGCGCCGGTCTCATCCTTTTTCCCTGCGCCGTAGAAGGGATTTTCCGTTCCGTTGATGAGCCGCTGGATGTTGCCGCGATGAGTAAAGAAGATCAGCAGCATCAACAGCAGAAACATCACCATATAGGCGGCCCTTCCGGAGAAAAGGCTGACTACGAAAAAGCTGACCACGCCCAACAGAGAAGCAAGGGACACATACCGGGTCGCCATCGCCACCACGAACGCCACCGCCAGAATAATCACAAACGCCAGCGGATTGACAGCCAGCATCACGCCAAAGGTGGCCGCAACGCCCTTTCCTCCGCGGAATCCATGCTGAAGCGGCCAGATGTGGCCCACGATGCAGCACACAGCGCCCACCGCCACACACACGTCGCCGCCGATCCACCGGCAGATAACCACGGTGATAAACCCCTTAAACAGGTCGCCGAGGAAGGTCAGCGCCCCAAGGCCCCAGCCAAATGTGCGAACCATGTTGGTCGAGCCTGCGTTGCCCGAGCCGAAATTGCGGATATCCTGCTTGGCCACCTGGGTGCTGAGAATAATGGCCGTCTGGACAGAGCCGAGAAAATAGGACAGCACCGCGCAGACCAGAATCTTAAAAAACATTGCGTTACCCCCTTAATATTTTGATTTTGTTTTGCTGTCAAAAAGTATTTTACCGCCTTTGAGGCAATGTGAGACTGTTCAAAAAAACTCCCATGTGGCTCCCCTGCACTATGGTCATTCCGCCGCTTTGCCACCTGCGAGTCTCCCCCTGCCCAGTGGATCTCTTCCCTTTTCGTCGCCAGGTGCGGCCGGTGTCGATCCTTCAGTCCATCTTGTCCTTTTCCCGCTTGCGCACGATCATGCGGATGGGTGTACCCGTCAGGCCGAAAGTCTTGCGCAGGTAGTTTTCCAGATACCGCTTATAGGAAAAATGCAGGATCTGCGGATCGTTGACAAAGAGGACAAAAGTGGGCGGCTGAACACTCACCTGTGTGGCGTAGTAGATCTTGAGGCGGCGGCCCTTGTCGGAGGGCGGCTCCGTAACGGTAACTGCCTCATTGATAACGTCGTTGAGCATGCCGGTGGGCACCCTCATGGTGGTCTGGGCATACACCTCATCCACCAGGTCGATAATCTTCGTCAGGCGCTGGCCGGTCTTTGCCGAGATGTAAAGCTGCGGTACATAACTCATGAAAGCAAGATCGTTTGCGACGTCCTTCTGAAAGCCGTTGATGGTGTAGGTATCCTTTTCGATCAGATCCCATTTGTTGACCAGCACCACGCAGGCCTTGCCCTCTTCGTGGCAGTAGCCGGCGATCTTGACATCCTGCTCACTCATGCCCTGCGAGGCGTCGATCACAATCAGGCACACGTCGCACCGCCGTACCGCCGCCAGGGAGCGAATCACGCTGTAGCGCTCGATAGACTCGTCTTCAATGGAGCGCTTGCGCCGGATGCCCGCCGTGTCGACGATCAGGTAGTCTCTGCCGTTTGCGGTAAAGCGGGAGTCGATGGAGTCGCGGGTCGTGCCCGCCACGTCTGAAACAATCGTCCGTTCCTCCCCCACCAGCGCGTTAACCAGCGAGGATTTGCCGACGTTGGGCTTTCCGACCACAGCGATCTGGATGAGATTCTCCTCCTGCTGCTGATGTTTCTGCTCGGGAAAATGTGCGACCACCTCGTCGAGCAGGTCTCCAAGGCCCAGTCCCTGTCCGGCGGAAATGCCGATGGGCTCGCCGATGCCCAAGGCGTAGAAATCGTAGATATTGTCCTCAATTCCCGGATGGTCGATCTTGTTGACTCCCAGCACGATGGGCTTTTTGGTGCGCCGTAGCATGGAAGCCACCTCGTAGTCCGCCGCGGTGATACCCTCGCGGGCGTCGCACAAAAAGACGATCACGTCCGCCGTCTCCATGGCCAGCTCCGCCTGGCGACGCATCTGGGCAGGAATGATCTCCTCACTTTCGGGCTCAATGCCGCCGGTATCGATCAGGGTAAAGGGATGGGAAAGCCACTCTGCATCGGCATAGATGCGGTCCCGGGTCACGCCGGGCGTATCCTCCACGATAGCGATGCGCTTTCCCACCAGCTTGTTGAAGAGGGTGGATTTGCCCACGTTGGGCCTGCCCACCACTGCAACCAGTGGTTTTGCCATAGGCTGTTTTCCTCCAGATCGTCATATTTAATCATCCAGCACGGCGGAAAGAAAATCCGCGCCGTCCACCCAGGCCGCTTTGATGCGGCAGCCCAGTGCTTTAGACAGGTCGTCCAGATGAGAATCGTCCAAAAAAGTGTCTTCGTTTTCCCGCAGCATCGACCGGGGCAGCACCAGCCGGTCCCCCTCGATGCGCCCTTTGAGCGCTTCGGCCAGATCCTGGCCCACCAGCAGCCCCGCCACCGTCACCGTTCCGCCAAAAAAGTGGTTCTTTACGGTGATGATCTGAAAGGCCAAGCCCGTCCATTCCGCCACCAGCGCCGCCATACGCCCAAGCCACGGCGTGGCGGACACCCCCGTCGCCATCGTGACCTTCCGGCCCTTTGCGCAGCCGGGCTTTCGCTCTCTCAGGGCCGCCCGCAGCTCGTCCTCAAACTTTCGCATCATGCCGATGCCGTTCTCGATCTGCGGATACCCTTCGTAGGCCTCCGCCTCCGGTACCTCCCGTCCGCACATAGCGTAAAACTCGTCCGCCGGAAAAATAAAACGGGTACCCCGCTCCGCCAGACAGCGGGCCTGCCAGCGCTCCACCTGCTCAAGCAAGCGTCCGGCGCTCTCGGCGTTATAGGTTTGAAGCTTCTCCAGGCCTTCCCGGTGACCGGTCAGGCCCACCGGCACCGCCGCAACGCTCCGAACCCCCGGTCCAAGGCTCCAAAGGTCCGTCAGCGTTCTTTCCAGCGCCTCCCCATCGTTCCAGCCAGGGCAGAGAACGATCTGACAATTGAGCGCCACCCCCCCCGCGATCAGCTTTTTCAGTTGTTCCATAAGCCGCGCCGCCCGGGGCTGCCGCATCATCCGCACCCGAAGCTCCGGATCGGTCGCATGAACCGAAACGTACAAAACCGGAATATGCCGGTCAATGATGCGCTGCAACTCCTGATCGGAAACATTGGTCAACGTGACAAAATTGCCCATCATAAAGGACATCCGCCAGTCGTCGTCCTTGACGTAAAGGGTCGGGCGCATCCCCGGGGGCATCTGATCGACAAAGCAGAAAACGCAGTGGTTGGCGCACAGGCGGGTTCTGCTCATCAACCCGTTTTCAAAGCCGATGCCCAGCCATTCCTCCTCGTCCTTTTCGATCTCCGCCTCGAGAATCTGTCCGTCGGGCTTTCGCACCGTCAGTGTCAACAGCTCCCGGGCGCAAAAATACTCATAATCAACGATGTCCGCCACATCTGCGCCGTCAATCGCCACCAGGATGTCACCCGGCTCGATCCCCACCTCTTCGGCAATGCTGCCGGCGAGAACGTCTGTAATGACATGCTCCATCTTCTGCCTGTTCTCCATCTTCATGCCTTTGATCTACAGTATACACCATCCGGCGGCAAATTAACAGTATCTGCCTGATAGAAGCAGGGCTACCTTTTTCCCGCAGCGTCTCTTCTGCCCCGCATTGCTGACCGCTGTCCGACCCTCTCGAATAAAAAAAGCGGCCGAAGCCGCAATTTTCTGAAATATTATACTCTCGCCCTCCTCCAGGAGCGGATCCCCTCGATTGCCCCGTTCAACAGAGACGACGCAATCGTCGCCGTTACCGCCGCATCAAAATAAGCCGTATTGGGCAGGGAGAACACCACGCCAAAAAGTCCCTCGAGCGCCAACGACACTGTCAGGGCCACCGGAACTGCCCCCAACGCCGCTGCCAGAGAGACCCTGCGGTAACACAGTGGCACGCAGAGCACCGCGCATGCTGCTCCCATCAGCACGCCCGGTTCCGGAAACATGGCAAACAAGCCCGTACCACAGAAAAGCAGCCCTCCCAGGGCCGCCATGCCCAGTATCGCACAAATGCGTCCCGCAGTCCAGTGGAGGCTCCAGAGGCAAAAAAACGCTGGAAGCAGTAAAAACCATACCGCCGCAAATCCCTCCACAGCGCCCAGCAACAGTAGCGTCACAAGTACCATGGCCGCCGGAAAGCGCTTCAGCCCCAGCCTCCTTAGCAGCGGCTCCGCCGCGCCCGTCGCAATCGCCGCAAGTGCACACAAAATCAGGGGATATCCTATGGTCACTTCGATCACCTCGTCTTTAGGGTGCGCAGTTTTTCCATTGGATACCCCCGGAAACCGATGGAGAAGGTCTTTTTTCTCCGCCTTTGTGTTTTCGTCCGCGATTTTTTACACTTTCTTTTTGGAAAAGTATTCCCGCCAATCAATGTTTGCCGGCTTTTCCAACTGCAATTTTATACTATACTTAATCTCATATTATAATATTCTTCTTGACCATCACCCGCTGGCTGCAACTCTTCCCCCACAATAGAAAAACCGATCTTCTCATAAAAATGAATTGCTGCCCTATTTCTCTTTTGTACATCAAGCGTGATTGACTTAATTGCCGTCTTTTTCTTCATAAGATCCTGCAGATCCTGCAAAATGACTTTTCCATAGCCCTTATGCCGCGCGCTCTCTAACAATACAATGAGATCCAGTTTGCAAATAAAATCCTTTATCTCATACATCAGCCATCCGATCGGATTTCCGTTATCATAGACGATGAAAGATTCTTTGTCAGCAAAGAAATCCATTCGCGCGATCCAATCCTCTTCGGTCGTTTCATTTTCTGCAAAATATAATTCATATTCGGGAGTATTAAAAATTTCTGTCAAAAAATACGCGTCACTCTTTTCTATTCTTTTGTATTTCATTACGATTCCTCTAAACTAAATTTTTGAATACCCCAGCAATCACACAGCCACATAGTTGAAAAAGGGAATTTTTGTAAACGCCTGCCTTTTTCTTCCCCTGAAGGGTACCATCCCGCATCGGGCGAAGGTGGGGCAGAGCTGCTTTACAGCAGCCGCAGGAACGCCGCCATAGCGCCGGTCTCCCCAATCGTCTTTTTATCCCGGCGATAAGAAAAGAAGCCTTCATCGTGGCAGGTGCACAGGCCGCTGAGGGTGATGTGCTCCGGCAGGAGCCCCGCCTCCATCAGCTGCGCGCCCATGACGCGCCACAGATCCACGTGGTATTTTTGCGTTTCTTCCGTCCAGAAGATGCAGGGCAGGCCCGCAAAGGCCTTTTCAAAGATCTCCATCACCGGCGCGTCCACCTCAAAGCACCGGGCGCAAATCGAGGGGCCCACGCCTGCGAGAATGTGCTCCGGCTGGCAGCCAAACGCCTCCTGCATCTTCAGCGCCGCCCTTTTCCCGATCCGCAGGCTCGCGCCCCGCCAGCCGGCGTGCACCATGCCGCCCGCCCTTTTCACTGGATCGTAAAGAAACACCGGCATGCAGTCTGCGTGCAGGGTCGTCAGCGTCACGCCCCGCTGCTTCGTCACCAGCCCGTCGCAATCCGGATAGCGCTTTCCGCCGGGGAAGCCCATGCCTCCGTCGCCGGCCCGGGCAATCTCCACACCATCGCCATGGCAGTAGCTCACCAGCGCCATAGATTCATAGGCAAACCCTGCCGCCTTCGCCAGGCGGCGGTAATTGGTTTCGATAGCCTTCTTGTCGTCTGGACGGTTCCAGCCAAGATTCAGCGTGGAAAACGGGCCTTCGCTCACGCCGCCGTAGCGCATGGCAAAGCCGTGGCTGACGCCACCCGCTGCTTCGATCGCCGGAATAGTCACCCATTTAACATCCTCTCTTTCACAAATGCGAAAGCCGCACGGCATTGCTGCAAATGCGGCTTCATAGTCTGATAGTTTTATTTCGCGCATTTCGGTTCCTTTTCTTTTTCCTGAAGCAGCAGGCGCATCTCCTCCATGAAGGTGTTGATGTCCTTAAACTGGCGATAGACCGATGCAAAGCGGACATAGGCCACTTCGTCAAGGCCCTTGAGCTGCTGCATGATGATCTCGCCGATCTTTTCAGTGGTGATCTCCTGTTCGAGAGAATTAAAAACTCGCTTGGAGACCTCGTCCGCCACCCGCTCGATCTCCGCCGAGGGGATCGGCCTTTTTTCGCAGGCCTTGCGCAGGCCTATGAGGATCTTGTGGCTGTCAAAAGGCTCCCTGCGCCCATCCTTTTTCACCACCATGATGGGGATCTCTTCGATCTTTTCATAGGTGGTAAAGCGTTTGCCGCAGCCAAGGCACTCGCGCCTGCGGCGGATGGAATTGCCCTCATCTGTCGGCCGGGAATCGATCACCTTGCTTTCGGGATATCCGCAATACATGCATTTCATCAAGCGTACCTCCGCAGAGATTCTGTGCGCCCACGGCAGCCTGCCGCAGGCCTGTCCGCCGCAAGGCGCCAGGTTCGGACGTTCCGGAGCTTCCATGACGCAAAAGCCGGAATCCGGCAGCCTTCCCGGTGCTTTAGTATAGCACATCCCTAACTCTTGTTGCAATTTTTTCCTGTGTCCTAGCCGCTATGAGCGGTTCAGATCGACCAAAATGACGTCTTCTCCAAATTTTACGATTTTGCCATAGGGAATCACGCACTCCTGATCTCCCCTGAGCAGGCCGAAAAATTTCCCCGGACCAGGCACGATGATCGCCAGAATCCGGCCGTCGCACAGCTCGATCTGCAGGTCCTCAATATGGCCGAGCCTGCGTCCGTCGCAGATGTTGATGACTTCTTTTTCGCACAGGTCGTCAAACGTCGCCCGCATCAGGTGCACCTCCTTTTTCCCGCCATCCGCCGGCGGCAGGGAGACGAACCACACCGTCTCCCGTTACACCCTATGCCCCTTCGGTCTCTTTGTTTCCGCTTTTGCCGCGCTTTTCCCCAAGAAAAAACTGCCAAAGCCCCAGAAGAATCAAAAACACGCCAAAGCCCTTTCGAAGCACGCTCTCCTCCAGCAGGGCGGCGGCGCCAAAGCCCAGCGCCGCACCCAGCGCACCCCATAGGAGCAATCCGCCCGCCTGCTTCCACCGGACCCTCCCCGCCCTGTGATGCACCCACAGCGCGACTGCCGCTGCCGGAAGATAGGCGATCAGATTAGACGTCTGCGCCTCCATCTGCCCCAGGCCGCCGAGCAGTGTCAGCAGCGGGATTAGAAGCGACCCGCCTCCCATACCCATGCCGCTGATCACGCCCGCTGCCAGCCCCATCCATACATAGCGCATCCTTACCCCCAAAGCATGCGGATCCCGGACAATACCGTCACCGCCGCAAAGATCCTGCCGAGCCACAGGGGAGAAATCTTCCCCAGCAGCCAGCCGCCCACCGCCCCGCCGGCCGCAGCGCCGGCCGCCGCCCACAGAGCCGGAGCAGAAACTCCCACCCGCAGCGCATACGCCACGGCGCTCCCGGCGGAAAGCGGCAACATCACCGCCAAGGCAGTCGCCTGCGCCCGGGGCTGCTCCTCCCCTGCCGCCCGCAGCGCCGGCACGATCAGCATACCGCCTCCTGAACCAAACAGGCCGTTGATGCAGCCTGCGGCAAACCCCAGGACCCCCCGGCCCGCTTTTTTCTGAAAAAAAATCCCCGCTCTCTGTTTCACAGCGTTTTCCTGCCCTCGTTCTTATATTTTTCTTAGTATACGCCTTCCCCGAAGCGCCATTCCGCCATTTTTTCTCCCGGCACCAGAGCGGGAATCCTTTGCAGATTTCTGCGGATAAGGGTATAATAAGGGCGCAAAAAACAATTTTTGACATTACCGCGGAGGAACCTGTTTTGCAGCAATACCAGATCATTGACTTTCACAATCATATTTTTCCCGGCAAGATCGTCCACAAAGCCGTGGACGCTATCGGCGCCTTTTATTCCATCGGCATGGAGGGGGTAGGCTCTCCGGAAGATCTGCTCTCTGACGGCAAAAAAGCGGGGATCTCCTGCTTTGTGGTTCATTCGGCTGCCACAACGCCCGCGCAGGTTCAGAGCATCAACCGCTTTATCTGCGAGCAGGCGCAACTGCATCCGGAGTTTATTCCTTTTGCCACGCTTCACCCTTTCATGGAGAATCTCGAAGCGGAAGTGGAGCATATTCTTTCGCAGGGCGTCCGCGGGATCAAGCTGCATCCTGATTTTCAGCAGTTCAATCTCGACGACCCCAAAGCGATGGAGCTGTACCGCGCCATTGACGGGGAGGCCATGCTGCTCCTTCACGCCGGCGACGAAACCCGGGATTATTCTTCTCCCCGCCGTCTGGCAAAAATTCTAGACGCTTTTCCCGACCTCACTGTGATCGCCGCCCATTTCGGCGGTTACAGCGCCTGGGAGGACTCCCGGAAGTACCTGGTGGGCCGGAAGGTCTACTTTGACACCTCCAGCTCCCTGTTCAAGCTCACGCCCCGGGAAGCGGTGGACATGATGCACGACCACGGCATGGAAAAGATGCTTTACGGCACAGACTATCCCATGTGGACCCACGAAGAGGAACTGGGCCGGTTCAACGCTCTACCCCTGACTGAAGAAGAACGGCGCATGGTCTTTCACGGCAACGCGGCCAGGCTGCTGGGGTTGTAAAAAGCAAAACGTCATACAAAAAAGACGGCGAAGAAAATTCTTCGCCGTCTTTTTCCTACCGGCCCCTGCGGTCCTCTGGTTCTTCCGAAAGCTCCTCCTTCTTTTCCGGCGGACGAACCTCCACTTCAATCTCCAGCACGCGCCGCGCGTCGGTTTTGGTCACGGTCACATGCAGCTTTCCGTAGTCGAAGAAATCGCCCACCGAGGGGATCTTCTGCAGCTCCTCCGTCACCCAGCCGCTCACCGAAGGATGGCTCAGTTCTTCCTCCTGGCAGTGATAGCCCACCAGTTCGAACATATCCTCAAGGTCTGCCGCACAGTCGATGCGGTAGTGGTTTTCGTCCAGCTTTTTGAAGTACTCGACCACCTCGTCATGCTCGTCCCAGATCTCGCCCACCAGCTCTTCGAGGATGTCCTCCAGGGTGATGATGCCCGTGGTGCCGCCGTATTCATCCACCACGACCGCCATATGGGAATGGCTCTTTTGCAGCTCCCTGAGAAGCTGCGCGATCTTTTTGTTCTCCGTCACATACAGTACAGGGCTGATGATGCTTTCGATGGAGCTCTTTCCCTCGCTGAGCAGCCGGTAAAAATCCTTTTCGTGGATGACGCCCTTGATGTCGTCGATGTTTTCGCCGTAGACCGGCATACGGGAATAGCCGTTGAGCAGGAAGGACTCGCGGATCGCTTCCATGGACTCCTCCTCCTGTACCGCCTCAAGCTCCACCCGAGGGGTCAGGATCTCCTCGACCGTCACCTCGTCAAAGTCCATGGCGGAACGGATCAGCTCACTTTCCTGCGAACCGATGACGCCCTCGCTTTCGACCTCGTCGATAATGGTTTTGAGCTCATCTTCTGTGATATTGGGCCGGCTCTCAAACCGGAAGAGCTTTCCCAAAAGCCTTTTCCACAGAGAAAAGACGGCGCTCAGCGGCGTCATGACCGCCATGATGCCCCGCACCACTGGGGTCACCGCCATGGCAAACCCCTCGGGATATTCCTTTGCCAGGGTTTTGGGGGAGATCTCGCCAAAGATCAGCACCAGCACGGTCATCACCACCGTAGAAAGCGTCACGCCCATGTCGCCGAACCAGCCGGTAAACAGCACCGTTGCCAGAGAGGCCGAAAGGATGTTGACGATGTTGTTGCCGATCAGAAGTGTTGAAAGCAGCTTATCGTACTGCTCGGCCAGCCGCAGCGTGCGCGCCGCCTTCTGCGCCTTTTTTCCCATCCCGGACGCCATATTTTTCAGCCGGATGGTGTTGAGGCTGGTAAAAGCGGTCTCCGTTGCCGAAAAGAAACCCGACAGCACCAGCAGCACCGCCAGCGCAATAAGATACCCCATGCTACTGCCCAAAAAAGATTCACGCTCCTTTTATTTTCTGTTTTCGGCGGCCCAATGCGCCGCCTTTCCTTCAAAGGCCCTGTCTGGCAGCCCGCTCCATCAGCTTTTGATAAACGGGGAGCATCTCCGGCTCCTTCACTTTTTCCGCGATCTGTGAAAAGGGAATCCAGCACACGCCGCTGTTTTCGTCCGGCCTGACCGTCAGGGCGCAATCCTCCGGCGCCTCGAAAAGATAGCAGACCGAAAGATGCAGGTGCGCCGACACGTAGTTTCCCCTTTTCACATGGCGCTTTACAGTCAGAATATCGACCGAAAGGATCTCTTCACTCAGCGACCGGACCTCCGCGCCGGTCTCCTCCCGGGCCTCCCGCAGCGCCACAGCCAGCAGATCCCCTTCACCGTCGGCATGTCCGCCCGTCCAGGACCAGGAGCGGTAGATGTTGTGGTACACCATCAGCGCCTTGTCCCGGGACGGATTGACGATCCACGAAGAGCTGGTCAGATGCGCCAGAGCGCTTTCCCGGGTCAGAATGTTTTCAAAAGAATCCATCGCCCGCAGAATGACCTGCTTCTCCACCGCTTCTTTTTCGTCCTGCGGCCGGTATGCTTCGATGCTCCTTCGGGCCTTTTGCCTCTGCTCCTTCTGTGTCATGACCGGATGCCTTCCTCTCCGCCGGGCCACGCCAGCTGTACGTTTTCTTCTTCCCCCCGCAGAAATCCCTCATACGCCCCAAAGGCAGAAGGAAGGGCGTATTGCTCCCGCTCTGCGGGCTCCGTCCAGCGCCCTTGTCCAAAGGGCCGCGCGCACCGGATGAAAAAGGCGGTCATCCGCCATTCCACATGCGTAAAAATATGTTTGCTCCCGGAAAGCGGACGGATCTCACAGACCGTCGCCCCCTGCTTTTCAAGCTCCTCCCGAACCTGCTGTGCGTTCTTTATTCCCTCCAGCATGGGAAACTGCCACATGCCCGCAAGCAGTCCTTTGGCCGGCCGCTTTTCCAGAAGGATTTTTTCCGTATCCCCTCCTGCCCGCACCACCAGGACGGTCTTTTCCTCAATGTGTCGGGGCTTTTTCGCTTTTTTCACCGGCAGGGAAAGAGCGTTTCCTTTCTTCCGCGCCTCACATCGGTTCGCCAGCGGACATTTCCCGCACCGTGGCGCTCCGTTGGGCAGGCAGATCGTTGCCCCCAGTTCCATCAGCGCTTGGTTAAAATCGCCGGGCCGCTCTTTGGGGAGGATGGCCGCCACAGCGGCAGTGAGCGCCCTTTTGTTTGCCGGCTCCGTCACGTCTCCTTCAAAGGCGGTCAGCCGCGCTGCGACCCGAAGAACGTTCCCGTCCACAGCGGGCACCGGCAGACCAAAGGCGATGGAGGCAATGGCGCCGGCCGTGTACTCTCCCACGCCCGGCAGACTTCTCAGCAGCGCCACCGACGCCGGCAGCGCCCCGCCGTCCCGTTCCAAAATGATCCTCGCCGCCCTTTGAAGGTTTCTGACCCGGCTGTAATACCCCAACCCCTCCCAGAGCTTGAGCAGAATCTCCTCCGGCGCGCAGGCCAGTGCCTCCACGTCCGGCAGCGCCGAAAGGAACCGATCAAAATAGGGCTTGACCGCCTCCACCCTAGTCTGCTGCAGCATCACTTCCGAGATCCATACCCGGTAAGGCGTGGGTTCTTCCCGCCAGGGCAGTATCCTTGCATGGCCATCGTACCAAACGAGCAGCGGCCCGGTCAGCGGGGACAAGGCAGGCCCCGGCTGCCTCTGCGGTTCACAGGCCAGCTTTTTTGATCCTTCCACTGTCTCTTTTTCTCCTGCTTTGGGACGCTCACGGCGTCCACTTGACGCAACAGTATATCATACACCGCGCAGGTTATACAAGAGAAATCCCCGGCCCTTCGCTAAAAGAGCGCCTTAATGCCGATGAGGATCAGCAATATGCCGCCGAAGACCTGCGCCCGGCAGCCGAGCATCGCTCCAAAGCGCCTGCCGGCGGCCATCGCCGCCACGCAGCACAGAAAGGTACACAGGGCAATCAGCGGCGCCGCAAGGAAGATATTTGCCCCGCCGGCGCAAAAGGTGACGCCGACGGCAAAGGCATCAATGCTGGTGGCGACAGACTGCATCAGCAGCGTCTTTCTGCTCATTTTTCCACCCGCCTCCGGCACAGGGCAGCCGTCCCGGGAATCTTTGATCATTTTTACTCCGATGAATCCAAGGATCACCAGCGTGATGATGCCGGCGTACCGGCTGATAAAGTCGCTCAGCAGGCTGCCGGCAAAATATCCCAGCAGCGGCATCAGTCCCTGAAAGAGGCCGAAACTGACCGGTCCTTCCAGCTTTTGCACCTTGGTTTGGTTGGGATAAGCCATGGCGTTGCAGAGGCTTACCGCCACCGCGTCCATGCTCAGGCCAATGCCGATGAGCAGAATCTCCCAAATTCCCATATTCCTTTCCTGCCTTTCGCGTGTTGTGTGCTCCGTATGCGCAATAAAAAAGAGACTTTCCCGCACACACCTTGGATGTGCTAAAAGTCTCGTTCCAGTTTCTTTGCAGAAAAAGGTGTACGCCCATCGAGTTCCCGTGCCTTTTTATCCCATGCGGCAGCGGAAGCCCGAACTATGTTGGACGGACATATCAACTACTCCCCTTTAACAATGTTTTATTATAAAGAAAAAAGAAATCCCTGTCAACCGGTCTTCTCTTTCTCCTTCGGCTAACTTTTCTGCTTCCATGACAAGGATTTCCGCTTAGAGGATTCCATCGAAACCGCAAAAGAGGATACCATTATGGGAAAATACGACCGCATTTATCTTTATAGTAATTCTGACAGCACCCTGCTCAACGGCAAACTGACGGTGCCGGAAGAAGACTTTGCGCTTTCTTCCGCACGGTTTTTCTGTTTCGGTCAAAGCAGCCCCATCTCTGCCGCCAGAGCCGCAGTCTCCCCGTCAAAGAGCATCAGCGTCACCGCCATGTCTCCGCCGGCCAGAAAGCCTTCAATCTCCTCCCGGGCTACCCGCAGCGCTTCCCGCTTCGGATACCCAAAGATCCCTGAGGAGATCAAGGGAAAAGCGATAGAGGCGCATCCCTTTTCCGCCGCAAGGCACAGCGCATTTTGGTAGCAGCGCCGCAGCTGTGCCTCTTCCCCGCAACCGCCACCCCGCCAGACCGGTCCCACCGTATGGACGACATAGCGTGCCGGCAGGTCAAAGCCCTCCGTCAGCACCGCTTCCCCTACGGGACAGCCCCCGATAGCGTCGCAGGCAGCCTGCAGCTTTTTTGGACCCGCTGCGCGGAAAATAGCGCCGCACACACCGCTGCCCTGCCGTAGGCCGGTATTCGCCGCGTTGACGATCGCATCTGCGCGGATCTTTGTAATGTCTCCCTGACAAACTCGAAAAGCCATAGCCGTTCCTTTCTGCACTTCTCTTTCAGCTCCGCAGGCTCAAGGAAGGCGCTTTTTCTTCTTCTGCCGCCGCGAGGCACCCCCGAAGGATCCCATCATATTCCGGCTCTGCCCGCTTGAGGGCAACCGGCCTGCCGTTTTTCAAAAAGCAGTGCTCGCTCTGACCGGTGCAAAGGAGCGTCCCCGTTTCGCTGTCTTTTACCCGGTATTCCACCGTCAGGCGAACGCCGTTGTATCCCGTCACCCGGACGGCGACGGACACGGTCTGCCCAAAGCGGGCCGGAGAATGATATCGGCTGACGACCGATACCACCGGGCTGACAATCCCTTCCCGCTCCATGCAGTCATACCCTGCACCAGCCCTTCGGAGAAAATCCGTGCGGGCCTCTTCAAACCAGCGAATGTAGTTGGAATGATGCACAATCCCCATCTGATCGGTTTCATAATACTGCACCCGGTGCAAATAGCCCCGTTCTTCCATGCGTTCCGTCCCTCCCCTGCCTCATGGGGTTTTGCGCAGGTAGAGGATTCCCAGCGTATCCGGCCCGCAGTGGCATGTGATCGTGCTGCCTGCCTGCGTGACGAGGATCTCCTGAAAATAGCCGTAGGATTCCACCTGCTGGCGCACCTGTTCCACGACCGCAAGCCGTTCGCCCTGCATGGTGCTGGTGACAAAGATGCGGGCCGGGTCGATCTGATCGATCTGCTCAAGGCGGTCCGCCACGTAATGTTTCAGGCATTTTTCAATACGGCCCCGGTATTTTTTCCCGACGCCCATCTTTCCCTCCTTGACCTCAATGCATGGCTTGAGCCGCAGAAGGTTCGAGCCGAGCGCCGCGAGCGCCGAACAGCGCCCGCCCTTATAAAGGTATTCCAGCGTATCCACCACAAAGCTGGCATCCACCCGGGGAATCGCATCCTCGAGCGCCGCCTGGATCGCCGCCGGCTGCTCCCCCTCTTCCGCCATCTTCGCCGCGATCATAACGAGATGTCCGCTTCCGGTAGAGAGGTTGCGGGAGTCGATCACCGTGACGCCGCCCAGTTCTTCCGCCGCGAGGCAGGCGTTCTGATAGCAGCTGGAAAACTCGCTCGAAAGACAGACATGGACGATATGGCGGCCCTCCTGCCGGTATTGCTGGAAAAACCTTTTGTAATCCTCCGGAGAAATGGCCGAGGTTTTGGCCAGTTTCCCCGTCTGTTCAAAATAGGCAAAAATCTTTCCGGGCTCGATGTCCGTCCTGTCCCGGTAACACTGCTCCCCGAGGTTGACATACAGCGGCATCAGGGAAACGTCCCTCTGTTCCAACAGCTCTTTTGAAAGGTCGCAGGTGCTGTCTGCTGTCACCTTTACCAGTTTGTCCACCGTTTTCTTTCCTCCTGATTTAAACTGAAAAGTAAAATAAGTATACCAGATTCTGGAGGTTTTTTCTCACCTCTCCGCCGGAAAAGACGAAATTTTCGCTTCTTTTCCTCTTCCTTCGTGCGCAAAGCAAAAAGGTGCGCCTCCCTTCAAAGCGCGCCTTCGCCTCTTTCAAACGGACAATTCTTGTCCGGATGCCGCCTCCCTGAGCTTGCGGACGATGCCCCCGTAATACCGGGAAAACCGCTCGTCCTCCCCCACACGATCCAACAGGTTAAAACGAACCAGCCGGTCCATCACATGCCGGGAGACCATGGCCCTGTATGCGGGAGTATTTTCAAACGGATGCAGCCTGAAAAGTCCCTGACCGGCCGCCGCCGTCAGCGCCGTATGCAGGTCTTCGATCCGCCGCTCGCGGATCACCGGTGCCGGCCTTTCGCACACCAGCTCCGGCTCCCATCCGGTCTGATCCCGCAAAAAGCCCTCTTTCGCTATCTCGTAAAGGAAACAGCTCCTGCCCTGATAGCGAAGCTGAAACGCTCCCGGGTAGCACTCGTACAGGACCGGAAGCCCCTGTTTCAAATCGATCAGAAAATCAAAGTCATCCTGAGGCGCTCCGAAAAGCAGCGCAAGCACCGGGTTTTCCACTCCGTAAACCCAGGCCTTTCCATGGGTGGATCTGCGGGGCGTCAGCGTCTTCAGCCCGCCGGTTTGGGAGGCATGATATACCACGGCGCCTTCTGCCGGTCCTTCCGGCTCTGTTTTCTCCCGGATCCGTTTGCCCGTTTCACTGTTGAGCAGCTGCCGGAGCTGCCGGAGAGTCTCGTCCGCTTCAAAATACTTCGCACCATAATCGAGATTAAAGGCGTAGTCGAAATCCGGAGGATTCTTCCCCTGATTGTGCTGAAGGATGGTCTCCGCCTTGTCGAGCGCCCTGACCAGCCGCACCTCTGCGGTCTGGCCCGCCTCATACTCCTCCCACAGGGCGAAAAATTCCTCCCTCTGCGGTGAGGGCAGCCTGGAAAACGCCCTCTGCGCCCCGCGGCGCTCTCTCTGCTGCTTTTCCTGCGCGTTCGGCAGGAGCGCCGCCGAAACATCGCCTTCATAAAGCTCGCCGATGTCGTGCAGCAGGCAGAGCTTGAGCGCTTTCTCCCCGTCCAGCCGGGGATAATCTTCCATAAACGCCGCAGCCATCACTGCCAGACGCCAGGAATGTTCCGCCGTGCTTTCCTGCCGTCCCTTCGCGGTCCACGCCGTGCGCAGCGTGGACTTGAGTTGTTCCGTCTCCTGCAAAAAGGCAACGCAGCGCTCTATGCTTTCCCATTCCATTGGCTTCTCCTTCTGTTGTTACAGGGTCGTCCGTTCTTTTTCCACCGCCGCGAGCCGTTCCTCAAAGGCGGCGCAGCGTTCTTCGATCCATTCCCTCTTTGCAAGACAGCCAACCCATTCCTCCGGGACGGCCTCCAGCCCGTAAGCGATACCCGCAAGACCACCCGTCACCGCCGCAACAGTATCGGTGTCTTCACCGAGGTTGACTGCCCGCAGAACGCATTCCCGATAATTCTCTGTCGTCAGCAGGCACCACAGGGATGCCACAAGGGTATCGACCACATAACCGCTGCCGCTCACGTCTTCCCGTTCAAGACTCAGCAAGACCTTTTCTGTTATGCCGCCATAATATTTTTGATAGTCCCTTTTCAGCGGTCCTTCGCCGTAAAACGCACCGGCCCGCTGAAGGCCCTCGCGCACCGCCTCCACAGGCGCCTTGCCCGCCATCAGCTCCCACACAACCGCCGAATACAGCCCGCAGGCGATCAGACAGCGGGGACTCGCGTGGGTCACCCGGGACATGTTGTGGATCAACTCCAGCGCTTCTTCGCCATGCACCCCCTCAGGGCCGTACTTTGCCAGTGCATACAGCGACGCCGGCAGGATGCGCATCAGCGAGCCGTTGCCACAGTACTCACCGTCCTTGCCGCATTGCAGCGCCGGTACTCCCGCCACCGCCATCATCAACGCACGGCGGGTCGTGCCGCCCATGTCGAACACCTCACCCCAGGCGGTATATTTTCCCTCGGACATCCAGGAGCAAAAACGGTGCATCAGATCCTCATAATCGACGCCACCCAGCAGGCTGTCCATGGTGCAAAAAGCCATTGTACTGTCGTCCGACCAGGTGCCTTTCGGCTGACAATAAGTACCATATGCCCGCATATCCACCACCGGCGCGGCATCCAGCGCCTCTCTTGAGCGAAATTCTACCGGCACACCCAGCGCATCGCCGACCACCAGCCCCAAAATGCCCGCACGAATCTTATTTCGTTCCATTTGAATCCCCCTTTTGTACGCGATCAGTTTTTCGGCGTTCTCCTGTTCTTCTTTCTGTTTTCGGATAAACGGCTGCTTAAGCCAAAATATCTCTGTTTCTGCCCAGGGAATCGAGGATATTTCAGTTAAGGAGAAGACACAACGTCCAGCCTCTTCTTGATCTACAGCGGCAGACGGGTGGCTGCCCTGTCCATAATACTACTTCTCAAACGAGTCAAGTGCAATCCCTCATCACAATATCACAGCCCGGAAAGCCCCAAGCCGTTCTTTCCGGCCGCTTCAGGCGCGGCCATACCGTTATCTGCGACCATCTGATCTTCTCCAGTTCACCAAAGTCGGGCAACAGAACAGAATTCATGTCCGAGAAATATAAAACAAGAATCGAGCCCGCAAAAATAAGCCCGGTTATTGCGTTACACAATAACCGGACTCACCCGAGATCTTCTAAGTCAACTGGGACTCTCAGTTTTTTCGACTGGTCATAGAAGCGTTTTCTTTTGGCTGTGAGAAAGCACAGTCTCGCTTCGTCGCAATCCATCCTATCGATTGCCGCCATGACCGGCAATCCTGCATCATCCCCCGCTGCCACAACAGTGCTGTGGATCTCATGCACGGAACAGGAAAGACAGTCTCTTCTCTCTATTCCGAAAATCTCCTTATCTGTAAGGAAGCCCTGCAGACAGCCCTTTGACGACGGGATTCATGATTCGTGAGAATCAAAACTCATAGGGGGAATTGCCGGAAAAATCGGCGATCACGCCATGCGGCTCTTCCAGATAGAACACCTCGAAGATGGGATTATCGGCGGTCTGGTACTGCCCCTTAACAATGGGATTGGCAATGCACATCTCCTTGGCAGCCATGTTGCTTTCAAATACGACCCTGCCGTTGAGACGAATCCAGGCGTAGGTGGGACTGGAAACGGAGATTTCAATACAGGGGTTGGCCTGCATATCCCGGTAGACTTCCTTAGTATTGTTGGTGCAGAACCACAGCTTGCCCTCCATTTCACCGGCAAACATGAAGGGACGGCACTTGGCCCTGCCATCCCGGCCAACCGTTGCCAGATACTGGACGGGATTTGCCTGCAAAAATTCAACGACTTTTTTCATAACAGCAATTACCTCCGAATTGACTTTAAGTCTTGTAGCGACCGTTTTTCTCAACTGTTGCCCGTGTTATCGCAGGTGAATCTTTCTGCGAAAGTATACACCATATCGTGATATAGCTACCCGCCTGTAACGATCAGAACTTTCCGTTGTCATTGGCCCAGGTGGACCGATCTGCGATAGTCTCCATCACATCCCAATGCTCTGCGATCTTTCCATCCTCTATACGCCATAGGTCATAATAGCTGGTAGGCGCACCGCCGAAGGTGCCCTCGCTGACGGCCAGAACATAGTTTCCCTGAGCCAAAACCATATGCACTTTGTCATAGATCATCTGAATGTTTTGCTCGGCCAAGGCTACCAGTGCTTTATTCAAACCGGATACGCCATCTGCAATGCCGGTATTGTGCTGAAGATAGGCATCACCTTCGAAGTAATCGGCAGTCTTTTCAGGGTTGTTGCCTTGCATCACATCGTACAGGAAACTTTCAACCAGCTTGCGGTTCTCCCCGGTCTTGTCCAAATCGGTAATTTCCACGGTGCCGTCGATCTGCGTATGACCGGAAGGGTTCGGCTCGGCAAGGGCAGTCAGGTTATCCCAATGCTCGGCAATCAGACCGTTTTCATCAAAGCGGAAGATATCAAAGGCAACCTGCTCACCGGCGCCCGCGAAGTTATAAACAGTCTGCAAAAATACCTTGTCGCCCTCCTCAAAGGAACGGATGTTATTCACAGTTGTTTTGACCGGTGCGGATGCCAGGTAGGAAACAGAGCTGACAAAGGCGCCCCGTCCGGTGCCATATGCCAGGTTGTGCTGGATATAGCCTTCCGCCAGCAGGCTGGCGGCCCTTTCAGTATCGCCGGTGGCAAAAGTGTTGATGAGTTCCAGGGCCTTTTGAATGTTGGTCATTTGGGATTCCTCCTCCATATCGGTGTGGCTGCTGCCCAAAAATTTCTTGAAGATGTTCATTGTGAGTTGCTCCTTTGGGTTTCATTCGAAGCCTTGTAGCGGCCGCTCTGCTTAGCTCTTGTCTGCATTATACGTGGGCGCGTTTTTCTGCGAAAGTACGCACAATTTTGTGCCGTAGTTACCGTGAAGAAACAATTGGCGGGTACCGGGAAGGAAACGATTGCGAAAAAACCGGGAATTCCGGCTTTTTTAAAGGCGGAAAAATTTTTCATACCGCGATTCAGTACAGATCCTTGACGCCAAAACAGACGGTATAGTAGAATTTCTTTGTAAGTTACCAACAGAAATTATTACCGGAGGATTTGTATATGAGCGAACAAAAAGCAGCCAAGGTATTACCCGCCTGCCCAGTAGAAACGACCCTTGCGCTGATCGGCGACAAATGGAAGGTTTTGATCCTGCGCGATCTGCTCCCCGGTACAAAGCGCTTCGGAGAGCTGAAAAAATCCATCGGACATGTATCGCAGAAGGTGTTGACTGCACAGCTTCGGGATATGGAAGAAAGCGGGCTGGTGGATCGCAAGGTTTATGCCGAAGTTCCACCAAAAGTAGAATATTCTCTGACGGAGCTTGGGCAAAGCCTGAAACCCATCCTGGACGCCATGTGGAGCTGGGGCGAAGAATATAAAGCCCAACAATAAAACAGCTCCGTCTGTACGGCATTCCAAAATGCCAGCACAGACGGAGTTGTTTTTTATGATTTCTCCGGAGCCTTGTATTCCGCAATGGTTTTCAGACAGGTCTCCGGGCCTCGCTTGAGAACCAGGCCAGCATATGCAGGCAGTAGCTGCCTTGAATGTCCCTTCTTATCTGCCGCTGGAGAGTACGACCTGAATATTACCGTTGCAACAAATTTCAATGCTCTGAATTCTGTCATTGCAAATCATAATCTGGATACTCCCATTGGTTTTGCCGACTTGACAGCGGTCGCGTCTGCAGCCAGCATCGCATCGTCATCCTGATTACAGATTGCCGTATCTATAAATACGCGTATATCCGTTTTTCTGAATGGAGCTGACTACCAAATAACCCATAAAGAAAATTGAATTTCCAGTTATGGTTGGGATGGAAAAGTTAATCCAAATCGCGCCCTGAATCACCAGAATCAGCAGTACTGGCATACCTACAGACTGAAAGAAAAGACCCCTTGAAGTACCATAAATGAACCGGGCGTTCGCCGGGATATTTGCCGATGACGGCTCTCCATAGGCTGTTCTCAGGTATTTTATATTTTTTGCAAGCTTTTTATTGCTATTTGCCCATACCCATAAGACCTCCTTCCCCCAATAATGACTGTATCTTACTCATTAAGCTGTGGAATTCCTGTCTCCAACTCTGATGTACTGTATGGCAGCTTCAGTTCTTTGTGCAAACTATTATAACTCTTAACAATAACTTGCACAATTTGCCTAATCACCCTGAATTCTTCCTCGTTTGCGATATTTTGCGTAAAGAAGCATCTTCAAAAGAAATTTGCTTACTATCATAAATATAATGCCGAACATACTCTGACTGAATCACAATAGCGTACAGCTTACAGTATAATTCTGAATACTGCTTATAAAAGAAATCATATTTGAATCTGACATCAGAAGAAAACAGTTCAAAATCCCTCTTTAAACTGTCGCCGTACATCTTCAGTCATTTTTGTTATTTCTTCAACATCTTCCTTTGTCGCCAAGTTCTCACTCTTTTTGTCCATATAAGGAAGGAAGGGAGTTCTTTGTGAACAGGCCTACTAAAAAGATGAGCAGTATAATCACTAATTCCAAAACAAAAGTTAATACTTCCATATTCGCTCTCTTCCTGTGTTATCCATTCCGCTCACTCAATTTCAAAAACAGCTGGGTGTGCGAAATTGTCGCCGGCCTTGACATCTAATCGGCGCACTCATCTTCTCACACTTTTGCTCCGGTTTGCCAGAGCAGCATTTTCACGGAGTGATATGTTTCCATATACGTACCCTCGTGGGTGAGCGGAACTGCTGTCCGGCACCTCGAAAGTGCGTAAAAGTACCGCAAATACGGCGTCTTTCACACTCTATTGATCCGCTCTTGACATCAACACTACCGTCTTCACCCTGACCTCCAGCTCTGCAAATGTCAGGATATCTGCCAGATACTTCACACGACCCAGCATCTGGCAGGCTTCCACAAAGCGGTCATCCCATTCTTCTGTGCCGGAGGGAGCGTATCGCTCCTTCCAGCCCTCCAGCAAACGCAGATAATCGCACAATACCCGCTGACGGTGCATCTCATCTCTTTGAAATGCTCTTGCCAGCGGGTATTCCGGCTTCTTCAGCGCAGCGGCTGCGGGCGGCTTGTCCGGATCAAGTCCGAAGTCATACGCCAGCTTTTTCGCTGCCTCATAGTTGTGCAGGCCAAACGGCCGGGCGGTGAACTCAATCACATCTCCGTGCGCCCCGCAGCCGAACAAGAAAGGACTAAACAAGCCATAAATACCTTTCTACCTTTAAAGCAGCAGAGAAATGGGGCTTATCTCCCCGGCGTGTCGGCGTTCTCTGCACTGAAAACCGCATCCCCGGCGCACAGCGGGCAGGCAGCCGTTGGATCGTTGGATTATCCCGGAAGATGCGGAAAAGCCAAAAGACATCCGCATTAAAAGCGGGAAATATATCAAGAAAACTGAGAAGGGGCTTGGACATGGAGCAGCGGTATCTTCCCAGCACGCCACAGCAGCGGTTGCAGGATTTGATGAAAGAGCAAAGATCACGCAGGCGAAGCTGGCTGAGGAAATTGGCGTCACTGAAAGCACCCTGAGCTGTTTTGTCAACGATACGAAGGATACGTTCAGCCTGGAGCAGATGATTGGGATCGCCCGCATCCTCAATGTTTCTACCGATTCTCTCCTTTGCATAACCGACGTTCCTGATCGGAAAAACTATGGATATTTCCGAGCTGGGTTTATCCGCAGAGGCGGCACGGAATCTTTATACTGGCAGAGCCAATCCGCAGGTGGTAAGCCGCCTGCTGGAAAACCGCCGCTTCGCCCCGCTTACGAACATGATTGCCCTATATTTCGATGATACCCTCGCTTCTGGTTTTGCGGTACAACACCAGATGTATCAAACGCTTAGTTCCATGCTGTTGGGGACAGGAAGGGAACAGCCTGATGCTAGAAAATCAACACAGCAAGCGGCACAGACTGCAGCTCTGAATAAAATACCTGCCTATCAGGCAGACCTGACCAACATCCAGAATCAGTTTATGACTGTTCTGCGGGAAATCAAAAAAGGAATCGGCACTGAAACAGGGCAGGCTATGACCAAAGGGCTGATGGAATAGATGTATTCAGAAATGATGAAAGGCCAGGATGCGCTGCATCCATCTGTTACCCCGGAGCAGGTTGCGGACATGGTGGTTTCCAGCATTTCCGGGATGGAGCTTGCCGACGCAGATTCTCTGAACGAAGTACGGCAGGCACTGCTTCACATGATACAGCGTATGGCAGAATACGAACACAACAAACAGGCACAGAAATTCGCCTTTATTGTGGACGAATTTCTGTGCCTGTTCCACAGCTTATAATGCTGCAATCTGAACCGCATTTTCTCGTATCTGATTGATTGTTTCCATCAAAGCGGTTCGGGTCTTTGCATCAAACAGCTTAATAAAGCCAATTGGCTTATCAAAGGGCGGTTTCGTAAGCTCTGCAACATTTTCCATGTATCCATTCATCTCAATATGATTGATGATCTTGTTCACAAAAGCAATCTGCTTTTGATTCAAGGACTGATCGTTGATAAAGGTGGAAAACGCCTGCATTGCCGCTTCATGATCCAGTTTTGCAATCTTTCGGATCAGCAAGCCGAAGGGCGTATCTCCAAACTCACGCTCATAATCTTCTTTGCTTCCCAGCTCACTGGTCAGCACTCGCTCCAATTCCTGGTAATCCCCAATGGACAGCGGAATGTTATGGGTCAGTTTATATATAGCAAGCGTATTGCCATGCTCATTTACATATCGGTTTACCTTGGCGCGATAATCTTCAAAATCATAGGCTGCATCCAGCTGAACACCCTCCTGCTGATCCATAATCGGATCTGTGAGTTTGGTGACAATACGTTTCTGCTTTTCTCCACCCTCATCCAAAAATCGGATAAGCTCCCGTAGTTCTTTACGAACCTTTTCAAACAGCAGAATGTCATTGGCATCCCAGAAAGCATCAGAATGAATTTCCTGGAGCAGCGGCAGTTTTGCCCTGATCTGTGGAATGCTGACCTTGCGTTCCAAAAGAGAAGCTGTATCGCACAGTTGCTTTTTGGCGTACTTGAAAGCAGGCATCTGTTCGATATGGGCCAGTATCAAACCATACATGAAGTTATCAAACCGTTTGGCAAACTCATCGGTATCATCGGACCGGACAAGGGGTGCAATCTGTGTTAGCAGCTCGCCTTTATCTCCCTCGCTAAGGACAATAAAAGATTCCCGCTTTTTATATTTCTCCACATATTGCATCCGCAATTTTACGGAGATCAAATCCGGACTGAGTTCCAGCACCTGCTTGTAGCAGGTGTCAACAATTTCGCTTCGCCATGCCTGATACTCCGCTCCAGCAAATGCGCTTTCCTGCAAAGCCATAGCAATTTTGATTTGCTTTCCAAAAATATTTTCTGACAGCGTCTTTGTGTCCCTAGCCTCATAGCCCTCCTTATGCTCCCGGAAAAACTCAAAGTTGCCGCAGTAGTCGAAAATCAAGAACCGGCGTTTGTCCGTATATTCTCCATCGATCTGGTCGATACAGTTCAGTCCTTTGCACAATCTGGTACCCCGTCCGATCATCTGCCAGAACTTTGCTTTGGAACGCACTTTTTTGAAAAATACCAGATTCACTGCCTGCGGCACGTCAATACCGGTGTCCATCATATCCACTGACACGGCGATGTGCGGCTCTTTTTCCGGTTGTTTGAAATCATCGATGATGGTCTGCGCATAAGTATCATCACACACAACCCGCTGGGCAAATGTGCCATGATACTGCGGATAGAGTTTGTTGAACCGTTGCAGAATAAACTCTGCGTGGCGCTTGTTCTGGGCAAAGATGATGGTTTTGCCCAGACGGTCGCCGCCTGCGACTTTAATCCCGCGCTCCATTAAGTCCTGCAGCACAATGTCCACGGTTGTTTCATTGAACACAAATTTGTTAAGGGCAGCCGATGGAATAAAATCCGGCATCATACCGTCTTCGATAAAATCATCCTCGTACCGCTCCTTGTCCTCGTCGGACAGGTCGTCGTAGGCGATGCCTTCTTCGAGAAACTTGGTCTTGACCTCATAATTATAATACGGCACCAGAACATGATCCTGATACACCGCCGTCTCATAATCGTAGGCATAAGTCGGGACGCCATGTTCCATCTCGAAAAAGTCGTAAGTATTGCGGTCAACATCGGTTTTCGGCGTGGCGGTGAGGCCCACCAGCATGGCGTCGAAATACTCAAAAATCGCCCGATACTTTTTGAAAATGCTCCGGTGGCTTTCATCGATAATGATTAAATCAAAATGTGCTGGAGTAAATAGCTGCCGCCCGTCCTTGGACTTGGTGTCATCGATGGCGTTGAGAATGGTCGGATAGGTGGAAAACACAATGCGGGCATTTCGGTCATCCTTGTTGGAGCACAGATTGCACAGGGACATATCCGGCAGATAGTTCTTGAAATCGTCCTTTGCCTGCTTCACCAGTGCGGTGCGGTCGGCCAGAAACAGGATGTTTGTCACCCATTTGCCGCGGCTGAGCACATCGGCCAGACTGGAGGCGGTTCTCGTTTTTCCGGTGCCGGTAGCCATGACCAGCAGGTGTTTGCGGAAACCCTGTCCGATTTGCCCGCACACCGCCCGGATCGCTTCTTTCTGATAATATCGGTCGGTGATTTTGTCATCAATGGGAACACTCATCAAATCCAGTCGCTCGGTGCGACGGTTCATCAGCTTTTGCAGATCGTCTTTGCTGAAAATGCCGCTGACCTTCCGCTGCGGGCTGCTTTGGTCGTCCCAGAAATAAGTTTCAAAACCATTGGTGGTAAACATCATGGGACGGCGGCCAAATTTTCGTTCCAGACAGTCTGCATACAAAACCGCCTGCTTGCGTCCGATGTTGGGGTCCTTGCTGGCGCCCTTTGCTTCCACAACCGCCAGCGGCAGGCCGTCTTTTCCAAACAGGACATAGTCCACATAGCCCATCTGCCCAACGACGCCAGCCATACCCTCAACAGGGTATTCTTCCTGTACATCAGCATCCACACCGGTAAACTTCCAGCCCATCTGCTTCATATCCACATCGATATAAATCTTGCGGGCTTTAAATTCGGAAAGGTCTTCGGCTGCGAAGGTGCGCTCCTGCTGGTGCTGCTCCTTGGCAGCAGTGATTTGCCCGGCCATCTGCTCGATCTGTTTGCGAAGCGCCTCAATTTCCGCCTCTTTTTCGCCCAGCAGGCTTTCCTGTTCCTTGATTTTCCGGGTATCCACAACCACTTTTTCGGTGGGGATCAGCGCTTCATCAAACTTCCGTTCCTCATAGTCGCTGCCGTAGCAGTAGTCTACCCACTGGATAAACTCAAACAGGCCCCGCAGGGAAGCGAGAGCATCACTGGCCTGCACGCTGCGTTCTGTATGGACGGCCAGATTGCCCAGCTTGATGATAAAGGGCAGCTTGCCCCATGTGTTATAGTCCACGGCAAAGCGGAACGTGGGCTCGTGGATGAGGGATTGCAGGTTGTCCTTGTAGGGCATATTCATGGTTTTATCCGCCGAGTAGACCCACTTGACCGCCAGTTCCAGCGCTTTCCGGCAGCCAACGGCGCACATGGCAGGGGCGGAAACATACACCTTTTCTGCCTCAGTTGCGGCTGAAGCAAACAAAGCGTACTCCTTTTTCTCCTTTAAGAATTCGAAGTTCGACATGTCATCCACTCCTGTCTGTAGTAATTTGCTGTTATCCGGCGGCTATGACAGCTCAATGAGTGCAATATTTTGATGGATACCAACATCCTGCGCCGGCAATATCAGCCAAAATATTGCTGCATCAAGGATTTTTTCAAGATCTCCAGCTCCTGCAGTCCTTTCTGAACCGCCAATTTTGATTTGTCGGTCTGGGCTACGAAAGTATAATAGCTATTTTGTACTTCGATTGGAGGCTTAATGATCTGGAATTTCGACACAATAGGAACATTTAAGTTCGGCATTGTCTGTCCAACGGCCATGTCTTCAATCGTCTTTCTAAATGATGGAAATGAGATTGTTTTCTGTATATAGTCTGCTGTTACTTCACCTCTGGTTCTAATCAGCAAACTACCAGTTCCGCACAAGAAACCTTCAGATGGAACAACGGCACAACGTCCCATTTCTCCTCTACGCCCCATAACTACATCACCAGTATGCAAATGATATGCTTCAAGTTCAGCATATTTTTTATCAGAAATTGTCAGTTTGCTATCTGGGGCTGCTTTCCCATCCACTATATGAGATGGATTTAAGAGAGGATGGCCACCTTCAATGTAATCTTCTTTGTGTAGTAATGAGCCGAACGGGCCAATCTTTATCTCTGCTAGTTCAGAAAGTGCTACTTTTCTAAATCCATGTGGATTTTCAACTGGGTCCCCAAACATCTCGATAAATCGGGATTTCACCAATTCGTCCAGTTTGTCTAGCTGATGACGGCGTTTGGCAATCAGGTCGCTGACCTTGTCCAGCACCGCCGCAATTTTGCGCTGTTCGCCAAGGGGTGGGAGCGGAATTTCAATGTTTTCAACGATTCCTTTTGAAATTTCTTTAAAAGTTGCACCTCTTCCCAGCGAATTTAGATAGGCTGTTTTACTCTTCAAAAAATGATATAGATACCGATTGTAGATTTCCTCTAAACAAATCAAGTTTTTGAAACCCTGATTGCAATACATTTCTGTTCCGGCAATTGCCACTTTACCAATGGGTGCTCTTGAAGAAAGTAATACAGTTCCAGCGGGAAATGGTTTTAAGCTGCTAGCAATGACAGCTTGTTGTGTTATTTTCCTTTGACTTTCATAGATAACATCAGATTCATCTGTCAGTTCTGCGGGTGTTACCCAATTCAAATCACCATCCCAGTATTCCGGCTGGGCACTTTTAGGGGTTGTGCCAGAAACGACAGTACAAATTTCTCCCAATCTCGCCATCACAGCATCCCCTCCAACTCTGCCAACTCCTTGGTGATCTCCATTTCCAATTCGTGCAGGTCTGCCATAATTTCCGCTGTAGAAGGATACTCCACCGGCACATACTCCACCTTTTTGTACTTGTTGATGGACAGATCATAGCCGTTATCGGCAATTTCCTGCTTCGGCACGAAGAAACTCTGCTCGGTGCGTTGGCGGTTGACTTCTTTATCAAGATTGTGAAATCGCTCGATAATGTCAGGAATGTCGTTTTCTGCAATCTCGCCACGCTTGTCGTCCAGAGAATAGCCGTCGGCCTTCATATCGTAAAACCACACATTATCTGTGCCGCCCGCGCCGGTTTTGGTGAACACCAGCACCGCGGTAGAGACACCGGCGTAGGGTTTAAACACTCCGGAGGGCATGGAGATTACCGCCCGTAGCTGATGGTTTTCCACCAGCTCTTTGCGGATGGATTTGTGAGCCTTGGAGGAGCCAAACAGCACGCCATCCGGCACGATGCAGGCGCACTGACCACCCTTTTTCAGCATCCGCAGAAACAGGGCCAGAAACAGCAGTTCAGTCTTTTTCGTGTTGGTAACAGCTTTCAGATCATCATTGATGCTCTCGGCGTCGATGGTGCCTTTGAATGGCGGGTTTGCTAGGCAGATGGTGTACTGATCCCGGATTTGGTTCTGCTTGGAAACGCTGTCTTTATAGTCAATCTCCGGGTGGGTGATGGAGTGGAGCATCAGGTTCATGGCAGAAATGCGCAGCATGGTGCGGTCGGTATCAAAGCCGGCAAAGGCATCCCCAGCAAAATGCTCCCACTGCTCGTTGGTCATGGCGCCCTCGTAATGGCTGCGGATATACTCCGCCGCCGCCACCAGAAAGCCCGCCGTACCGCAGGCCGGGTCGCAGATGGTATCATCCGGGGCCGGCTGCAAAAGCTCCACCATCATTTTGATAATGTGCCTGGGCGTGCGGAACTGGCCGTTCTGACCGGCGGTGGACAGTTTCCCCAGCATATACTCATACAGGTCGCCCTGCATATCCAGATCGGCAATGTCGTGTTCATACAGGTCATCCAACCCGGTGATGATCTTTTGGAGCACCTGGGGTGTGGGAATCAGGAACATAGCGTCGCTCATATACCGGGCAAAAGCAGTTTTGTTCTGTTCATCGTTACCGGAATCATCGGTGATTTCAACCAACTCGCCCTGCTCTGTGAAATCTGGTAAACGCCCGTATTTCATATTTTTAATGGCAGGGAATACCCGCTGAGAAATTACGTCGTAAATATCACGGGGGTCACTATTTTTGAATTTACTCCAGCGCATGGACTGCCCTGTAGGGGACTGAGGAAAGATCTTATCCATCTTCTCGCCGGTCATGTTTTCAAATTCTTCGGTTTCCAGTTCTTTCTCATCCAGAGAACGAATGAACATCAGATAGGTCAGCTGCTCAATCACCGTCAAGGGGTTGGTGATACCGCCAGCCCAGATGTCCGTCCAGATTTTGTCCACTTTATTTTTGATTGCGCCCGTAATCATGCGTCTTTTCCTCCGTTTGTATCATCAGGAATGAATTCCATCACATCGCCAATATTGCAATCCAGTACCTTGCAGATTTTTTCCATGCTATCCATCGAGACAGGCGCACCTTTACTTAGGCGGGCTAACACATTGGTACTAATATTTGCACGGTGCATCATATCGGTTTTGCTCAAATTATGGTCTATCAATCGCTTCCAAAGGCGATTATAGCTAATTGCCATCCTGCATCTCCTGACTTTTCTATCTTCCAGTATAATCGATACTGTATTTTTCAAATATAATCGATATTGCTTCAAAAAGCAAACAAAATTCACGAAATGGTGAGTTGCGCAAGCGGCGAAATGGCCTGGGCAAAAAGCCCAGACCACTTTACCCTGTAACCCATGTGAGCCAATAATTAAATCATTTGGAAATACCTTAGCGCCTCCATAATCGCCGCCTCTTTTTCCGGCGGACACTGCGGCACCTTGGCATTCTCCTTCTTCGACAGGTTATAATTCTGCCCAACCTCCAGTCCACATTTCCGCTTGACCTGCGAGATATACAAACTGGACACCTTCAACCCAAACTTCTCCAGCACATAATCCTTGATCTCATCATACGTAGCCCTGCTTTCCGCCGCCGTCAAATCCATCTCATCCATCTTCAGTCCACCTCGACTGGCCGTATCCTGCTGGCTGGCCGAATTTGGGATTGCAAGCTCTGCCTTGCGGATATTCCGGTCAAGCCCGGCGATAGTCTCTGTATGCTCCCGGAGAATGCCCTGCAAATCGTCGAACATGGCATCGTAAAGAGAATCGTCCGGATCTAAGGTATGTATCCGACTCAATAGCTTCGCTTTCTTTGCCTGCTCTTTGGATTTTGCATCTTCCAGCCTCTTCTTTTCTGCCCGCAGTGTGTCAATGTTGCCCGGAGCGCCAACCTTCGCCGCTATCGTGGTGGATAAATCAGAATGACTCAAAACTTCTTTCAAAATGATTTCGACCTGCTGATTGATTACGTCCTGACGCAGATGCTTTTTGTAAGAACATCTTTGCCCAGTCACACTCTTGCGGTTCTTGCAGACGTAATACCACATATCTGTGTAATACTCGCCGGATCCGTCTTTCTTTTTCTTGCGATTGACAGCTCCGTACATCGGCGCGCCGCAAACGGGACATTTTAATATTCCTGACAGGACATGCTCATGCTCTTTACTGTGCGTTTTCTCCCGACGGAAAGCGTTCTCTGCACGCTTCTCCCGCACAATTTCCCATGTTGTTTCATCTATGAGCGGATCATGCAATCCCTCGTAGATCGGATATTCAGCCTGCTTTACGACATGAAACTCATTTCGCTTCCCATCTATCTTCTCGTTGCGGCGGCGACCATAAGCAATCTTACCGATATAGACCGGGTTATCCAGCACTGACTTCACAAAGGAATCGGCAAACCGCTCATTCGTGCCATTCTGGCGGCGGATCTTTTTGTATCCGTTCTCGTTCAGCCATTTCGCTATGGCATGTGTTCCCATCGACGACCTGGCGTATTTATCAAAGATCAGGCGCACGACCTCGGCCTCTTCCTCGCAGACAACCAGCCGTCCATCTTCAAGGTTATACCCATAAGGGGCAAAACCGCCATTCCACTTGCCATCTCTCGCTTTCTGTATGCGTCCTGCCATTGTCTGTACCGTGATATTTTCATGTTCCATCTCCGACACGGCAGCCATCACGGACACCATCAGCTTGCTTGCCGCATCAGCAGTATCTATATTATCTTCGATGCTCAGCAGATTGACCCCATAATCTTGCATGATTTGCAGATTATAAAGCACATCGGCAGCATTCCGGCCAAAGCGGGAGAGCTTGAACACCAAGACGTAGCTCACATCATCCGTGTGCTTCTCAATCCGTTCCATCATCTCTTGAAATTGTGGCCGTCCTGCTGTATTCTTGCCGGATTTTCCTTTATCGGCAAACACCGCAGCAACTTCCATACCCCTGCGCTTTGCTTCTTCCCGTAGCCGCTGTTCCTGCGCTTCAAGGGAATAGCCCTCTACCTGCATCTCCGTTGAAATGCGGAGATACAGGTAGCAGCGTTTTGTTTTATTCAATCACTCACCCCCTCTATTTGTCTATATAGGCAAGATATTGCTTATATTTTTTCAGCATCATGTTCTTTGCATACTGCTCCATGTAGTCATAGTCCGGCTCACCGGCGTCGTTGACAGGGAGCATGATTTGCATATTATTGATACGAGCGTCGTTAATTTCACGATTGAAGTTAAAGTTTGCCCCTTGTTTTTCGATTACTGCCGTCATAAACAGGTAGCCATACTTTGATACGCTCGCTGTCTTCAGAGCTGTCACATGGTCACTGGCAACAAACTCAAACGGTTCGTAAAAAGCAGTCCCTACACTTCCGCTATTAGCAAGACTGATGCAATCCTCAAACACGCGAGTGCCAGAAGTTGCCTCAATATAGTCATCCACGCCATTGTTATTCGATGTGGAAGACACATAGGGGATTTTTCCCGATACATGATCCGCGTTCTTCAACCGTTTCCCACGCTGAATCATATCGAAAATATCCGGCATCTTAAAATGGAACCATTCCTTCTCATCCAATGTCGGAATATCAACAAATTCATCAGGCTCAACAATGTCCGCATCACCTCCTTCAAGCAGATACTCACGATTCTGCATAATCATTGAGAACTCAAAGGTCAAATAATCGCCAATCGCTTTCTCAAAATCTGCATCTGTGGGAATCTCATCGTTAAAGTAATAGAACGAGTGCAGCCATTCATCGTCAGGTTTCACCGTAGACTCTACGCAGAACTTTGACGGAGCTTCTGCGCGCCCATTCCAAACGTCCAACAAATGCTGCTTTTTGTCCTTTGCAGAATCACCTTCGACAAGTCCAACATGCGCCCGCACCACATAACCATCATCACGGAAGTCAATAAATCTGCAAATCTTATCCGCATCATGTGGCTCATGCGCTGTAAATACGGCAATAACTGGATTCACACCAACCCCATAGAATGTGTCCGTATTGCAAGTAATGACACCCTCTAATGTATGCTTTTTCATGATACTTGTCTTGAAGTTCTGTTCGGCCTTTGATTTGCCGGTCATGGAAGACTGCGGAACAATGACTGCCGCGCGTGCTCCGACTGTAAGCGAATCCAGCAGATGCTCAATGAAAGACAGCTCATACTGTTCCGGGTCTGCTTTGGTTCCCTGAGAGTAGGGCGGATTCATCAAGCCAACTGTTGCACCCTTCAACTGCACTTGTGCTGGATTCTTTTTCAGAAAGTCGCAGCATTCCAGATTGCTGTTCCCATCCCGACGGAGAATCATATTAGCAGCAGCTACAGCAAACATATTGCTTTGCAGTTCAAAACCGTGGAGCTGCTTTTTCTTGATATTCTTTCTCTGTTGATCGGTATCCGCCATAGAAAGCATCCGGTGCATAGCAGCGATAAGAAAACCGGCTGTTCCGCATGTGGTATCAATCACAATGTCATCTGGCTGAATATCGACCAACTCGCACATCAGATCACAGATATGACGCGGCGTCAGGATGATGCCCAAAGTCTGTCCATCTCCACCAGAATAGCTCATAAACTCACCATAAAACCGCCCAATGAAATCCTCGCTGGTCTTCTGGTACTTGATATTTCTGAAAACATGTTCATAAAGAAACTCCGTATAGTATTTCAGCGGAGTCTTCTTCAATGTTTCGTTAATCTCATTCAAACGGAAACTGGTCTGCAAAATAGCGAACTCTGCCAGCAGTTTGTCCTTCTTCGCATCAGGGCCGACATTGGAGCGTGTCAACCTTGTACGAATGGCATTCATCAGCTTATCGCCGTCACGGTTTCCTGCCAACTGATCGCCCGTTAATGAGTCGATGGAAAATCCGCCATATTCAATCTCATCCAATGCCAACAGGATGCCAGCAACAACCAGCGGTTTATCCTGATCTTTCAGAGTGCCATATGTACGCAGATACTCATGCAGTTCTGCCGCATCCTTCAAAATCTGCTCGGTTGTCTTTTCAACGTCTGTTGCTTCCTCTAACACGTAACGAGTATAATACTCGCCGATGTTTTGGGCTGAAAATGAGATAAAGGACTCCACGTCAGGCAATTCCTTGTAACCTTCACGGTCATCTACCCACAGTGGCGTGATTCTGTGATGTTTTGCATCACCGGAAACACCCAGTGCAAAAACTTTCTTAAATGTGCTGTTCTGGGCAATATGCTTTGCATAGAAGTAAGCACCATTTACGGCATAGTCAGTGATAGCTTTTATGGATGTATCTATGATGCCCGTATCCGTCAATTTGATTTGCCGGTTAATATCAGCCTTGTCTTCAATCACAATCACGAAATCGCCAACAACAGCAACATATTCAGGATAGCCGACATTCCCAGTCCCACGCTTCGATGCACTCTTCAGAGCATCGTTAATTTCTTTCACGCCGCTTCCCTGTGCGTCAAACTGGATTTTGCATTTATCAAGCTGTGCAGCAACCCACAAATCTGTCTTTACTTCCTTCTTTGCCATTACTTTTTTGCCTCCTTCGTCTGATATTCCTGCAACCATAAGCGAATCAGAGCGGAGACTGTAACATCCTTGTCCAAGGCAATCTGCTTTAACGCTTTACGTTCTTCCTTTGACATGGTAATTGTCAAGTTTACGAGATTTCTTTCAGTCATATATACTAGCCCTCCATAAGTTTGTGTCATCGTGTAACTGTGTAATAGTGTATCACAAGCAGGCACGAAAATCAATCTGTCAGATCAAAAAAAGAGGGGGAGCTGCGCGCCCCTCCTTAGACCTCCCTGCGGCACCCTTGAAAGTATGAACCTGTTTCACAGCTTCATACTTTCTGCGGGTCTGATATATTCTCCGTGCGTACAGCGTCATATTCTGCGGTCAATTCTTCGCCGCGCCGGAGAAACGCTTCGTCCTGCGCCTGCTTCTTTGCAATGTCGGCCTGATAGATTTCTTCAAGCGTCCGGCCACCGGCTCGGTGTGCTTCCATAAAGCGCTTCCGGCTTGTATCTGTTTCAACAGATAACTGCATTCTGTCCCGCAGCTTTTTCAGCTCGTCAAGAACTGTTTTCTGCGCTTCCAAAGCATCTTCCTTGCGTTGAAATTCGGCTGCGGCTTCTTCCTGCGCTTTCTGCCGGGCTTCTGTTGCCGTCGTGTCCACGAAATTTTCTTTTGCCGCTTTGACAGCTTCCACCATCTCCGCATAAGTAGAAAATTTTGTCCGGTTATCACTCAATTCATGAAGCACTCGATAAACGGCATTCACAAGACGCCGCTGATTCTTGTCTCTGTTGTCTAATTTTTTCTGTGTATCCTCCTGCTTTACGCGTAAGTCATCCAGATTTTCCCGTTCGAGCTGAAGGCCAGCCTCCTGCCGGATGAGATTTTCTTCACGCTCTGCCAGCTCACGGAACGTATCTACATCAGAATGTTTACGATGCTCTCCGGAACCGGCTTTCCTTGTCATCGGCTCATATCCGTATTCCAATGCGTCAGCGGCCATCTCTTCCGCAATAATATCCTTGATTTTTTCATGCAGCTGGACAATGCCGAACTCTTTGCCTTTCTCTTTTTTGAAACCCATCTGTTCCAGTGCTTTGACAGATGCAACCCTGCTTTCCATTCCCTGTTTGTATCCCGTTGCACGTAAAATATTAAGATATATGCACATGTCCCGTCCCGCACGGTTCATCACCGTGATAGTCTGCACGGAGGACAACAAGATGCTCCAGATCAAGATTTGCAATCCGTTCGGTTGCACGGCGGAGAATCCGCTTTGACCGCTCCTTATCCGGATCGTGGGAAAGATGTTCAAGGACATAAGCACTTGCTTCATCCTCATGGCCTTCCCATTTCAATTTCTGCCAGTGTTTGATGTCAAAATCGGAATCGGTAATTCCATTGTCATCCTTATTGCCGATTTGCAAAACTGTTTCCTGAATGGGAGTTTCCTGCTGATCGCCTATTCCATAACAAAAAGTACCATCAATGATCCCGTCATAATAAGATTTCTGACGTTCTGGTTTAGAAGACTCTGCTCCCATTTTTCGGGAGGGTCTCGTCTGTTTCGCATTGAATCTATCGACATCCGGCTGGAAGACAGCGTTGAACTTATCCCGGTCTGTTGAAGTCTGATCTCCGATCCAATGCTCATTCTCCCCCGCAAGCACTTTATCAGCATTCTTCGGGGTCGTTACCCGCTGGTCATGCCACTCTGCTGGCCTGCCCTGCGAGGACGATACCGTTCTTTCTCTGCTCATATCATCACTCCCTTCTGATTTGATGCTCCGTCATCCGGTATCATCATAACCCCTGTATGTACAGGGGTTATTTAATATAACCTTTGACGCTGCGCATCAAAGGTTTCCTTTCGCCAGAGGGGGCTGCCGCCCCCTTCTGGACTTCCCCCGGCCTCTCCGAGGGGCATTTCATGCAGACCATTGCATGGAGCAGGGAACTGTATCATCAGCACTGAATGAAGGAACCTGAACCATAATGGTTCTGTACTTTTTCATCAGATACTGCATCTGCATTTCCCATTCCGGAAGCCGGATTCTGTTCAGCACTGCGTTCAGCGCGTTTTCTCATAACATACTCATATACTTCATCAAGTCTGTTGTCGATCTGCTTCCAGAATCTTATATCAGCCTGCCGCCGCTTCACCGCTTTATCGCGCACCGCTTTCATCTTTTTCTCATACTCTTCGATGGTCTGACGCTCTGCATCAGAATAGTAATCTTTCAAATCTTTTGTCATAATGAATCACCTCGCTTTTACTTGTAGTGTAGATCAAATTTGTCAGAACGCAAGTAGGCAAATCACAGCTGATCCGATAAGGCCAAATAGACGGCATCCTTGATGAGTTTTTCAGTGAATGTTGCAACCAGCGACCCATCAACATATCTGTTGACACTATCCTGTATCAGCGGCCACAGCAGCTTATCATCTGACATGAGTTTGAGCTGTCCTTCTGTCTCGCGTACCTTTTCTGCCGGATACATTTTCGTGTATTCCGCCCAGCCGCCAGAAGGAGAATCCCAAAACCAGTGACCGAAATCGACAAGGGCTTCAAAGCGTTCGCGTTCGTGCGCTTCATAATCTTGAAGGAATTTATCTTCTGCTGAAATTGTCACCGGCATCAGCTCCGGCGGAATCTGATTCGGATCAGAAATCTTATTATCATGCTTTGCAGTAATCATCTGCGCAGCTTCCTGCACCGGAGTGCTGAATCCTTCCAATGCTCGCTGCTTCGCTGCACCGTCCAGCCGCTGCATGACTGCCCGCAAGCTGCCTCGGACATTTGCGTATGCCGTCATCGTCTTAATCGAACTCAAATCGTTGTCAACGAAGCCCTGATTGATCAACACGTCGAAATCGCCCTCACGAACGCAAAGAATCATCGGAAAACGCCGCCATGCCTGATTCTCGTCCTCTTCTCCGGCCTGATGCTTCACACCGTATCTATCCGTATATGTGCCTGCAAGACCAGCAATAAATTCCTCGTAAGGCTGGACGCCATTGATAATGTTCAAAGCATTATTCAAAATCACGCGGGAATGCTTTGCCTGCTCTGACAGCTTTTTCGGGTGCGGATCAAGAATGCGGAACGCCCCGTTGCTGCCAAACTGACGTACAAAGTCTGTCACTCGCATATCATCCCAGATAATAGCTGGCTGGCCGTCGTAGCCGTCAAAGGTAACTCGCTCATCATTGCCAATGCAAAAGAATGGATCATCTGACATACGGAACATCGCCTGCGCGATGTATTCACAGAATGAAGACTTGCCGATTCCGCCGGGGCCGTCCACATAGATATTCAGCCGGAACGGGCAGGGCGGAGCATCCATCAGGTAGTCCAGACGCAAGGGTGGCAGCGTACTCCGAATTTTGGCGAATGTCAGCGGATCGTCATCGCGGCACTGCTTCATCGTCCATCCGTCCTGTAGGACGTGCATCCGCATGGTATCCGCTGGTGTCATCTCTCCGGCGCGCTTGCCGAACCGTGCTCGGTGCGACTGCAAATCTGTCAATTCCTTGCGGAAGTCGAATCCCGGTGAGGCATGAATCTCGTCATCATCGTAATGCGTCTTATGCTGCTCGACGGCACGCGGGCTTTCATGTGGCAGGTATTCCACGCTGTCCAAAAATGCACCGCGACCATGCAAAATCTTTACCATGTTTGCCGGAACGCCAAACCAGCGGGCAATCGTTGAAACCGGCACTTTGCCAGGAACATCAATCACGATATGTACGTGCTTGAATTTCCGTTCGCCCACTTTTCGCTGCCCGGTGCGGTCTGTGATTTCGTCTTCTTCTGTATAAATATCCCGATCATGCCAAATCCACGCCCACTGCTTGATGCTCTTATGGTCAAGGCCGGCTTCTATCTGCTGCTCTGTTATCCACGGTGTAATGCCGGGCTTCAGCGTCTGCCGGTCGGCCTCCCAGTCAACCGAAAACGGTTCTGCAAGGAACTGTGTTACCTCAAAACATTTATAGCGCGATTCCGGCTTGCCGTCGCCGTCATCCTCTTTCTGTCTGCCTGCATCCTCTTCCGCTTTCCGCCACCACCAAAAAACCGGATAAAGATCCGGATAATTTGTTCGCATATCATTCATACACCGGATAAATGCTGCATCGTCCAGATCATCCAGCTTGCCGAACGCATCAAGATTCTGCTGTGCAAGTGCAAGCGTGGCCTGCGGGTCAAAGCAGGGATCAGCCATCATCTTTCGCATGGCTTCCATGCCCTGTTTCCGTTCGCCTTTAAGGCTATTTTTTGTCTTATATGCCATCGGTGCATCACCTCCAAATTTCACACGGTTTGATGATTCATTTTAGATCGAAATCCGTGCAATGTCAATACATTTTACACGTTTTATGTTGAAACATGTTTCGCAAAAAGCGTGTGAAACGTGCTTTTTGATGTAATTTTCACACGGTTTACACTGTTTCGTGGGGCAGGCTCCCCACTCAAGTCCAAATGGGGAGCCTGCCCTATTTATAAGGGTTTTTCCGTTGTGAAGATAAAGTTTCACACTGTTTACACGGTTTACACTGCATAGTACAAAACCGTGTAAACAGAAGCAATGACCGAAGTGGGGACGGGCTGACGCCCGCCCGAATACAGGTTGAGCAATAAAAGAACCGCAGCCCGACTGATCGGACTGCGGCTTTTGCTCAAATATATGCGTTTTATACATCTCTCGTTCACGCTGGTGCATTTTTCGGTGTTTTGTGTGCATCTGCCCACCTAAAATGCAATCTGAGCAAAATCAGAGCTAATTTTGCATCAGGTGAATTTTTTTGATAGGTAAATTTCAGATCATCTTGAAATGCCGGAGTGCTGCTTCAATGGCTGCTGCCTTCTCCGGCGGACATTGTGGCTGCTTTGCATCCTGAGACTTCGGCTTGTTGTAGCACTCTCGTTCAATGATACCGTATTTTTGTTTGACCTGAGCAATATACAGCGATGAAACTTTCATCCCGTCATAATTGTCAGATATCCATTGTTTAATTTCCGAGTAGGTTGCACTGGCAGGCAGTTTATCCATGTAACTACCATCTTCCGGCGCATAATCGACCTTAAAATACTCCGTTGACTTTTGGTGGATCAATAAGACAACCGTCTCCACATGGGACGTCCACGGGAACATATCTACCGGCTGGGCCTTAACGAGCTGATATCCGGCTTCGGCGAGGTATTTTGCGTCCCGCGCCAGCGTGGCAGGATTGCAGGAAACGTAAACGATCCGGTCAGGAAAAGCCTTCGCCACCGCCGTCAGAAGCACTTCTTCGCATCCCCTCCGGGGCGGGTCGAGCACCACTACTTCGGGCCGGAGTCCCTCTTCGACCATCCGCGGCAACTCCTGTTCCGCCGCCGCGCAGACGAAACGGGCATTGCGGACACCATTTTTCAGGGCGTTCTGCCGGGCGTCCTCAATGGCCTCCGGAACGATCTCGATGCCGACCACCTCGCCCGCTTTGGCGGCGAGCACAAGGGAGATCGTCCCCGTGCCGCAGTAAAGATCGGCCACGGTCTCCGTCCCCTGAAGGGCGGCAAAGTCGAGGGCCGTCTGATAGAGCACCTCGGTTTGCAGGGTGTTAACCTGTAAAAAAGATGCGGCGGAAACCGAAAATTCCATGCCCATCAGTGACGCGGTGATTCGGTCTTCTCCCCAGACCGTGCGGAATTTCGAGCCGAAGATCACATTCGTTCGGTCGCTATTGACGTTGTGGACAACGCTGCGAAGTCCATGGACTTCCTTTTGGAGCAGATCCACCAGCCGCGCCTGCTTTGGAAGCGGGCCGGTGGTCACCAGCACCACCATAGCCTGACCGCGGGGACTTCTGACTACCACGTGGCGCAAAACGCCCCTGTGGGTCTTTTCATCGTAAAAAGGCACGGCACTCTCCGCCGCCCATTGCCGCACCGCCCGGAGCGCCGCCATGCCTTCGGGATGCTGCACGGGGCAATCCTCCAGCGGAACGATCCGGTGAGAGCGAGGCGCGAAAAAGCCCAGCTCCGGCCTGCCATCCACGACTCCCGCGGGAAATGCCGCCTTGTTGCGGTATTGCCAGGGGTCTTCCATGCCCAGCACGGGCAGCACCTTCACGCCGTGGAAGCCGCCAATCCGCTCGAGCGCCGACTGCACTTCCTCTTCCTTGGCCCGAAGCTGCGCCTCGTAGGACATATGCTGCAGGGTGCAGCCGCCGCAGCGTCCAAACACAGCGCAGCGCGGCACCCTGCGGTCAGACGAAGGCGTCAGGATCCTCAAAAGTTTTCCAACGCCATACGATGCGGTCGTTTTGATGACGCGCACCTGAACCCGTTCGCCGGGCAGCGCCCCTTCGACAAACAGGGCGTATCTTTCATACCGTCCGATTCCCTGCCCTTCGCTGCCGAGGGCCGTGATCTCCAACTCGATCTCCTGATTTTTCGTCACAGGCAGCTGCGCCATCTGTCTTTCATTCCTTTCCGGATCAAGATATCCTGTTTTAAAAAACCGGCGTATGACCTGCCGCCATACGCCGGTTCCCTCTTTAGCAAACTGTTTTCCTATTGCTCCAGATACCGCCCATAGGCCGCGTAGGCGGCGGGAAGGGCTTTTGCCATGTTGACGGGGCGCATCGTTTGATCGACGAAGATGGAGCGGACATCACCTTCGGCAATCTTCCGGTCATCCATGCCATAGACCTCATGATGGAATTCAAACCGAAAGTATTTCATTTCCTTCAAGGAGGTTTTTACCGTCACCAACTCGTCGCAGCGGGCTGCACTTTGAATGCTCAGATGGACGTCGACCACCGCAAAGCCGTAGCCCTGCTTTGCAAGAAGCTCATAGCAAAATCCCTCGCTTCGCAGCAACTCCTGCTGCGCGGCATCAAACCACCCGCAGATGCGGGCGTAATGGGCCACGCCAAAGCCGCTGGTTTCGTCGTAGCGAACTCGAAGACTCATGCTTCCTACCATGGACGGTTCCTCCCTGAACGTTCCGTTTTCCTTAAAAATGCGCCAGGATTTCGTTGAGCTCATACATCTGCCGGTCAAACCGCCGGGGCATTTCCAGCGCTTCCGTCAGATCCACGTCATAAATTTCGTTGTGGCGAATGCCTACCGCCCGGTTCACGGCGCCCCTGTCAAAGGCCTTAACCGCATGGGCGCCCATGCGCGAAGCGATCACCCGGTCGAAGGAAGAAGGGGTACCACCCCGCTGCGTGTAACCCAAAACGATGGGACGGATATCCAGATCGCTGTGGTCGCGGACGTATTCGCAAAAATCATTGGCGCCGCCCGCCCCTTCGGCAATGACCACAATGCTGGTCAACTTTCCGCGCAGCTTGTTGCCGATGAGCGTATTGCAGGCTTTTTCATATCCCGCTACCGGATCTACCTCCGGCACCAGGATGTAGTCCGCCCCGCCAGCGACGCCAGCATGTAGCGCGATGTCCCCGCAGGCGCGGCCCATCACCTCGATCACACCCACGCGGTCGTGGGAACGCATGGTATCCCGGATCTTGGAGATTTCGTTGGCCACAGAATTGACAGCAGTGTCAAAGCCGATGGTATAGTCGGTATACGCCAGGTCATTGTCAATCGTTCCGGGAAGGCCCATCACCGGCAGACCCAGTTTGGAAAGCTCCCGGGCACCGCTGAGAGAGCCGTCTCCGCCAATGACAAACAGGCCGTCGATCTGATAGGCCTCGATCACTTTCATGGCGTGCTTTCTTCCCTGGGCGGTGCGGAAGATCTCCGAGCGGGCCGTCCGAAGAAGCGTGCCGCCCCTGTCGACGGTATCCTCCATGTCCTGGTCCGTCAGCCGGGCGATCTTGCCGGTCATCAGTCCCTCGTAGCCGTGATAGACCCCCAGGACATTGTAGCCGAGATGAACGCCCATTTTATACACCGCGCGAATGGCAGTATTCATGCCGGGAGTATCGCCGCCGCTGGTGAGCACTGCAATGGTTTTCATTGTTTTCTGCCGTTCCTCCGAACCTGATACGCTTTTTCAGCGCCTTACTCTGAAAAAATCTCGCCGAACTGGGTCAGGATCTTGGCTTTGCCTCGCACCTTGATGGCAGAGGTGTTTTCCGTAAACTGCATGATGCATACCTCGCCCTTGTCGATCTTTTCGGTGTGCAGCAACCTGGTCTCCTTGCCCCGGGTCATACCGATGATGCTCACGCCGTTGTCCTCCGCCTTGATGACGACGTACTGGGCGTTGGCGCTATTGTTTTCGTTGTCAATCATTTCTCTGCTCCTCTCTTCTGTTCTGGCTGTTTCCGGCAAGCGTCACATTCCTGTCGTTTCGCGGCCATTATACCACAAAGCTACGCGCTTTACTACCGGATCAGTTTGACGTTTTCCGGCCCGAGCAGCTTTTCAAGCGTCTCAAGCAGTTCCTGCTCCGGCCGCACGTCAAAGCCCTGCGGGGCCCGCAATGCCCTTCCTCCTGAAGCGAGCACCACGGGCATGTCCCCCGGGAAGCGGCACAGAGCCGACAAAATCGCGTTTTTGTCCTTCTGAATGTCGCAGCGGAGGTACAGCCCCCGCTGCACGGCCCTTTCCGGCGGCTTCATGGCAGCCGCAGGTCTCTGGCTCCCTTCCGCCTGTTCAAGCGGAAGCAGCTCGTCCACAACGATAACGTTGGCCTCTTCGTCCCGGATATTGACCCGGCCCCGCACGGCGACGGCAGTGTCCTCCTGCAAAAGCGCGCGGCTGTTTTCGAGCACCTTGGGGAACACCACCAGCTCCATGGAGCCGGTCATATCCTCCATGGTTACGTAGGCCATGGTGCTTCCCGAACGGGTGGTCTTTCTGCGTACCTGTGAGAGGATGCCGCCCAGATACACCCGGGAATTATCCTGCACAACGCCCTCTTTTTCCGTCGCCTCAAGGATCTGGCTGATCGTCAGACCAAAAGCGTCCAGCTGCTTTTGATATTCCTCCAGAGGGTGCCCGGTGATGTACATGCCAGTCGCCTCCTTCTCAAAGGCGTATCGCGCCCGCAGGGGAAATTCCGGCAGATCTGGCAGCTCGATCTTGAGGGAAGCTTCCTCCGGCTCGTCGGCCATCAGGTCAAAAAGATTCACCTGTCCAGCGATCTGCGTCCTTCGCTCCTCGGCAAGAGAGTCCATCGTCCTGCCGCAGCATTCCATCAGCTGCGACCGCCGCGCCCCCATTGAATCAAAAGCGCCAGCCTTAATCATACTTTCCACCATGCGCTTATTGGCAAACTCGCCGGCACGGCGGACAAAATCAAAGAAATCCCGGAAAGCACCGTTCTTTTCCCGCTCCGCCACGATGGCCTCGCAGGCGGCGACGCCGACGTTCCGGATGGCACCCAGGCCAAAGCGAACGCACTTTTTTCCTGCCTTCCGCTCGACGGAAAACCGGGCGCGGGAGGCGTTGATATCCGGCGGCAGCGTTTCGATGCCATGAGCCTTGCAGGAGCGGACGTAGTCGGCCACCTTGTCCGCCCGGTCAATGAAGCTGTTGATAAGCGACGCCATGAATTCCGCCGGATAATGCACCTTGAGCCATGCCGTCCGGTAGGCGACGACCGCGTAAGCCGCAGCGTGGGACTTATTAAAGGCGTATTGGGCAAAGTCCATCATGGCGTCAAAGATCTCCACCGCCACCGCCTGACTGACTCCTTTCTGCGTGCAGCCCGCAATAAAAACATCCCGTTCCTTTGCCATGACGTCCTTTTTCTTTTTCGCCATCGCACGGCGCACCAGATCGCTGTGGCCGAGGGAATAGCCCGCAAGATCGCGGACGATCTGCATGACCTGCTCCTGATAGACCATACAGCCGTAGGTGGGGGCAAGGATCGGCTCAAGGATGGGGTGGGCGTAACGCACCTTGTCCGGGTCGTTTTTGCAGGCGACATAGCGGGGAATCTGATCCATCGGCCCGGGACGGTACAGGGAAATGCCGGCGATAATGTCCTCAAAGCAATCCGGCTTGAACTGCTGCAAAAAGACCCGCATGCCGCTGGATTCGAGCTGAAACACGCCGTCGGTATCCCCAGCGGAAATCAGAGCGTAGACCGCCGGATCATCATCTCCGAGGGTCTCAAATTCCGGGGCCGGATCCCCCTGGCGGACGATCTCCTCCAGCGTGTCATGGATGACGGTCAGGGTCCTCAGTCCCAGAAAATCCATCTTCAACAGGCCCAGCTTCTCGATCTCGCCCATGGTAAACTGCGTCGTGATGACGTCGCCGTTTTTCTGAAGGGGTACGTGCTCAACGATGGGCCGGGCGGCGATCACCACGCCAGCAGCATGGGTCGAGGCGTTGCGGGGCATTCCTTCGACCTTTTTGGCCAGATCGATGATCCGGTGGATCTGCGGATCGTTTTCGTAGGCAGCGCGCAGCTCCTGGCTGGTTTCCAGGGCCCTGTCTATGGTGATGTTCAGTTCGTTCGGGATGAGCTTGGTCACCTTGTCCACATCCCCATAGGGGACCCGCAGCACCCGCCCTATATCCCGCACTGAAGCGCGGGCAGCCAACGTTCCAAAGGTGATGATTTGCGCTACGTGATCCGCGCCGTATTTTTCCGTCACGTAATCGATCACTTCCTGCCGGCGCTCGAAGCAGAAGTCCACGTCGATATCCGGCATAGAAATACGCTCCGGATTCAGGAAGCGCTCAAAGAGCAGATTGTACCGGATCGGGTCGATGTCGGTAATATCGAGGCAGTACGCAGCAAGGCTTCCGGCAGCGCTGCCGCGCCCAGGCCCAACGGGGATCCCCCGGCGTTTGGCAAAGTGGATGAAGTCCCACACGATCAGAAAATAATCGGTATAGCCCATGGATTCGATCACCGATAGCTCGTACTCCAGGCGCTCCTGATAGTCCTTTCCCTTGCCGGCACATTTTCGCTCCATGCCCTCCTGACAGAGGGAACGGAGGTATTCCGTGTTGGTCATCCCTCCAGGCACGTCGTAATGGGGCAGGTGGATCTTCCCAAATTCAAACGAAACGTCGCACTTTTCCGCCACCTCAAGGGTGTTGGCGATCGCTTCGGGGTACTGGGCAAAGATCTCCGCCATCTGATCGCCACTTTTGAGGTAAAATTCGCTGCCCTCCATGCGCATGCGGTCTTCTTCATCCACAAACCTGCCCATCTGAATGCACATGAGGGCGTCCTGCGCTTCGGCGTCCTCTTTGGCAACATAGTGAACGTCGTTGGTGGCGATGAGCTTGACGTCCAGCTCTCTGGCCAGGCGCACCAGATCGGGGAGAATGCGCCGTTGCTCCTCAATGCCGTGATCTTGGAGCTCAATATAAAAATCTGAACCAAACACCCTCTTGAGCCGTTCTGCAAGGGCGCGCGCGTCATTGTAGCGGCCGCCGAGCAGCATCTGCGGGATATCGCCGGCCAAACAGGCGGAGGAGCAGATCAGCCCTTCATGATACTGTTCGAGCAGATCATAATCAATGCGGGGTTTATAGTAAAACCCCTCCGTAAACGCCAGCGTTGAAAGGCGGCAGAGATTCCGGTAGCCGGTCTCGTTTTTTGCGATCAGAATCAGGTGGGCATACTCTCTGTCTGCCCGGCCCTGCTTTTCCGTTCTCGATCGGGGCGCCACATAGGCTTCCATGCCGATGAGCGGTTTGATGCCGTTGGCAAGGCAGGCCTGATAAAAGGCCAGCACGCCATACATGACGCCGTGGTCGGTCAGCGCCAGCGCAGAAAACCCCAGCTCTTTTGCCCGGGCGCAAAGATCTTTGATGCGTGCCGCGCCGTCGAGCAGGCTGTATTCACTGTGAACGTGGAGATGTACAAAATCGGTCATTCTAAAATTTTCCGCTCCCTCAAAAACGTGTGATGCGTTGTGGCAGGCCGCCGCTCCCGGCGTCCGAATCCCCACGGCGCAGAATTCTGCGCCGGAAGGCCGGAATCCTTCGCCCGGCAGAAAAAACGCCCGCACCAAAGTGCGGGCGCGATGGGTAAAACAAAAAATTCCAACGCGGAAGAATGCCCCGCAATGGCACGCTCAGCCCTCAATCAGGCCGCACAGCGCCACCACCGCCTCTTTTTCATCCTCTCCCTTGGCGTAAATATGAACTTTATCTCCCGCGATGGCGCCAAGGGACAAGACCCCCATAATGGATTTGGCATTGATCTTCTTGTTGCCAACCTCCACCAGAATCTGGGAGGAAAAACGACTGGCCGCGGCCACAAAAGCGGCGGCAGGGCGGGATTTGAGCCCGTCCGGACTGGCGATACGCACGGTTTTGTGAGTCATTCAGGCATCCCCCTTTTCTGATTTCAATTCAAGCGCGATGTTTTCCAGCCTTCGCAGGCGATGGTTCACCCCCGATTTGCCGATCGGCTCCGACAACATCTGTCCCAACTCCGAAAGAGTCGCCTCCGGATTATTGATGCGGGCCTCTGCCGTTTCCCTCAGGGCGGGCGACAGCGTCCGAAACACCTCGTGCTGAATCAAATATTGTATATTTTCGATTTGCCGTGTAGCGGCATTGACTGTTTTGGAAATATTGGCAGTCTCACAGTTGACCTGGCGGTTGAGATGATTGCGAAAATCCTTGTAAATGCGAACGTTTTCCAAATCGAGCAAAGCGCCATGAGCGCCGATCAGCGTCAAAAACTCCGTGATCTTCTCGCTTTCTTTTAAGTATACCACATTGCTGCCCTTGCGGAGTACGACTTTTGCATTTAATTCATAAGCATTGAGCGTGTCGCAAAGCTCATAAGCCAGCCGCTCTGTACGAACGACGAATTCCAGGTGATATCCCCGCTCCGGATTGCTAATGGAGCCGCCACCCATGAAGGCGCCCCGCAGAAAGGCCCTGCGGCAACATTCCTCTTGCACGAGACTGGCGGGCACCCCCCCTTCCAGGGAATAGCCTTCTTCCGTCCGGCTCATCAGGCCGGTGTCGAAAAGCACCTGCTCCACTGCATCGCCGCTCATGAGGATGGCAAAGCTGCGGTTCTTTCCAAGGCGTTTTCGCTCCCGCACGAGGATCTCCGTTTCCAGCGGATACAGGCTTTTGGCCAGCTGCACCCCCCAGCGCGCCACCGCATAGCTTTCCGTCGTCAGCCGCAGGCGTTTTTTCCCGCCTCCCAGCTGCAGCGAGCCCGACATCTGCACCAGCGCCGAAAGAGCAGCCAGCCGGCAGCATGGTTTTTTGAGTTTGTCGTTGACCAGTTCCTCTTTTGCCCTGGAGGAAAAAGACATGGCGCCCTCCCTTCCCGCTCTTCCGGCGGCGCTTAGTCTGAAAGACCGAAAACCCGCCCCCCGCAGGGGGAAGGCAGCTGTTGTTCCAATGCGAAACGGTCGGAGCCCTTCGGCAAAGGTCGCCCCCAGCCTCTCCGTTCCCCCGCGCTCACCTGCGGGGCAGATTCCCAAAGTTCCGCAGGCAGTCTTGGGGAGTGGGGACGTATCCCATCGTTTCGGCTACGCCTTGCCCTGCAGATCGTTTTCAATGTCGCGGTGGGAAAGAACCGCGTGGATCCCCTTTTCCTGCAGGCGACGGTAGAGCGCCTCCGCCACGCAGACCGACCGGTGCCGTCCGCCGGTGCAGCCGATTGCCAGATTCAGCCGATGCTTTCCCTCTTTGGCGTAATAGGGGAGATACCGCTCCACCATGTCCGCCACGTCCTCGATAAAAGCCCGGGTCTGCTCAAAGCTGAGCACGTATTCCTGCACCGGCCCGTCCAGCCCACTCATAGCCCGGAGCCCCTCGATCCAAAAAGGATTGGGCAGAAAGCGTACGTCAAACATCATGTCGCTCTCGGGCGGGATCCCCCGCTTGAAGCCAAAGGACTGCACCAGCACGGCAACCGCTTCCCTTCCCAGCTGCCCGATGCTTTCGATCGCCGCCCCCAGCTGGGAGGGCTTAAAGTTGCTGGTGTCAATATAATAATCTGCCCGCTCGCACAGAGACGCCAGGATTTGCCGTTCCCGTTTGAGGCCCTCGCTGACCAAACCGTCCCGGGCGAGGGGATGCGTCCTCCGCGTTTCGCTGTAACGGCGGATCAGCACCTCGTCGGAGGCATCCAGATACAGCACCGCCACTTTTTTGTCCGCCGCCCGCAGGTTGTCCACCGCGCCGCACAGGCCGCTGAGGGAAGCGCTGTCCCGGCAGTCGATGCAGACCGCCGCTTGCTCCACCTGCTTTGCTTCCGCAATATCCACAAAAGCGTTCAAAAGCGCCAGGGGAAAGTTGTCCACGCAGTAATATCCCATATCCTCCAGCTTTCGCAGTGCATGGCTTTTGCCCGCGCCGCTCATGCCGGTCACCACCAGAAGTTCCACGGTTCTTTCCCCCTTTCTTTTGTTCCTTTTATTTCAGTCTTCTCCCAGGATGCGCACTTCCGGTTCGAGCCGGACGCCGCTGTTGGCAAAGACCCTTTCCTGCACCAGGGCGATCAGTGAAAGAATGTCTTTCGCCGTTGCGCCGCCCCGGTTGATGATAAAACCCGCGTGCAACTCGGACACCTGCGCCCCGCCCACAGTCAGCCCCTTGAGCCCTGCTCCTTCGATCAGGGTTCCGGCATAATGCCCCTCGGGCCGCTTAAAGGTGCTTCCGGCACTGGGCCAGGAAAGGGGCTGCTTTTCCCGCCGGCGGGCGGAAAACGCATCGTAGCGCACTCGTGCCTGCCCGTCTGTGTCAAAGGGAAGCAGGAACTCCGCCTCCGTGACGATCCATCCCCGCTCCATAAAAATGCTGGTGCGGTATCCAAAATCCTCCGCCGTCACCTCCCGGCGAACCAGCTGATCGTTTTCGTCGAGATAAGTGACCGCAGTGAGCACATCCTTCATCTCGCCGCCATAAGCGCCGGCGTTCATGCAGACTGCGCCTCCCACGGTTCCGGGAATGCCGCCGGCAAACTCCAGGCTGGCCATACCCTTTTGAATGGCGTCCCTGCTGAGGGTGGTAAGCCGCAGGCCCGCTTCCGCCCTGACCCTGCCGCTTCGAAATTTGCAGCGGTTCATGGCGTCGCCGATCTGAATCACCAGCCCGCGAATCCCGCCGTCCCGCACGACGAGGTTCGAGCCGTTGCCGATCACCGTGCATGGAAAGCCCTCCTGGCGGCAGAGAGTCCGCGCTGCGGCAATCTCCTGTCCGCTTCGGACAAAGAGCATCATGTCCGCGGGGCCGCCCACCCGAAAGGTGGTATGCTTCGCCATGGGCACGTTGGGCTCAATTCTCGCCCCCGGAAGAGCTGCCCTGAGTTCCTGTTCAAAGGCTTCCAGCGTCATGTCATTCCCCTTCTTCTTCGCAGCAAAGCATCGGGCTCTTTCGTCCCATTTCCGCCACCAGCCTGCAAGACGCCCGTTTGCGTCCTCCCTGCTCCCTGTAAAGATATTGCTTTAATTGTACTATTTTCTCACCTGTTGTGCAAGATGGGAGCGTCAATTCCACAACAATTTCACCCGCTCCAGAAGTATGGTGGAAAATGCGTCAGCCGCTGTTTGTTTTTCTTCGTTTGTCCTTACGGCGAGAAAGAAACGCCGGCTTTCCGTTTCGGACGATTCTGTCTCCTCCGGTTCCTCCAGCTGCCCCACGTCAAATTCAAACTCCTCCTCAAGCACATTTTCCTCCGGCGGTACCGGCAGTTCCAGCAGCAGATCCGCTTCCTCCGTCTGCCGCAGTCCCTCCGGAAAGATCCAGAGATCCGGTTCTCCCCGCAGCGAAATCCTTTCCTCCACCGCATCGGCAGGTAGGGTCACATATTCGACAAACGCTCCCCGGTTGCGTCTCTCAAAGCGCCTGACCGCTTCCTTCAGAACCGCCGTGTCAAAGCGTTCCCCGCCGTCATAAACGTTCCACAGCCGCAGGATTCCCTCCCACTCCGAGCGGGCCGGGCGCAGCCACTCCAGATAAAAATCCTCTCCCAGCGTCTGCACTGCCCAAAGGGGCGCCTTCGTCAAAAACACGCCCAGCGCCGCCAGAAGAAGGATCCGGCTTATCCATTTCCACAAACCCCGCTTCTTTTTCTCCGCCATTGGCCGACCTCCCTTTCCGCCTACAAAAAAGCATATGGCGGCAGTGGGCGAAAAATCCCAGAAGACCTTTTCTCTTCCGTAAAAAGCAAAAGCGGCTTGACTGCGTCAAACCGTTTTTTCTATTTTATTTTGGGCCAATCCTGTAGGTTTCCCGTTCCTTCGCCACAAAGGCCCCGGGATAGCCAACCTCGCAAAGCACCGCTTCCTCCGACATTTTCGGTCCGAGATGCGTACAGATCAACCGGGGGACTTCCGTCTTTCGGGCCAGCTCGCCCACCTCCCTGGCCGTCAGGTGTGCAGCGGCAGGGCCGCCCTTATCCCGGGCCATCAGGCCGGTATCCGCCAGCAGCGTCGAAGCGTTTCCGACGAACGCCTCCAGTCGGTCGTTCTCGTTGGTGTCGCCGGTATAAGCCAACACCCCTTCTGGCCCTGTCACACGCACGCCAAAACTGGGAACCGGATGGGTCATCTCCCAAAACTCCAAATCCAGCTCTCCCAGCCGCGCCTTCATTCCGTCCGCTACGGGAATCAGCTCAAACACGCCGCTCCCCCGCAGCAGATCGTATTCCGCCGCGGGCTTCGCAGGCGCAAACACCTTGATGGGCCAATAGACCATCGCCTCCCGAACGGGAGCCGTTTGCAGCGCATAGCGCAGTACCAGTATGTCCGCCATATGATCGCTATGCAAATGGCTCAGCACCACGGCAGAAAGCGCCGAAAGCGGCAGCTTTTCCTGCAATCGGCTCAGAACGCCGCTTCCGCAGTCCAAAAGAAGATTTGTCCTTCCTTCCGTCAGCAAATAGCCGCTGGTCGCGCCGCCGGCGGGAGGATATGGCCCGTATTTTCCAAGCACAGTCAGTTCCATGATCGTTTCCTTCCGTTTCGTCCGGAATGTTCTCCGGACAGTATTGCCAAAGCCGTCCTGCTTTACGCAGGGCGGCTCCGATCATCCAACCTGTGATGCTCCGCCGGTCAGAATCCCAGCTGCAATCCGGGATTTGCGTTGAGATCAAGTCCGCACGTACAACCGCGCAGCAGCCGGTAATAGCCCGCCGCGCCGATCATGGCGGCATTGTCCGTGCAGAGGTTTTTCGGCGGACAGACAAAACGGATGCCCGCCTGCTCCGCCCGCTGGCGCAATCCCTCCCGCAGCGCCGTATTGGCCGCAACCCCTCCAGCCAGGGCGAGCGTTCCACAGCCCTGCTCTTTGGCGGCACGAACCGCTTTTCCCGCAAGGATATTCACCACAGCCTGCTGAAAGGAAGCCGCGATGTCCTCCCGGCGAATCTCCTCCCCCCGCTGCTGGGCGTTGTGTACCAGATTGATCGCGGAGGTCTTCAGGCCGCTGAAGGAAAAATCATAATGCGCGCCGGCGTTGAAGCCGCTTGGGAAGGAAAAGGCATGGGGGTCTCCACCCTTTGCCAGCTTTTCCAGCTCAGGGCCGCCGGGATAGGGCAGACCCAGCACCCGGGCCACCTTGTCAAAAGCTTCCCCTGCCGCGTCGTCCCGGGTCCGTCCCAGCAGCTCATACACGCCGTAATCCGCCACCCGGACGATGTGGCTGTGTCCGCCTGAGGCAACCAGGCAGAGAAAAGGCGGCTCCAGATCCGGATGAGCGATCAAATTGGCGGAGATATGTCCCTCGATATGATGCACCGGCACCAGCGGCTTATGGGCGGCAAAGGCCAGCCCCTTGGCGTAGGAAACTCCCACCAACAGCGCACCCACCAGGCCAGGCCCATCCGTGACGGCGATAGCGTCCATCTCCTCAAGGGTCTTTCCCGCCTGCTCCAGGGCCTCGGCCACCACTGCGCCGATCTTTTCCACGTGGCTGCGGGAAGCAATCTCCGGCACCACTCCGCCGTAGATTTTATGCAGGGGAATCTGCGTAAACACCGCGTTCGAGAGCACCTCCCGCCCGCTGCGCACCACGGCCGCCGCCGTTTCGTCGCAGGAGGACTCAATTGCAAGGAGTGTGCAATCCCCTTCTTTTGCCACTATTTTCTGCTGTTCTTCTGCCATGTTTCCTCCTCGCTAAGCTCTCTCGCGTCCTGCTCCCCGCCGGAAAGAGCGCTGCCCTCCGGCCCGCGAATGGTCAAAAGCGCGCGGCGCTGCCAGGTGCGGTAGATCATATAGCCCGCCGCCAGCAACAGCGGAATCCCTGCGGCAACTGCCACAATGTGAACGATGCGCATTACCAGATCAAAGAAAAACTGTCCAGGTACCATCAGAATCAGAATATCCGTCGACGGATCGAGCAGCCACAAATCGTTGTCAAAGACAATATGGTGGAAGGCGGTCCAGAACCCGCTGAAATCCGCCGCAGCCCAAATGCCCACAGCCGCAACGCACACGCCTGCCAGCGCAAACCCCCACAGGCAGCATTTGCTGTAAAACTGCAGCCGGTCCCGCCGGACCAGCGGAATGGTCAAAAGCAGCAGCGCCAGCGCCGCCAGCGCCAGGATATTCCGCACCTTCATGGCCATCCGATAAAGCGCCTGCACGTCCATCATGTGGCTGCGCTCCCGCTCATTAAAAACGTACTGAGATTTGCCGTCTATCCTCGCCTTGATGCGCAGGGATTCCTCCTCGCCGCGCACATAGCGCAGCAAATGGTCCGTCACTTCCAGAAGGTCGCTGTGCTTCATGCCGATGGTACGGGCCGTGTCCAGCTTCTGATACTCCGCATCGTAAAACGACCGGTCAAAGCAGGCGTAATCCACCGCCGTCAGCAAAATGACGACCAGCGCCATCGCCATGGCGATCACGCCCAGGAAATATCCCAGTTTTCTCATTTCGTCCTTTCCGCCGCTCTCTACTGAACGTATCCGGCAAATTCATGCTCCGCTTCGCCAACAGGCTCACCCAGGCGGGCCACCAGAATCCAACGGGTATATTCTTTGTTTTCTACCAGGCGGGACACACAGGTCACCAACGTCACCAGTTGATCCTCTGCCGAAGGGACGTACTCCCTGTCCTTAAAGCGGGCCTGCGTGGTGAGGGCCTCATTGATGAAGTCCAAAAACTCCTGATCGCTCTCAAATTTGGTCTGAATAAAATTATACTCCCGATAGTCGATCTGCGCCACGTAGATCACCTGACAGTTGTACTTCCTGCCAAACAGCTCCATCTCAAAGCTCATATGGGAGCGCATGAAGTCCTCGTCCTCATATTTGTGGAGGTTGGTGAACATGGACTTATCTTTCATGTTATGCCCGTAGAGACAGAGATTTCTCCGGCGGCTCGGATAGGCGTTGCGGTAATCAAGGAAGATGCTGCCCCGCACGTCCTTTTTGCCGTCGATGTCATGGGTCAGGTAATATTCGTTGTCCTCGCCCAGGATGATGGGATAGTCAATGTTGGTATCCTCAATGCGGATGTATCCCTGCAGGCCGGTCGCTGCGTTAGGCTCCGGCGTGGGCGTAGGGGTGGGGGTGGGCGTAGGGGTGGGCGTAGGTATCTGTGTCGGCTCGGGCGTAGGGGTGATGAGCACCTCCTCCGTGATCTGCGGCTTTTCTTCTTTCTTGCCGCAGCCGCCCAGCGCTGCGCAAAGCAGCGCCGCACAAAGCGCAGCCGCCGCAATTCTTCGTCCCAGGGTTTTATGCTTCATTCAAGGCCTCCTCCTGCACCTGCTTGCTGCAAATCGCATTTAACTATTTGTCCAGATTCAGCGCGGCATCCGGCTCACTCCCTGCGCCGCCTTCCAAAAGGTAACCACATCTTCGCCAAAAACTCAAGGGTTTTCTGCCATCACGCCGTCTTTCCTCCTTCAAGGAAAGGGGCCTGAAAAAGCTCAGGCCCCTTTGAGAAATTCAACACTCAGGGCAGCTGCACATAGTCAGCGGAAATGAATCCGCCGCCCTTGACCTGCACCCAGTTTCCCGTGATAGTGGTTCCGTTGTATTTTTCGCCCTCTTTGACAACTCCAACCACCACGAAGCTGGTGCCTTTCGCCAGCTTTCCGAGGGAAGTAGCGGACGTGGAGGGACGCGACCGCTGGTTGACCGTGTCGGTCGTAACCAGCTTTGTGCCAAGTTCGAAGGTTACCTCGCTCTTGCTGGTGGAAGTAGTGGCCTTGACGTACTTGGCCTGAACGAACTGCTTGGTGCCGATCATGTACCAGTCGCCGGAAACCTTGGCGTTGACACCGGTATAAGAGCTTCCGCTCTTGATGGTCTTGGAAACGGTGACCGTGGTTCCGCTGGCGATCGTTTTTGTAACGTTTCCGGTCGTAAAGGGCACCGCATAAGCCTTGACCGCCTGGGTGGTCTTATAAACGGTTTTGGTGTTTTTGATAGAGAGGGTCACTTTCTGGCCGGTTGCCGTCGTATCCGTGCCGCCAAGCGTCACATAGTCGGCGGAAACATACCCTGTTTCGCCATTGTAATCGATCTCGTACCACTTGTTCTTGACGGTAAACTCTCCGTTGTACCGATCGCCGTTTTCATAGGTGGCAGTGATCGTGACCACCTTGCCCTTTGCGAGCCTGCCCAGAGAACTGGCAGTGGTGGAGGGCCCGGCGCGGACGTTGAGGCTGGAAGCCTTGACTGTACCGGTCTCGGTCTCTTCGTCAGCAGGCACCTCTTCTACGCTGGGATCATCCTCGTCCGGGGGAATCTCCTCTTCGTCGGCAGGCACTTCTTCTTCATCGAAGGGCACTTCCTCCTCATCTCCCTCAACAGAGATTTCGCCGTCTTCCCCTTCAATGGTGACACCATCGCCGTCAACGATGATCTCCTCTTCCAGATCGTTACCCTCGTCGGGCGCTTCTTCCTCTTCAAATTCGTCGCCCTCGTCAGGCGCTTCCTCTTCCTCCAGCTCCACATAGTCGGCGGAAACAAAGTCCCCGTTAGAGAGTTTGTACCAGTCGCCGGAAACAGTCTTGCCGTTGTAAGTGTCGCCGTTATAAATGATATCTGTAATGGTCACCGTAGCGCCCTTGGCGATGGTACCGTTTTTGGCCGCAGTAGTGGAAGGCGACTTGCGGCGGTTGAGCTTGGAGGTAGTGACGCCCGTGGTCGCTGCAAAGACCGTCATCACGCCCAGCGCACAGGTCATCAGCACGGCCATCGTCAGCGCCAGCAGGCGAAACATGGACTTTTTCATCGATACATACCCCTTTTCATTGACAACGCTTGCCCGGCAGGGCTGTCTTGCCGGTTCTTGTTTCCTTCAGCTTTCCTTGCTGATTCCGATAGGGATATTATAACAGCCCTGGTTTTTCGGTACAAGCGTCCGCAGCCCCTCCCTTTCCAAAAGTTACACTTTCTTTGCAATTTCATCCTTTTCAGCAATTCAGCCCGGAGCGCCCTCATGCAAAAAAGGCCTTACGGCCTTTTTTGCACAGGATATTACGCCTTTTTGACCTTGGGGCCATTGGGCGTGTCTTCGATGATGTAGCCAAGCGCCGTGATCTCGTCGCGCAAGGCGTCGGCCTGTTTCCAGTCCCTGGCCCTGCGGGCCGCCTGACGCTGCTCCGCCTTGTCCAAGATCTCCTGAGGGATTTCGTCCTTTTTATGGAGAATGCCCAGCACGCCAGTCAGCTCGCCAAAAAGCTGCTGCGCGGCTTCCGCCTCCGCTTTGGGCCGGGCTTCAGAGAAGCGCACGTTCGTGTCGCGCACCAGTTCAAAGAGTGCGCCGATGGCGTCTGCGGTGTTGAGATCGTCATCCATGGCCTCGATAAAGGCGTTCTTGTGCTTTTCCAGAAGCGCCAGGAATTCGGGATCCGCCGTGCCGTCCGTCCCGGTTCTGACCGCATCCTCGATCCGCTCGCGGGCGTTCTTGAGACGCTCCAGCGCATTTTTCGCCTGTTCGATCAGGTCACGGGAGAAGTTAACAGGCTTCCTGTACTGAGCGGTCAGCATGAACAGCCGAACCACCTGCAGATCGTATTCCTTAGCGATATCCCGGACGGTGAAGAAATTTCCGGCGGATTTGGACATCTTGTTACCGTCAACGTTGATGAAGCCGTTGTGCATCCAATAGCGGGCAAAGGTCTGGCCCGTAGCCCCCTCGGACTGAGCGATCTCGTTTTCGTGATGGGGGAACGTCAGGTCGACGCCGCCGGCATGGATATCGAAGGTCTTTCCCAGGTACTTCATGCTCATAGCGGAACACTCGATGTGCCAGCCGGGGCGTCCCCTGCCCCAGGGGCTGTCCCAGCAGGGCTCGCCGGGCTTATAGGCCTTCCAGAGGGCAAAGTCCGAGGGGCTGCGCTTGATGTCGCCCACCTCGATGCGGGCGCCCGCCTCGAGCTCCTCCAGCGGCTGGCCGGAAAGCTTTCCGTAGTCCTTGAAGGTATGGGTGGCGTAATAGACGTCGCCGTTTTCCGCCACGTAGGCATGTCCCTTTTCGATGAGGGTCTGGATCAGCTCGATAATCTCCTCGATGTGGTCGGTGGCGCGGGGATTGACGGTGGCCCGCTCGATACCCAGAGCGTCGGCGTCCTGATAGTATTCCTTGATGTAGCGCTCAGCCAGTTCCTTGACCGTGATTCCCTCGGCATTGGCGCGGTTAATCATCTTGTCGTCAATGTCGGTGAAGTTCTGAACGAAGGTCACCTTGTAGCCCCGGTATTCCAGATACCGGCGCAGGGTATCAAACACGATGAAAGGGCGGGCGTTGCCGATGTGGAAAAAGTTGTAGACCGTCGGGCCGCAGGCGTAGATCTTCACTTCGCCGGGCGTGATGGGAACCAGTTCTTCCTTTTGACGGGTCATGGTGTTATAGATTTTCATATGATCGCTCCTCTTCGTCTGCAATAAATTTTGAGCAGAATTTATGTTGTGAAAGGGCCCGGGGTTATCCCGCTTTCCCTTTCTTTTCCCCTTCAAGCTGGCTGATGCGTCCTTCCAGCTGTGCGATGGTTTCCCTGAGCCTTTGGATCTCCATCATGACCGGATCGGGCAGATGCACCTGATCGAGGTCTCCCGCTTCCCGATCCTCCTCAATAGCGCGGGCCTTGCGATGGGTAATCTCGACCGGTTCCTTCTGCGACGGCCCGCGCTCTTTGGGAGACTTTTCCTCTTGCGGCGGCACGATCACCACCCGGGGACAGTCCGCCTCTTTTTTGCAGGTTTCACACTTTTCACAGCCGCTGCAGGTCTCTCCCTCACAGCCGGGCACAGGCACCCGCTTCACCACGCGCCCCGGTACGCCCACGACGGTGCTGCCCGGAGGCACCTCCCGAAGCACCACCGCGCCGGCGCCGATTTTACTGTGCGCGCCCACCTTGAAAGGCCCGAGCACCTTTGCGCCGGTGGAAATCACAACGTTGTCGCCGATGGTGGGGTGGCGCTTGCCGACGTCCTTGCCGGTACCGCCGAGGGTCGCCCCCTGATAGATGGTGACGTTGTCGCCGATCTCCGCGGTCTCGCCGATGACGATGCCCATTCCGTGGTCGATAAACACCCCTTCGCCAATCGTTGCGCCGGGATGGATCTCAATGCCGGTAAGGAACCGCATCCATTGCGAGATGATGCGGGCGAGCAGCTTGCAGTGATGCTTGTATAGCCAGTGGGTAGGGCGGTGAATCAAAAGCGCCCAGAAACCCGGGTAGCACAGGATCACCTCCAGAGCGTTTCGCGCAGCCGGGTCGCGGGCGAGCACCACCTTGATGCTGCGGGAAATGGTTTTGAACATTCTGCCGGTCTCCTTCCCCTGAAAAGCCTTAGCTTTTTCCAAAAATAAAAACCCGTCACGCACAGAGACGTGACGGACGTGGTTCCACTCTGATTCGGCAGCGGCTCTGCACAAACACGCAAAGCGCTCTGCTGCCCTCGACGCCTTAACGCGGCGGTACGTCCGGCGCTACTGACCCCTGCGGTGTTCACACCGGCAGCTCCCGGGCGCACTTCCCATTTTCGCATTCAGACCGGGCGGCTTTCAGCCGGTGGCACGCCCTCTCTTTGGGTCCGATCCTGCGCGGTACTTTCCCGTTCTCTGCCTTTTCCCTGTTGGGGATTCTGCTTCATTATATGCGATAATGGCCGAAAGGTCAATATGGGAACGAAGTATCTCCCGCGCCAAAAAAGAAGCGGCTCAGGAGCTCTGCCATAAGCCGCTTCTTTTCTGAATTTTCCGAAAAGCATCCGTCAAAAGCACTGTCCTTGCCTTTTGACTTTTCGTTTCGGGCCGTCCTACTGCGCCTTGAGACGGGTCCACGCTTCGTGGTAAAGCTTCTCCGCCTCTCCCAGGTCGTGGAAGGTGGTGCAGCGGTCAATGGTCTCCTGATCGGGATTCCAGATCTGGTTTTCCAGCATCTCCGGATCAACCAGATCCATGGCAGCCTTGTTGGGGGTGGAGTAGCCGATGTAAGTGGTGTTGGCGGCCGCTACGTCAGCGCGCAGCAGGTAGTCCATAAAGAGGTAAGCCGCCTCGGTGTTCTTGCTGTTCTTGGGCACGACGATATTGTCAAACCAGATGTTGCTGCCCTCCATGGGAACGGCGTAATCGAGGTTGGGGTTCTCGTCAATGGCCGCGATCGCGTCGCCGGAGTAAACCACCGCCATCGCGCCGCTTTCGCTGACCATGCGGTCGCGCAGGTCATCGGTGCCATAGGCCAGCACCAGGGGCTTCTGCGCGGTCAGCTCCGCTTCCGCCGCGGCAATCTCCGCAGGATCCATGGTGTTCATCGAATAGCCCAGCTTCATCAGCGCCACCATCATCGAGTCGCGCACGGAGTCGTACATGTAGATCTGCTTGGAATATTTTTCATCCCAGAGGATGCTCCAGCTGTCTACCGGCTCCTGAATCATGGTCGTGTTGTAGAGGATGCCCACCGTGCCCCAGTGATAGGGGATGGAATACTCGTTGCTGGGGTCAAATTCCAGACTCAGGAAGCGCGGGTCGATGTTGCCGTAATTGGAGAGCTTCGACATATCGATCTTTTGCAGCAGATCCTGATTAATCAGCTTGGTGATGGTGTAATCCGACGGGAAGCAGAGGTCGTAAATGCAGTCCGGGCTCTGCAAGCGGATGACCATTTCCTCGTTGCTGGTCATGGTATCGTAATGCAAATCGATGTTGGGATATTCCTCGCGGAAGGCATCGAGCATTTCTTCATCAATGTAATCGCCCCAGTTGAGCACGTACAGGGACATCTTCTCTCCGGTCTGTTCTTCACCGGCGCTGCACCCAACAAACAGGGCACACAGCATTACAACAGCCATTAGCAATGCGATCTTGCGGTTCAATTGCCATTCCTCCCTCATTCAGCACAGATAGATCCTTTCGTTTTATTTTCTGCCGCAGGGATGCGGCGGAAAACCCTGTTCAGCGCGCCTTCCGCGCACGTTTTTGCGCCTTGCGCTCCGCTTTGAGTCGCCTGGCCTGTTTGTATTCCTCGCTGTCCCTTCCCCCCATGAGGTTCACCGTCAGCAGAAGGGTCAATACCACCACAAACAGGATGGCCGACAGCGCGTTGATCTTGGGGTTAATACCGCGGCGGGCCAGCGCGTAAATGTAGATCGACAGGTTCTGCGCGCCCTGCTGGGCAAAAAAGCTGACGACGAAATCGTCCAGCGACAGCGTGAACGCCAGAATCGCTCCGGAAAGGATGCCCGGCATGATCTGCGGCAGGATGACCTTCCGCAGGGCGTAACTGGGCGTGGCTCCAAGGTCGAGCGCCGCTTCGTAATAGAGATCCGACGTCTGCCGCAGCTTGGGCAATACCGACAGGATCACATAGGGAATGTTAAAGGTAATATGCGCCAGCAGCAGTCGCGTATACCCCTGGGGAACTGCCAGCAGCGAAAACATGAACATCAGCGAAACGCCCGTCACCAGATCCGGGTTGATGACCGGCAGGTTGGTGGCGCTCATAATGAGGCTGCGGCTGCGCTTCTTCATGGAATTGATGCCGATGGCGGCAGTGGTGCCCAGCACGGTCGCCGCAAGAGAGGAAAGCACCGCCACCGAAAGCGTCACCTTCAGCGCTTCCATGATGTCCCTGTCCTTGAGGAGAGCCGCGTACCATTTTAGACTGAAGCCGCCCCAGTTGGCCATGGTGCGCGACTCGTTGAAGGAATAGAAGATCAGCACGATGATGGGCGCATACATGAAGATCAGCATCAGGACGATGAAGAAGGTTTTAAGGGCGCCGTATTTCTTTTTGCTCAAAGCAGCGTCCCCCCTTCTCCGCCCTTGTCAAAGCGATTGGTGACCGCCATGCACAAAAGCACCAGCACCATCATGATGCACGAGAGCGCCGCGCCCACGTTCCAGCCGCCGTTGGCCTGCCCGATGGAAATGAACTGCGTCTCGATCAGGTCGCCGTAGAGCATGAACTGCGAGCCGCCCAGCAGGCGGGAGATGGCAAATGTGGTGATCGTGGGGACGAACACCATGGTGATACCCGAAATAACGCCCGGCAGGCTCAGGGGAAACACCACGCGGGTAAATACCTGAAAGCCGTTGGCGCCCAGATCCTGCGCCGCCTCGATGTTGGAGCGGGGCATTTTCTGGAGGATGTTGTAAATGGGCAGGATCATGAAGGGCAGATAGTTGTAGACCATGCCCACCACGACAGCGCCCTGGGTGTTCATCAGCTGAAGCCGCTTCATGCCCAGGCTGGTCACCAGCTGATTGATCAGCCCGTTGGTGTCAAGAAGGGTCATCCACGCGTAGGTGCGCAGCAGGAAATTCATCCACATGGGCACGATGAACAGCATGGAAAGGATCGCGGCCTTTCTCCCCGACATCCTCGAAAGGATATAGGCAATGGGGTAGCCCAGCGCAAAGCAGATCACCGTCGCGATCAGCGCCAGCCACACGGAGCGGCCCAGCACCTTCAGATACAGCGGGTCGAGCGCCGCCCGGATGTTCTCGAGCGTAAAGACGCCGTCCGCCTGACCGGTGAAGGCGTAGTAGAGGATCAGCAGCATCGGCGCCACGATCAGAACCAGCATCCATACCGTATAGGGGATCGCATAGTATTTTCGCTTCATGCCTGCACGTCCTTCCGCATGATATGAATGTCATCCGGGAAGAAGGAAAGACCCACCTCAGAGCCTTCCTCCGCCCTGGTGGTGGAATGAACGAGGAAGGTATCGTCTCCCACCTGCACCTGCATTTCATAATGGACGCCCATAAACACGACGCTTTTTACCACGCCGGAAAGGGTGCCGTCTTCCGGTGCGATGAGCTTGATATCCTCGGGGCGGATCACCACGTCCACCGGCTCGCTCGGCGCAAAGCCCTTGTCCACGCAGTTGAAGTTCTTCCCGAGGAAGCTGACAAAATAGTCCTCGATCATCACGCCGGGCAGGATGTTGCTCTCGCCGATGAAATCCGCCACAAAGGCGTTTTTCGGCTCGTTGTAGATGTCCACCGGCGTGCCGATCTGCTGGATGACGCCCTTTCGCATGACGACGATGGTGTCGCTCATGGTCAGGGCCTCCTCCTGGTCGTGGGTCACGTAGATGAAGGTGATGCCCAGCTGCTGCTGCATGCGCTTGAGCTCGATCTGCATCTCCTTGCGGAGCTTGAGGTCGAGAGCGCCCAGCGGCTCATCCAAAAGCAGCACCTCCGGCTCATTGGCGAGGGCGCGGGCGATGGCCACGCGCTGCTGCTGCCCGCCGGAAAGCTGCTCAACAGAACGCTTTTCATAACCGGAAAGCTCCACCAGTTCCAGCATCTCCCTGACCTTTTTGTCGATCACGTCCCTGCTGAGCTTCTTGATTTTGGGGCCGAACGCCACGTTGTCGTAAACGTTCATATTCTGAAACAGGCCGTATTTTTGAAAGACGGTATTGACGTTTCGCTTATGGGCAGGGACGTCAGTAATGTCCTTGCCGTCGATGAGCACTTTGCCGCTCGTCGCCTTTTCAAAGCCGGCGATGATGCGCAGCATCGTGGTCTTTCCGCAGCCGGAGGGCCCCAGAAGGGTCAGAAACTCCCCGTTACGGATGTAAAGGTCAATGTTGCTGAGCGCAAGCTCGCCGTCATACTCCTTGGAAACCCCTACCAAATCGATCAGATGCTCTGCCATATCCATATCCTCCGGGATGGATTTGTATCTTGCCGCCGGCAGGAGCCGGGGCCTTTTTTCATTTAAAAGGAAGGAGGCGTTGAAACCCAAAGGAGCCGCGCCGGAAGCTTCCCGCTGTTTTCGAGGTAATGCACGTCCGTCGGATGAAAATAAAAGGAATCCCCCTTGCGGATGCGCAGTTTTCGCTCGCCGAAGTGCAGCGTCACAGCGCCGGAAAGCACATAGCCGAACTCCTCGCCTTCGTGGGCGTTCTGCGCCGCGCTCCTTCCGCCCGGCTCGAGCGTAAAGAGGATGGGCTCCATGGCGTTTTTCTGGGCTGTGGTCACCAGCCAGCGGATCTCAAAGCCGCCTTCTTCGTCTTCCTGCACAAAAATATCATCCGATCCAAAGACGATCTTTTCTTCGATCGTCTCGTTGAAAAAGTCCCGGATGTTGGTTCCAAGCGCTTCGAGAATGTCCATCAGCGTTGCGATGGAGGGGGAAGTGAGGTCCCGTTCCAGCTGGGAGATAAAGCCCTTGGACAATTCCGTCCTCGCGGCCAGCTCCTCCTGCGTCAGGCCGTATTTGATCCTCAGCTGGCGGATCTTTTCGCCGATGCTGATCGATTCGTTGATAGTCAAAAAATCCACACCCCGCCTTCCTGATTTTCTCGCTCCTGATAAAAATAATGTTTAGCAATTCTAAACTTCAACGTCCTATATTCTGCCACACGTCTTCCCCGTTGTCAATCGTGTTTTTCCGGCAACAAAAAAAGAAGCTTCTTAGAAAATTTTGTCTGTTTTTTACTTTTAATCAGGATAATTCTGACAAAGTTTACCTGTTTCTTCTTTTTCTTCTTCCATCCATCTTTCCTTTTTCTGTTTTTAGAGCAAATTTTTTTACCGAAAGTTTAGTAAAACCAAACCAGACGTTCAAAATGCACGCATTTTTCATTGTCTGTTTTCTAAACCGCCGGTTTAGTGATACCAAACCGGCGGCTCGCGCCGGCTCCACAGAACAAAAGCGGAGGCTTTTCCCCCGCTTCACAGATTCTTTCACATCCGCGCCGCCAGCTTCTCTTCTGCCAACGCCCTGCTTCTCACCGCGCCAAACGCGCCCACCTGCTCCACTGCAGCCGCGCCGCAGGCACAGCCCAGCCGGGCGCATTCCGCCAACGGCTTTCCTTCCAGCAGCCCTGCAATCACGCCCGCTGCCAAAGCGTCTCCCGCGCCGGTGCCGTCCACAGTCTTTGCCGGAAATCCAGGCACTGCCGCAAAGCGTTTTCCTTCCAGCAAAAGGCATCCTTTTGCTCCTTGCTTGACCAGTACGCTTTTCGCCCCTGCCCGGTGCAACGCCCATGCAGCTTCTTCGGCACAATCCGCTCCCGTCAACGCCCGTGCCTCTTCGCTGTTGGCAAGCAGCAGATCCACAAATTCCAAAGCCTTTGTCGCATCCTCAAGGGGAAAGCGACCTCCGTGCATCATATCCGACACGGTGAAGCACCCCGCCGCCTTCGCGGCTCGCAGTAGCTTTCCCGCCAGCTCTCCGGTCAGGGCCCGACTCCCGTAAAGGCTTCCCAGCGAAAAAATCTTTGCGCCGCTGAGCGCTTCAAGATCAAAGTCTTCCCTTTGCAGCATGCTGTTGGTTCCGTCCTTTGTTCCAATGAAGCTACGCTCGCCGTCCGGCCGGATCAGAACCACGGAAACACTGGTGGGCGCTTTTTCCGTGCGAACGATCCTTTCCGCCTTCACGCCGCGCCGCCGCAGCTCTGCCAGGATCACGTCTCCGACGCCGTCCGCGCCCACTTTGCCCAAAAGCTCTGCTTCCACCCCCAGCGCCGCCAGATTCGCCGCCTGGTTGCAGGCGTCGCCGCCCGGCATCAACCGGACCGGAAGCCGGGTGATATCCCGCTGAAAAACGCTTTCGTCCGCCCCCTGCACCAGCACGTCCGCCACAATCACACCCGCACATACCACCTGCGCCACGTTTCATTCCTCCTTTTATGGTTTCTGCTATTGTAGCACAGAGCAGCCCTTTTCAGCGTCCTTTTTGACCGAAACGGACGAATCGCCTTTTTGATCCGCAAAAGCAGCTTCGAATTATGTCATTTTTCCGGCGATTTTTGCCAAAGCTGTGAACCTTTTATGAAATCGCCCCTCAAATGTCAAAGTTATGCTAAAATACAGATATGCATTTCGCACTCATTGAAAAAAGTAACCGCTGAAAAGCGCTGGAAAAGGATCGATATGACGGAATTCAAGGATAAAAACCACAACAGCACTTCTCCCAAACCGGAAAAAGCCTCCACTTCCCTGCTCGAACGCTACCGCAACGCCAAAGGCCGGACGGACGGCTTTTTTTCGTCGCTGGCGCAGCGCATCCGAAAAGGAGGGCAGCGCAGCGTTATGGCTTTTACTGCCGCAGGGCTCTCTGTATGCTGCGTCGCTGTTCTGGGAATCACGCTTTTTTCAGGCGGCAGCGCGCAGGGGCATTCCGATCCTTCGGCTCTCTCCGCCTCCGCCCGCGCCGCAGAGGCTCCACCCTCTGCGCAGAGCGGTGAAGCCATGTCCGCGCAATCCGTTCTGCCGGAGGCTTCCCCCGCACTTTCTGAGTTCATTCCCACGCCAACACCCATTCCCACGCCCGGGCCGACGCCGGTCTTCTCCCTCAGTTACGGCGACACGGACGCCAAAGTGGCTGAGCTCCAGACCCGTCTGATGGAGCTGGGCTACATGGACGAGGACGAAGCCACCGAGTATTACGGCTCCATGACCCGGGCCGCCGTGCGTCTTTTTGAGCGTCAGCTGGGGCTTGAGGAAAGCGGCGTCATCACGCAGGAGCTTTGGGATCAGCTCATGAGTGAAGAAGCGCCCCATTATACCGTCATGCTCGGCATGAAGGGTGACGACGTCAAGGAGCTCCAAAATCGCCTGTACGAAATGGGCTACCTCCCCCACTCCTCCGAAGTGACCGGCTATTTTGGCGAGATCACCGAGGCGGCCGTCAAAAAAATGCAGGAGCTCAACAAGTTGCGCGCCGACGGCAAGGCGGGTACCGCCACGATAGATCTGCTTTACAGCAGCGAAGTCGTTCCCAACTACTATTCCTACGGCGAAGAAAGCGAAACCATCCTTACATACCAGAAAAAGCTCAAAGAGCTGGGCTACATGACCACCACGCCCGACGGGAAGTACGGTCAGGACACCATGGCTGCCATCAAGCAGTTCCAGAGCCGCAACGACCTGGTGGCTGACGGCTACCTCGGACCCTCCACCATCAAAGCGCTCAACTCCTCCAGCGCCACCCCCAACGCCCTGAGCATCGGTACCAGCGGCGACACCGTGCAGAACATGCAGAAGCTGCTTTATAAGTACAACTACATCAAGCAATCCGCCATCACCGGCTATTACGGTACCATCACCGAAGCGGCCGTCAAGCTCTTCCAGAAAAACAATGGTCTTTCTCAGGATGGCCAGGTGGGCAAAAAGACCATGAACGTCCTCACCGGCGACAGCGTGGTCAAAGCCTCCAGTCCCGTCACCAGCGGCTCCTCTGGCAGCAGCAGCAAGAGCTCCAAGGTGCAGAAGCTTCTTGACATGGCCCGCTCCAAGCTGGGTAGCAAGTACGTCCGCGGCGCCAAAGGTCCCAGCAAGTTCGACTGCTCCGGCTTCGTCTACTGGTGCCTCAATCAGGTGGGCATCAAGCAGAGCTACTTGACCTCCTACGGCTGGCGCACCGTGGGCAAATACACCAAGATCACCGATTTCAGCAAGATTCGCGCCGGCGACATCGTCGTCGTCAAAGGGCACATGGGCATCGCTTCCAGCTCCTCCAAAATCATCGACGCCTCTTCCAGCAACGGCAAGGTGGTGGAACGCAGCTTCCAGTCCAACTGGTGGAAACGCAACTTCGTCTGTGCCTGGAGAATCTATGACTAAATCGCCTGTTCCGGATCGGAAAAGAAGCATCCCCGCGGGGATGCTTCTTTCTATCGCAGGCTTTTGACAGGCTCCACTTTCTTTCCCGCAGGCACAGCTTCCGCGCTTCTTTCAGCAACAGACGATTTTCCCTGACACAAGACAGCCCTCCGGGTCCGGTTCCGTTCCTCTCGTATTCCCTTTTCCGCACACTGTCCGCTGACGTTTCTGTCTCTTCGCGCCGGCCAAGCCATAACGTCCTGGCAGCAACACGCAAAATTACAAAAATGCGAGAGTAGCGTGCCAACAGCCTTTTCCTTTGCAAAATAAAAAAGTTGCCCAGACGAAAAACTGCCCGTATTGTGCAAAAACAAAAGCCCCGAAACCTAGACGGTACGGGGCTTTTCTGATGGAGCCAATGGCAGGATTCGAACCTGTGACCTGCTGATTACGAATCAGCTGCTCTACCGACTGAGCTACATTGGCATTCGTCAGCATGAATGATTATAGCACAGGCTACAAGGTTTGTCACTAGGGATTTTCCGGTGCACCGGAATCTTTTTTCGCAGAAGGGCCGGGAATCCAAACAGAATTCCCGGCTCCGTCTTTTGTCATTTGATGTCTGTTTCCACCGGCTCCATGACCTGCGCCTTTTTCAGGTCGGCGGTCGTTTTGAGAGAGATCCGGCCGATCTCCTGCCAGATGCCCTGGCTGTCCGCTTCGTAGAGCGTCTTTTCAATCGTTACCTCAAACTGCTCGGGCAACTGCGCTTCATTAACCGGCAGAACACAGAGGAACCCGGCGTATTTTTTCCCCGAAACACCCTCCTGTCCTCCCTGGCTGAAGCCGTTGTAATGCTGCACGGGCAGGCCGTTGATCGTAATGTCCGCGTCCTCTTCCACCTGCGCCATCCGCACCAGCTGCTCGCAGCTCACAAGGGGATCGGCGGAAAGCTCCACGCGAAGCGTATTGTTTTCCAGGACCATTTCCTCCATCCGCACTGTAACGTCTCCGATCTGCATCACGGCCTCCGGGTCAGCAGGAATGCGCTTTGCAGGCTGTTTTTCCGGGCGCATGGCTTTTTCTTCCGCCAGCCACGCCTGCCTCTGCTGCGCATCCTCGGGCAGGATCGCTTTCTTTGCTTTCCAATTATACCGGAAAACAAATTCCACGCTCTGGCGGCCCTCCGGATCATCCCGTTCCAAAGCGGCCCATAGAAGGGATTCTTCCGGCAGACTGGACAAATCCAGCGAAAGCGGCTGCTTAAGAAGGATCGTCGTCTCTCCGTCTTCCGTTTTTCCGTTTTCCCAGCTTCGGTTAGCGCCCATCTCCATGCCGTCGATCCGAAGGCTGAGCGTATAAGCAAGCCCTTCCTGCTTGGAAAGAACTTTTCCGGGCAGGATGGCGCCCAGATACATCTCAGAAGTCTCCGGCAGCACCGAGAGCTCCGACAGGATCGCTTTCCCAAAGGCGCCCTCTTCTTCCAGCCCAATAAAAGCGGCGTTTGCGCTCAGGGCCTCCAGCTGCTGCGCGCGCTGCTGATGGTACGCCTGCTGCCCTTTGAGGTAGGCCTCCTGCTCCGCGCCGTCATAGCGTTCAAACATCTCCTGCTCAAGCGCCGTCTCAATGCGGAATTCTCCCAGCGTGGAAAGGGCTCTGTGCTCCGCGTCATAGGTATGCAGTTCGCCGCCGAAGGACAGCCTGCTGCCCGCCTGAAGCTTTATGCCGTCAAGGGCGTAGGTATAGGTGCAGGAAACGCTGTTTCCGCCGGAAAACGTCGCTGTCGAATATACCTCTTTTTTGGTTTTCCGATAGTCCTCATTGTCGCCCGCGAGTGCCAGCTTCTTCCCATCGGCTGTCAGCGTCAGGTCGTCCATGGCCGGATCCATTCCCTCGGCCGCCGGCGAATATATCACCTCAAGGCGCACCGTTTCACCATCGGCAACGAGGGTCTTGAGCGTCACTGTGATTTCCCCGGCCTGAGCGCTTTTTTCGATCACGGCGCCCCGATATCCCGCGGTCAGCCGGGTGAATTCCTCGATCATCTGTTCTTCCGGAATCCCCGCCTGTTTTTCATTTTCCGCCTTCATGGAGGCAAACACGCTGCCGCAGATCGTAACTGCCGCAGCTGCCACAGCGGAAAGGCCCAGCGCCGCCGCCAGCACCGCCGCGGCAAGGGAGGAGGCCTTCATCCGTCTGCGGCGCCCATGGGTTTTTGAAAGAGCATCTTCCACCGCCCTGTGAAAGGCCGCGTCTGTTTTCTGCCTGCCCTGCTGCATCAGGGTCTCAAAATGCTTATCATTCATCATATTCTTTCAACTCCTTTTTGAGCTGCT